>Ga0207648_10000165_pt1 | contig 68239 bp, 61 predicted proteins | sample KBSMisM32_FD_184310 | JGI IMG/M metagenome (GOLD analysis project Ga0207648, IMG submission 184310) | Miscanthus rhizosphere microbial communities from Kellogg Biological Station, Michigan, USA - KBS Miscanthus M3-2 (SPAdes) (version 2) | ecosystem: Host-associated > Plants > Roots >...
CCCGGTGAGGTGCACACTGGTGGTCCTGCTCATGGCTCCAGTGAGCTGGGTGGCCGCACAGACGCACGGCTGGCCCGTCGAGCCAGCAGACCAGGAGCACCCGATTGGCAACAACCTTGGCGAATTCTGGATTGGTTCCCAGGGACCCTATCAGCACACTGGCCTCGACATCCTAGCTACACCGTATCCGGATCCCGCTGCGCCCTGGGTCGTCGCTACGGTTGCAGGGGAGGTGACGTGGGTCAATGACTCCGATATGACCGGCCTCAGCAACCTGATCCGCGTCAAGGACGCGAATGGAATCGAATACCGTTACCAGCACCTGGCGTTCGGCACCTTCTTAGCCAAGTTCGCGGGACCTTTCCTTGCGGGCAGAACGGTCATCGCAGGCGAGCAGCTCGCCCGAGTCGCTCCGTTTGGCTGCCCCGCCTATAGCCACCTCCACTATGACCTGCTCCAGGACACCGCGAAGTACCTGAATCCGCTCGCCAGAATTGTCCCCAATCCAGACGGCGTTCCTCCGCGAGTCCTGGACATCGGGCTTGCCGCCCGGGGTTCCCTCCCCTGGAGCGAATTTGCTCCGACCGCGAAGAATGCCTGTACGGTTGTGAATGGCAACGTGGACATCATTGCGCAGCTGAATGACCGAGACGATGCGGGCAGCACTCTGATCGGTGCCGGCAACGTCGGTGTCCACCACCTTCGCTGGCGGGTTTGCCCCGACGGCACACCTGTTTGCAGCAACTGGAACGACACGCACCCTTTCGACGACATGCCAAAGGCGTGGGACCGTAGCGGCAACACCGCGACTCCAAAACAGTTCAGTACGACGCCGGATTGGGTGAGCACCGCGGACGCATGCTCGAACGAGGTAGACAAGACCTTCAGCGTAGTGACCGGACTTGCGTCCGGTTGGAATACGACCACGAGCCCGGACGGCAGCTACACGGTTAGCGTGGAAGCTACCGATTTTTCGGGTAACAAGACGACAAGCACGGCTCACGCCTGTGTACAGAACGGGACGGCTTGCACGACGGATCTCACCATCCGCGATGGTGAGGACGACGATGGAGCGACGCCATTCCTAGATTCACCTTTCTGGCTGTCGCCCGACATCAAGGTCAATCGGGGTACAGTGGATGAGGACCGCAACATCAAAGTGGGACGAGTCAACGTCGTTGAGGTGCAAGTTCAGAACACAGGGAGCTGCACCTTGCCTGTGGCTACCACATACAACGTATGCCTTGGCTGGAGCCCGCCGTCTGATTCGGTGCCTCACCCGCTACCGGCCAGTCAAACCGTCGATTGCCAGCCCCAAGTCGTGGCCGGTGCGGACTGGTTGCCGGGAACGGGCAGACTGACATCATTCAGTTGGACGCCCGCCGCCGGCAGCCTGCCGCTCGGTGACAACAGTTTAGTGGCGTGGTCGGATTTGCCAGCAGATCCTGTGCAATCCACTCCGTCGGCCCCCCTCGACAACAATCGGGCACAGCGAAACATCGCGTTCGCAGCCTCACCTGAACCACTGCCACCGAGTGACGTCATTGTTGAGTAGTCGTCCTTGCGGCGTTTCAAGTACTGACCTGACGTTTCGACCTAGCCTCGTTAGGCCCCGAACGCCGCGACACCCGCGGTCTGCTCAATTAGTGCAAAGACCTCACGCAGCTTTGCCCGGCGCTCGGGCGGCAGATAGGAAAAGTTCGAGCCGCGATCGGTGATCTCCCAATATTGAGGCGACACCGCCCGCTCGAGATCTTCTCGCGCGGTCACCAACAGGCCGCGCTTCTCGGTCGCGAGATCGGCGGCGATGCGCCGCGCGGGCGCCTCTTCGCCGCGAGCGACGAAGAACGTCGCGAGCTGCATCTGAGCGCGGCGCACACCCAGCGGGTTCTCGGCACTCTCGTAATCGGTTGCAAGCAGCACTTCGAGCAGCGCATCGCGTGCGGCCGGCTTATCGGCCGCAGCCTCGACCATATGTGCAAGATCGTAGGCCGCCACCTCCAGCAAGAACGGCAGGTCGCTCGAGCCCGCGAGCCGGCCGTAGAAACGTATCCGGCCAGCCACGTCGAGCGCGGCGGGATCGAGATTTTTCGTCAGCAGGTCCTCACCAAGCAGTCGGTACTCGTGCAGCACGTAGTAGGCGGTGCGCGGGTCGCGTGCATTGATCGCGGTGCGCAGATAGCTGTGGAACGCGCGCTGACACTGCGCCAACAAGGGTGGATACGCTACCGCGTAGCTAGTCGCAAGGCGCTGCGTGCGAATCGCGATCATGCTCGCGACATCGCGCGCGCTGCCCACCGCATCGCCGAACAGCGCGAGGCATTGGCGTAGGACTTTCGCCTCGAACCAAGCGCCGTCGCGTGCGATCTCCTCGAGGGCCGGCGCCGTCATCGACACGAAGTCCGGGTCGCGTTTGATCGTCTCGTCGACCTGAAACCAGCCTTGAGGGAGGGAGCTTCGCATCTGCGTCACGTCCGCCAGAAGATCGGCCAGTGCCGCCACCGCCGTCATGGCGATACCCCGATCGCTGTGCTGCATGGCGCTGCGGGCGATATCTTCGAGCTCCTCCACCGCAGCGATTACCGCGCGCTTGGTCTCGCGCACGTCGCCATCGCCTGCGCGGCGCACACGGGCAAGCGCCTCCGAGCGGATGCGGTGGATTACCTGGTGCGGCGAGACGAAGCGAAAGACGTACGCAAAGTACGGGAGCAGCATCAGCAGGCATGCGGTGATCATGGCCATCGCGAGCAGAAAGCCGCCGCGCGGCAGCAGCGGCACCGGCCCCACATCGCCGCTCAATGCTACCGCTAGCCAGATGCACAGCACGGTCGTCAGGACGAAGAACGCCATTACCGCCTGGTTCACGCGGTCGCGCACGAAGAGCTGCGCGATGCTGTGCGTGTAGCGGGTTGCAGCGAGCTCGACGACGATAGCGACGACCGTGATCAGGATCGCGAGCACGCCGGCGACGACCTGCGCGGAGCCGGACAACAGCGCGAGGGCACTGGCGTTGTCCAGGGACGCGAGCCAGCGCAGGGGGTGACGCCACGCATCGCTGCCTTCGAGCCAGGTGGCCAGCGCGAGGAGCAGCGCGGCGAGACCGAACAGCGCGGCGAAGCCGCGCAGCCCCACGTGACGCTCACGCTCGTCTAATTCGCTCGTCATTGTTTCCCCCGCCCCGGGGGAATGATCCACGTACGAGGACAGGAAATCCAATCGGATAGAAGCGGTGGCAGGGGCGGGCAGGGCTAATTAGCATGCTCGTGCGCGGCCGCCGGCGACTGGACCCCGGCAGTCGCAGCCATCGCCATCAACCGTTCGCCAATCACGCCGCGGCGCCAGCCGCGCAGGATCGCCGCGTCGGCTTGCCCGAGCACGAGTGCCTCGGCGTCGCGGCGGGTTGCGAGTAGCTCGGGGCTGATCCCGAGCCGGGCGGCCTCGGCGCGGACCTCTTCGATCAAACGTCCGACGAGCGCGGTTTCGTGCTGCTCGAGCCGGCGGCCGGACAAATCCGCTGCCGCCCCATCCGTCGTCCCCCGCGCCGCGTCGATGATCGCAAGCAGCTCCTCGCCGCGCCTGCGGAGCACGGCCGGCTGCAGCGCGCGTACGACGGCCAGCTCCTCGATGCTGCGGGGCGCGAGCGTCGCCATCGCGAGCAGCGCCTCGTCGGGCACGATCCAGCCGCGGGGCCTGTCCGACGCGATCGCGCGTTCCTCGCGCCAGCGCGCCAGCGCCCGCGCGATCGCCCGCTCCACGGGCTTCAACCGGCCGATGCCCTTCAGGCGACGCCACGCCTCGGCCGGCTCCGTGCGATACAGCGTCTCGTCCGCAAATGCCGAGGCGTCCTCGTCGAGCCAGTGCTGCCGGCCGCGTTTCTGCAGCTCCGCGAGGAGCGACGTATGCAGTTCGAGCAGGTGATGCACGTCGTCGGCGGCGTAAGCGAGTTGCTCCGGCGACAACGGCCGGCGCGACCAGTCGGTACGGGTCTGGCCCTTGTCGATCGAGTGCCCGAGCCGACGCGCAACGAGCTCGGCGTAGCCGATCTGGGGCGCGAGCCCGACCAGCGCGGCCGCAATCTGCGTGTCGAAGACCGGCAGTGGCACGCGTCCGGCCGACAGGTACAGCACCTCGAGGTCCTGGCGTGCGGCGTGCACCACCTTGACCCGGCCTGGCTCGGCCAACAGCTCGAACAGCCCTGCGAGATCGAGCCCGTTGAGCGGGTCGACGAGCACGCAGTCCGCATCGGTCGCGATCTGCACGAGACACAACTGGGGGTAGTACGTGCGCTCGCGCATGAACTCGGTGTCAAGCGCGAGACGCGCCGCGCCGCGCATGCGAAACACCGCTGCGGAGAGCTGATCGGGGGTAGTAATGAGCGTGGCATCGCGCATTGACGGTCGGACCTGCGTGTAGAATCCGGGCCAACCCCGAATCCCCGCGCCTCGATCGTGCAGCAGTTCCTCAAGGTCTTCCTAGACATCGTACTCTGGCGGCGGGGCCCGCAGGACCTGCCCAGCTCGGGTCTGCTGGTGGTCATCACCCTGGTGGCGTACGAGCTCGTGAACCTGGTGCAGATCGCCCTGGTAGACGTGTCGGTGTCCGAGCTGTTGCTGTATCTCGTCGTCGATCCGCTGCTGCTGATGGGCGGTCTGTGGCTGGTCATGACGCTGTTCGGCCGCAAGGAGCGCTGGTCGCAGACGATATCTGCGGTGCTGGGCTGCTCGGCGCTGATGGGGCTCGTGGTTTCGGTGCCGATGGTGCTCCTGTTCGGACCGCGCATGGCGAGCAACCCGCCGGCCGCGGTGCAGCTGCTGGCGCTGGGCCTGGTCATCGCATTCATCCTGGTCGTCGGCCGCATCATCCAGCTCGCGACGGAGTCAAACCTGCTCACCGGTTCCGCGATCGCGACGACCTATGTCGTCATACTCCACGCATTGGCGGGAATGCTTCGCTCATCGGGCTCCTGAGCATGCACCTTCACATACTCGGCATCTGCGGCACCTTCATGGGTGGAATAGCGGCGCTCGCGCGCGCGTCCGGCCACAAGGTCACGGGCTGCGACCGCAACGTGTATCCGCCGATGAGCACGCAGCTCGCGGCGCTCGGCATCGATCTCATCGAGGGTTACGGAGCCGATCAGCTCGCCCTCGAGCCGGACGTGTTCGTGATCGGCAACGCGTTGAGCCGCGGGAACCCGCTGGTCGAGGCAATTCTCGACAGCGGTCGGCCGTATGAGTCGGGCCCGGACTGGCTTGCCCGAAACGTGCTGGGCGACCGCTGGGTGCTCGCGGTGGCCGGCACGCACGGCAAGACCACCACGAGCAGCCTGCTTGCCTGGGTGCTCGAGCACGCCGGTCTGGACCCCGGCTTTCTGGTCGGCGGCGTGCCGCTCGATTTCCAGGTGAGTGCCCGGCTCGGCACCGGTCGCCACTTCGTCGTGGAGGCGGACGAATACGACACGGCGTTCTTCGACAAGCGCGCCAAGTTCGTGCATTACCGGCCGCGCACCGCGATCCTGAACAACCTGGAGCACGACCACGCGGACATCTATCCCGACGTCCCCTCGATTCAGCGGCAGTTTCACCTGCTGCTGCGCATGATGCCCGGCAACGGACGTCTCGTCGTCAATGCGCGCGACAGGCATCTCGCCGAGGTGCTGGAAATGGGCTGCTGGACGCCGATCGAGCGCTACTCGATCGATGCCGGGGTCACGGCCGACTGGCAGCTCGTGCCAGGTGATGCGGGCTACGGCCATATCGAGATCCGGCAGGGTGCCCGAAGCGTCGGCGCCGTCGACTGGAGTATGTTCGGCCGGCACAACGCCGAAAACGCGCTCGCCGCGTTCGTCGCGGCGCGACACGCAGGCGTCGAGGAGCAGGTCGCGCTGGAGGCGCTGTCCCGGTTCGGCGGCGTGCGTCGCCGGCTCGAGCTGCGCGGCGACGTCGACGGTGTCCGCGTGTACGACGACTTTGCGCATCACCCCACCGCGATCAGCAACACACTCGACGGCGTGCGCCGGCGGCAGGTCAATGGCCGCGTCATCGCAGTGCTCGAGCCGCGCTCCAATACGATGAAGCTCGGCGCCCACAAGGCGGCGCTTGCGGATTCGCTGCGGTCGGCCGATCGCGTTTTCATCTACCAGTCCCCCGAGGTGAAGTGGGACGTGGCCGAGGCAATGCGGCCGCTCGGCGCCACCGCGGTCGTGCAGACCGACCTCGAGCTGCTCACGACCGCGCTCGCGGCCGAGGCGCGCGCTGGAGATCAGCTCGTGCTGATGAGCAACGGATCCTTCGGCGGTCTGCACGAGCGCCTGCTCGCGGCGCTGCGTGCGAGGGCAGCGCCGGGACACAGATGAGCGGCGGCATCGAGATCCCGCTTTTTCCGTTGAATGCCGTGCTCTTTCCCGGCGGCTCGCTCCCGCTACGCATCTTCGAGGCCCGATATATCGACCTGGTCCGCAACTGCATGCGGTCCGGCGACGGCTTCGGCATCGTGCTGATCGTCGAGGGCCCCGAGGCCGGCGGCCCGGCGCAGACCTGCGACGTCGGAACCTATGCACGGATCATCGACTTCTCGCAGCAACCCGACGGCCTGCTCGGCATCCACGCGGTGGGTGAGCGTCGCTTTCGCATCCTCACGCGACGTCGCGCGCGCGACGGCCTAAATCTGGCGGATGTCGAATGGCTGCCCGAGGAACCCGAGGTCGAGTTGCCGGACGAGTTCGCGGATCTGCTGCCAGCGCTCGACATGGCGCTGGACCAGATGGGCGAGCCGCACTCCGCGCGTGAGCGTCGACCTCGCGATGCGACCTGGGTGTCCGGCAGGCTTGCGGAAGTACTGCCGGTGCCGGCGGTCCACAAGCAACACTGCCTGGAACTCGATGACCCGCTGGAGCGCCTGCGTTACCTGCGGCCGATGTTCGAGATCGCGCCGGGCTGACGGCTCGAGACTTTCGCAGCCGGGGCTTATCGGGTAGCGTGAGCGCTCATCCCGGGAGCGTTTCGCGCGATGTCCGTGGTCCCTTTCGATGCGCCGCGCGGTACGCGCGCGAATAGCTGTTGCGCCGGAGCTGCCGGCTGGATCCTATTGCTGGCAGCCGGCGTCTGCGCGGTCGATCGCCCGGTGGCGGCTTCGCCATGGCTCGAGCCCGGCGAGGTGGGGCTGCGGCACGACATCGAATTGCTCGTCGATGAAGGCCTGCTGAACATCCCGGTGACGGTATGGCCGATGTCGTGGCCGCAGATCGCGCGCGACCTCGAGAGCGTGCCTACGTCGTTAAAGCCCTCCGAGGGGGCGCGGGCGGCGCTGCAACGCGTCCGACGGAGAGCCCGTGCCGAAGCAAAGATCGGCGGCGGCCGCATCGACTGGCGTGCGGCCGCGAGTGGGCGGCCGACCGATCTGCGCAGTTTCGAATCCGTGCCTCGCGAGGAGGGCGAACTCGAAGGCGCCTACGAGTGGCTGGGCGATCGGTTCGCGATGCGTCTCTCGGCCACCGTCGTTGCGGGTGCAAGCGACGGCAAGTCGGTGCGGCCCGACGGCAGCTACATCGGCATGACGCTCGGCAACTGGATGCTGTCCGCGGGCTATCTCGAGCGTTGGTGGGGGCCCGGCTGGGAAGGCAGCAACATACTCGGCAACAACGCCCGCCCGGTTCCCGCGTTCGCGTTCGACCGGAAGTATTCCGAACCGTTCGAAACCCGCTGGTTGTCGTGGCTCGGCCCCTGGTCGGTCAACGGCTTCTATGGGCGGCTCGAGGGGAACCGCGAGGATGTCGATCACCCGCATTTCCTTGGCCTGCGTATCACGGCCAAGCCGTTCGACGCCGCCGAGCTGGGCCTGGTACGTACCGCGCAGTGGTGCGGCGACGACCGTAACTGCGACTGGGACACCTTCTGGAACCTGGTGACGGGCCAGGACAATGCCGGCGAGAACGTCGATCCCGACGAGGAACCCGGCAACCAGATGGCCGGCTGGGATCTGCGCTGGGCATCGCCGTTCGGCAGCGGACCATGGGCGTTCTATTACCAGGACATCGGTGAGGACGAGTCGGACCTGAAGCCGATCTTCCGACTGCGACAGGGCGGTCTGGAGCTCTGGGGTGACACGACCTCCGGAACCTCCTGGCGGACGCACGTCGAATGGTCGAACACGGATCCGGATTGCGCCGAAGCCCAGGGGCCGGGCGGTTGCGCCTATACCGGGGGACCGATGCAAATCGAGGGCTACAGCTACTACGGACGGTCGCTGGGTCACGCGATGTTCCACGGCGGTGAGATGTACTCCGCCGGCGTGACCGTCATGACCACTGGCGGATCGGAGATCAACACCGTGGTGAGCCGCGCCGAACTCGCCCGGCGCGGCCCCCGGCAGTTTCACACCGTCGTCAACCAGCCGGAGGAGCGCTGGAGTCTCGACGTCTCCTATCGCCGGACGTTCGGGCCGGCGCGTCTGCACATCGGAGTGGGTGGGGACCACGCAAGTCGCGACGACGGCTCCGATTACCTCGCGGGGCGCGGCTACGTGGAAGTGCGCGGCGATTTCTAGCCGCGCCCGATCAGTTACCCGCGGGCGCGAGCGCCGGACTCCTGGCGTGCGTTGCGGCAGCGTCGCGCGAACGAAGCTCCTCTTCGAGCCAGGCCAACCACTCCTGGAACATCAGGATGTTCCACAGGTGGGTGTGCCACTTGCGGCGGCCGGCCAGGAACGCGGTCCAGATCTCGGTGACCGCCGCCGCGTGAAAATGTCCCTCGCGCGCGATCCTGCCCGGATCGAGAAGCTCTGCTGCCCATTCGCGCAGCGGACCTCTGAGCCAGCCGTCGACAGGGGCACCGAACCCGCGTTTCGGCTGGTCTACGAGCTCTCCGGGAACGTACCTCCGCAGGACCTGCTTCAGCAGCCACTTCTGTTCGCCGTCGCGGAGCTTCATCGAAAGCGGCAAACGGAAGGCGAATTCGACGACGCGATAGTCGAGCAGCGGCGCGCGCGCCTCTAGACCAACGGCCATCGTCGTGCGGTCGACCTTCGCCAGGATGTCGTCCGGCAGGTAGGTCACGAAGTCGAGATACATCAGCGCGTGCGCGGTGTCTGTGGTCGCAGGCCGCAAAGTCTCGTCGGTGAACGGAGTCGCGGGCTCGTGCGAGTTGCGGACGACGTTTCCAGGAAACCGCCAGCGCGAGACCCGGTTCAGGTAGATCGCCTCGGCGGAATCCGTGGCCAGTTCTCCAGCGAGCTGCGCGAGCCAGCTGTCACGCGCTTCGCGATCCGCGTGGCGGCCGAGCGGCGCTAAAAGCGCGCTGCGCAGGAGCCGCGGCGTGCGCTGGTGCCAGCGCCAGACGCGCAGTGCGCGCGTGTAACGGCCATAACCGCAGAACAGCTCATCGCCGCCATCGCCGGACAATGCGACGGTCACGTGCCTGCGAGCGAGGCGCGCCACGAGGGCCGTCGGGATCTGTGATGAATCCGCGAACGGCTCGTCGAACATCCGCGGCAGCTCCGGCACGAGCGACAGCGCGTCCGCACCGCTGACATACAGCTCCGTGTGATCGGTCCCCAGGTGGCGTGCAACCGCGCGCGCCTTTGCGGCCTCGTCGTGGCGCGGGTCGTCGAACCCGATCGAAAAGGTCCGCACCGGCCGGCTCGCCTGCGCCTGCATCAGGGCGACAACCGTGGAGGAATCCGTGCCGCCTGACAGGAATGCGCCGAGCGGAACGTCCGCGTGCATGCGCAGCGCGACCGCGTCGCGCAGCAGCCCGTCCAGCTCGGTCACCGCCTCCGGCGGGTCCGATCCGACCGGCGTGCGCAGCGCGTTGCCGAGTTCCTCGAGCGGGTTCCAGTAGTGCCGGGTCTGCTCGCGCGGCGAGTGATGATCCGCCCCGCGTGCAACGTCGCGGCGCCCGAGCGACAGGACGGTGCCGGGCAGCAGCTTGAAGACCCCATGCAGGATGGACCAGGGCGACGGTACGTAGTCGTGACGCAGAAAAAGCGCCAGCGCGTCCGGGTCGACCCGGGGGGTGAACTCCGGATACGCGATCAACGCCTTGAGCTCGGAGCCGAAGAGCAGCGTGCTCCCGGCCCAGCCGTAGTACAGCGGCTTCTTGCCGACACGGTCGCGCGCCAGGTGCAGCCGCTTGTCGCTTCGATCCCAGAGCGCGATCGCAAACATGCCGTTGGCGCGGCGCAGGGCATCCTCGACGCCCCACTGCTCGACCGCCGCGAGCATTACCTCGGTATCGGAGTGACCGCGGAAGGCGATGCCTCGCTGCTGCAACTCCGAGCCAAGCTGCCGGTAGTTGTAGATCTCACCGTTGAAGACGATCACGTAGCGCTGTGACGCCGAGAGCATCGGCTGCCTGCCTTCCGGCGACAGGTCGATGATCGAGAGGCGGCGGTGTCCCAGACCGATGCCCGACTCCTCGTCGACCCACGTGTCGCGGTCGTCGGGACCGCGGTGCGCGAGCGAATCGGTCATGGCATCCAGCGCCCGGCGATGTCCCGCAGGCAGGGGATCGGCCGCCAGGAATCCGCTGATACCGCACATGACGGCGCCGCCGCGCTCAGCGGTCCGCGCCGTGCGGGCCGAAGAGCCCCTCGACGAGCTCGCGCGAGGCGGGATTGCGTTTCATCTCGTAATACCGGAGCCGCTTGTACACGGCGTAGGAGGCCGCGACCTGGGACACGACATAGCCGCGGCCGCCATCGAGGAAGCCGAGGCGCAGCAGGTAGTCCTTGAGGAACGCCGCGATGAAGACCAGCGGACACATCCACAGCCGCACCGGCCGGTCGCGATCGAGCCAGTCGCGCGCCTTGAGCTCCGCGTAGCGGAGGATCTTGAGCTGTCGATGCACGAGCGTCGGGTTGTGGTGGTGCACCAGCGGAGCGCGGAAGGTGTGCGTCGGACCGTCGAAGCGCAGCGACTCGTGGACCCTGACGTCCGTCCAGCGCGCCCGTCCCCGGTGATAGAAGCGGCCGAGGCGCTCGCCCACCATCGGGCGGTACCAGCGCATCGGCGCGCCCATGTACCAGGTCTGGCGTCGCAGGATCGCGCCGGCAGCCCCGGACCGCAGCAGTTGCGGCAGCTGCTCCTGCATCTCTCGCGCGAGTTCCATCGAGAGCGCTTCGTCGGCGTCGAGCGACAGGATCCAGTCGTTGCTCGACTGCGTCGTCGCGAAGTTGCGCTGGGGTCCGAAGCCGAGCCAGTCCTGGTGGACGACCCGGGCTCCGTGATCGGCGGCGATCTGCGGCGTACCGTCGGTGCTGCCGGCATCGACGACGAGCTTCTCGGCCGCGAAGGACACACTGTCGAGGCAACGCCCGATCACGCGAGCCTCGTTGCGGGCGATCACGATCAGGGTGACCGGCAAGGCTTGCGGCGACGCCATGCGTCGAGTGTCACACAGTAGGCCGGCCGATCAAAGCCGTCGGAGCGACGATGACCGACTGCACTAGAATGCCGCCGCAGCATCCTCGCGGGCGAGGCGCCGTGTCGCGCTATCTGTTGTTCGTTTCTGAGCTCTACGCGTTCGCGATCCTGCGCCCGCTGCAGGCCGCAATCCGCGCCCGCGGCGGCGACGCTGCGTGGTTCCTGGAGCGCCAGGACCTGGCCGGCCATCTTCAGGAAGGTGAGCTGCGCCTGGAAACGGTGCGCGCGGTCATCGACTGGCACCCTGTGGCGGTATTCGTGCCGGGCAACTGGGTGCCGCATTTCTTCCCCGGCCTGAAAGTCGAGGTGTTCCATGGCTTCAGCGTGGGCAAGCGCAGCGAATCGCGCGGTCACTTCCGCATTCGCGGCTCGTTCGATCTGTATTGCACACAGGGGCCCGACACCACCGATCCGTTTCGCGAGCTGCAGCGCATGCACGGTTTTTTCCGCGTGGAGGAGACGGGCTGGCCGAAGCTCGACCCTCTGTTCGCAGGGCGCTACTTGCGCGCGAGCGGCACACGTCCGGTCGTGATGTACGCGTCGACGTTCACGGAAAGCATCTCTTCGGCGCGTGCGCTGCGCGACACGATTGCGGCGGGAGCGCGGCGCGGCGAGTGGCAGTGGCTCGTAACCCTGCATCCGAAGATGGCGACCGATATCGTCGCCGCCTACCGTGCGCTCCAGGGACCCGATCTGACTTTCGTGGAGACCGACGACATCCTCGAGCTCTACGCGCGCTCCGACGTGCTGCTGTCGGATACCTCGTCGGTGGTGCCCGAGTTCCTGACACAGGACAGGCCGGTGGTCACCTATCGCAACCGGCGTCCCGGTCCCCACCTGCTCGACGTGCAGAACGAGGACGAGGTTCTGCCTGCTCTCGAGCAGGCCATCTCGCGACCGCCGGAGCTGATGAGTGCGATTCACGACTACGTCCAACGCATACACCCATACCGCGACGGGCGCTCGAGCGAACGGGTGCTTGCCGCGACGGACGCCGCGATCCGCGCCGGCGGCGCAGGGCTGCGCCGGAAGCCATGGAACTATTGGCGGCGCCTGCAGTCGCGGAAGCGACTGAATTACTGGCGCTTATGATCGAGACGTCCAGCGCATGAGCTCCGGGAGTAGCTCGCCGCCGCGCGAACAGCCGCTAGAGCCGCGCGAACACGCGTGCGGCGGCCTGCACCGTCGCGTCGATCAGGTCGTCGGAGTGAGCGGCCGATACGAAGCCAGCCTCGAATGCCGATGGTGCGAGATAGATTCCCTCCGCCAGCATGCCGTGAAAGAAGCGCTTGAAGCGATCGATATCGCACGCGGTTGCCTGCGCAAAGCTCGAGACCTGCGGCGCATCGGTAAAGAAGACGCCGAACATCCCGCAGACGTGATTCGTCGCGAGCGCGACCCCTGCGGCGCTCGCCGCTTCCCTTACACCGTCGATGAGTCGTGTGGTTGAACTCGCGAGCCGCGCATGAAAACCGGGCGTCGCGACCCCGTCGAGCGTGGCGAGTCCCGCCGCCATCGCTACCGGGTTGCCCGACAACGTGCCCGCCTGGTAGACGGGTCCGAGCGGCGCGATGTCCTGCATGATCTCGCGGCGGCCGCCGAAGGCGCCGACCGGCATACCACCCCCGACGATCTTGCCCAGCGTCGTGAGGTCGGGACGGATCCCGTACAGCGCCTGAGCGCCCCCGAGTGCGACCCTGAACCCGGTCATCACCTCGTCGAAGATAAGCACGGCGCCGTGCCGCGTGCACTCCTCGCGCAGTGCCTCGAGGAATCCGGGCACCGGCGGGATGCAGTTCATGTTGCCGGCAACCGGCTCGACGATGGCGCAGGCCACCTGCGGACCGATCTCGGCGAACGCTGCGCGAAGCTGCGCGATGTCGTTGTACGAAAGCGTGACCGTGTGCGCCGCCAGCTCGGGTGGTACCCCTGGCGAGGTCGGTACGCCCAGGGTGAGCGCGCCGGAGCCCGCCTTCACGAGCAGCGAGTCCGAGTGACCGTGATAACAACCCTCGAACTTGATGATCCGGTTGCGATGCGTGTGGCCGCGCGCAAGCCGGATGGCACTCATCGTGGCCTCCGTTCCGGAGCTCACCATCCGCACCAGCTCGATCGACGGTACGAGCTCGCAGATACGGCGCGCGAGCGTCGTCTCGATCTCCGTAGGCGCGCCGAACGACAGGCCGTCGGCCGCCTTGTCCTGGACGGCGCGGATTACTTCCGGGTGCGCGTGACCAAGGATCATCGGGCCCCACGACCCCACGTAGTCGATGAACTGCCGCCCGTCCGCTGCCCAGACGTGGGCACCCTGCGCGCGGGTCAGGAATATCGGCTCACCACCGACACCACGGAACGCACGCACGGGCGAGTTGACTCCACCCGGGATGTATCTGCAGGCATCCGTGTAAAGGCTCACGCGACCACTCCAGAGCAGACGAGGGCCGGGAGTCTAGCAGCCGGTCATGCATGACCGGCCTGGCGATCCTTTGCCGAGCCCGGCGCTGCGCACGTACCATGCGGCGGGCGAATTCCGACAGGCGCATGACATGTCGATGGCTCAACCCTGGTTGCTCGTGATGCTGGGCAGCGCTATCGGTGGTGGTGTGCGGCTGTGGCTCTCGACCGCCGTCGCACGGCCGCTAGGCACGAGGTTTCCGTGGGGTACGCTGACCGTCAACCTGCTCGGATGCCTGCTGGTCGGCATTCTAGGCGCCGTGCTCGCGCCACCGGGTCGCATACACGACGCGCAGCCGCTGCGCATCTTTCTGGTCGTAGGCGTGCTCGGCGGATTCACGACCTTTTCGGCATTCGCGCTCGACGCGCTCATGCTGGTTCAGCGAGGGGCCGCAGGTGCGGCAGCGGTCTACGTGCTTGCCTCGGTGCTGGGATGCCTGTTCGCGGCGGGCGTCGCCTATGCGGCCGTCGCTACCGCGTTGCGGTAGGAAGCATTCTCCCGGGGTCGTCCCCGCTTACTGCTGCACGACCTCGTAGCCGCGCTGCTCCAGCAGGTCGATCACGCTGTTTCGCCCGACGAGATGCAGCGCGCCCACCACGACGAGATAGTCATCGTCGTCATCGAGCAGGTCTACGAGTTGCGGCACCCAGGCGCGGTTGCGGTTCTCGGTGAGCGGCCCGTAGAGTTCCGGGAATCTCTCGTATTCCTCGGACAGGGTCTTCGAGAGCGAGTCGATGTCGCCGCTGCGCCAGGCCGCGAGCAGCTTGTCGACCTCGGCGTCGAGTTCCGCGGTCTCCTCGAGCGTCATCAGCAGTAAGCGCTTCTGCTCCGGCAGCGGCATGCGGCCGAACGTGGCGAACTGCTGCGCCGCAGTTTCGAGCCCTGCGATCGGTTTGCGGTCGGCGACCGCGCGGCGGGTGAGCGTCTGTTCGACGCCGAGCTCCGCGCTGAAGCCGTGGTTCTCGAGCTCGAGCTGCATCAGCGTGACGGCGACGAACCATGGCGCGAACCGGTCGAGCAGCTCGAGCTCGAAGCCGGCGGAGTGAGCCCGCTCGGCGACGCGCGCGTAGTCGGCGGCAAGCACCTCGCGCAGGCTCTGCCCCTCGGGCAGCATCGCCTCCGCCTGCATCGCCTGGACCAGGCTCGTCGGATCCGCGAGCGCCTCGTCCATGTCGATCTCCATGATGAGCCGCTCGGCATCGGCATATGCCGCGTCCGCGACGGACGGGAGGGACCCGTCCTGCGGCCGCAGCACGTGCAGCGAGCCGAGGAGATAGACGGTGTTGTTCTCGCCGTCGATAGTCCAGAGCACGTGGCGCCCGTCGGCCGCGCCCGTCGCCGGCGCGAGCAGTGTGGCGATGAGCAGGCCGGCCGGGAGTGCGCGATGATTCATCCGGAGTAACCCTCGAGCCAGACGACTTCGGAGGCGAGGCCACCGTCGGCGGCGAGATCGAACACGCGATACCCGGGCGGGCGGTCGTCGATCTGGATCTCCTCGGAGCGCGGCTTGAACTGCATGCAGGTCGCCGGCGTGCACATGTAGCGTACGCCGTCGCGAAATAGGTCGAAGGCCTGGTGAGCGTGACCCCAGCTTACACCGCGAACATTCCGGTGCCGCCCGAGAATCGCCATGCACTCCGCGCCGTCCTGCAGACCGAGAGCGTCGAGACCGGCGCCCCCCATCGGCATCGGCGGGTGATGCAGGCAGACGAGAACGTGCCGCGCGGCATGCTCCTCGAGCGCGCGATCGAGCGCCGCAAGGCGCTCCGCGCCGAGCCGGCCTTCGCCGTTCGCCGAGTCGCCGAACCAGGTATCGAGCAGCACGATGACCCAGCTCCCGAGCGCGAAACTGCCGCCGATCTGGAAAGGAGGATGTGACAGCCGACGGTGAAGTTCGTCGGGAATATCATGATTGCCGGGTATCAGCAGTATCGGGGCGCCCAGCGGCGCGAGAGCGAGCTCGAGGAACCCGTAGCCCCCGGGCTCGTCCTGGACCAGGTCGCCAGTGACAAGGATGGCGTCCGCGGGCAGAAAACGCCGGCGCGCGTCGGCGATGCAGGCCTCGAGTGCCGCCAGCGAGCGCACGCCGCGCATCATCCCCTGCGGATCCTCGAGCAGGTGCGTATCCGTGAACTGCACGAGCCTTGACCGGGTTTCCATCTCGTCCATATTGGATCGGTCCGCTGCTGGAACCGCATTATTTCCATTTCCGGGCCCGCGGGGAAACGTAGAAAATACAAAACTGGGCAAGGGAGCCGGCCATATGTCCAATCGCACGATCGCGCTGACGGACTCGCTCTACGACTACCTCCTGTCCGTCTCGCTGCGTGAGCCCGCATTGCTTGCGGAGCTGCGGGCGGAAATGGCCGGCCATCCGGACGTTCAAATGCAGATCGCGCCGGAGCAGGGGCAGTTCATGGCGCTGCTGGTGCGCCTGATCGGGGCGCGCCGTTGCCTCGAGATCGGCGTCTTCACGGGATACTCGTCGCTCGCCACGGCGCTCGCCTTGCCTGCAGACGGGCGTCTCGTCGCCTGCGACGTGAGCGAAGAATGGACCGCCATCGCACGCCGCTACTGGCGCCGCGCCGGGGTCGAGCACAAGATCGATCTCAGACTCGCGCCCGCGCTCGACACGCTCGATGCGCTCCTGGCCGGCGGCGCCGCCGCGACGTTCGACTTTGTCTTTCTCGACGGGGACAAGGGGAACTACCCGGCCTACTACGAGCGCATCTACGTGCTGCTGCGCACGGGTGGTCTGCTGGCGATCGACAACACGCTCTGGTCGGGGCGGCTGCTCGACCCGCGAGAGCGGGATCCGGAGACGGAAGGAATCCGCCGCCTGAACGAGCAGCTCCACCGCGATGCGCGGATTGACCTCAGCCTGCTGCCGCTCGCGGACGGTCTGACCCTCGCCCTGAAGCGGTGATGCCCTAGTACTTGTAGTGGTCCGGCTTGAACGGCCCGTCGACCTTGACCCCGATGTAGGCGGCCTGCTCAGGCGTCAGCTTCGTCAGCCGTGCCCCGATCCGGTCGAGATGAAGCCGTGCGACCTTTTCGTCGAGCTGCTTCGGCAGCACGTAGACCTGCTTGCCGTACTTCGCGCCGTGCTGGAACAACTCGATCTGCGCCAGCACCTGGTTCGTGAATGAGTTCGACATCACGAACGAGGGGTGGCCGGTTCCGCAGCCCAGGTTCACCAGCCGGCCCTCGGCCAGCAGGATGAGGCGCTTGCCGTCGGGGAAGATCACGTGGTCGACCTGCGGCTTGATCTGCTCCCAGCGGTACTTCTTGAGCGAGGCGACGTCGATCTCGCTGTCGAAGTGACCGATGTTGCAGACGATCGCCTGGTGCTTCATACGGCGCATGTGATCGTGCGTGATGACGTTGAGGTTGCCTGTGGCGGTCACGAAGATGTCGGCCCGCTCGCAGGCCTCGTCCATCGTCACGACGCGGTACCCGTCCATCGCCGCCTGCAGCGCGCAGATCGGGTCGATCTCCGTGACCCAGACCTGCGCCGACAGAGCGCTCAGGCTTTCCGCCGAGCCCTTGCCGACGTCGCCGTAACCGCAGACGACTGCGACCTTGCCGGCGACCATGACGTCGGTCGCTCGCTTGATGGCGTCGACCAGTGACTCGCGGCAGCCGTACAGGTTGTCGAACTTCGACTTGGTGACCGAGTCGTTGACGTTGATGGCAGGGAAGGGCAGCCGGCCCTCGGCCGCCGCCTGGTAGAGCCGCTTCACGCCGGTGGTCGTCTCCTCGGTCACGCCCTTGATCTCTCGCAATCGGGTCGAGTACCAGCCCGGCTGCGTTTCCAGCCGCCGGCGGATCGCGCCGTAGAGCGCGACTTCCTCCTCGTTGGTCGGCTTGGCGATCAGCGTGGCGTCCTGCTCCGCGCGGCTGCCCAGCATAAGAAGCAGGGTTGCATCGCCACCGTCGTCGAGGATCATGTTGGCGTGGCGGCCGTCCGGCCACTCGAATATGCGGTGGGTGAACTCCCAGTACTCGTCCAGCGATTCACCCTTGTAGGCGAACACCGGTGTGCCGCCGGCTGCGATCGCGGCGGCCGCATGGTCCTGCGTCGAGAACACGTTGCAGGATGCCCAGCGCACATCCGCACCCAGCGTCTTGAGCGTCTCGATCAGCATCGCGGTCTGGATGGTCATGTGCAGAGAGCCCGCGATGCGCGCGCCCTTGAGCGGCTTCGCCGCGGCGTATTCCTCGCGGGTGGCCATCAGGCCGGGCATCTCGGTCTCGGCAATGACCATCTCGCGGCGACCCCAGTCGGCAAGCGACAGGTCGGCGACTACGAAGTCCTTGAAACCGGCGGGTGAAATAACGGCGTTCATCGTTCGATCCTCTCAGGTCAACGATGACGGCGCGGGCGGCAGGTCCTATGGGATCGCTCGCCAGCCCGTCATCCGGGTTGAGCGAGCGCCGTTGGGTAAACCCAAGCCTGAGCCTGGCGGGCCTGTGCCCGTTGCAGCGCTCCTCAGGACAGGTGGAATTCTGCCTGAACCAGCCTCGCCGGTCCATCGGCCGGCGGGTTCAGGCCTCGCTCCGCAACGCCTCGGCGCGGTCGGTCTTTTCCCACGTGAACGCCGTGAAGGTCTCGCTCTTGTCGACGCGCTTGCCGCCGATGATCTCCTTCCACGAGTAGGTCATCTGCGCCGGTGTGCGGCCAAAGTGCCCATAAGCGGCGGTGGCGCGATACATCGGGTGCACGAGGTCGAGCATCTTGACGATGCCGTAGGGCCGCAGGTCGAAATGCGCGCGCACGAGGGCCTCGAGCTTGTCCTCTGCGATACGGGCGGTGCCGAAACTCTGCACGCTGATCGAGGTCGGCTGCGCGACGCCGATCGCGTAGGAGACCTGGATCTCGCAGCGGTCCGCGAGGCCTGCCGCGACGATGTTCTTCGCGACGTAGCGCGCTGCGTACGCGGCGGACCGGTCGACCTTCGATGGATCCTTGCCCGAGAACGCACCGCCACCATGACGCGCCATCCCGCCGTACGTGTCGACGATGATCTTGCGCCCCGTCAGGCCGCAGTCACCGACCGGGCCACCGATGACGAAATTGCCTGTCGGGTTGATATGAAACTTCGTTTGAGGGGTGATCCAGTCCTGGGGCAGCACCTGCTTGATCACCAGCTCCATGACCGCTTCGCGCAGGTCCGGTTGCTTGACATCCGGTGCGTGTTGCGTCGACAGCACGACCGCGTCGAGGCCGACCACGCGGCCGTTCGTGTAGCGGCAGGTCACCTGCGATTTTGCATCGGGTCGCAGCCAGGGCAGCAGGCCGCTGCGTCTCACCTCGGCCTGACGCTCGACCAGCCGATGCGCATAGCAGATCGGCGCCGGCATCAGCGAATCGGTCTCGTTGCTCGCATAGCCGAACATCAGGCCCTGGTCGCCGGCACCCTGTTCCTCGGGATCCCTGCGGTCGACGCCCATCGCGATGTCGGGCGACTGCTTGCCGATGATGTTCATCACGCCGCAGGTGCGGCCGTCGAACCCGACTTCCGATGAGGTGTAGCCGATATCGGCAATCACGCTGCGCACCAGGTCTTCGAGATCGACCCACGCTTCGGTGGTCACCTCACCCGCGACGATCGCGACACCGGTCTTGACCAGCGTCTCGCAGGCAACGCGCGAGCGCTTGTCCTGCGCGAGCATGGCGTCGAGCACCGCGTCAGAAATCTGGTCGGCGACCTTGTCCGGGTGTCCCTCGGATACGGATTCGGATGTGAACAGGTAACTGTCTGACATGTCTGGCAATCCCCGGTCGGACCGGGCGCGGAGTATCGGCGCAAGTCCCGGCGGAATGCAAACACCGTCTGCTTATTGGACAATACGCGACTCACTGCGAGGAAACCCCGATGCCGACACGACGGCAGCTTGCCAACGCGATACGCGCGCTCAGCATGGATGCCGTCCAGAAGGCGAATTCCGGCCACCCGGGGATGCCGATGGGCATGGCCGACATCGCCCAGGTGCTATGGGCCGACTACCTGCGGCACAACCCCGGCAACCCGTTGTGGCCCGATCGCGACCGTTTCGTAATCTCGAACGGCCACGGCTCGATGCTTCTCTACTCGCTGCTGTACCTCACCGGCTACCCGATGCCGCTCGAGGCGCTGAAGAATTTCCGGCAACTCGGCTACCCGACGGCAGGTCACCCCGAGGTCGAGCACCATCTCGGCATCGAGACCACCACCGGCCCCTTGGGACAAGGTCTCGCCAACGCGGTCGGCATGGCGCTGGCCGAGCGCAATCTGGCGGCGACCTTCAACCGGCCCGGGTTCGAGATCGTCGATCACCGCACCTGGGTGTTCCTGGGCGACGGTTGCCTGATGGAGGGCATCTCGCACGAGGCGTGCTCGCTCGCCGGCACGCTCGGCCTCGGTCGCCTGACCGCCTTCTACGACGACAACGGCATCTCGATCGATGGCGAGGTGCAGGGCTGGTTCACGGACGATACGCCGAAGCGTTTCGAGGCATACGGCTGGCACGTGATCCCCGGCGTCGACGGCCATGACGCGGAGGCGGTGCGCCGCGCGATCGACGCTGCGCTCGCCGAAACGACCCGCCCGTCGCTGATCTGCTGCAAGACCATCATCGGCTGGGGCGCGCCAAACAAGCAGGGCACCGAGGCGACCCACGGGGCCGCGCTCGGCGAGGCGGAAGTCGCCGCCGCCCGCGTCGAGCTCGACTGGCCTCACCCGGCCTTCGAGGTGCCCGACGACATCCGTCGGGCCTGGGATGCGCGCGAGACCGGCCGCAGGGTCGAGGCGAGCTGGACCGCGCTGCTCGAGAAATATCGCGCCACGAACTCCGATATCGCGGCGGAGTTCGAGCGGCGGCAGCGCGGCGAGCTTCCGCGCGGCTGGCGTGCGGCGCTGGAGGAGCTTGTCGCAGGCACAGCGGCAAAGCCGGCGGATGTCGCGACGCGCAACTCCTCACAGCAGGTGCTCAATGCGCTCGCGCCGGTGATTCCCGAGCTCTTCGGCGGGTCGGCTGACCTCACCGGGTCGAACAACACCAATCACAAGAGATCGATCGTGGTTTCGCGAAGCAACCTCGGCGGGAATTACCTGCACTACGGGGTGCGCGAGTTCGGCATGACGGCGATCATGAACGGGATCGCGCTGCATGGCGGCCTGATCCCGTACAGCGGCACGTTCCTGGTGTTCTCGGACTACGCACGCAACGCGGTGCGGATGGCCGCGCTGATGAAGCAGGGCGTGATCCTGGTCTACACGCACGATTCGATCGGGCTCGGCGAGGACGGACCGACGCACCAGCCGATCGAGCACCTGTGGAGCCTGCGGATCATTCCCAACATGCGCCTCTGGCGCCCCTGCGACACCGTCGAGACCGCCATCGCATGGGGCGATGCGATCGCGCGGCGCGACGGTCCGACGAGCCTGGTCCTCTCGCGGCAGGCGCTGCCGGCTGCGAAGCGGAACGACGCTCAGCTTGCGGCGATCTCGCGCGGCGGCTACGTGCTCTTCGAACCCGACGGCGCGCCGGAGTGCGTGCTGATCGCGACGGGGTCGGAAGTCGGTCTCGCACTCGACGCGGCGCGCGAGATGGCTACGCGCGGCCGCCGGACGCGCGTCGTATCGATGCCCTGCACCAGCCTGTACGACGCCGAGCCCGAGTCCTACCGCGACTCGGTGCTGCCGCCGGGCGTGCCGCGCGTCGCCATCGAGGCCGGCGCGCGCGAGGGCTGGTATCGCTACGTCGGCACCGACGGCGAGGTGATCGGCATGACGGGTTTTGGCGCCTCGGCGCCCGCGAAGCAGCTCTTCCCGCATTTCGGTTTCACCCGCGACCGCGTTACGGCCGCGGTCGAGGGACTTCTTTCGCGCCGGTGACACGGCTGCGCGGCAAACATCGAGGACGGGCAACATGACACTGAAGGTAGGCATCAACGGCTACGGTCGCATCGGACGCAACGTGCTGCGCGCGCTGTACGAGGCAGGGCGGCAGAAGGAGATCAGCATCGTCGCCGTCAACGACCTCGGCGACGCCGAAACGAATGCGTACCTGACCCGCCACGACAGCGTCCACGGCCGCTTCCGCGGCGAGGTGCGGGTCGACGGCAATCACATGGTCATCGACGGCGACAAGATCCGCGTGCTCGCGGAGCGCGACCCGGCGAAGCTGCCGTGGGGCGAGCTCGGCGTCGACACCGTGTTCGAGTGTACGGGTCTCTTCACGAGCAAGGCGAAGGCGGGCCAGCACCTGGTGGGCGGCGCGAAGCGCGTGATCCTCTCGGCGCCGGGCGAGAAGGATGTGGATGCCACCATCGTCTACGGCGTGAACCACAAGGTGCTCAAATCGACGATGACCGTGATCTCGAACGCCTCCTGCACGACCAACTGCCTGGTACCGCTGGTCAAGCCGCTGCACGACGCGATCGGCGTCAAGGCCGGCATCATGACGACGATCCATTCCTACACCAACGACCAGGTGCTGACCGACGTCTTCCACAAGGACCTGCGCCGGGCGCGCTCCGCCACCATGTCGATGATCCCGGCGAAGACTGGCGCGGCCGCGGCGGTGGGGCTCGTGTTGCCCGAGCTCAATGGCAAGCTCGACGGATTCGCGGTCCGCGTGCCGACGATCAACGTCTCGCTGGTCGACCTCACCTTCACGGCGGCGCGCGCCACCTCGATTGACGAGGTGAACAAGGTGCTGCGCTCCGCGTCACAGGGCGAGCTCAAGGGGATCCTCAACTACAGCGACGGACCGCTCGTGTCGGTGGACTTCAATCACGACCCCGCCTCCTCGACCTACGACGCGACGCTGACCAAGATCATCGACGGGACACTGGTGAAGGTCTGCTCCTGGTACGACAACGAGTGGGGCTTCTCGAACCGGATGCTCGATACGGCGCTCGCCTGGTCGCGGGTCGCCTGAGGCAAACCGATGCCCATCAAGGTGCTGCGCATGGCGAATCTGGAACTGCGCGGCCAGCGCGTGCTGATCCGCGAAGACCTCAATGTCCCGGTGCAGAATCAGCAGGTCACCAGTGACGCCCGCATTCGCGCCGCGCTGCCCACGATCGAGACAGCGCGCCGGGCGGGGGCCCGGGTAATGGTGATGTCGCACCTTGGGAGGCCGGAGGAAGGCGTCTACGACGCCGAGTTTTCGCTCGCGGCGGTGGCCGCGCGGCTCTCCGAACTTCTGGGCGTCAAGGTGCGACTGGTGCGCGACTGGCTTGACGGCGTCGACTGCGAGCCCGGCCAGGTCGTGCTGCTCGAGAACGTCCGGTTCAACGAGGGCGAGAAGAAGAACCGCGACGAGCTCGCGCAGCGCATGGCCGCGTTGTGCGACGTGTACGTCATGGATGCCTTTGCGACGGCGCACCGCGCCGAGGCGAGTACCCACGGTGTGGCCAAGTACGCCCCGGTGGCCTGCGCCGGGCCGCTCCTGATCAGCGAGCTCGAAGCGCTCGAGAAGGCGCTCGACGCGCCCAAGCGACCGCTGGTCGCCATCGTCGGCGGGTCGAAGGTCTCGACCAAGCTCACCGTGCTCGAGAATCTGCTCGGTAAGGTGGACCGGCTGATCGTCGGCGGTGGCATTGCGAACACCTTTCTTGCCGCGGCCGGGCATCCGATCGGGAAGTCGCTGCACGAGGCGGACATGGTGGGCGTTGCGCGCGAGTTGCTCGAGCGGTCGCGCGGTTCGCAGGTCGAGATTCCGCTTCCGTCCGACGTCGTGGTTGCCAAGGAGTTTTCTGCGTCCGCCGAGGCCGACGTAAAGGAAGTCGACGAGGTCGTCGCCAGCGACATGATTCTCGACATCGGCCCGGACACTGCCGACCGTTTCGCCGCCACGCTCAAGGGCGCGGGCACCATCGTCTGGAACGGGCCGGTGGGCGTGTTTGAGTTCGACCAGTTTGGCGAAGGCACCCGGGTGCTCGCTCTGGCGGTCGCCCGCAGTCCGGCGTTCTCGATCGCCGGGGGCGGGGACACGATCGCCGCGATCGAGAAGTACGGTGTGGGCGAGGATATCTCGTACATCTCGACCGCCGGCGGCGCTTTCCTCGAGTTTCTCGAGGGCAAGAAGCTGCCCGCCGTCGACGTGCTCGAGCAGCGCGCAGCCGCCTGACGCATACATGCTACGTCGCACCAAGATCGTCGCTACGCTGGGGCCGGCCACGGACGCGCCGGGCGTGCTCGAGGACGTGATCCGGCGCGGAGCGGACGTCGTGCGGCTCAACTTTTCGCACGGTGTCCGCGCCGATCAGGTCAAGCGCGTAGAAGCGGTCCGGGCTGCGTCCGAGCGGGTCGGCAAGCACGTCGCGGTGCTCGGTGACCTGCAGGGACCCAAGATCCGCATCGAGCGCTTTGCGGAAGGACGCGTCGTGCTGAACGAGGGCGAGCCCTTCGCGCTCGACCCGGGGATCGAGGCGCACGAGGGCACGGCACGCGGCGTCGGCATCTCCTATGACGAGCTCGCCCGGGACGTGCATCCGGGCGACGAGTTGATTCTGGGCGACGGTCAGGTCGAGCTCGTGGTCCTCGAAGTCAGAGGTGCGCGGGTCGAAGCGCGCGTAACCGTCGGCGGCGAGGTGTCCGACCACAAGGGGATCAACCGCCGTGGCGGTGGTCTCTCGGCCAAGGCGCTCACCGACAAGGACCGGGAGGACGTACGGGCAGCCGCCGAGCTCGAGATGGACTACCTCGCAGTGTCCTTTGTGCGCCAAGCCGCGGACGTGGAGGAGGCGCGCACCTTGCTCCGCGCGGCGGGGAGCAACGCCGGCGTGGTCGCCAAGATCGAGCGCAGCGAGGCCATCCCGCGGCTGGACGAGATATGCCGGGCGAGCGACGCGATCATGGTGGCCCGTGGCGACCTCGGCGTCGAGATGGGTTATGCGCAGCTGACGGGCTTGCAGAAGAAGATCCTGCGGACCGCACGCGCGCACGACCGGGTGACCATCACGGCGACGCAGATGATGGAGTCGATGATCCACAGCCCGGTGCCGACGCGGGCGGAAGTCTCCGACGTCGCGAACGCCGTGCTCGATGGCAGTGACGCGGTGATGCTCTCCGGCGAGACGGCGGTCGGCAAGTATCCGGCGCGCGCAATCGAGGCAATGGCGGAGGTGATCGAGGGCGCCGAGACCTACCACTCCGCAAAGTCCCGCGGCCGCGACCGGTTCGAGGGCATGATCGAAACCACCGATCGTGCAATCGCGCGCGCCGTGATGTTCACCGCCAACCACATGGACGTCGAGGCGATCGTCGCGCTGACCGAGTCCGGGTCGACACCGCTCTGGATGTCACGCATCCGCTCCGATATCCCGATCTTCGCGTTTACGCGGCACGAGCGCACACGGCGGCGGGTCGCGCTGTACCGCGGTGTCTATCCCGTCCCGTTCGGGCTCACGCCGGACAGCTCCGCCGATCTCTACCGCGCGATCGCGCGCGAGCTCGTCGCACGCGGCTACGCCAAGCACGGCGACCGTATCATCCTGACGATGGGTGAGCTGACCGGGGTTGCGGGCGGCACAAACACGATGAAGATCCTCGAAGTGTCGTGAGGCGCAACCGTTCGGTCGGTTGCGATCGACTGGCCGTCACCGGGCACTGATGAGGCAGTCGCACAGGATCGTCGTCGTCGCCGTGACGATCGTCGCGGCGGCGATCGCGGCGCCAGTGCTCGCCCTGCGCGGCAGCCTGCCGTCAATCGACGGGCGGGTCGCCGCGCCGGGGCTCACGGCGCCGGTCACGGTCGAGCGCGACGCGCTCGGGGTTCCCACCATCGCGGGGTCGAGCCGCAACGACGTCGCCTATGCGACCGGCTATGTGCACGCACAGGATCGTTACTTCCAGATGGATCTGTCGCGGCGTATGCCCGCCGGACGACTGGCGGAGCTCGTCGGTGATGCGGCTTTGCCGACCGACCGGCGCAATCGCCTGCACCGGTTCGAGGCTCTTGCCGATCGCATGTATGCGGCGCTGCCGAAAGGCGAGCGCGAACTGATCGACGCCTATTCGGCCGGTGTCAACGCCGGTCTCGAGAGCCTCCGCGTCCGACCGTTCGAGTATCTCCTGCTGCGATCGCGTCCCGTGCGATGGCAGCCGCGCGACACTCTGCTCGTCGTGTTCGCCATGTACCTGCAGCTGAACGACAGCCGCGGCGAGACCGATCTGCGCCGCGGCGTGCTCAAGGTCAGCCTGCCGCCAGCGCTTTTCAATTTCGTCTATTCAGTATCGCCGGAGTGGGAGGCGCCCATCGACGGGCAGGTGGTTGCCGCGGCGCCGATGCCGGGCGCGGACGTCTACGACCTGCGCGAGCATGCGCGTGAGTTCGCGGCGCTGACAGCCGCCAGGGACCCGATCATGCGCGAAGCGCACTCGCCCGGCAGCAACAACTGGGCGATCGGTGGCGGCCACACGGCGAGTCGCAGGGGCCTGGTCGCGAGCGATATGCACCTCGGGCTTGGAGTGCCGAACACCTGGTACCGCGCGCGATTGAAGGTCCAGGGTCTTGAGGCGCGAGATCTCGCGGGCCTCACGCTGCCTGGTTCTCCGGTGCTGGTGGCCGGCAGCAACGGCAGGGTGGCCTGGGCGCTCACCAACAGCTATGGCGACTACAGCGACCTCGTTCGGGTCGAGCTGGCGTCCGATCGTGCGCAGTACCGCAGCGCCGCGGGATTCCGGCCGCTCATCCGGGAGCGCGAAGTCCTGCGCTCGAGCAGTGGTGCGAGCGAGGTCCTGGAGCTGCGTCTCACCGAGTGGGGCCCGCTTCTCGACGAGCCTGCCGCGCGCGGCGCGCTGGCTCTGCGCTGGACGGCGCACGAGCCGGGCGCGACGAACCTCCGCTGGCTCGGGCTCGAGACCGTCGACAATGTCGAAGCCGCGCTGGCGCTGGTCAATACGATCGGAGCGCCGGTGCAGAACTTCGTATGCGCGGACGCGCAGGGCAACGTGGGCTGGACGCTGCTCGGCCGCATCCCGCTGCGGGGCTCCGGCTACGACCCGACGGTCCCGTCGGACTGGACGCAGCCCGATGCTGGTTGGCACGGTTTCCTGGCGCCGGAGCTGTATCCACGCGTGGTCAACCCACCCGGCGGCCGGATCTGGACCGCAAACAACCGCGTCGTCGGCGGGGAATCGCTGGCGCTGATTGGCGACGGCTCGCCGGATCGTGGAGCGCGCGCGCAGCAGATCCGCGACGCGCTCGCCCGGCTCGAGGATGCGACCGAGCGGGACATGCTCGCGATCCAGCTCGACGACCGCGCCCTCTTTCTCGGCCGGTGGCGGAAGCTCCTGCTCGAGGTGCTCGACGCCGACGCGCGGGCCGGACATCCGGATCGCGCGGTGCTGCGCAAGGTCGTTGCCACTGGCGAACCGCGAGCTTCGGCGGCATCGGTCGGCTACCTGCACGTGCGGCGCTTCCACGAGCTGATCGAGCAGCGAGTATTCGAGGCATTGACGGTCACGGCCCGCACCGCGCGCCCGGACGCAGATCTCGTGGTACCGAGGCAGTTCGAGGAAGCCGCCTGGCGGCTCGTGACGGAGCAGCCGACGCACTTGCTCGATCCGCGTTTCTCGAGCTGGCGGGAGTTCGTCCTGTCGGCCGTCGACGAAACGATTGCCGGCATCGAGCGCGACTGCGGCGAAGGCCGCCTCGACAGTTGCAGCTGGGGCGAGCGCAATACCGTCAGCATTCACCACCCCTTGAGCCGCGCCATCCCGTCGCTCGGGCGCTGGCTCGACATGCCGAGCGTGCCGATGGCCGGCGACCACGACATGCCTCATGTGCACGTGTCGGGCTTCGGTGCTTCCGAGCGCTTCGTGGTGTCGCCCGGGGGCGAGGCCACGGGGATACTGCACATGCCGGGCGGTCAGAGCGGGCATCCCTGGTCGCCGTTTTACCGCGCTGGTCACGAGGCCTGGGTGCGTGGCGAGCCGACCCCCTTTCTGCCCGGACCGACTCAACACACGCTGACGCTGCATCCACCGGCTGACCGGTAAACTGGCTCGGAGACGCAATACGACGGTGTACTCTGGCTCCGACCAGAACGAGGATCCCTCCGTGACCGCGAAATTCGAAGGCACAGAACGCTACGTCGCAACCGACGACCTGATGGTGGCGGTCAACGCGGCGGTGACGCTCGCCCGCCCGCTCTTGGTGAAGGGCGAACCAGGGACCGGCAAGACGCAACTTGCGGAGGAGATCGCCGCAGCGCTCGGCAAGCCGCTGCACCGCTGGCACATAAAGTCGACCACCAAGGCGCAGCACGGCCTGTACGAGTACGACGCCGTTTCGCGGCTGCGCGACTCGCAGCTGGGTGAAGCGAAGGTCCACGACATCGCCAACTACATCGTCAAGGGGCGCATGTGGGAGGCTTTCGACAGCGATGTCCAGGCAGTGCTGCTGATCGACGAGATCGACAAGGCCGACATAGAGTTTCCGAACGACCTGCTGCTCGAGCTCGACCGGATGGAGTTCTTCGTCCACGAGACGCGCCGGCTCATCAAGGCGCGTCACCGTCCGATCGTGGTGATCACGAGCAACAACGAGAAGGAGCTGCCCGACGCGTTCCTGCGGCGTTGCTTCTTCCATTTCATCCGTTTCCCGGACGCTGACACGATGACACGCATCGTCGCGGTGCACTTCCCGGATCTGAAGCGTGAGCTGCTGTCGGAGGCGCTGAACGCGTTCTACCGCGTGCGCGACGTGCCGGGTCTGAAGAAGAAGCCCTCGACCTCGGAACTCCTCGACTGGCTCAAGCTGCTGCTCGCGGAGGACGTGCCGCCCGAGGCGCTGCGCGCAGACGATCCGCGGAAGAGCCTGCCGCCGCTGTACGGCGCACTGCTCAAGAACGAGCAGGACGTACACCTGTTCGAACAGGTGATGTTCCTGCAGCGGCGCCAGCGCAGCTGAGGCCGATGCTCAACCGCTTCTTTCTCACGCTCCGCGACGCCGGCATCCCGGTCACGCTCACCGAGTATCTTGGGCTGCTCGCCGCGCTCGATGCGCGGGTCGCGGTGGAGGACGTGGACAGCTTCTACTACCTCGCCCGCGCGGCACTGGTGAAGGACGAGAAGCACTACGATCGCTACGACCGCGCGTTTGCCGCCCATTTCAAGGGCGTCGAGCAGGCCTTCGCCGGCTTCGCAAAGGAGCTTCCGGCCGACTGGCTGCGCAGAACGCTCGAGCGCGTGCTGACGGAGGAGGAAAAGGCGAAGGTTGAGGCGCTCGGAGGCTGGGACAAGCTGATGGAGACGCTTGCCGAGCGACTACGCGAGCAGCGCGGCCGACACGAGGGCGGCAGCAAGTGGATCGGCACCGGTGGCACATCGCCTTTCGGCCACGGCGGGTTCAACCCTGAAGGCATCCGCATCGGCGGGCAGGGCGGCGGTCGCCGCGCCGTCAAGGTCTGGGAAAAGCGCGAGTTCCGGAACCTCGACGACACGATCGAGCTCGGGACCCGGAACATCAAGATCGCGCTGCGCAAGCTGCGGCGCTTCGCGCGGGACGGGGCGGCCGAGGAGTTCGATCTCGAGGGCACGATCGACTCGACCGCACGCAACGCCGGACTGCTCGACCTCCGCTTCGTCCCGGAACGGCACAACGCGGTGAAGGTCCTGCTGTTTCTCGACGTGGGCGGCTCCATGGAGAGCCACGTGCGGGTCTGCGAGGAGCTCTTCTCCGCAGCACGCAGCGAGTTCAAGCACCTCGAGTACTATTACTTCCACAACTTCCTGTATGAATCGGTCTGGCGCGACGGGCGGCACCGGAATGCGGTTCGGACCCCGACCCTCGAGATCCTGCGCACCTACCCGCCGGACTATCGCGTGATCTTCGTCGGCGATGCGAGCATGAGTCCCTACGAGATCATGCAGCCCGGCGGCAGCATCGAGCACTGGAACGACGAGGCCGGCGCGGTGTGGATGCAGCGTCTCACGACCCGCTACCCCAAGCATGTCTGGCTCAATCCCGAGCCCGAAAATCGCTGGGACTACACCGCGTCCATCGGTATCACCCGAAAACTGCTGGACGAGCGGATGTATCCACTGACCCTCGAGGGCCTGGACCGTGCAATTCGCGCGCTCCGGGCCTGATCCGGACACCGATTTGCGTTGAGTTGGCCCCCTGCGCAGCCCTTCTTGCGTTAGCAATGCGAATCGTTATCATTTGCAGGTGGCCATCAGTGTCGAACAGGTACGCCTGATCCTGCCGGCGGGCGGTCGCTGGGACGGCCTGTTCGCGCGTGTCCCAGACCCGTCCAAGAGCGTTGCCCTTCTAGCGGTGATCGTGATCCACGCGGTTGCGCTCGGTGGGTTGCTTGCGCTCAAGGTCTCGCCCCGCCTCCAGGTCGCAGACGCCGTGACCGAAGCGTCCATCCTTCCTGAGGAGGCGAATCCGGATGCGACGGATCCGGCGCTGCCGCAGACCGTCGACTGGAAACCGGTATTGCCCGACGTGCCGCTGCCACAGGTCATGGTCGAAGAGCGCTCGACCGCGATCACCGTGCCGGTGCCGGTCGTCACGTCTCAAGTCGCCTCTCCGCCGATGCGAAACGCGAACACCGATACGCCGCCGGTTCTCGACGCGCAGTCGGTTGGTTACCTGGTGCCGCCCGCGCCGCGCTATCCGCAGGCCTCACGCCGCGCGCGCGAAGAGGGCGAGGTCCTGGTCAGGGTCCTGATCGACATCGACGGGCGCCCGGGCGAGGTTCGGATCCTGCGTTCGAGCGGTCATGCGCGGCTCGATGATGCTGCTATCGAGGCCGTGCGGTCGGCGCTCTTCCGGCCGTACGTCGCGGACGGACGTGCCCGCGCGGCGTACGTGCGTGTGCCTGTCGAGTTCGCCCTGCGCCGCAGCTGAGCTACTTACTCGAGTTGCCGCCCTTGAGCGTCTTGATGTCGGCGAGCACCACTTTCGAGTGGCCCTCGGGATCGACCGATTCGTAGTGCCGCGCGACCTTGCCCTGCGGATCGATCAGGAACGTATCGCGCCTCGCCAACTCCATCACGCCCATGTACGTCTTGAGCACGCCGTACTGCCTGGTCACGGCCTTGTCCGGATCGGCGAGCAACGTGAAGGGAAGGCTGTGCTCCTTGGCGAACGCCTTGTGAGAGGCGACGTCGTCGACGCTGACGCCGAGAATGACGGCGCCTTCCTTGTCGAAGGCGAAGACGTTGTCGCGGAATTCGCAGGCCTGCGTCGTGCAGCCCGGCGTGGCATCCTTCGGATAGAAATAAAGAGCCACCCATTTGCCCTTGTAATCCCCGAGCGCATGCCACCTGCCGTCCTGGTCCTGCAGGCGGAACGCGGGGGCCTGGCTGCCCACCTGCGGAATCGCGGCCGAGGCTGTCAACGCGACCGCACAGAGTGCCGTCAGCAACCACACGGAAGTTTTCGGGAACTGCGTCACTATTCGAACCTCCACGGCGTCCTGGTTTGGGCGGCCGGCGCTTGCCATGTTAGTGCCCGAACCAGCACATTGACAGCGTGAGGCAGGGATGGCGGTAAACCCGGACACCAACTACTTCTTTTTCGAGAACCGGGAGGCGCTGGTGCTCGCGGGCGGCGGTGCGCGCGCGGCGTACCAGGTCGGCGTGCTGCGAGCCATCTGCGAGTGGCTGCCGAAGAACGCGCCCTGTCCCTTCGAGGTGCTGGTCGGCACCTCGGCGGGCGCCATCAACGCCACCGCGATCGCCGCCCACGCGTCGCATTTCAACGAAGCTGTCTACCTGCTCGAGCGCGTTTGGGGCAACTTCACCGTCGACCAGGTGATGCGGGTCAACCGCGCAAGCATGCTGCGCGCCGGACTGCAGTGGCTGTTCTCGCTGATTTCCTTCGGCCATCTCCTGCCGCCGCCGCGCGCTCTGCTCGACACGACGCCACTCCGCGAGCTGCTGCCGCGCATGCTGCGGTTCGAGCATCTGAAGGAAAGCATCGCCGCGGGCCCCGTCCAGGCGCTGGCGGTCGCGGCGACCAGCTATGCCAGCGGTCGCGCGGTCGCCTTCTTCGAGGCCCGGCCGAACGTCGAGGAGTGGACACGCGTGCGACGCGGCGGGGTCCGCCGCGCGATCGACCTCGAAGTGCTGATGGCGAGCTCGGCGATCCCGTTCATCTTCCCCGCAGCAAGTGTCGATGGCGAGTATTTCGGCGACGGCGCTATGCGACAGCTCGCGCCGTTGAGCCCTGCGGTGCACATGGGTGCCAACCGACTGCTCGTCGTGGGGACGCGGGTAGGTGCGGCAGCATCGCTGCTGGCGGATTCGCCAGACCCGCCCAGCCCGGGCGACCTGCTGGGATTCGTCCTCGATTCCCTGTTCGCGGATGGCCTGTCGATCGACCTCGAGCGTCTCCAGCAGGTGAACGGGCTGCTGCTCGCCTGCGAAGGCGCCACCGCTCCGGGCCGCAAGCCGATCGCCGTGCTGGTGATCCAGCCGAGCGTCGATCCGACCGCAATCGCGCGCAAACATGTCGCTCGGCTGCCGCGCAGCCTGCGTTCGTTGCTGCGGACGATCGGCGCGCTCGAGGCACGCGGCGGGCTGCTGGTGAGTTACCTGCTGTTCGACGCGGCCTACACGCGCGAACTCATGCGCCTGGGCTATTCGGATGCCCAGGCCCGCCGTTCGGAGATCCTCGAGTTCATTCGCGAGGATCCGGAGACCGGTCGCACCGGCCACCATCGCACACAGACCGGTTGAGACGCCGGCCGACCTGGATCATTCCCGCAGATGATCCTCGAGGTCGCGGTGACGGATCAGCGCGCGCCCGAAGCGGCCGTCGAAATGCGCCGCGAGGCGCTCCGCGAGGTACACGGAGCGATGTTGGCCGCCGGTGCAGCCCAGCGCGATCGTCACGTAGCTGCGATTCGAACGCGCGAGCGACGGCAGCCAGCGCTCCAGAAATCCCGTCACGTCGTCGACCAGGCGCTGAACTTCGTCGTGACCGGCGAGGAAGTCGGCGACCGCCTGGTCGCGGCCGCTCAGCGGGCGAAGCGACGATTCCCAGTAGGGATTCGGCAGTGAGCGCGAGTCGAACACGAAATCCGCATCGTCCGGGACGCCGTGCCGGTAGGCAAAGGACTCGAACAACAGCGACGGCACGGTCGCGCTGCGCTCGACGACACGCTCCCTCACCAGCTCGCGCAGCTCGTGCACCGACAGGCGCGAGGTGTCGATGGTCAGGTCGGCGGAATTTGCCACCGGCGCGAGCAGGCGCTGCTCCTGCTGCAGCGCTTCCTGCAGACCGAGCCCATCGCGGCTCAACGGGTGGCGGCGCCGCGTCTCGCTGAAGCGCTTGAGCAGGACCTCGTTCTCGGCGCGCAGGAACACGATCTCGCAGCGGATTCCCGAGCGGCGCAGCTCCTCGACCTGCCGCGGGACATCCGCCAGGTCCTCGGGTCGGTTGCGCGCGTCGAGCCCCACCGCCGTGCGCTCGTAGTCCGGCTGGTGGCTCCGGACGGTGTAATCGACCAGCCCGGGAAGCAATCCGGCAGGGATGTTGTCGACGCAGTAGTAATCGAGGTCCTCCAGCATGTTGAGCGCGATGCTCTTGCCGGAGCCCGACAGACCGCTGACGACGACCAGCCGCATCTGGCCCTGCCTACGCCTGCTGCCTTGCGGCCGTCTGGCGGCGCTCACTGGACGACGCCAATCCGAGCGATTCGCGGTATTTCGCCACGGTGCGTCGCGCAACCTTGATTCCCTCCGATGCGAGCAGCTCCGCGAGCTGCGCGTCGGAGAGCGGTCGGGCCCCATCCTCATCCGCGATGAGTCGGCGGATACGCGCGCGAATCGCGACCGATGAGACGTCGCCACCGTCGGTACCCGCCACGTGGCTCGAGAAGAAGTGCCGGAACTCGAAGATGCCGCGGGGCGTGTGCATGTATTTCCCGGTCGTGACACGCGAGATGGTCGACTCGTGCATGCTGACGGCTTCGGCGACGTCCCGGAGGATCATAGGCTCCATGGCCTCGTCGCCCTTCTCGAGAAATGCCGACTGACGCTGGACGATCGTGCGCGCGACCTTGAGCAGCGTCTCCCTGCGGATCTCGAGGCTGCGGATCAGCCAGCGCGCCTCCTGAAGCTGCGCGCGGAGCGTCGCGTAATCGGCCGATCGCGCCACGACGCCGGCGTAGCTCTGGTTGACCCTGAGCCGCGGGACCGACGCGGGATTGATCTCGACGACCCAGCCCGACGCCGTGCGCTTCACGAATACGTCCGGGACGATGTACTCCGGTTGCGACGACTGGAACGCCGACCCGGGGCGGGGCTGGCAGCCCTGGATCAGGGCCATCGCCTCCTGCAGCGCTTCCTCATCGACCTCGAGCGCGCGCCGCAGCGTCGCGACGTCGCGGTCGGCGACGTCCTGCAGATGATCCTGCGCGAGCCGAAGCGCGAGATCGCGCCCCGGGGTTTCGGCCTCGAGCTGCGAGAGTTGCAGGCAGAGACACTCGGAAACGCTGCGCGCGCCGATCCCGGCCGGGTCGAAGGTCTGCACGTAGGCGAGAATCTGCTCGACCTCGTCCATCGTGACGGGCAGATCAGTGGTCAGGCTCGCGAGGATGTCGGCCAGACTTTCGGTGAGATAGCCGTCGTCGTTGAGCGCGTCGATGATCGCCTCGCCGATCCAGACCTGGCGCGGGTCGAGCGGGCTGGTCTCGAGCTGCCAGATCAGGTGCTGGTGAAGGTCGCGCTCGGCCTCGTCGGCGAATTCGAGCGGTCGGTCATCGTCGTCGTTCGTTCTCTTCTCGCCGGCGGGGATGGACGTATCGTCCCAGGGGTCGACCATCTCGACGCTGACTTCCTCCTCGCGCGTGCCTTCATCGGCGTCGGGTGCCTGATCGACGGCCTGCTCCTGCTCGAGCGGCGTCAGCTCCTGGGACTCCTCGTCCTCCACCTCGAGCATGACGTTCGATTCCAGCGCCAGCTGGACCTGGGCCTGCAGCTCGAGCACAGGCAACTGCAGCAGCTTGATCGCCTGCTGCAGCTGCGGTGTCATCGTCAGCTGCTGACCGAGTCTCAGCTGCAGCGCCGGCTTGAGCATGTCTCCCTGCTACGGTCGGTGGTTACCCCGGGAGCACCGGCGGGACGGTCGGCGGGGTACGGTTCGGGCCCGCGTTCAGAGTCGGAAATCCTGACCCAAGTAGACCTCACGCACCTCGCGATTGGCAAGGATCTCCTCCGCAGATCCGGCCGCGATCACACTTCCCGTGCTGACGATGTACGCGCGGCCGCAGATACCGAGCGTTTCCCGCACGTTATGGTCGGTGATCAACACGCCGATGTTGCGCGAAACGAGATGCCGGATGATGCGCTGGATGTCGAGCACGGAGATCGGATCGACGCCGGCGAAGGGTTCGTCCAGGAGAATGAAGCGCGGCTCGGCCGCGAGCGCGCGCGCGATCTCGACGCGGCGCCGCTCGCCGCCCGACAGTGCGACGCCCACGCTCTCGCGGATGTGGCCGATGTGCAGTTCCTCGAGCAGTTTCTCGAGCGCTGCTTCGCGCTCTCCGCCGTCGAGCTCGGAGCGGGTTTCGAGGATGGCGAGGATGTTGTCCTCGACCGACAGCTTGCGAAACACCGATGCTTCCTGCGGCAGGTATCCCACGCCGAGCTGCGCCCGGCGGTACATCGGCAGACGCGTGATTTCCCGGTCGTCGAGCCAGATGCGACCCGCATCGCTCGGCACCAGGCCCACGATCATGTAGAACGCGGTCGTCTTGCCTGCGCCGTTGGGGCCCAGCAGGCCCACGACCTCGCCCGAGGCGACCTCGAGTGAAAGGTCCTTGACGACCTGGCGCGAGCGGTAGCTCTTGCCGAGCGACTCGGCCCGAAGCAGGCTCATGGAGCCGGATCCTTCGGCGCCTCTTCTGTGCTCGTCGGTCCGCTGCCAGGCTTGATCGTGATGTGGACGCCGCCGGGATCGCGACCCGTGGGATTGCCGACGATCCGCTGCCGGCCGATGTCGTAGATCAGCGTGTCGCCACGTATCTCGTTCTGTCCGTCTGTGAGCCAGGCGTTACCGCTCAGGCGCACCGTGCCGGCGCGCACGTCGTACTCGATCGAGCTCGCCCGCCCACGCGCGAGTTTCTGCTCGTCCTTCAGCCGCTGCTCGAACGACGCCGGCTGACCGCGGATCACCGCGCGCGAAATCTCGTTGTTGCGAAAGGTGACCTCCGCCTCACCCGAATTCAGCCGGCCGTCCGGCACGTGGATCTGCACCGAGCCCGACAGGTTCCACTCCGAGTTCTCGAAGTCGAGTCCGTTGGCGCGCGCTTCGTCGGCTTCGACCTGCATCGTGCCCTGAGTGATCCGGACACGGCGGAAGAGCAGGGTGTTGTTGCGATAGTCGAAATCCGAGGAGGCGGCCTCGAGGTTGATCGGAAGCTCGGAATTCGTCGCGGTCGGGCCGCGCTGCGGGGCGGCTGCGCCGGCGAGGAACAGCGCCGCGAGCAACGCACGGGAGATCTCAGGGCGTGAAATGGCCATTGACGTTGGATTCTAGTCGCAGTGTCCCGGTGTTCAAATTGGCGCGCAGGCCGCGGCCACCTAGCACGTGGTTGCCGAAGCGGATGCTGACGAACTCCGGGGTCTGGATGTAATCCGCGGTTGTGTCGTAGGTGAGCCGGTCAGTGACGATAACCGGCGAGCCCTGGTCCTCGCTCCCCCTGACGGTGACCTCGCCCGCGAGCATCAGCGAGCTGCGGTCGGGCGGCATGCGCCCGCTCTTCGCCGTGACGGTCCAGGTTCCTGCATCCGCAGTCGCGTAGTTCAGTCGCAGGTCACGCAGGATCACGCTGTCATCGGTGAGCTGCTGCTCGATGTTGGCCGCGTTGACGACGATCCGCGGCTTGCCATCGGCCCCCATCTCGGTGAGGGTAGCGTCGTCCATGTAGTAGCCATGACGTTCCTCGCGCTCACCGGGACGCAGCTCCTCGCGGTCTCGGCCAGCGAGCAGCTCGAAGAGCAGCACGGCACCGGCGAGCGCCGACGCCATGACGATCAGGCGCTGACCGGAGCCTGGCGAGCGTGGAGTAACAGGTCGCATACTTCCCGAACGGCGCCACGGCCGCCCTTCTGCGTCGTGACCCAATCCGCCGCCTCGATGACGTCGGCATGTGCGTCGGCGACCGCGATCGCGAGCGCCGTTCGGCGCATCATCGGCAGATCCGGCGTGTCATCCCCCACGCAAGCCATCTCCTCCCGCGTCGTGCCGAGCTTGGCGGCGAGCGCCTCGAGCTCGTGCGCCTTGTCGGTCGCGCCCTGCCGCACCAGGCGAATGCCGAGCTCCGACGCGCGGCGCTCCACCGCGGGAGAGCTGCGGCCGGAGACGATGGCCACGGTGACTCCCGCGCGCTGCAGGGCAACAAGCCCCGCGCCATCACGCACGTGGAAGACCTTCAGCTCCTCGCCCGATGCGCCGAAATAGAGCCGCCCGTCGGTGAGCACGCCGTCGACGTCGAGCACGAGGAGCCGGATGCGGCGCGCGCGCTCGTGCAGCGGGTCCATCGTCACATGACTCCCGCGCGCAGCAGGTCGTGCACGTTGAGCGCGCCGATCAGCCGGCCGTCATCGTCGACGACCGGCAGCGCGGTGATCTTGTACTCCTCCATCAGGTGCACCGCCTCGGCGGCGAGCATCCTGGGCCGCGCGACCTTCGGGCGTGCGGTCATGACCTCGCTCATGGTGGTCACGTGCACGTCGGCCTGCCGGTCAAGGACCCTGCGCAGATCGCCGTCGGTAAACACTCCGATGACATGGCGCGTCGCGTCCACGATCGTGGTCATGCCGAGGCCCTTGCGGCTCATCTCGAGCAGCCCGGCGCTCAGCGTGGTGCCCGGTTCGACGGCGGGCAGGTCGTCGCCCTTGCGCATCACGTCCTCGACGTGCAGCAGCAGCCGGCGGCCGAGTGTTCCGCCCGGGTGCGAGCGCGCGAAATCCTCCTCCGTGAAGCCGCGCGCCTCGAGGATCGCAACCGCGAGGGCGTCACCCATCGCCAGCGTCGCCGTGGTGCTCGCGGTCGGCGCGAGATTTAGAGAGCAGGCCTCGGCCGGGACGCTCACGTCGAGCACGACCGTCGCGTAACGCGCGAGCGTCGAATCGCGGTTGCCGGTCATCGCGATCAGCGCTACGTCGAGGCGCTTGATCACCGGCAGGATCGTTACGAGCTCGTCGGTCTCGCCGGAATTCGAGAGCGCCAGCACGACGTCGGCCGCGGTGATCATGCCGATGTCACCGTGGATCGCCTCGGCCGGATGCAGAAAGAACGCCGGGCTGCCGGTGCTCGCGAGCGTCGCGGCGATCTTCCCGGCGACGTGCCCCGACTTGCCCATCCCGGTCACCACGATCCGCCCCGTGCAGGCGAGCAGCAGCCGGCAGGCCTGCGCGAACTCACTGCCCAGGCGGTGCTCGAGCGCCGCGACGGCCTCGGCCTCGGTGGCGAGGACGCGCCGCCCGCGGGCGATGAGCTGCTCAACGTCGAAATTCGCGCCGGTCATCCGAACGGGCTCCAGCGTGGTCCGGCTGAGGATCATACCTTCCGGGACCTGCGGATCTACGCCCCAATGGGGCGCGAAGCCGGGACGCGGCCCGCTTGCGGTAGAATCGCGGCCCTTTCCCTTAAGGCCCGGACATGACCGCCGACGAAGTCACCCGGTTGATCGAGACCGGCCTGCCCGGTGCGAGGGTTCGCGTGGTCACCGACGACGACACCCACTTCACGGCGGTGATCGTCTCCGAGCGATTCGAAGGTCAGCGATCGATCAAGCGTCATCAGCAGGTCTACGGTGCCCTCGGGGCACGCATGGGCCGGGAGATCCACGCGCTGTCGATCGAGGCGTACACGCCGGGGGAATGGAGCGACCTGGCAGCCACCCGCAACCCGCGCTGAGGGAGACGCTCGCGTGGACAAATTGCAGATACGCGGCGGCGTGCCGCTCGATGGCGAGGTGCGCATTTCCGGCGCCAAGAACGCGACCCTGCCCATCTTGGCGGGCGCGCTGCTCGCCGACGGGCCCGTGACGATCGGTAACGTTCCCCACCTGAACGACGTCACGACCATGATCGAGCTTCTGGGCCGGCTGGGCGCGAGCGTGACCGTGAACGAGCGCCTGCGCATCGAGGTGGACCCACGCACCGTACGCGCGACCTTCGCGCCCTACGAGCTCGTCAAGACCATGCGCGCGTCGATCCTCGTGCTCGGGCCGCTGGTCGCGCGCCACGGCGCCGCGGACGTGTCGCTGCCGGGCGGCTGCGCAATCGGTGCGCGCCCCGTGAATATCCATGTCGCCGGGCTGCAGGCCATGGGCGCCGACGTGCACATAGAATCCGGCTATATCAAGGCGCGCTCGGGACGGCTCAAGGGCGCGCGCATCGTTCTCGAGACAGTCACCGTGACCGGAACCGAGAACCTGATGATGGCCGCCACGCTCGCCGACGGCCGCACCGTGCTCGAGAACGCCGCGCGCGAGCCCGAGGTGGTCGATCTCGCGAATTTCCTGGTTGCGATGGGGGCGCGGATCTCCGGGGCGGGCACCGACACCATCACGATCGAGGGTGTCGAGTCGCTGCGCGGCGCGGAGTACGACGTGCTGCCCGACCGTATCGAGGCGGGCACCTACCTGGTCGCCGGCGCGATCAGCGGCGGCCGCGTCCGCGTGCGCAACGTACGGCCCGAGCATCTCGACGCCGTGCTCGGCAAGCTCGAGGAGGCCGGCGCTGTGGTGTCGCGCGGCGACAGCTGGATCGAAGTCGACATGCGGGGTCGCAGGCCTCGCGCCATCGACATCCGCACCGCCCCGCATCCCGGGTTCCCGACCGACATGCAGGCACAGTTCGCCGCGCTCAATACCGTGGCAGAGGGCGTCGGGACGATCATCGAGACGATCTTCGAGAATCGCTTCATGCACATGCTCGAGATGCGCCGCATGGGCGCGGAGATCCGCCTCGAGGGCAATACCGCGATCATCAGGGGCGTGCCGCGCCTCACGGCCGCGCCGGTGATGGCGACCGATCTGCGGGCCTCGGCAAGCCTCGTCCTGGCGGGGCTCGTGGCGGAGGGCACCACCGACGTGGAGCGCATCTATCACATCGACCGGGGCTACGAGTGCATCGAGGAGAAGCTGCAGGGGCTCGGCGCGCAGATCCGCCGCGTCGCCGATCGCTGAGGCAGACGGGCACTCGTTCGGCATCGGCCGCGCGGGCGGGGACGCGTCAGCCGGTGCGGATCAGGCAAGACCCGTTTCCCATATAATGTGTAGCTTCGCGAGGAGTACGCCGGATGAGCAATCAAGTCGACACGGGCAGGCGCCAGTTCCTGACCGTTGCCACCATTGCCACCGGCGCCGTCGGCGCGGCCTTCGCGGCCGTTCCCTTTCTCGCCTCCTGGAAGCCGAGCGCACGCGCAAAGGCGCTCGGCGCGCCTGTCGAGGTCGACATCAGCAAGGTCGACCCCGGTGCGATGATCAAGGTCGAATGGCGCGGCAAGGCAGTCTACATCGTGCACCGCACGCCTCAGATGCTGACCCAGCTCGAGGGCATGGCGCCAAAGCTGCGGGATCCGGATTCGAAACAGTCCGAGCAGCCTGACTTCGCGCGCAATCCCGCGCGCGCGCTCAAGCCTGAGTACCTCGTGCTGGTGGGCGTTTGCACGCACCTGGGCTGCGCACCGCTCGATCGCTTCACCCCCGGCGACGTGACCGTCTCATCCGACTGGCCGGGTGGATTCTTCTGCCCCTGCCACGGCTCCAAGTTCGACCTTTCCGGCCGGGTCTTCAAGGACGTCCCGGCGCCGACCAACCTGTCTGTCCCGCCCTACCGTTTCTTAAGCGACAGCCGGCTTCTTATCGGGGCCGAAACGGGGAACGCATGATGAGCACCAGCGCTGAAACCGCGCGCCGGAGCGGTGGGAGACTGGCGGCGCTGCGGCAGTGGATCGACGACCGCTTCCCGATGACCAAGATGTGGAAGGAGCACGCGGCGGAGTACTACGCGCCCAAGAATTTCAACTTCTGGTACTACTTCGGCTCGCTCGCGCTCGTGGTGCTGGTCCTCCAGATCGTGACCGGCATCTTCCTGACCATGAACTACAAGCCCTCGGCCGCCGACGCGTTCAGCTCGGTCGAGTACATCATGCGCGACGTCGAGTGGGGCTGGTTGATCCGCTACCTGCACTCGACCGGCGCCTCGGCGTTCTTCATCGTCGTCTATCTGCACATGTTCCGCGCTCTGCTGTACGGGTCGTACCAGAAGCCGCGCGAGCTGCTGTGGATCTTCGGCTTCCTGATTTATCTCTGCCTGATGGCGGAGGCCTTCTTCGGCTACCTGCTGCCCTGGGGGAACATGTCGTACTGGGGCGCCCAGGTGATCGTGTCGCTGTTCGGTGCGATCCCGTGGATCGGCACCTCGCTCGTCGAGTGGATCCGCGGCGACTACTACATCTCGGACGTGACCCTCAACCGGTTCTTCGCGCTGCACGTGGTCGCGCTGCCGCTGGCGCTGATATTCCTGGTCGTCGCGCACATCCTCGCGCTGCACGAGGTCGGTTCGAACAACCCGGACGGCATCGAGATCAAGAAGGTCAAGGGCCCGGACGGGCTTCCCCTCGACGGCATCCCGTTCCACCCGTACTACACGGTGAAGGATACGGTCGGCGTCGGCGTCTTCCTGATCGTGTTCTGCCTGATTGTGTTCTTCGCGCCGGAGATGGGTGGTTACTTCCTCGAGCACGCCAACTTCGACCCGGCCAATCCGCTGCAGACGCCCGAGCACATCGCACCGGTTTGGTACTTCACGCCGTTCTACGCGATCCTGCGCGCCGTGCCGAACAAGCTCGCGGGCGTCGGGTTGATGGGCGCGGCGGTGGTGCTGCTCGCGTTCGTGCCCTGGCTCGATCGCGGCAAGGTCCGCTCGATCCGCTACCGCGGCCCGATCTTCAAGGCGTTCCTGATCGCCTTTGCGATCAGTTTCGTCGCGCTCGGCTGGCTCGGGCTGCAGCCCGCAACCCCGGGATACACGAATGCGGCGCGGGTGTTCGGCATCGCCTACTTCGCGTTCTTCCTGCTGATGCCGTGGTACACGCGCATCGACCGGACCCGGCAGCCGCCCGACAGGGTGACCTACCATGCGCACTGAGTTCCTGGCACTCGTCGCAGCGCTAGCCGTCACGTCGGCCCAGGCGGCGGGCGGGGGCGGGCACGGGCAGCTCCAGCATGCGAACAACGACGTCTCCAACAAGGCGTCGCTGCAACGCGGTGCGCGCAACTTCGTCAACTACTGCCTCGGCTGTCACTCCGCGAAGTACGTGCGCTACAACCGGGTCGCCGCCGACATCGGGATCACCGAGCAGCAGCTGATCGACAACCTGATGTTCACCGGCGAGCGGCCGCACGACACGATCGTGAACGCGATCAACGTCGACGATGCCAACCGCGCGTTCGGCGTCGTGCCGCCAGATCTGTCGCTGGTGGCGCGCAGCCGCGGCCCGGATCACATCTACAGCTTCCTGCGGTCCTTCTACGCGGATCCCGCCAAGGCGACCGGCGCCAACAACCTGGTACTGCCCGGCACGGCGATGCCGCACGTGCTCTGGGAGCTGCAGGGCATCCAGAATGTGGTCTGGGAAGGCCAGGTCGACGCCCAGGGCAACGCCTCCAAGCACTTCAAGGAATTCGAGCTGGTATCGCCTGGTCGGATGGATCCGCACGAGTTCGACGCATTCGTGCGCGACACCGTCAACTTCCTCGACTACATCGCCGAACCTGTGCAGCTCAAGCGCAGGTCGCTCGGCTACCGTGTGACCGCTTTCCTGATCTTCTTCACGCTGCTCGCATGGGCGCTGAAGAAGGAATTCTGGAAGGACGTGAAGTAAAGGGAACATGCCCAGCGATACAAGGTATGTCCGCTCGTGATGACGCTGTTCAGCCGCGCGGACGACGCCCACAGCCACTGGGTGCGATTTGTGCTGGCGGAGAAGGCGCTCGGGGTGCGACTCATCGAGGCCGACGTGGCGCGACCGCCCGAGGACCTGATCGACCTCAACCCCTACCAGGCGGTCCCCACGCTCATAGATCGCGACCTCGTGGTCTACGAGGCGCGGATCGTCTCCGAGTATCTCGACGAGCGCTATCCGCACCCGGCGCTGCTGCCCACGGATCCGGCGGGCCGCGCTCAGACCCGGGTTGCGCTGCACCGGATCGAGCAGGACTGGTACGCGCTGCTGCCGGCGCTCGAGGGCAGCGACCGCCGTGAGCAAATCCGCGCGCGAAAGCTCCTGCGGGACAGCGTGATCGCGGCCGAGCCGCTGTTCCGCGCCCGATCCTGGTTCCTGTCCGAGCAGTTCTCCGTACTCGATGTCGCGGTTGCGCCGATGCTGTGGCGCCTCAGGCGCTGGGAGATCGACGTGTCGGACGTCGCACCGTCCGTGCAGCGTTACGCGCAACGGCTCTTCGCCCGCCCCGGGTTCCGCGCGGGATTGAGCGGGGTCGAACGGGACATGCGCGGATGAACTCGCGGCGCCCATATCTGCTGCGGGCCATGCACGAGTGGATCTGCGACAGCTCCTGCACGCCACACATCGTGGTCGACGCCGGCGCGGCCGGTGTCGAGGTCCCACGGCAGTACATCCGCGACGGCAAGATCATCCTCAACGTGAGCTGGACCGCGACAGACAAGCTGCGGATGACCAACGACGAGGTCAGTTTCTCGGGGCGGTTCGGCGGCTCGGTCGTCGAGGTGCGTGTGCCGCTGCCCGCGGTGCTCGCCATCTATGCCCGCGAGTCCGGGCAGGGGATGATCTTCACGGAGGACGATGCCGCCAGCGGTGCCAACCCGCCCGGCGAGCCACCCGAGCCTCCCAAGCCCGGGTCGCCGTCCCCCGGCAAGCGAGCCCGCCTCAAAGTGGTGAAGTAACCGGGAAGTGGCGCCGAGCCATTTTCCAGGATCAGGAAAGGCGGAATGCGTCGCGGATCCATTCGATCGTCGTCGTGCCGGGTGCGTCGCCGGCATCGATCGCCACGACGTCGAAGCGCGCGCGCAGTCTGGCGAGCTCCGGCCGCGTGCGCAGCAGGTGGCGTGCCGCGACGATGAATCTCCGCTGCTTGCGCGCACCGATCGATGCGGCGGCGCCCCCGTAATCGCGGCGCGATCGCGAGCGTACTTCGACCAGCACGAGAATCGCGCCTTCGCGCATCACGAGATCGATCTCGCCGCCGCGGCAGCGATGGTTGCGCGCGATCAGCGCGAGTCCCTGCGACTCGAGATAGGCGAGCGCCCGCTCCTCGGCGCGGCGACCGAGCGCAGTCGTCGTCTCAGGGTTCACCGGGCGCCGGGATCGGCGCCGGCATCGGCGCGGACGGACCCGCCGCCAGCGGCCGTCCGCCCTGGACACTCGCCCATTCCATGCGACGGACCACGCGTCCGTCCGACGCGACGTCGAGCTCGCCCGTGAGTCCGTCGAGGCCAAAGCTGCGGGCCGCCGACCGGAGCTCGCCGGTGAGGCGGAAGGCGTCGTATCCGAAGGCATACATACGCAGGCGACCGCGCCCGACCTCGGACCACGCCCCGTGCAGCAGGTCCCAGAGCTCCGTCGCGCCCTGGCCTGCGTACAACACCCACGGCATCTCCGGGTATACGAGTCCTTCCAGATCGGATGCGGCGCGTGAGCTCGCCTCCCAGGCATCCGAGGTCGCGTAGACCGTCATCGGGTAGGTCATCTGGAACCGGAGCTGCGGCTTGATCGCCCGCGCCGTCGCGGCATTCGCCGCGACGAAGGCGAACTGAGGACCTTCGCGGGCTTCGATGAGCGGATCGCGCTTCGGAAGCGGCTTCGACTTGTCGACGGGTCGGTCGCCCGCGCCGCCGAAGCGCCCAAGCGCGGCGCGCAGCGGCGCAGCGAAATCCCTCGCGCCGGGTTCGTAGAATTGCGCCGCGGTCAGCACCACGCCTGTGTTCCCGAGCTCCTCGTCGAAGGCGTCGTGGACGCGTCGTCCCCAGTCGTTCTCCGGAAACAACGCGATCCCGCGCAGGTGCCCGTCGGCGGCGATGCGTCGCGCCACCGCGCGCGCTTCCTCGGCAGGGTCGAGCGAAAACTGGAACAGGAAGGCCGGCGGCACGCCGCCCGCGAGCGTATTGAGCGCGAGCGTTGGCACCGGGAACTGTCCGCCCGCGACAAGCACCGCGAGCTCGTCCTTCATCAGCGGGCCGACCACGAACTGCGCGCCATCCGCGACGGCCTGCTGATAGGAGGCGACCACCCCGTTCGTGGCCGTGTCGTAGATCGCGACCCGCGGCCGAACATCCGCCGCATCTGCGAGGCATGCGGCGATGAAGCCGTCGCGCACCGCGGTGCCCGCCGTGCGGTATCGCCCGGTCAGCGGCAGCAGCAGGGCCACTGCTCTCGGCGCGCCCGAAGGCAACATCGCCGGTCCGGGCGCCGGCGCCGCGGGTTCCATAGGTGCCGGCGGCCCCGGCAAAGGCTCCGCCGGCGGCAGCGGCGCGGTCGTCGCCGACTCCCGCGCCTGTCGCGCCATGGCGATCTCCGCGCGCAGCTTTGCGACCTGCGCCGCATCTTCGCCACGCGCGCGACGCGCGACGCGACCGATCATCCGCTCCGCGTCATCCGGCGCCCCCGCGGCCAGGTACTCGCGCGCCGCGAGCAGCGCGATGTCGACGTCCCAGCCGAAGAGTCGCTTTGCAGCCTGTTCATAGAGCCGCGCCGCTTCCGCATGCCGCCCGGCGACCACGTGGGCTTCGGCCGCTGCTATGTCGTCGCTGCGTGCCGCGTGCGCGATCGGCACCGACGGCGGGGCGACGCAGATCACCGCCGCGACGAGGATGGCGACCACCATGAGGGGTGCTTGCCGGCCGCGAAGGCGAGCGTGCAGCATGAGCGGATGAAACCCGGTTACGAGTGACGGTGAGCGATGGATTCTAGCCCGCGAGCGCATACCGGCACACTCTGGCTGGTGTCGACCCCGATCGGAAACCTGGGGGACCTGAGCCCGCGCGCGGCGCGCACGCTTGGCGAGGTCGATTTGCTCGTCGCCGAGGACACGCGTCACACGCTGCAGCTCCTCACTGCGTGCGGGATCCGCCGCGCGCCCGGCACGCTCGTCTCGCTCAACGAGCAGAACGAGCGCGCACGTGCGCCGGAGCTCGTCGCCCGGCTCCTGGCGGGCGACAGCGTCGCGCTGGTGAGCGATGCCGGAACTCCGCTAATGAGCGATCCGGGCGCCGCCCTGGTCGCGGCCGCTGCGCACGCCGGCGTGGCGGTCTCGACCGTACCCGGCTGCTGCGCGGCGATCGCGGGGCTCACGATGTCGGCGCTGCCGACCGATCGATTCTGCTTCGAGGGGTTTCTGCCCGCCAAGCCGGCCGCGCGCCGCCGCAGGCTCGAGGCGCTGCGCCAGGAGCCGCGCACGCTGGTTTTCTACGAGGCCCCGCATCGCATCGCGGAAACCCTTGCCGACATGGCGGCGCTGCTGGGAGATGCGCGCCCTGCCGTGATCGCGCGCGAGCTCACGAAGAAGTTCGAGACCACTTACCGCGACACGCTTGCCGGGCTCGCCGGACGGGCGACGCAGGACGAAAACCTGGCGCGCGGCGAGATCGTCATCGTGATCGAGGGCGCGGCCGGTGACCCAACGGCCGCGGACGACGCCGAGGCCGACCGGCTGCTCGCGATCCTGCTGGCGGAACTGCCCGCGTCGCAGGCCGCAAAGCTTGCGGCGCAGATCAGTGGACGCGGCCGCAGGGAGCTCTTCGCGCGGGCGGTGGCTCTGCAGGGGCGAGGCAATCCGGCCTGAGACTGGCCGCAACTGCCCGCGGACGGGCAGAATCGCGCAAACAAACGGAGAGACGCATGCCCGAGAAGACCGCTGCCCGCTATGTGCTGACCACCGACTGCCCCGACACGACGGGTGTCGTCGCGGCGATCGCGGGTTTCCTCGCGCGCAACAACGCCCTCATCACCGAAGCGCAGCACTTCGACGACGAGATCTCCGTGCGTTCCTTCATGCGGACGGTGTTCCACGACAACGGCTTGGGGCTGCCGCCGATCGCCGAGCTCGAGCGCGACTTCGCGGAGAGCGTAGCGGCGCCGTTCGACATGACCTGGAAGTTCCGCGACCTGCGCCAGCGCTGCCGCGTGGTCGTGGGCGTGTCGAAAGCCGGGCACTGCCTCAACAGCATGCTGCATCGCTGGTCGACGGGCGCGCTGCCGGTCGACATCGCAGCGGTGATCTCGAATCACCAGGACCTGCGCAGCCTCGCCGAGTGGCACGGCGTGCCGTATCACTATTTCCCGATCAGCGAGGGCCGCCGCAACGAGCAGGAGCAGCGCATCGCCGATCTCTTCGAGCGCGTCGAGGCCGAGCTCTTCGTGCTGGCGCGCTACATGCAGATCCTGAGCCCGGAGGCCTGTGCCCATTTCTCCGGCCGCGCGATCAACATCCATCACTCCTTCCTGCCCGGGTTCAAGGGCGCGCGGCCCTATCACCAGGCCCACGCACGCGGCGTGAAGATCATCGGTGCAACGGCGCATTACGTGACCACCGATCTCGACGAGGGCCCCATCATCGAGCAGGCGGTCGAGCGCGTTGATCACTCCGCGTCACCGGACGACATGGCGCTGGTCGGCAGCGATCTCGAGAGCCTGGTGCTGAACCGGGCCGTACACTGGCACGCCGAGCGACGCGTGTTCCAGAACGGGCGGCGAACGGTCGTCCTCAGATAAGCGCGCGGCGAGGAAACGCGACGCCGCGACCCGCCTAGAGCGGGTAACCGGTCGGTCCGTCTGCCACGAATGCCCGCACCGCCGCGAGATATTCCGGTGCCGCGTCGAGCGAGTTGTGCTCCGCGTCGCGGATGACGGATACGCGTACCTGTCCCGCGGCAAAGGCATCGATCAGCGCCTGCGACCGCGCACGCGGAATGATCTCGTCGCGCTCCGCGATCACGACCAGCACCGGCGCGCCGACATCGGCCGCGAAGCTCGACGATTCGTATCGATCCTTGAGCAGCAGGTCAACGGGCAGCAACCGGAAATGCTGTCTCGCAACGTTGGTCAGACTGTCGAAGGGCGTCACCAGCACGAGCCGCTCCGTCGGACGGCGGCTCGCGAGATACTCAGCGATCCCGCTACCGAGGCTGCGACCCATCACCGAGGTCTGCGGATGTCGCGCCCGCACGTGGTCGTGTATCGCCAGCGCGTCGGCAAACAATCCCGCCTCCGATGGCCGACCTGTGCTGCCGCCATAGCCTCGATAGTTGACGAGGTACAGCGAGTGGTCGGGAAGCGCGAGCGACAGTGCATCGATGTTCGCGGCGACATCCTCCGCGTTTCCGCCGAAATAGATCAGGGCCCTCGGGCCCGGGCGGGCTATCGCCAGGATGTTCAGCGTTTCGCCGCCGCTCTCGAGCGGGACGACCTGCGCGCCGGCAGATGACGATTCGGCGGTCGGAAAATAGATCATCGACCTCTGCATCGCGTAGATGTACGCGCAGACGCCGAGGTAGACGATGACGGGAACGACCAGGAATGACATCGCGGACCGCATCACCGGCTGATCGCACGCGGGTGCGAAGAGTACGCCGCGGTGATCGTCACGGCTCCGGTATAATTCGCGCGGGAGTCGGCCAGGCAGCCGCTGCGTAGTTTGCAGAGGAAAGTCCGGGCTCCGCAGGACGAGGCGCCAGGTAACGCCTGGGGGGCGCAAGCCCACGGAAAGTGCAACAGAAAGTAAACCGCCCAAGCAGCGCAGAAATGCGCTGACGGCAAGGGTGAAACGGTGCGGTAAGAGCGCACCGCGTCGGTGGCAACATTCGACGGCACGGCAAACCCCGCCTGGAGCAAGACCAAATAGGGAAGCGCGCTGGCTTCGGCCGGCAACTGCGGTCCGCAGAGGCTTCCGGGTAGGTCGCTAGAGACGCGCGGCGACGCGCGTTCGAGATGGATGGTTGCCCACGACAGAACCCGGCTTATCGGCCGGCTCCCACCCACTTTCCCCCACCACCAGCCGGCCCACCGCCGACTGGATGCCCGCCACCACTGACCGGGGGCGTCCCACAGTCACGCCTGCCCACCCGGCCTCAGCTGCACATTATGTCACTTAGGGCGGATCCAAGCGCCCTCGGTGGCGAATTCTCCCCACAACTCGCGGGTCTTGAGTCATCGCGAAGAAAGAAACCCTAAGCCGCTGATTGATCAGAAGATGGCTGACACCCTTGTCAGACAAAGGCGGACTTGGGGAAGCTAAGTCGCTGTGCTCCAAAGGAATATTTTTGCCTGGATCGTTGACTCCTGGCGCGACCGCAACCTATAGTGCCGCGAAGTGGGCAAAAGTGGGATGAAATGGGCGACCTGCCCATCGACGAGCTGACGTGTTTCGCGGCGCCAACAAAGTGACACTCGACGCGAAGGGGCGTGTGGCCATGCCTGCGCGGTACCGGGACACCCTGGTCGAGCGCAGCGAGGGCCGCCTCGTGGCGACGGTAGATCGCAGCGACCGGTGCCTGCTCATTTACCCGCTCCCGGACTGGGAGGAGATCGAGCGCAAGCTCATGCGGCTGCCGACGCTGAACGGTCAGGCGAGGCGGCTGCAGCGGCTGATGGTCGGTCATGCGACCGACCTCGAGCTCGACTCGCACGGCCGGGTGCTGATCCCGCCGAAGCTGCGGGAGTACGCGAGCCTCACACGTCAGGCGATGTTGATCGGGCAGGGCAGCAGGTTCGAGCTCTGGGATGAGCAGCACTGGAACGAACGCCGCGAAGCGTGGCTGGCGGCCGGTGAGGAAGCGGGGGATCTGCCAACCGAGCTCGTGCAGCTCTCGCTGTAGGGCGGGAAGTGCAAGGGCACACGCCGGTACTCCTCGAAGAAGTGCTGGCGGGGCTTTCGATCCGCTCTGACGGACGCTACTGCGACGCGACGTTTGGTCGTGGCGGGCATACCGCCGCGATTCTGGAAGCACTGGGTCCGGCCGGTCGTGTGGTGGCGATCGACCGTGATGCAGAGGCCATCCGGGCGGGGCGACTGCGGTTCGGCGACGAGCCACGTCTCACGCTCATGAGGGGGTCGTTCGCGCGGCTGACCGAGCTGGTGCGAGCGGCAGAAGTGGAGGGGGAGTTGCAGGGCGTATTGCTGGACCTGGGTGTCTCATCGCCGCAGCTCGACGAAGCCGATCGCGGCTTCAGTTTCATGCAGGACGGGCCGCTCGACATGCGGATGGACAACGAGACCGGTCAGACCGCGGCCCAGTGGCTCGCGCGCGCCTCGGAGCGCGAGCTCGCGGACACGCTGCACGGGCTGGGCGAGGAAAAGTTCGCGAGACGCATCGCGCGCGCCATCGTCGCCGCGCGGGCCAAAGCGCCGATCGAACGCACCGGCCAGCTCGCGACCGTGATCGCCGCCGCGGTCCCAGCGCGCGAACCGGGCAAGCATCCGGCCACGCGCAGCTTCCAGGCCATACGCATGCGTGTTAACGCCGAGCTCGAGTCGATCGAGGCCGCGTTGCCGCAGGCGGTCGAGCTGCTCGCGCCCGGCGGTCGGCTCTGCGTAATCGGCTTCCATTCGCTCGAGGACCGGCTGGTCAAGCGCTTCATCCAGCGCGAAACCCGGGGGGATCCGCACTACGCGGGTCTGCCGCAGATCCCGCCGCATGCCCGCCCGCGGCTCGCGAAGATCGGCGGTGCAACGACCCCGTCGGACGCCGAGATCGCGCTCAATCCGCGCGCCCGCAGCGCCAGGCTCCGCGTCGCCGAGAGGATCGCCGCATGAGCCTGCGCGTCTGGCGGATCGCGGTCGCTGTCCTGTGGGTCGCAGTACTCGGCTCGTCGCTCGCAGTCGTCTACGGGAAGCACCAGGCGCGGACGCGTTTCATCGATCTGCAGCGCCTCACGGTGGAGCGCGACGAGCTCGACATCGAATGGGGGCAGCTGCAGCTCGAGCAGAGCACCTGGGGGACGCACGGCCGCGTCGAGCGGGTCGCGCACGACGATCTCAAGATGCTGATTCCACGCGCGGCGGATCTGCGCATCGTCCGGCCATGATGCACCGAGCGAAGAGGGGGGCGGACGCGGCACCGGCGCGCTGGCGCGCGCTGCTCCTGCTCGCGCTGCTCGCGCTCGCGGCCGGCATGCTCGTCGCGCGCGCGGTATACCTGCAGGTGATCCACAAGGGCTTCCTCGAGAAGCAGGGCGATGCGCGCTTCACCCGCGTCGCGAAGCTGTCGGCCAATCGCGGCATGATCCTCGACCGCAACGGCGACGCGCTCGCGGTGAGCACGCCGGTGGACACGGTGTGGGCGAACCCCGCCGAGCTCGCGCAGTCGCCGCAGGAATTCACGCGGCTGGCGAAGGCACTCGACCGCGATCCGCAGTGGCTGGCGCGGCGCGTGACCTCGAGCCTCGATCGCGAGTTCGTCTATCTCGTGCGTCACATGCGTCCGAACGACGCCGAGCGCGTCCGCGCGCTCGGTATCCCGGGCGTGTATCTGCTGCGCGAGTACCGTCGCTACTACCCGGGGGGCGAGGTCACCGGGCACCTGCTCGGATTCACAAGCGTCGACGACGTCGGGCAGGAAGGCCTCGAGCTCGCCTTTGATCAGTGGCTGGGTGGCGAGCCCGGTGCGAAGCGCGTGATCCAGGACCGCCTGGGCCGCACCATCGAGGACGTCGAGCGCATCCGTGCCCCGCGTCCGGGCCAGGACCTGCACACGAGCATCGACCTGCGCGTGCAGTATCTCGCCTATCGCGAGCTCAAGGCGGCGGTGCAGTCCAACCGTGCGCAGTCAGGCGCTGCGGTGGTGCTCGACATCGTGACCGGCGAAGTGCTTGCCATGGTCAACCAGCCGTCCTTCAACCCGAACGACCGCGAGCAGTACGCCGCCTCGCGCTACCGCAACCGCGCCGCCACCGACATATTCGAGCCCGGTTCGAGCATCAAGCCCTTCGTCGTCGCCGCTGCGATGGAGACCGGACGCTACGACGCGGACACGCTCATCGAGACCTCGCCAGGCACGATGCGGGTCGGCAGCAAGACGATCCAGGACAAGCACAACCTCGGGACCATCGACGTGACCACCGTGCTCGCAAAGTCGAGCAACGTCGGCGTGGTGAAGATCGCGCTCACGCTCAAGCCAGAGGAGATGTGGACCGGCTTCGATCATTTCGGCTTCGGCCACGTGACGGGCAGCGGCTATCCGGGCGAGTCGGCAGGTCTCGTGCCCGGATTCCAGCATTGGCGCCCGATCGGGCAGGCGACGATGTCCTACGGTTACGGACTCTCGGTCACGCCGCTGCAGCTCGCGCAGGCCTACGCAGTGCTGGGGTCCGGCGGGCTGCGCCGGCCCGTCAGCATGCGCAAGGTCGACGCGCCGCCGCCCGGCGAACGGGTGCTCGACGATTCCGTCGCGCGCGAACTGGTCCGCATGATGCAGAGCGTGGTGAGCGAGGACGGCACCGCGCGCCGCGCCGCCGTCGTCGGTTACCGAGTCTCGGGCAAGACGGGCACCGCGTGGAAAGCGTCCGGCGGCGGATACTCGCGCAACCGCTACATGTCGGTGTTCGGCGGTGTCGTGCCGGCGAGCAACCCGCGGCTCGCGGCGGTGATCGTCATCGACGAGCCGAGCGGCGGCCATTACTACGGCGGTGAAGTCGCCGCGCCGGTCTTCTCCGCCGTGATGTCGGGTGCGCTGCGGCTGCTCGCCGTGCCTCCGGACGACCTGCAGCGAGTCCCGGCCACGACGCTGGTACAGGCGCAGGACCCATGGTGAGCGCAATCCGGCGATCGAAGAGAACCGCCATGACCTCCGAGCCGATAGTGCGCGACTACCGTCTGGCTCTCTCGAGTCTGCTCGAGGACGGCCCGCGGCCGCAACGCGACGTGGTGGTGACGGATATTTCTCAGGACAGCCGCCAGGTCGTCCGCGGCGGCGCGTTTCTCGCCTGCCAGGGCCGAAGCTCGCACGGCCTTGCGCATCTGGCAGTCGCCCTCGAACGCGGCGCGGCCGCCGTGCTGTGGGAGCCGGCCCCCGGTATCGAGCCGCCGTCGCTTCCATCGGCGGTGGTCGGTATCCCCGTTCCGGCCCTCCGCACACGGGCGGGTGAGCTGGCCAACCGGTTCTTCCGCAGCCCCTCCGCCGACCTCAAGGTCGCGGGTATCACCGGCACCAACGGCAAGACCACCACCGCGTACCTGCTCGCCCAGGCCGCCGATGCCGTCGGGCGGCGAGGCGCGTATCTCGGCACGCTGGGCGCCGGCCGCCCGGGCCGTCTTGCCAGCGCCGATCTCACCACGCCCGACGCCGTATCGGTGCATCGTCGGCTGGCCGAGGCGCGCGACGACGGCGCCGCGATGCTTGCGATGGAAGTTTCGTCGCATGCGCTCGACCAGGGTCGCGTGGGCGGCGTGCGATTCGACACCGCGGTCTTCACCAACCTGAGCCGCGACCATCTCGACTACCACGGGACGCTCGAAGCGTACGGTGACGCGAAGACGCGGCTGTTCCAGTCCGCAGGACTGCGGGCGGCCGTGATCAACGTGCGGGACCCCTTTGGGCTCGGGCTCGCGGAGATGCTCGATCACGCCGTCGAGGCCGTCTGGTTCTCGACCGGAAGCGAGCTCAGCACCGCGCCGCGAATCGGCTGGATCCGGCTCTCCGGGATGCGGGTGCACGCGACCGGGTTGGTGCTGCATGTCGAGAGCAGCTGGGGCGCCGGCAAGCTCCGTTCCCGGCTCGTCGGCGCGTTCAACGCCGAGAACCTGCTTGCGACGCTCGGCGTATTGCTCGGCTGGCGCGTGCCGCTGCAGCAGGCGCTCGCCGCGGTCGGCGCGTGCCAGGCTCCACCGGGCAGGATGGAAGTGTTCGGTGGCGGCACCCACCCGGTCGCGATCGTCGATTACGCCCACACCCCGGACGCGCTCGCCAAGCTTCTCGATGCGGCGCGCGCGCATGCCCGCGGTCGCCTGCACTGCGTGTTCGGCTGTGGCGGAGATCGCGACGCCGGCAAGCGTCCGCAGATGGGCGCGATCGCCGAGGAGCTCGCCGACGCGGTCGTGCTCACCAACGATAATCCGCGCACCGAGGATCCGCGGTCGATCCTCGAGCAGATCGTGGCCGGCATGCGCGAGCCATCGCGCGCGGTCGTGATTCCCGATCGCGCGGACGCGATCCGTCATGCGCTGTCGGAGGCGGAGTCCGGCGACGTCGTCGTGATCGCAGGCAAGGGGCACGAGGACTACCAGATCACGGGCCAGGAGCGCCGGCCGTTCAGCGATCGGGCGGTGGTGCTCGAGGCATTCGGAGCCGCCTCGTGATGCGCGATCTCGCCTCGCTCGCGGCCGTGACCGGAGGCTCGCTGCACGGCGCCAATTCGGCCTTTGGCCGCGTCGCGAGCGATTCGCGCTCTCTCGGTCAGGGGGACTTGTTCGTCGCCCTGCGCGGCGAGCATTACGACGCGCATGATTTCGTCGCCGATGTTGCTGCGCGCGGCGCCTCGGGTGCGCTGGTCAACCGTCTCGTGTCGGTTCACATCGCGCAGGTGGTCGTGCCCGAGGTGCTCGCGGGCCTGACCGCGTTCGCACGGGCATGGCGCCGGGATTTTCCGGGCGCCGTCGTGGGCATCACCGGCAGCAACGGCAAGACCACGGTCAAGGAGATGACGGGGGCGATCCTCGGACACCGGGGAGGCTGCCTGGTTACCCGCGGCAACCTCAACAACCACATCGGTGTGCCGCTCACCCTCGCGCGGCTCGAGTCCGCGCATCGCTATGCCGTGATCGAGATGGGCGCGAATCATCCGGGCGAGATCGCGCACCTCGCACACGTAGCCGCACCCGGCGTCGGTCTCGTCATCAACGCGGGCCCCGCGCACCTGGAGGGGTTCGGCGGTCTCGACGGAGTCGCCCGGGCAAAGGGCGAGCTCTTCGAGTCGCTGGGCGCCGACGGGACCGCGGTGATCAATGCCGATGACCGCTACGCGGACCTGTGGCGCGGGCTCGCCCGCGGTGCCGGTCGGCAAATCACCTTCGGGATGCGCGAGCCGGCCGATTTCCACGCGACCTCGCCGACGTCGCGGCTGCAGCAGGACCAGTTCGTCACCGAGTTCGAGCTCGAATGCCCGCTCGGCAAGAGAAAGATCGCACTCAACCTGGCCGGCGAGCACAACGTGATGAACGCGCTTGCATCGGCCGCGGCCGCGCATGCGGCCGGCGCCGGGCTCGACGACATCGAGCAGGGCCTGAGCTCCGTGCAGCCGGTCTCGGGACGCCTGCAGCTGAAGCCCGCGCTCGCTGGCGCGCGGCTCATCGACGACTCCTACAACGCGAATCCCGGCTCGGTTCGCGCCGGCCTCAAGTCGCTGGCCGCGATCCCCGGCGAGCACTGGCTGGTGCTCGGCGAGATGGCGGAGCTCGGCCCGCAATCCGCGCAGCTGCACGCCGAGATCGGGGAGTTCGCGCGCGAGACCGGCGTTGCACGCCTGCTCGCGGTGGGGACGGAAACACGGCATGCGGTGGAGTCCTTCGGCCCCGGCGCGAGCTGGTTCGCGGACGCAGACGAGCTGATTGCGGCCGCCGGACCCGGGCTGCGACAAGGCGTGACCGTCTTCATCAAGGGATCGAGAGTGAATCGGCTGGAGCGGGTCGCGGCCGCGCTCAGCGCCCAGGGCACTACGAGCCAGGGCGGGTCGCACTGATGCTCCGCTATTTCGCCGAGTGGGCCACGCAGTTCCATTCCGGCTTCAACGTCTTTGGCTACCTGACGCTGCGCGCGATCCTCGCCGCACTGACCGCGCTCGCGATCTCCTTCGTCGTCGGTCCATACGTGATCCGCCGGCTGGCGCAACACCAGGTGGGACAGCGGGTTCGCTCGGACGGGCCGCAGAGCCATCTCTCGAAGGCGGGCACGCCGACGATGGGCGGCGCGCTGATCCTGGTCGCGATCATCGCCGCGACGCTGCTCTGGGGCGACCTCGGCAACCGCTTCGTCTGGATAGTCCTCGCCGTGACCGCCGCCTTCGGGCTGATCGGCTTCTGGGACGACTATCTCAAGCTCGTGGTCGGTGACTCACGCGGTCTGATCGCGCGCTACAAGTACCTCTGGCAGTCCGTGGCCGGGCTCGGCGCGGCTGTTGCGCTCTACATCACGGCGCAGAGCGATGCCGAGACGACGCTCTACGTGCCGTTCTTCAAGGATGTGCTCGTGCCGCTGGGCGCGGCGTTCGTCGTGCTCGCGTACTTCGTGATCGTTGGTACGAGCAACGCGGTGAACCTGACCGATGGGCTCGACGGGCTCGCGATCATGCCGGCGGTGCTGGTCGCCGCCGCGCTCGGCGTCTTCGCCTACGCGTCCGGCAACGTCGTGTTCGCGAACTATCTCGCGATTCCCTACATCGCAGGCACCGGCGAAGTCCTGGTGATCTGCGCGGCGATCTTCGGTGCGGGTCTCGGCTTCCTGTGGTTCAACACCTATCCCGCACAGGTCTTCATGGGCGACATCGGCGCCCTTGCGCTCGGCGCGGCGCTCGGTGTGATCGCCGTGGTCGTTCGCCAGGAGATCGTGCTCTTCATCATGGGTGGCGTCTTCGTGATGGAGACGGTGTCGGTGATCCTGCAGGTGGCGTCCTTCAAGCTGACGGGCAAGCGCATCTTCAAGATGGCGCCGATCCACCACCACTACGAGCTCAAGGGCTGGGCCGAGCCGAAGGTGATCGTGCGCTTCTGGATCATCACCGTCGTGCTGGTCCTGTTCGGTCTCGCGACGCTCAAACTGCGATGAGCTCCGAACCGAACCTGCAGCCGCTCGCCGCCGGTACCCGCGCACTCGTGCTCGGGCTCGGCCGCACCGGGGTGTCCTGCGCTCGCTATCTGCGCCGCCGGGGCCTCGCGGTGCGCGTTGCCGACACACGCGGCGACCCGCCGGGGCTCCAGGCATTGCGCGAGGATGGCACGGGAGTGGAGCTTCGCACCGGCGCTTTTGACACGGCGCTCCTCGACGACGTCGCCCAGGTGGTCGTCTCGCCGGGCCTGTCGGTGCGCGAGCCCGTGGTCCAGGAAGCGAGCCGGCGCGGATTACCCGTCGTCGGCGACATCGAGCTCTTTGCGCGTGAGGCGCAGGCGCCGGTCGCGGCGGTGACGGGCACCAACGGCAAGAGCACTGTGACGACGCTCGTGTCCAAGCTCGCGTCCGCCGCGGGGCGAGCGACGCTTGCCGGCGGTAATCTTGGCGAGCCGGCGCTCGATCTGCTCGCGCAGCCGGTGCCCGAGCTCTACGTCCTCGAGCTTTCGAGCTTCCAGCTCGAGACCACCTGGTCGCTCAGGACGACGACCTCGACCGTGCTCAACGTCACTCCGGATCACATGGATCGCTACCCGAGCGTGCAGGCCTACGCCGACGCGAAGGCGCGCATCTTCGACGGCTGCGATGTAGCGGTCGTCAACGCCGACGACGACCTGGTGCGCGCCATGCCGCGCGCACGACAACGCGTGCTGTCCTTCAGCCTGCGTTCGCCGGATGCGGATTACGCGCTGGCGGACCAGCCCGAGCCGCTCGTGCTCCGGCGGGGCGAGCCGCTGCTGCCGCTTTCCCGTCTGCGACTACAGGGCCGGCACAATGCCGCCAACGCGATGGCGGCGCTCGCGATGTGCGAGGCCCTTGCCCTGGCCGATGCGCCGGTGCTTGCAGCGCTCGCGGATTTCGGCGGCCTGCCGCACCGCGCGCAGTGGGTGGCCGACATCGACGGCGTGCACTACGTCAACGACTCCAAGGGCACCAATGTCGGTGCGACCATCGCGGCCATCGACGGGATGAGCGGACCGCTGGTGCTGATCGCCGGCGGCGACGGCAAGAACGCCGACTTCGCGCCGCTCGCGGCGGCCTGCCGCGGCAAGGTGCGGCACGCCGTGCTCATCGGCCGCGACGCCGCCCGCATCGCCGCCGCCCTGGAAGAATCGAGCACCGAGTTCGCCGCGGATATGACCTCTGCAGTCCGCGCCGCGCGCGCAGCGGCGCGGCCCGGCGACACGGTGCTGTTGTCACCGGCCTGCGCGAGTCTCGACATGTTCCGCGACTACGCGCACCGCGGCGAAGCGTTCATCGCCGCGGTCAGGAGCCTTGCGCGATGAGCGCCGCGACCATGGCCTACGCACGGTCCTCGGGGCGGCCGCGCCGGCTGGTGCTCGATCCGTGGGTCGCCGGCCCGGTGCTCGCGCTGCTCCTGATCGGCCTGGTGATGGTTGCCTCGGCGTCGATCGGTATCTCCGAGCGCGAGCTCGGCGAGCCGTTCTACTACCTGCAGCGGCAGTCGATGTTCGTGGCGCTCGGCCTGGTCGCCGCCCTCGTCGGTGTGACCATCCCGACGCAAGTCTGGGAGAAGCATTCGATCTGGCTGCTGGTCGGCGCATTCGTGCTGCTGATCCTGGTACTCACGCCGGGTCTCGGTCACGAGGTCAACGGCAGCACCCGCTGGATCCGCCTCGGCGTGATGAACTTCCAGGTCTCGGAGCTCGCCCGCGTGATGCTCCTCACCTGGATCGCGAGCTTTGCCGTGCGTCGCGCCGACGAGCTGCGGCGCGACTTCAAGGGCTTCATGAAGCCCGTCGGTGTCCTGTGTGCGGCGATGGTCCTGCTGCTCGCGGAACCCGACTTCGGCGCCGCCACTGTGCTGATGGCCACGGGTATTGCTGTGCTGTTTGTCGCCGGAGTGCGTTTGCGTCACCTCGCGGTGCCGCTCGCGCTCGGCATCGGTGGCATGGTGCTGCTCGCCATCAGCTCCAACTATCGGTTGCGCCGCATCAAGGCTTTTCTCGACCCCTGGGCCGATCCGTACGACAGCGGTTTCCAGCTCACCCAGTCGCTGATCGCCATCGGGCGCGGCGAATGGCTCGGCGTGGGACTCGGGTCGAGCGTCCAGAAGCTCTTCTACCTGCCCGAGGCGCACACGGACTTCGTGTTTGCGGTGATGGCGGAGGAATTCGGTCTCGCCGGCGTCGTGCTGGTCATCGGTCTCTTCGTCGTGCTGGTCGGTCGCGCACTAAGGATCGGGCGCAACGCGGCGGAGGCGGGCTTCGAGTTCCAGTCGTACCTGGCCTCGGCGATCGGCATCTGGCTCGGCCTGCAGGCGTTCGTCAACATCGGCGTGAACATGGGCCTGCTGCCGACCAAGGGGCTCACGCTGCCGCTCTTCAGCTACGGCGGCAGCAGCATGCTGGTCACGCTCGGCTGGCTCGGCGTTCTGCTACGCATCCATCACGAGACCGCGGTGTCGGGCCGCGTCGTGGTGCCGCGCGAGACGCGGCGGCAATGAGCCGGCGCGTCGCATTCATCATGGCGGGCGGCACGGGCGGTCACGTGTTCCCCGCGCTCGCGACGGCGCGCGTGCTGCGCCGCCGCGGCTTCGACATCGTGTGGCTCGGCACGCAGCGCGGCATCGAGGCGCGGCTGGTGCCCGCCGAGGGGATACCCGTCGAGTGGCTGTCGGTCGGCGGCCTGCGCGGCAAGGGTGTGGTCACGCTTCTCGCGGCACCTTTCCGGCTGGTCCGCGCGATCCTCCAGGCAGTCGGCGCGCTGCGCCGGCACCGGCCGGCAGTCGTGCTGGGCGCGGGCGGCTTCGCCTCGGGTCCGGGTGGCATCGCCGCGTGGCTCTTGCGGCGCCCACTGGTGGTACACGAGCAGAACGCGATCGCGGGCCTCACCAATCGGGCACTCGCGCGGCTGGCGGACCGGGTGCTCGAGGGTTTTCCCGGCAGCTTCGGTCCACGGATCCGCGCCGAGCGCGTCGGCAATCCGGTGCGGCCCGAGATAGCCGCGATTACCGCACCCGAACAGCGTTACGCGGGGCGCGAAGGGCGCGCACGGCTGCTCGTATTCGGTGGCAGCCAGGGCTCCGCGCGCCTGAACGCGGTCGTCCCGGCCGCGATCGCAGAGCTGCCGGGAACGCTCCGTCCCGACGTGTTGCACCAGACCGGGAGCGCGGGTCTCGACGAGACCACCGCGGCCTACCGCAGCCGCGGCCTCGACGCCGATGTGCGTCCCTTCGTCGACGACATGGCGGGTGCGTATGGCTGGGCGGACCTCGCGGTGTGCCGCTCCGGTGCGCTGACCGTCGCGGAGCTGGCCGCGGCAGGCGTGCCGGCGATCCTCGTACCGTTTCCCGCGGCCGTGGACGATCACCAGACGCGCAACGCCGGCTACGCAGTCGAGGCGGGAGCGGCGGTGCTGATGCCGGAGGCGACGCTTACGCCTCTCTCGCTCGCCGCGAAGCTCCGCGAGCTGCTCGAGGCCGGGCGGCCGAGGCTGCTCGCGATGGCCCAGGCCGCGCGGCGTACCGCGATCACCGACGCCGACGAGCGGCTCGCGGATGCGTGTGTCGCGGTGGCGGGAGGCACGGCATGAAGGACCGCCGCACGAGAGACCGCATGCGCCGGATCAACACGATCCACTTCGTCGGCATCGGCGGCAGCGGCATGAGCGGCATCGCCGAGGTGCTCGCGAACCTGGGCTACGCCGTCCAGGGCTCGGATCTCAGGGCGAGCGACGCGACGCGCCGGCTCGAGTCGCTCGGCGTCAAGGTCGTGCTCGGCCACCAGCCCGCGAACGTCGCCGGCGCCGACGTCGTGGTGGTGTCGAGCGCCGTGGACGCGGGCAACCCCGAGATCTCCTCCGCGCTCGAACGGCGCATCCCGGTCGTCAAGCGCGCGGAGATGCTCGGCGAGCTGATGCGTTTCCGGTACTCGATCGCGGTCGCCGGCACCCACGGCAAGACCACGACCACGAGCCTGGTCGCGAGCGTGCTCGCAGAAGGCGGCGAGGATCCGACCTTCGTCATCGGCGGGCGCCTGAAGAGCGCAGATGCGAACGCGCGGCTTGGCGACGGCCGCTACCTGGTCGCCGAGGCGGACGAGAGCGACGCCTCGTTCATGCACCTGCAGCCGATGATCGCGGTGGTCACAAACGTGGACGCGGATCATCTCGGCACGCACGGCGGCGACTTCGAGCAGCTCAAGTCGAGCTTCGTCGAGTTCCTGCACAACCTGCCCTTCTACGGCCTGGCGGTGGTGTGCAGCGACGACCCGGTCACCGCGAGTCTGATACCGAGGATCGGGCGGCCGTATCTCGGCTACGGGTTCGGCGCCGACGCCGACGTGCGCGCAGTGAACCTCGTTCGTCGCGGCCCGCGGTCCAGCTTCGACGTGATCCGGCCCGGCCGCGCCGCCGCGCTGCCGGTCACACTCAACCTGCCGGGCCTGCACAACGCGCTGAACGCGCTCGCCGCGATCGCCGTGGCAACGGAGCTCGAGATCGGCGACGCAGAGATCGCCCGCGCACTGGCGGAATTCCAGGGCATCGACCGCCGGCTGCAGACGCTCGGTGAGCTCGCGACCGCGCGCGGTCGCATCGTGGTGGTCGACGACTATGCGCATCACCCGACCGAGATCGCGGCGACGCTCGAGGCCGCGCGCCAGGCGTGGCCCGACCGGCGCATCGTGCTGGTGTTCCAGCCGCACCGCTACACGCGGACGCGCGACCTGCTCGACGATTTCGCCAAGGTGCTCTCGGAGCCGGACGCGCTCGTGGTCGCCGAGGTCTATGCCGCGGGCGAGCCACCGATCGCCGGCGCCGATGCGAAGTCGCTGTGCCGCGCGATCCGCTCCCGCGGGCGACTCGACCCCGTCATGCTCGGCGCGCTCGACGAGCTGCCACGGGCGCTCGCCGACATCGTCCGCGACGGCGATGTCGTGCTGACCATGGGCGCCGGCAGCATCGGCGCCGCCGCGCACGAGCTGCCGCGCCGGCTCGCCGACGCGCTCGCGGCAAATGGAGGCCGTGCATGAGCCGGCCGGGCCAGGTCGTGCATCCCCGCGACTTCGGCGGCGTCGCGGTGCTCATGGGCGGGACCTCGTCCGAGCGCGACGTGTCGCTCGACTCGGGCCGCAACGTCCTGGAGGCGCTGCAGCGTCGCGGCGTCGACGCCTTCGCGATCGACGGCATTCCAGACCTGGTGGCCGAGCTCACGCAGCCGCCGGGGCGGCGCATCGACCGCGTGTTCAACATCCTTCACGGCAATCGGGGCGGGGGCGAGGACGGAGTCGTACAGGGACTCCTTGACGCGCTAGGCGTGCCGTACACGGGATCCGGTGTGCTCGGGTCGGCGCTCTCGATGGACAAGATCCGCACCAAGCAGGTGTGGCTCTCGCTCGGTCTGCCGACGCCGGCATACGTCCGTCTCGAGCGCGGCGACGACGTCGTCGCGGCCGCGCACAGGATCGGGCTGCCGGTCATCGTCAAGCCCGCCTGCGAGGGCTCGAGCGTCGGCGTGACGCGCTGCTTCAATGACGCGGACCTGCCCGCCGCCGTGGCGCTCGCCTCGCGCTACGACGGCCCGATGCTCGTCGAGCAGCTCATCGAGGGCGACGAGTACACCGTGGCTGTGCTCGGCAGCGAGGCGCTGCCCTCGATCCGCATCGTGCCCGCGGGCGAGTACTACGACTACCACGCCAAGTACGTCGCCGACGACACGCAGTACATCTGCCCCGGGCTCACGGGCGCCGCCGAGCAGGAGCTCGGCAGCCTCGCGCTCGGCGCCTTCTTCGCCGCGGGCTGCAGCGGCTGGGGTCGCGTCGATTTCATGCGTGATCGCGCCGGCGGACCGTGGCTGCTCGAGGTCAACACCGCACCCGGCATGACCAGCCATTCGCTGGTGCCGAAGGCCGCCGGGGCGCGAGGCATGGATTTCGACGAGCTGGTCTGGCGCGTGCTCGAGACGAGCTTTGCGGCGCGGGGGCCATGAGGAAATGCGGATGACGCCATTCACAGCCCGCAAGCGCCGTCGCGCGACCGATCTCGCGCCGACGCTGTTCGAGCGCATCGAGTGGCGCCGGCTCGCGACCGGCGCCGGGATGCTGGCCGGAGTCGCGCTGGTCGTGATGCTGCTCGCGCTCGCGCTCGACCGCCCGGTGCAGCGCGTGCTGGTCGAGGGAGCGTTCCAGCGCGTGTCGCCGCCGCAGGTGGAAAGCGCGGTCGCGCGCGTGGCACGCGGCGGCCTCACCTCGGTTGACCTCGAGGCGGTGCGCGCCGAGGTGCGCAGGATCCCCTGGGTCGACGGCGTGATCGTGCAGCGCCGCTGGCCCGATGCGCTCCGCGTCTCGATCACCGAGCAGGTGGCGGCTGCGCGCTGGAACGACACGGGGCTCCTCAACACGCGCGGGCACCTCTTCATACGCAACGCGCGCTTCGCGCCGCCCGAGCTGCCACTGCTCGAGGGTCCCGAGGGCAGCGAGGGCGCTGTCGCGCAGGTCTACCTCGACGCGCAGGGCAGGCTGCTCGAAGCGGGCTTAAGGCTCACCGGGGTGCGCCTCGACGAGCGCGGCGCCTGGGAGCTCGCGATCTCGGACGGCCTCCGGGTGAAGCTCGGCCGACAGGCGGTCAACGAGCGTCTCGAGCGTTTCATCGCCCTTGCGAGCCCGATGGTCGCCAAGCGGCTCGCGGAGATCTCCTACGTGGATATGCGTTACACGAACGGGTTCAGCGTCGGCTGGAACGGCCGTTCCTCACTGGCGGTCGCTCCGACCGAGGTTGCAGAGGGCGATGGCTAGAAAATCCGAGCGGAATCTGATCGTAGGACTCGACATCGGCACGTCGAAGGTCGTGGCCATCGTAGGCGAGCTCACCACCAACGGCGTGATCGAGGTCGTCGGCGTCGGATCGCATCCGTCGCGCGGGCTGAAGAAGGGCGTGGTCGTCAACATCGACTCGACCGTGCAGTCGATCCAGCGCGCGGTCGAGGAAGCGGAGCTGATGGCGGGCTGCCAGATCCACTCGGTGTTCGCCGGGATCGCGGGCAGCCACGTGCGCAGCCTCAATTCCCACGGCATCGTCGCCATCCGCGACAAGGAAGTGGCGCCGGGCGACGTCGATCGCGTGATCGACGCGGCGCGCGCCGTGGCGATTCCGGCGGACCAGAAGATCCTGCACATCCTGCCGCAGGAATTCATCATCGATCACCAGGAAGGCATCCGCGAGCCGATCGGGATGTCCGGCGTGCGCCTCGAGGCCAAGGTGCACATCGTCACCGGCGCCGAGAGCGCGGCGCAGAACATCGTGAAGTGCGTACAGCGCTGCGGGCTCGAGGTCGAGGACATCGTGCTCGAGCAGCTCGCCTCGAGCTACGCCGTGCTGGCCGAAGACGAGAAGGAGCTCGGCGTGTGCCTGGTCGATATCGGCGGCGGCACCACCGACCTGGCGGTGTTCTCCGGCGGCGCGATCCGTCACACCGCGGTGATCCCGGTCGCGGGCGACCAGGTTACCAACGACATCGCGGTGAGCCTCCGCACGCCGACACACCACGCGGAGGATCTCAAGATCCGCTACGCGTGCGCGCTCTCGCAGCTCGCGAACCCCGACGAGACGATCGAGGTTCCGAGCGTCGGTGACCGGCCGCCGCGCCGCCTCGCGCGCCAGACGCTCGCCGAGGTCGTCGAGCCTCGCTACGAGGAGCTCTTTGCGCTGGTGCGCGAGGAGCTCTCGCGCTCGGGCTACGACGACATGATCGCCGCCGGTGTCGTGCTCACCGGCGGCAGCGCAAAGATGGAAGGCGTCATCGACCTGGCCGAGGAGATCTTCCACGCGCCGGTGAGGCTCGGACTCCCGCAGGGCGTGATGGGGCTGGTCGACGTCGTTCGCAATCCGATCCACGCGACAGGCGTGGGACTGCTGCTGTTTGGCCGCGAAAACTACGTGCGGCGCGGCGGTCGCAGCCCGCCGGGGGGGCAGGGCGTGCGCAGCGTGTTGGACCGGATGAAGGCTTGGTTTCAGGGAAATTTCTAGAGGCAGGCGGAAAGCAGGGAAAGGTAACGGGGACTCGCGTGATTTCTTTTGCATCAATGGAGAGCAGCAATGTTCGTACTCGCAGAAGCTGAGAATCAGGGGGCGATCATCAAGGTCGTCGGTGTCGGCGGCGGTGGTGGCAACGCCGTCACACACATGGTGAATTCCGGGATCGAGGGCGTCGACTTCGTCTGCGTCAACACCGACGCGCAGGCGCTGAAGCACGCGCGTGTCAAGACCAGCATCCAGATCGGCTCGAACATCACCAAGGGCCTCGGCGCCGGCGCCGATCCGGAGATCGGCCGCCAGGCCGCGATGGAGGATCGCGACCGTATCGTCGAGCTCATCGAAGGCTGCGACATGCTGTTCATCACGGCGGGCATGGGCGGTGGCACCGGCACGGGCGCGGCGCCGGTGGTCGCGCAGGTCGCGAAGGAGCTCAACATCCTCACCGTCGCCGTCGTGACCAAGCCCTTCGAGATGGAAGGTGCCAAGCGCCAGGCGCTCGCCGAGCAGGGCATCGGCGAGCTCGGCAAGTACGTCGATTCGCTGATCACCATTCCGAACCAGAAGCTCCTCACCGTGCTCGGCGGCGACACGACGCTGCTCGACGCGTTCAAGGCCGCGAACCAGGTGCTGCAGGGTGCCGTGCAGGGCATCGCGGAGCTCATCACCCGCCCGGGCCTGATCAACGTCGATTTCGCCGACGTGCGCACCGTGATGGCCGAGACCGGCATGGCGATGATGGGTTCAGGGTCCGCCACCGGCGAGAACCGCGCGCGCGCCGCCGCGGAGGCCGCGATCTCGAGCCCGCTGCTCGAGGACGTGAATCTCTCGGGAGCACACGGTCTGCTGATCAACGTCACGGCCGGCATGGACCTGCGCACCAGCGAGTTCCATGTCGTCGGCGACACGGTGAAGCAGTACGCCTCGGAGGACGCGACGGTCGTAGTCGGCTATGTGATCGACCCGGAGATGACCGACCAGATCCGCGTCACCGTCGTCGCCACCGGCATCGGCCGTCCGTCGGCGGTGCGCGGCATGCCGGCGCACACGCTGCCGCCCAAGGTGGAGGTCGTTCAGAGCCGTGCGCGTCGTCGTCCGCTCGACAACTATTCGGACTACGACCAGCCGAGCTTCCGACGCCGCCAACGCGCCGTGGGCGAGGACGTGCGTGCCGACGCTGCGGGCGACGACGCGTACCTGGACATACCCGCGTTTCTCCGCCGGCAAGCCGACTGAGAAAAGGGATCGCTCCCCGCCGGCCCTCCATGCTGCTCGGAGGGCGGTGGGGATGCGCCCGTGTGCTACCCTAGCCGGTCGAACGGTCGCGCCATGCTCAAACAACGCACGCTGAAGAACTCGATCCGGGCCACCGGGGTCGGTTTGCACACGGGCCGCAAGGTGCTGATGGCGCTGCGACCCGGACCTGCAAACTCCGGGATCGTCTTCCGGCGCACCGATCTCGACGAGCCGGCCGACATACACGCTACCGCCGAGAACGTCGGCGAGACGACGCTCGGTACGACCCTGATCCAGGGTGACGTCAAGGTCTCGACCATCGAGCACCTGCTGTCGGCATTTGCCGGGCTCGGGATCGACAACGCCGTGGTCGAGCTGAGTTCCTCCGAAGTGCCCATCATGGACGGCAGCGCGGGCCCGTTCGTGTTCCTGCTGCAGTCCGCCGGACTGGAGGAGCAGAACTCCGCGAAGAAATTCGTGCGGATCCTGAAGCGGGTGAAGGTCGAGGACGGCGACAAGTGGGCGCGCTTCGATCCCTACGACGGCTTCAAGGTCAACTTCGAGATCGAGTTCGATCACCCGGTGTTCAAACGGCGCTCACAGGTCGCGTCGATGGACTTTTCCACGACCACGTTCCTGCGCGAGGTCAGCCGGGCGCGCACCTTCGGTTTCATGCGTGATCTCGAGTACATGCGCTCGCGCAACCTCGCGCTCGGCGGCAACCTCGACAACGCGATCGTGCTCGACGAGTACCGGATCCTGAACGAGGACGGGCTCCGCTACGAGGACGAGTTCGTCAAGCACAAGATCCTCGACGCGATCGGCGACCTGTACCTGCTCGGGCACAGCCTGATCGGCGAGTTCAGCGGCTACAAGTCCGGTCACGCGCTCAACAACCGGCTGCTGCGCACGCTGATCGCCGACCCTTCCGCGTGGGAAGAGGTCACCTTCGAGACGCTCTCCGACGCGCCGATTTCCTACGTCCCCGCGGTGGCCACGGTCTAGGCGGGTGCCGCATCCGGGAGGACCGCCGGAGATCCGATCGGTCCGCAAGGTCGCACTGACCGCGCTCGCCGCGACCAGCATCGAGTGGTACGACTTCTTCCTCTACGGGACCGCGGCGGCCCTGATCTTTCCCACAGTCTTCTTCCCGGCGGGGATGCCACCGCTCGTCGGCCTTCTTGCGTCGTTCAGCACTTTCGCGGTCGGGTTCATCGCCCGTCCGATCGGCGCAGTGGTCTTTGGCCATTTCGGCGATCGCCTGGGTCGCAAGCGCGCGCTCGTCACGGCACTGCTGATGATGGGCGTAGCGACGACCCTGATCGGCTGTCTGCCCTCGTATGCGCTCGCCGGCGCCCTCGCGCCGCTGCTCCTGATCGTGCTGCGCTTCGTGCAGGGTCTCGCGATCGGTGGCCAGTGGGCAGGCGCCGTGCTGCTCGCGTGCGAGGGCGCGCCAGCCGAGCAACGCGGCTTCTATGGCAGCCTGGCGCAGACCGGGGCGCCGATCGGCACGATCCTCGCGAACCTGGCCTTTCTGCTCGCGAGCACCTCGATGACGGACCAGGCCTTTCTCGCCTGGGGCTGGCGCATTCCCTTCCTGGTGAGCGTCGTGCTGATCGGGCTCGGCCTGTACGTCCAGCTTCGTCTCGAGGACACCGCTGCCTTCCGGGAGCTGCACGCGCTCAAGGAGCGGCGCGACGCGGAGGCGGCGGCGGAACGCGCCCGGCGTTTGGGGATCGAGATCGACGCCGCCCGGGCCGAGCTGGCCGCGGAACGCCAGCCGTCGCCGGTGATCGAAGCCCTGCGGCTCTACCCGAAGCCGATTGCGCTCGTCGCCGGCTCCTTCGTCGCGGCCCAGGTGACCTTCTACATCCTGGTCGCCTTCGTGATCGCCTATGGCAGCGGCCCCTCCGGTCTCGGGATCCCCCGCGGCACCATGCTGGTGGGCGTGCTGATCGGGGCGGTGGTCATGATTCCGGGCGTCATCGTGTCGGCCATCCTGTCCGATCGGTACGGCCGCCGCGGCGTGATCATGCTCGCCGCGGCTGCGCTCGCGCTCTGGGGATTCGCGCTCTTTCCGCTGATCGATACGCGCTCGCTGCTCTGGATCGCGGTCGGCATCGGCGTGGGGCAGTCGCTCGTCGGGGCGATGTACGGCCCGCAGGCGGCCTTTTTTGCCGAGATCTTCGAGACCCGCGTGCGCTACTCGGGTGCCTCGCTGGGTTACCAGCTGGGCGGCATCCTCGGGGGCGGGCTCGCGCCGATCATCGCGACGGCGCTGCTCGCCCGGTACGGCAATACGACCGGGATCTC
>Ga0207648_10000168_pt1 | contig 67700 bp, 57 predicted proteins | sample KBSMisM32_FD_184310 | JGI IMG/M metagenome (GOLD analysis project Ga0207648, IMG submission 184310) | Miscanthus rhizosphere microbial communities from Kellogg Biological Station, Michigan, USA - KBS Miscanthus M3-2 (SPAdes) (version 2) | ecosystem: Host-associated > Plants > Roots >...
AACAGAGACCGATACAAATGAGCAGGATTTGTCTCACCATTAGTCTCTCCAAAGCGGCCTAACGCCCGCGCTTCACCTGCGGGCGACGGGTGTTCGAGTCAACAACTGGATGGCTTCCTTAGAACCAAGCGCCCGACAGGTGCAAGCGCTGGTTAGGCAGACCGCTCCGGACGGCTCGGTATGCCACTGGTTGCCAGCGGCTTGGCGAACTCCTCCACCAGTGCGGGATTATGCTCGTCCGCCGAGAATTCCACGAACTCGTCGTGCGACACGAATGCCCGCGAGTACCCGACGGTAGGGATCAGATGCATGTCCCAGCCGGAGAGAATCCCCACCTCGAGGAACGTGATCAGATCAGGCCCCTCGTAGTTCAGAAAGAGGTGCGCGGGTGCCTCGTGCAAAAGACGCACGTCACCATAGGACTGGCGCAGTCGGTAGTAGAGATGCCAGTTCTCGCTACTGCCCCATATACCCCAATCGGTAACCCACAACAGGCACGAATCGCGCGGTTGAAGGCTCTGCTCTAGGTGCCGACAGAACCACATCAGCTGAGTGTGGCCGACCGGCAAGTCCGCCCGGACGTGGTGTTTGTCGGCACTAGGCCAGAGGGGGCACTGGCGCTCATCGAGGCGCACCAAATCGCGGCACCAGTGAGTTGCCTCAGCTATGGTGAAAAATCGCATAGTCTCCTTCGGTTCTGCCTAACGCCCGCGCGTGAGCTGCAGGCGTTGTACCAAGGTTAACGGTTCGATTGCTGTTACGGCGTGCAGCGCCGCGGCGACGCGCCATCGGCGCGGAGCATCTTGGGCGCCTGCCAGCTCCACGCGCATGTTAGGTGGCTCGGTAGCCACCGGAGCTTTACCAAGCACGGAGCCCACAACCAGGAACGCGGGCGGCCTCACGAAATCCGGGCCGGAGGGGCGCGCTCAACCGCCGAATTGAGCTCGGAGCAAACATCCCCGAAGGCTACGCGGAGTGCTGGCCGCTACTCGGAGAGCCGGCAGCCGATGCCGCACGAGCGGTCCTGTCCACCACACCAAAAAGGCAGTGCTTCGAGTCCACCTAACTATTACTTCACTTGCATGCGTGCGCTGCCAGTCTCCACAATCCCCGCCTCGATATCCAATAAGACACAGCAAGCAACCGCCCAGCCCGGAAGCCGAAACCCCCCGCCGCGCATCATTTTAGCCTGCCAGGATTGAATCGGTGTCTCAATAATATGCTGCAAGGAACGCGGAAATAAACAGTCGCCCACCCACCCCTCACCGCCGGTCCGCCGGGCTCCGAACCCCCATTACTCCCCGGTTCAAGACATGAGTGTAGATCATCGTCGTGCTCACGTCCGAATGCCCCAACAACTCCTGGACTGTCCGGATATCGTACCCATCCTCCAGCAGATGGGTCGCGAAGCTGTGCCGCAGGCTATGACAGGTCGCCCGCTTGCTGAGCCCCACCGCCCGGACTGCCTGAGTGACCGCCCGCTGGACCACCGTCTCATGGAGATGGTGCCGGCGCCGCTCCCCCGTCTGCCGGTCCACCCAGGTCCGGGTCGCCGGGAAGACCCACTGCCACCGCCACTCCCGTCCCGCGTTGGGAAACTTGCGGGCCACGGCCGTCGGCAATTCGACCGTTCCACCCCCCGCGGCCACGTCCCGCTCGTGTAACCCCTTCACGCGACCCAGATGCCGCCGCAACTCGGCCTTGATCGACTGGGGCAGCATGGTGATCCGGTCCTTGTCTCCCTTCCCGCCCCGCACCGTCAGCTGGTCCGACTCGAAGTCCACGTCCTTCACCCTGAGCTGCAGACACTCCAGCAGACGAAGTCCACTTCCGTAAAGCAAGGTCGCCACCAGCCGGACCGGACCCTCCAGCTGCCGCATCAGGCTCGAGACTTCATCCCGGGTCAGCACCACCGGCAACCGGGTCCGCCGCGGCGCCCGCACCACCCGGGTGAGCCAGGGAAACTCCGACCGCATCACATTGCGATACAGAAACAGTATCGCGCTCAACGCCTGCGTCTGGGTGGACGCACTCACCCGGCCCGCCTCGGCGAGACCGCTCAGAAACCGGGTGACTTCTTCCTCTCCCAGCTCCGCCGGATGCCGCATCCCGCTGGCGCGAACGAACCGGATGACCCAGCGTACGTAGGCTTCCTCCGTCCTGCGGGAATAGTGCCCCAGACGAAGCACCCGTCGCATCTGCGGAATGAGCTTGAGTGACTCTGAAGATTGGGGAGCCGCCATCTCCCAGAATCGTACATAGGCGGCAAACTTGCGTCACCGAAAAAACGCGCGACGATAACACTGGCGTCACTGTTCGTCACACGACTCGGCGCCATCGCCCCTGGCCTCGCAGATCCGATCAGCCGGTGTTCAAGAGCATCGTCGCCATCAGCGCCGCGTTGTAGCCCGCGTGCATTCCGATGCCGGGCCACAGCGACCGGGTCCGCAGGCGCAGTGCCATCGTGAGAGCGGCCAGTACCGAGATGCTGAGCAGGGCGGGCCAATAGGTCCGCACCTCGGTCATATGACCGAAGGCGAAGAGGATGGTGACGATCAGCGCCGCCGGACCAGCTCCCCACGAGTTGCCGAACCCCGTCAGCAGCACCCCCCGAAAGAGAAACTCTTCAACGGGCGGAGCAAAGAACACGGCAAGGAGCGCAAACAGAACGCGAACGGACGTTGATGCCGAAGCCGCCGCCTCACTGAGCGGGCCGAAGGATTGTCCGGGGTGGGGGGGAAACAGCCTGACCAATACCAGCAGATAAAAGGCGGCAAGCAGGACACCGGCCGCGCTGCCCACTACGATGTCGCGTCTCGGCGCCGCTCGCCAGCCGAGCGCTGCGACGATCGTCGGCCAGGAGCCGCTGGGAAATCGTTGCCTCGCCTTGGTGAACATGACCAGGGCCGCGACGACCATACCGATCACGGCAAACGGGATCAGATACCGGGCTGTCGCGTCTCCGATTCCTGCCGCGGCGTCCTCGCTTCCGAGTCCGGTCTTCAAGCCGAGGAAGAAGCCCAGGATTCCGCCCACGACCAGCTGAGTGCCGAAGTACCACAGGAAGACCCGGAGCGAGGACCAGGCCGTCAGCGGGAGTGGCTCTCGGCCGACTGCGGTGATTGGCATGAACGCCTGGGTTGAGAGTGTCGATGCTCGGCGGCTCGGCGGCACCGCGGCACCGCGGCTCGGCGGCTCGGCGGCTCGACGGCTCGGCGGTTCGTCGCCGTTCACTTCTTCATCAGCTACCGCCATCCCGCCCGACCGCCCTACCGCCTGCTACATCATCCCGCCCCCTCCCAGATGTCGTCGAGCCACGCCGCGAAGAACTTCCGGTGCGCGTCGCACAGACAATTGCGATTCAGCTGGTCCGGGCACTGCGCGATGATCGCCAGCTTTGGCTCGGCCTGTTCCGGCTTGATCGGCCCGTTATAGGAGACCTCGTCCTGGCCACTTCCCACATCGTGATAGACAGCGAGAGTGTACTGCCCGCAGGAGGGACAGCGAAAATACGCCTCGGTGTAGGCATGGCCCATCAGGCCACCCCGGATCACCGCGGTGCTCTTCGCAATCGGTTCGTGGCAGGACAGACATTGAACCATTGCACCACCTTTCGCGGCCGTCAGCCTTCAGCCGTCAGCGCTCTCACACGACCGTCAGTTCAACCTAGCTAGCAACTGTGAACCATGCGTTCAATGGCTAACGGCTAACGGCTAACGGCTAACGGCTAACAGCTGACGGCTGACGGCCCTCATCACTCACACCGGAGCCCAAGGTGTCGTGGTGAGGTGTTTAAGCCGCTTCCCATACAACAACCGCCGCCACCAGGTCGGTTTGGGCTGTAAGGTCTTGAGGACCGTTCCCTCCCACCCCTTCGCCGTATCCACGGAGATGATCGCCGCGAAGGCGCCGCCACCGATCAGCCGCGCCAGCGACTTGATGTGGGCGTGGATGAAATGGGCGGCTGCCGCGGTCCCCGAATCGCTCAGCCCCATCACGACCCAGCAGGTCCGATGACTCGCCGGATGGTAACCCTTGTAGATGAGGCCGAAATCGTGGCCTTCCTTTGCTTCGAACAACTCGGACGACTGTACGGTGCGGAATGCCGGCGGCTGCCGCACCTGGACCAGCTTGGGCTCGCAGGCGTCGAGGATCTGGAGCGACTTGTAGTGCGGCCCAATCGCAATCGCGTCCTCGCTCCAGGTCTGTCGCCCCGTCTCACCCGACATCAACGAGAAGCTGAGGCGGCTGTTGGTTGCCAGCACGAGTTGCTGCAGCTCGGCGACCGCGCGCACATCGGGCACGGTGTAAAGCTCCGGAGTCTTCGGCCACTTGAGCACGGTGAGGCCGGAGGCAGGATTGCGCGGATCCTCCGGTGACTTGGAGAAGAGCTCGTTGTTGGGAACGAAGAGCCCCCGGAGGAAGAAGGCGGCGGTCGAGTCCCTGGTAGCGAGCGACCCGAGCAGGAGTCGCACCGAAGGATCCGTCCTCCAGTACCAGAGCGCGAGTGCGAGCAGCAGGACCGCGAGAAGCGCGATCCCTCCGATGGCCAGCGGATTCGAATCGGAAAGAAATCCCATGCTCAGATCCGTGGTTCTGTCATGAGTAACCGACCCGCGATCACACGAGTGACGGCTTGTATTCTCTGATTCTTCCGAATTCCTGAAAGCCGAGCCGGCGATAGACCCCGACACCATCGGGCGCGGCCTGGAGGATGGCGATCTGCTGGCCCGCCTCCCGGGCGTCCTGCAAAGGTCTCGCGGTCAGCGCCGAACCATACCCCCGGCGGCGATACGCGGCCAAGGTCGAGATCCCATAGAGCCCGACCACTCCTCCACCGACCGTCAGCTCAGCGGTCGCCACCGCGACCCCATCCACGTATCCCAGGTAAAGCCACAGGGGACTCGCGGGATCCAGGATAACCGGAGCCGCGCGGGCATAGAACTCAACGACCAGAAGATCGGGCGGGGACCAGTTGGCGGCATTGATTCTGGCGTACTCCCGAAGCTCCTCGGGGCTGTTTACCCGCCTGATCGAGAGCCCATTCGGCGCGAGATCTATGCCGGGAAGGGCGTCCAGGTCCACGGCCATGGCCAGCTCGGACTCCGCCGGCTCAAGTCCCGCCTGCTCCAGCTGTTGCCCGAGGTCGGCCGGCCGGTCGCCGGGCCCGACCCACCACGAGAACGGATGCGACCGCTCGGCGAACCAGTCGATCGCCTCTCGAATCGCCGACGCCGCGGCATCCCGCTCCAGTCGAGCGCGACAGACGGCGTTGAACGTGTCACAGGGAAGGCCGCTGTCGCTCAGGACCAGCGATTCCGACCGGCGCACCCGCATGCCGGCCGTCTGCTGCTGCACCCAGGTGAAGTGGGTGGCGAGGTTGGCGTCGGCCGCATCGGCCAACGTTGTAGTCATTTACTTAAGTACCGAGTACCGAGTACCGAGTACCTAGTAGTCGGCTCCGGGCTCTCGGCATGTGGTATCAGGGATCCAAAACTCGCGCTTGATACGCAGTTCTCGGTACTCGGTACTCGGTACTCGGTACTCGGTACTGTTTTTAAACTGTCGCTCTCGTCCTGTCCATCGTCCCCCGTTCAGCGAGCGAAGACTGCGCCGCCGCCAGACGTGCGATGGGCACCCGGAAAGGAGAGCAGCTGACGTAGTTCATGCCGAGGGCATCGAAGAAGGCCACCGATCGCGGCTCTCCGCCATGCTCACCGCAGATGCCGAGCTTGAGATCCTGCCGGGTCTTCCGCCCCAGCTCGCAGGCCATCTGGATCAGCTTGCCGACTCCACCGATGTCCAGCACCTGGAATGGATCATCCTCCAGGATGTTGTGCTCCAGGTAGTAGGGCAGGAACCGGCCGGCGTCGTCGCGAGAGAGACCCCAGGTCGTCTGGGTGAGATCGTTGGTCCCGAAGGAGAAGAACTGCGCCTCGCGCGCAATCTCGTCAGCGGTGAGCGCCGCCCGGGGCAGCTCGATCATGGTGCCGAGCAGATAGGGAACGGTGAGCTGCTTCTCCCGGAAGACCTGCTCCGCGACTTCCCGCACGATGAGCGCCTGTTTGCGGAACTCGACGACGTTGGCGGTGAGCGGGATCATTACCTCCGGCATCACTCGGCCCTTGCGGGACGCTACGGCACAAGCCGCCTCGAAGATGGCGCGGGCCTGCATCATGCTGATCTCGGGATAGATGATCCCCAGCCGGCAGCCGCGGAGTCCCAGCATCGGGTTGGTTTCCTGCAGTGCGAGCACGCTCGCGGCGACGTCTTCCGGTTTGCGCCCCAGCGCCTTGGCCAGCCCGTCGATCTCGTGTTTCTCCTTGGGGAGGAACTCATGGAGCGGCGGGTCGAGCAGCCGGATGCAGACCGGATATCCCTCCATGGCGCGGAAGATGGCTTCGAAGTCTCCCCGCTGCATCGGGAGCAGCTTGGCCAGCGCCTTCTTGCGACCCTCGGTGCTCTGGGCCAGGATCATCTCCCGCATCGCGATCAGCCGGTCTCCCTCGAAGAACATGTGCTCGGTGCGACAGAGCCCGATGCCTTCGGCGCCGAAGTCGCGGCCCCGGTGCGCATCGGCCGGGGTGTCGGCGTTCACCCGCACTCGGAGATGGCGCACCTTGTCGGCCCACTGCATGAGCCGGTTGAAGTTGCCCGACAGCTCGGGGGAGACCAGGTTCGCCTGTCCCGCATAGACCCGGCCGCTGCCGCCGTCGATCGTGATCCACTCGCCCTGCTTTATGGTGCGTCCGTTCACCGAGAATTGCAGGCTCTGCTCGTTCACCTCGAGCTTCTCGGCGCTCGCGACGCAGGGCTTCCCGATGCCGCGCGCCACCACGGCGGCGTGGCTCGTCATGCCGCCCCGCGCGGTCAGAATTGCCTTGGCGGCCACCATGCCGTGGAAGTCTTCGGGACTGGTCTCCCGTCGTACCAGGATCACCGAGTCGCCCTTGCGGCCGAGTTGCTCCGCCAGATCCGCGTCGAATACCGCGGTGCCCGATGCGGCTCCCGGTGAAGCGGGGAGTCCGGTCGTCAGCAGGTCGAGATGGGCCTTGGGATCGATCGCCGGATGCAGCAACTGGTTGAGATCGTTGGGCGGAATCCGGGCGACCGCCTCGTCCTCGCTGATCGCACCCTCATCCACCATCTCGCAGGCGATACGCACCGCGGACTGACCCGAGCGCTGGGCCCGCCGGGTCTGCAGCATGTAGAGCTTGCCGCGCTCGATGGTGAACTCCATGTCCTGCACATCGCGGAAGTGCCGCTCCAGGATCCTCGCGAGCCGATCCAGCTCGGTATAGGCGGCGGGCATCACATCTTTGAGACGGGCGATCGGCTCCACGTCCCGGGTGCCGGAGACGACGTCCTCACCCTGGGCGTTGAGCAGGTACTCGCCGTAGAGCAGCCTCTCGCCGGTCGATGGGTCCCGGGTGAACGCGACTCCGGTCCCTGAATCCTCCCCGATGTTTCCGAAGACCATGGTCACCACGTTGACCGCGGTTCCCATGCTGTCGGGAATGTCGTGCAGCTTCCGGTAATCGATCGCGCGCCGGGTGTTCCAGCTCTCGAAGACCGCGGCGATGGCGCCCCAGAGCTGCTCCATCGGGTCGTCGGGGAAGGGGCGTCCGGTTTCCTTCTCGACGTGCGCCTTCATCTCCTGGACCAGCGCCAGAATCTCCTCGGCGGGAAGATCGATGTCGCGCACCGCCTTGTGCTTCTTCTTGCGAACTTCGAGCAGATGCTCGATCGGGGCCTTGGGGAGATCGAACACCACCGTCGCGTACATCTGCACGAAGCGCCGGTAGGAGTCGTAGGCGAAATGCGCGTTGCCACTCTCCTTGCGCAGGCCCTCCACCGTCGCGTCGTTGAGGCCGAGGTTGAGGATGGTCTCCATCATGCCGGGCATGGAGACGGCGGCGCCCGACCGCACCGAGACCAGCAGTGGTCGTTCGCGGCCGCCGAAGTGGCGGTTGGTCGCCGCTTCGAGCCGCTGGAGACTGGTCTCGACCTGGGAGCGAAGCCAGGGCGGAAATTGACGAGTCTCGAGATAGGTGATGCAGAGCGATGCGGCGATGGTGAATCCAGGAGGAACCGGAATGCCGAGGTTGGTCATCTCGGCGAGACCGGCGCCCTTTCCTCCCAGCACGTCCTTCATGGTGGCGGTGCCGTCGGCGCGGCCCTGCCCAAAGAAATAGACTGACGGTTGGGAGTAGGTTCCGCTCATGCGGTCGTCACGATGGAGGGAGCCGCATGCCTGATCTGGACCAGCTCGTCCGAGATCGGCGTCGGATAGTTGCCGGAGAAACAAGCGTCGCAGAACTCGTTCCGGGGTCCGGCCGCGCGGAGCATGCCTTCGAGCGACAGGTAGCCCAGGGTATCCACGCCGAGGTAGTCCCGGATTTCATCGATGGAGTGATTGGCGCCGATCAGTTCCTCGCGGGTCGGCGTATCGATTCCGTAATGGCAAGGGCCGGTGATCGGCGGAGAGGCGAGCCTCAGGTGTACTTCGCGGGCGCCGGCGGCGCGGATCATCTGCACCAGTCCCTTGCTGGTGGTTCCGCGGACCAGGCTGTCGTCCACCATCACCACCGAGCGGCCCTCGATCACGTCGCGCACCGGGTTGAACTTGATCTTCACCTTGGCAACCCGCAGCGCCTGGGTCGGATTGATGAAGGTCCGGCCTACGTAGTGGTTCCTGATCAGCCCGTTCTCCAGCTTGATCCCCGAGACCTCGGCGAAACCGAGAGCCATTGCGTTGGCGCTGTCCGGAACGCTGAACACCACCTCGGCGCCCGGGGCAGGGTGTTCCTGCGCCAGCTCGCGGCCCAGCTCGCGGCGCACCCGGTCCACCGACTCGCCGAAGACCCGCGAATCGGGACGGGCGAAGTAAACCAGCTCGAAGACGCAGCGGCTGATCGGTCTGGGCCGCAGCCGCGGCAATTCGGTGATGTGGCCTTCCTCGATCTTGAGGAACTGGCCCGGCTGCAGCTCGCAGACCATCTGGGCGCCCACCAGGTCGAGCGCGCAGGTTTCCGAAGCGACAATCACGCCGCCACTCAACCGGCCGAGCACCGCGGGACGGAACCCGCGTGAGTCGATCACCACATAGATCGTCCGCCCCACACTCATCAGCAGGGTGTACGCGCCCTCGACTTTTTCCAGCGCCTCGCGAATCTGCTCCTCGGGCGTGTGTTTCTTCGAGCGGGCGATCAAGTGCAGCAGGACTTCGGTGTCGCTCGTCGTGGTGAAGATGGCGCCCTGGTCCACCAGCTCGCGCCGCAGCTCCGGCGCGTTGGTCAGGTTGCCGTTGTGCGCGATGGTGAGCGGCCCGCCGCGATAGTCGATGAGGAGCGGCTGGGCGTTGGCCAGCACCGAGCTTCCGGCGGTGGAGTACCGGGTGTGCCCGACGGCGACATCGCCGAGGCAGCGCTGGAGTGCGGCGTCATGGAAGTTCTCCGAGACCAACCCCATTCCGCGGTGCGCCCGAGCCCTGCCGTGCTCGTCGATGGCGACGATACCGGCACTCTCCTGGCCACGATGCTGCAGGGCGTACAGCCCCATATACGTGAGCCGCGCCGCGTCAGGTACTCCGGAGACTCCGAAGATGCCGCACATGTTTTAGGTGTCAGACCTCGCTTGGGTTATGAGTCTGGAGTCTAGAGTCTGGAGTCTAGAGTCCTGCGACATCCAGCTGACAGCATGCGACCCGAGACTCCAGACTCTCGACTATCGACTCACGACTCTTTCCCGTCCACCGCACCGTCCTCCACCACATGCCCCATCCTGCGTGGAATCGCCGTCATGTAGGTCTCCCGCAGCGAGGCGATGGGCCACTTATAGGTCGCCTGGCTCGTCGTGATCGCCAGCTCGCCGTTCGCTTCTCCGACAAAACCCGCAGCGTGCAGCGGAACCTTGTGCTCCTCCGCCAGCATCCGAATTGCCCCGTCCCTGGCGGGATCGCAACTGATTACGACCCGGCCGTGATCTTCGCCGAATAAAAGTTCGGCGTCGGTCAGGGCGGACAAGGCGGTCAGGACGGTCGTTACTTGCGGGCTGTCGTCCGCCCCGTCCGCCCCGTCCGCCCCGTTCGCCGAGAATGTTTGCAAATCCACCGCTGCTCCACGTCCTGTGGCCGCGTACGGTCCTCCGATCGCTGACTCTGCCAGCGCGACCGCCAAGCCGCCGGTCGAGCAGTCGTGCGCCGAGCGGAGCAGTTTCTTCCGCGCTGCCGCGGCCAGGAAGTGCTGCAGCCGCCGCTCGGCGTCGAGGTTAACCGGTGCCGGTTCACCTCCGACAAAGTCATGTACCTCAGTCCAATACGCCGAGCCGCCGAGGCGCCCAGCCGTCTTGCCGACCAGGAAGATCCGGTCCCCGGCCTGCTGGAAGTGGCTCCCGACCTTGAAGTCTAACTTTTCGAGCAAGCCCACCATGCCAATCGTGGGGGTTGGGTCGATCGCCCCCGTGGGGCTTTCATTATAGAAGGAGACGTTGCCGCCGGTTACCGGGGTCTCGAATGCCCGGCAGGCATCGGCGATACCCCGACAGGCTTCCTTGAACTGGTAGAAGACTTCGGGCTTCTCCGGGTTGCCGAAGTTGAGGCAGTCGGTGATGCCGAGCGGTACCGCTCCGGTACAGGCGATGTTGCGAGCCGACTCGGCGACAGCCGCCTTCCCGCCTTCGTAAGGATCGAGAGCCAAGAGCCGGGAGTTGCAGTCCACGGTCACCGCGAGCCCGAAGTCGGTTTCGCCGACCCGAAGCACACCCGCATCACTCCCCGGGCCGAACAGGGTAGAGGCCTGGACCGTCGAATCGTACTGCTCGAACACCCAACGCTTGCTCGCGATACTCGGGGTGTCGAGGAGCAGGGGCAGGGCGGAGTGGAGGTCGACCTTGGCGGCGCTCGACGGCTCGGCGGCTCGGCGGCTGGCAACTGCGGGGGACTCACGAGCCTCGGGCTCGTAGATCGGGCAGTCGTCCACCAGGCGCTGGCCGGGGATCTCGGCGACAACGACGCCGTTGTGCTTGATCCGGAACATCCCATCGTCGGTCACCCGGCCCACCACCGCTGCCTCGAGTTCCCACTTGGTGCAGACCGCCTGCACATCCTTGAGCCTGCCGGGCTCGGCTACCACCAGCATTCGCTCCTGCGATTCGCTCAGCATGATCTCGTAGGGAGTCATACCCTTTTCTCTGACCGGGACCTTGTCGGTCTCTACCTCGACGCCGACACCGCCCCGTGCCGCCATCTCGGCGGAGGAGCTGGTGAGACCGGCGGCACCCATGTCCTGGATGGCGACGATCAGGCCCTGTTCGATCAGCTCGAGCGTCGCCTCGAGCAGCAGCTTCTCGGTGAACGGGTCGCCCACCTGAACCTGCGGCCGGCGCGCCTCGCTCTTCTCCGAGAGATCCTCCGAGGCGAAGCTCGCCCCGTGAATTCCGTCCCGCCCGGTGCGGGATCCGACCGCGATCAGGATGTTGCCGACGCCCTCCGCCTTGGCGCGGATCAGGTCCTTCTCCTTGAGCAGTCCTACGCACATCGCGTTGACCAGCGGGTTACCGCTGTATCCGGACGCGAAATCCACCTCGCCACCCAAGGTTGGAACACCGACGCAGTTCCCGTAGTCACCGACACCCTTCACGACACCGGCGAAGAGATAGCGATTCCGGGCCGAATCGAGCGGGCCAAAGCGAAGGCTGTTGAGCACCGCCACCGGTCGCGCGCCCATGGTGAAGACGTCGCGCAGAATGCCGCCCACTCCGGTCGCGGCGCCCTGATACGGTTCCACCGCGGAGGGGTGATTGTGCGATTCGATCTTGAAGGCGACGGCCCAGCCCTGGGGAAGTCTCAACACCCCGGCGTTTTCACCCGGTCCCTGGACGACGAGAGGGCCGGTCGTCGGGAAGGTGCGGAGAACCGGCTTCGAATGCTTGTACGAACAATGCTCCGACCAGAGCGCCGAGAAGATCCCCAGCTCGGTGAGCGTCGGAGTGCGGCCCAGCATCTCGAGAATGCGGCTGTACTCCAGCTCGTTCAGGTTGTGCTCGCGCACCACCTCCGGTGTCACCGGACGTTCGCCGGGGAAGGGATGGGCGGTGGACCTTGAAGCGACGCCGGCGTCGGCCATGATGGATGAGTGTTGGGTGGTCAAATCTCTTCCTTCGGACTGGGCTTCTTCCCGAAGGCGCCCATCAGGTCGTCCATGATCCGAAAGACGAGACCCTTGTCGTAATGGGCCAGGATCGCCCTGACCTCACCGTAGTCGAACCACGAGCCCTTGCAGTCCTCACACATTTCGAACTCGATGCCGTGGAGCTTCCGGTCCTTGAGATGCCCGCCACACTTCGGGCATCGCATGTGATGCAAGCGACGCTCGGCATCCCGGGCGCGGGCGTGCTCCTGCTGGCGTCGGCGCTCAATGCGCTCGGCGTCGAGCCTGGCGAAATATTCGACTTCGTTCTTGCTGGGCTTGCTCTTGTCGGCCATTGCCTTCGGTGTCGGTTAAGGTTCTTCGCTAACAGCTAACAGCTAACAGCTATTAGCTATTAGCGATTAGCGCATCTACGGCGCAGTCGGCGCCACATTTGTCGGCTCCGGCTTCCGCTCCGGCGGCGAGGACGATACGCCCTCGTAGCTCCGTCCCTGGGCGCGGACGATGGCGTCCACTACCTGGTCTTTCTCCAGGATCACCACGTCGTAGGTACCGCAGGTCTTGAGGCACCCGTTGGTGTAGAACATGTAGCTGTAGTCGCCCAACTTCCTGACGGTGAGCGGCTCGCCCCACGCGGCGCGCACATCGGCCTCCGACTGTCCCGGCTTGATGGCCTGGGCGGACAGGACGGACGGGGCGGAGAGGACGGTCAGGCTGAGCACCAGCGCTGGGAAAGCAACGAACCTCATCCCGGCCGAGAGCGTGATGCGCATGGCTGATCTCCTCGGGTCGTCGTGGGTCTCAGGTCTTGAGTCTACTTCACAAAACCTTGGAACTTCAGTTCGGCAACAGGACTTCCCAACTCACCTCTGCAAGGTCCCTCGCTCCGCTCGGGATGAGGTACTTGCGCGGTCCGTTCGCATTCCCCGTCTCCCGTCTCCCGTCTACCGCTCTTTTACCACCCCCGCCACCGCCGACGTGAAGAACCCCAGCCCGTCCGTGTTGCCCAGCGCGGGATCCGATGCGCGGTCGGGGTGGGGCATCAGGCCGACCACGTTGCCTTCGTCGTTCACGATGCCGGCGATCTGATTGACCGAGCCGTTGATCTCTTCGGTCGGAGCACCGCCGTCGCGGTTCACGTAGCGCACGACCACGCGGCCCTCTGCTTCCAGCTTCCGCCGGGTGTCCGCGTCCGCCACGAAGCGGCCGTCTCCGTGCGCCACGGGCATCTTCAGCACCTGGCCCACCGAATACTGATTGGTGAACGCAGTATCGGTTTGCTCGACGCGCAGCCACACCGGGCGGGAGACAAAGCTGAGCCGGCTGTTCCGCATCAAGGCGCCGGGGAGTAACCCCGCCTCGCACAGAATCTGGAACCCGTTGCAGATGCCGAGGACCGGTCCTCCTTCCTTGGCGAACTTCTGCACCGCTGCCATGATGGGACTGAATCGCGCGATGGCGCCGGAGCGCAGGTAATCGCCGTAGCTGAACCCGCCCGGCAGCATCACCGCATCGGCTCCCTGCAGATCGGTCTCGCGATGCCAGACGTAATAGGGTTCCGCACCCGCAATCGCCGCCGACCGGAACGTATCGGCGTCACAGTTGCTGCCGGGAAACCTCACCACCGCGACTCGGCGCATCAGGCCTCGACCTCCACCAGGTAGTCTTCGGTGACGGGATTCGCGAGGAGCTTGTCGCACATCGCGCGGGCGCGTGCCTTGGCGTCCGTCGCATTCGCCGCCTTCACCTCCAGCTCGATCGCCTTCCCGATCCGGACGTTGGAGGCCTCCTGAAAACCCAGGGCGGAGAGCGCGTGCTCCACGGCCTGGCCCTGCGGATCCAGCAGGCCGGCGCGGGGAACCACTCGCACGTGCAGGCGAAACGTCGTCATGAATCCTCTCCTCTTGTTCGATCATCCACGCGTCGCGGAGCGGTGAGCCGCGGGCCTCGCGGCAATTCGGCTTCCTCTTCGACCACGGCCGGATGCCAGTCTCCCCGATCGAGGAAGCCCAGCAGGACGGCGCGCACCACACCGAAGGTCAGATAGGTGAGTCCCAGCGGGAAAAGGAAATGGGACGGCACCCAGAGACTCATCACCAGGATTACCAGGTGAAGCAGGAGCCCCAGGATTCCCTTGATACTCCGGAAGCCGATGGCGGGGAAGCGCGGATACTTGATGTTGCTCACCATCAGCAGCGCGAGCAGCACCATCAGGATGGCGAGACCCTGGCGCTGAAGATTGAGATAGGCCAGCGACGCCTGGTACCACGGCGTCTGGCTGAACGGGTAAAAGACTGCGAGCGTCATTCCCGCCGAAGGTGAGGGCATTCCGGTGAACCATCCCGGCTTGTCGTTCCCGTGCGAGACGTTGTACCGCGCGAGCCGCACCGCCACCGCGACCACATACAGGTAGCAGAGAATCCAGCCGAACCTTCCCCCTTCGCTGAATTCCAGGAAGTACATGATCATCGCCGGTGCCACACCGAAGGAGATCACGTCCACCAGCGAATCCAGCTCGGCGCCGAACCGGGTGCCGGTCTTGGAGAGGCGAGCTACCCGGCCATCCAGCATGTCCAGAACGCCGGAGAACATCACGAACCAGGCTGCCCACACGAAGTTCTTGTTGTAGGCGGAGACCATGGCCCAGAAGCCGAAGAACAGATTACCCAGGGTGAGCGCGCTCGGCACCACGACCACCACCTTGCGGGTGTCGGGGCGTCGCAGGCCACCACGTGAGGGCATCAGTCCCATTCTGCCACCTTGGTTAAGCCGGCCCGGGTCTTCTGGCCGGTCTGGACCAGAATCCGCGCGGCCACCGGGATAAAGATATCCACCCGGGAACCGAACCGGATGATTCCCATTCGATCACCCTGGTGCACCTTCGTGCCTACTCCGTGATCCGTTACAATGCGCCGTGCCACGAGGCCTGCGATCTGCCTGACCAGGACCTTTCCCCGCGGTGTTTCCAGTCCCACCGTACTCTGCTCGTTTTCGAGACTCGCCTTCTCGGTGCCGGCGTGGCCGAACTCCCCCTTCACGTAGTGCCGGAATCGTACTGTGCCGTCGCTCGGGTACCGGTTCACGTGGACGTCGAACACGTTCATGAAAATCGACACGCGGGTCGTGCGTTCCCCCACGAAGTCGGGTTCGTCCATCGTCACGATGCTCACGATGGCGCCGTCCGCCGGCGCGATCACCAGGTTGTCGCCCCGCGGGCCGTTGCGAACGGGATCCCGGAAGAAGGCGATCACCCAGATCGCCACGACGACCCACAGCGTCGTCACCCACCACGGGGCGAACCACGCGAGAAGCGCGGCGAAGAACCAGGCAGCTGCGATGAACGGCCGGCCCTCCGGAGCGACTGCGACCTTGATCACGCCTCCTCCGGCAGGTCGCGACCGGTGATGCGGCGATACGCTTCCAGGTATCGCGCGCTGGTCGCTGTCACCACCTCGCTCGGCAGCCGCGGGGGAGGCGCCTCGCCATTCCATTCACCCTTGCTGCGGAGCGCCGCGAGATAATCCCGGAGCGGCTGCTTGTCGAAACTGGGCTGCACCCGTCCCGCTTCGTACTGGTCCGCCGGCCAGAAGCGGGATGAATCGGGTGTCATCACCTCATCGATCAGCCGCAGCGCGCCGCGCTGGTCGAAGCCGAACTCGAACTTGGTGTCGGCGATGATGATGCCCCGTTCGGATGCGTGCGTCCCCCCGGCGCGATAGACTTCGAAGCTCAAGTCCCGCAGGCGAGTCGCCGTCTCGGCTCCCATCGCCTTGGCGACCGCGTCGAAGGTCACGTTGATGTCGTGGCCCGACTCCGCCTTGGTGGCCGGCGAGAAGATTGGAGGTTCCAGCCGACTGCTCTGCACCAGTCCCGGCGCCAGTTTCTCGCCGGCCAGGGTCCCGTGGTCCCGGTATTCGTTCCACGCCGAGCCGGAGATGTAGCCGCGCACAACGCATTCGAAGGCCACCGGGTTCGTCCTCAATACCAGCATTGCCCTGCCTGACACCTGACTCCTGACACCTTCAAGCTCCGGAACCCGCTCGATAATCTGATCGGTATCAGCCGTCACATAGTGCGAGGCCGTCACCCCGGCGAGCCGCTCGAACCAGAACGCGCTCAGCTGCGTCAGCACCGCTCCCTTCCGCGGGATCGGCTCGGCCATCACGATGTCGAACGCGCTCACCCGGTCGCTCGCTACGAGCAGGAGGTGATCAGCGTCTACCTCGTAGACCTCGCGCACCTTGCCCTTCCGTACCAGCGGCAGCGGCAATCGGCTTTCAGTCAGGACGGCCATTTACTCGCCTTTCAGTCAACATCGGAGTTCCGAGTTCCGAGTTCCCAATTCCGAGTTCCGAGTTCCGAGTTCCGAGTTCCGCGGTTCCCGTTCGCTGTCACCGCTTTTCCCGTCTCCCGTCTTCCGTCTCCCGCTTCAAACCACCACCTCGGCCTCCGTCGCCTTGGCCGCCAGCGGTCGCGCGCGCTCCAGCAGCGGCTTCATGTACTCCGCCAGAAACTCTCCCACCTGTTGCTCGGCGCGACCGGTATACAGGGCGGGAACCAGCTCACCCTTGAGCGTCTGCATTGGCACCTTGGCGAAAGTGTGATCACCAGCGAGCCGCTCGAGCAGATCGTTGGGTCCGCCCTTGCTCACCCGCTCCGCGGCCGCGAGGCTGTTGGTGCGGATCACCTCATGCAGCGCCTGCCGGTCTCCGCCCGCCTCGACGCCGAGCATGAGCAGGCGCTCGGTGGCCATGAAGGGCATCTGTTCGTCGACGTGCCTGCGGATCGTATCGGGCCGGACCTCGATCCCCGCGGCGATATTGGTCGCGAGAACCAGAATCGCGTCAGTCGCGAGGAACGCCTCTGGGAGTGTGAGGCGACGGTTGGCGCTGTCGTCCAGCGTGCGCTCCAGCCACTGGTTGGCAGCGGTGTTCGCCGTGCTGGACGCGAGCGAGATCACGAAGCGGGCGAGTCCGCAGATCCGTTCCGCCCGCATCGGGTTCCGTTTGTAGGCCATCGCGCTGGAGCCGATCTGCTCGCTCTCGAACGGCTCCAGCAATTCGCCCTCGTGCTGCAGCAGCCGGAGATCGGTCCCCATCTTTGCGCAGGACTGGCTCACGCCGGAGAGGATGTCGAGGATCGCGGCGTCGGCCTTGCGCGAATAGGTCTGCCCCGTCACCGGGAACACCCGGGGGATGCCGAGCTTCTCGGCGATCCGCCGCTCCAGCTCGCGCACCTTGGCGTGGTCTCCCTTGAACAGCTCGAGGAAAGAAGCCTGGGTGCCGGTGGTGCCCTTGCAGCCGCGCAGTCGAAGGTTCTCGATCCGGTAGGCCACGTCCTCCACATCGAGTCCCAGGTCCTGCATCCACAGCGTGGCCCGCTTACCTACGGTGGTGAGTTGGGCCGGCTGGAAGTGGGTATAGGCGAGGCAGGGCAGGGCAGCATGCGTACGAGCGAAACGCTCGAAGGCATCGAGCACCGCGATCAGCCGTCCCAGCACGAGGCGCAGGCTTTCCCGAATCACCAGCACATCGGCGTTATCGGTCACGTAGGCGCTGGTGGCGCCGAGGTGCAGGAACGGTTTCGCGGCCGGGGCCTGATCGCCGAAATGGTGGACGTGGGCCATCACGTCGTGACGGAAGCGCTTCTCGTAGGCCGCCGCGGCATTCAGGTCGGCATCGTCCAGGTGGGCTCGCATCTGGACGAGCGCTTCGTCCGGGATCGCGAGGCCCAGCTCCTGCTCGCTCTCGGCGAGCGCGAGCCAGGTCCGGCGCCACAACCCGATGCGGTAGCGCTCGCCCCAGAGCCGCTGCATCGCGGGGGAAGCGTAGCGGGCGCCGAGCGGCGAGCGGTAGCGGTCCTCGGTCATTGGAACACCAGATCGGTATAGAGGATCTGCTGGTCGCGCTCGAAGTAGAGTCGTACCGGCTGGCGCGATCGCAGATTCTCGATCACCTCGTTCACGTCATCCGCGGAACGGATGTAGCGCCGGTTCATCGCCACGATCACGTCGCCGCGGCGGAGACCGGTGGACTGCGCCAGGGCGTCGGCGATGCGGAAGATGAGTGCGCCCCGCTCGCTCTGAACGCCCTGTTCGGCCTGGATCGCGGGTGTCACGGTCACCAGCTGCAGATCCTTCAGGACGGTCACCTTTTCGGCGGCGACGGTCGGGAGGTCACCGGTCGTGATCGTCGACGTGGTGGTCTTGCCGCCTTGACGATAGGTCACCTTCACCGCGTCACCCACGTGCAGATCCAGCTTCACCGCCTCCCAGTCGAGGTAGTTCCGCAGGGTTCGGCCGTTGGCCTGAGTCAGGACATCTTTGGCTTCCAGACCGGCCCGAGCGGCGGGGCCACCGGGAGCCACCGCGGTCACCAGCACGCCACCCTGAGTCTTCCACTCGCGCAGCGATTCGGCTCCGGCGACGTCGAGACCGACCCAGGCGCGCCGCACCTCGCCGTTCTTCACGATTTCGTCCGCGACTCGCAGGGCGCGCTCGATGGGGATGGCGAAGCCGAGTCCGATCGATCCTCCGCTCTGGGAGAAGATCGACGAATTGACCCCGACCACCTCACCCAGGGCGTTGGCGAGGGGGCCGCCGGAATTGCCGGGGTTGATCGAGGCGTCGGTCTGGATCATGTCGAGGTAGAGCCCGGCCTGATCCTGACTCGGCAGGATGTTGCGGCCGGTGGCGCTCACTACTCCCGCCGTCACCGTGGGCTCCGCATTTCCCAACAGGTAGGCGAAGGGATTGCCCAGGGCCACGACCCATTCGCCAATCATCAGGTCGGTGCTCTTGCCCGAAGTCGCGACCTGGAGGCCACGCCGATCAACCTTGATCACCGCGATGTCGGTCAGTGCATCTTCACCCAGCAGCTTGGCCGGGAGATCGCTCCCGTCGGGCAGCGTCACCACGATCTTGGTTCCCCCCGCGACCACGTGCTGGTTGGTGAGAATGGTCCCATCGGGGCGGATGACGAATCCCGTGGCGAAACTCTGGACCGTCTGCTCCTGGCCTTGAGGCAGGAAGAAGAAGTCCCATGGCGTTTGGGGTGCCGCGCGGCGCCGGCTGTCCACCGTAATGGAGACCACGCTGGAGGACACCCGCTGGGCGGCCTCGACGATCGCGGTGCGGCGAGTGGCGTCCACCGCGCCGCTTGCCTGGTGCGAGGTCTGCGCCTGAACCTGCGCGGTGGCGAGGGTGGAAAGCATCCGCTCGGCCTGCCCGTTGCTTCCCGGGCGACTACAACTCAAGGCGACGAAGGCGATCAAGGCGACGCCTCTCATGCGCTCACCTCTATCGGTTCGGCGTAGCAGACCGCGGGGTATTCGGCCGCGACGAAGTACAAGCCTTGAGGTGGAGCTGGCGGGCTGGTGAGCTGGTTGTCGCGGCTGGCGAGGAGCATCGCGATGTCGTCCACCGGGCGGCGACCCAGCCCGATATCAACCATGGTCCCGACGAGGAAACGCACCATGTGGTGCAGGAAGCGGTCGGCCGCAACGTGAAAACGGAAGCCCCGGTCGCCTTCCCGGGGCTCCCAACGCGCCGTGACCACCCGGCAGCGATAGTGCGGCTTCGGCCCCGACCGGGCGGCGAACGCCTCGAAGCTGTGCTGTCCCTGGATTTGATCCGCCGCCCGCCGCATCAGCCCGAGATCGAGCGCGCGACCCAGCGGCCACTCGTAGGGCCGACGAAACGGAGAAAAAGCGGCGTCGTCGGTTCCGACGTCATAGCGGTAGCGGCGCCCCGAGGCGCTTTTGCGAGCGTGGAATCCTGGCTTCATCGGCATCACGGCTTCGACCCAGCAGTCGCGGGGCAAGAGGGCATTGAGAGCCCGGCGCAGCGCGTCTGCGGTCCATTTTGGTGGTGCCGCGAAACTCACCCCGAGGCCCAGGGCATGCACCCCGGCGTCGGTCCGGCCAGCGGCGTGGCACGCGATCCGGCGGCCACACAACCGTTCCATGACCCCCTCGAACTCCGCCTGGACCGAGCGCCCGGAAGCCTGACGCTGCCACCCCACGAAGTCCCGGCCATCATAATGCAGGAGGGCCAGATAGGTGCGGGTCATGAGGCCGGAAATATAGTCGCGCCGGGACCGGTTTGCTTACCTTATGTGATGACCTCTACTGACCAATCCGCTCTTCCACTCGAGACCGCACTGACCGCCCTCGAACGGGGCCAGAGCCTCACCGCCGGCCAGGCCGCGGCGGCCTTCGGCGTCGTCATGCGCGGCGAAGCCACCACCGACCAGATCAAGGCCTTATTACTCGGCCTCCGTGCCAAGGGCGAGACGTTCGAAGAGATCGCTGGCGCGGCCCAGGCCCTCCGGCAGGCAATGATCACCGTGCGCCCGTCGGCCGGCTCCCCGATCGTGGACACCTGCGGAACCGGCGGCGGTCAAGTCGGCACCTTCAACATCTCGACCGCGGCCGGGTTCGTCGTCGCTGCGGCCGGTGTCCGGGTCGCCAAGCACGGCAACCGCAGCTACACCTCGAAATGCGGCAGCGCCGACGTGCTCGAGGCCCTCGGCGTAGACATCACTGTTGCGCCGGACCGAATCGCGACTCTGCTCGATCATGCGGGCATGGCCTTCCTGTTCGCCCCGAATTTCCATCCCGCCATGCGCCATGTCGGGCCGGTCCGCAAAGAGCTCGGCGTCGCAACGGTGATGAATCTGCTCGGCCCTTTGGCCAATCCCGCCGGAGTGACCCGACAGGTGATTGGTGTCGCTGATCGCGCCCGCGCGTGTCGCATCGCACAGGCCGTGGGCCGTCTTGGAGCCGACCACGTCCTCGTGGTGCACGCGGAACTCGGGATGGATGAGATCAGTCCGGTAGGCCCCACCCACGTCTGGGAGGTGCGCAATAACACCGTAACCACCTGGGTGATTCAGCCGGCAGAGCACGATCAGGCGTGGGAGCGGGCCGAGGATTTAGCCGGTGGAGATCCGCGGGAGAACGCGGCGAGAATCGAGAGACTGCTCGGCGGCTCGGCGAGTGGTGAGAACGATGAGGCTGGAAGGAGGGCGGTGGTGTTGAATGCGGCGGGTGGCCTCTATGTGGCGGGCGTAGTTGAGACTTATGGGGACGGGATCAAACTGGCGGATCGGGTGCTGGCAGACGGGCGGGCGGGGGTGGTCTTGGAGCGGTTGCGGGAAAGAGCAGGACGGTCAGACGGTTAGACGGTCAGGGCTGCGATGCGCGGCGGGGAGAGCCTGTCGTAGCGGCAGCTCGGCGCATCGAGCGCGCCAACGCACTCGTCAATCGCCCGGCATCACGGAGCTTACCGCGCAATCTCTCGTAGTCCTCGCTGCTCAAGATTCCTGTGCCTTTGGCCAGTCGAAGACCGACGCTTAGCTCCGCGAGAGACCCCACGCTAATGTCGAGAAACCGACGAAATTCCCGAGGCCCCTTCTTGGCAGCTCCTTCTGCGATGTTGGCGCTCGCTGAGTAGCCTGCGCGACGCACTTGAGAGGTCAGGCCGTACAACTCATGACGAGGCCATCTCTGTGTGACGCCATAGAGATCCAACAGGAGGCGGTACGACGCCTTCCACGCCAGCAAATGCTCGTAGGAAGACCGTTTGGTGGACACACCTCAAGATGACGGTCCTGCCAGTCATCCACCAACCAATTCGCCGCGACAGCGGCCGCCGCGAACGCGGCACTAACCGTCTAACCGTCTATCCGCCCGACCTGGAACCCTGCCCTACCTTAGTACTTCCTAATCACCCCCACGACCACTCCCTGAATCAACACATCCCGCTCCTGAAAACGCATCGGCTGCATGGTGGGATTGGCGGGCTGCAGACGGATCCACCCGCCCGCCTCACGATAGAAGCGCTTTACCGTGGCCTCGGAGCCGTTCACCAGGGCGATCACCATCTCTCCGCTCTCGGCGGCATCCTTACCGTGAACGACGACGAAGTCTCCATCCATGATGTGCTCGTCGATCATGGACTCGCCCTGAACCTTGAGCGCGTAGTTGGGGCCGCGGCGAGGCAGCAGGCTGTCGGGGACCGCGATGGTCTCCTGGGCCATGATGGATTCGATTGGGGTGCCGGCGGCGACTTTGCCGAGCAGGGGAATTTCAGTGGCGCCGGACTGGCCCTTGGGGGGCAGGACCTCGATGGCGCGACTCTCGTTGTGAGTGCGGTGGATATATCCCTTCCGCTCCAGGTTGGTCAGGTGCTCATGCACCGTGGCCAGCGACTGGAACCCGAACTGCTCTGCGATTTCCTCGAAGCTTGGCGCATACCCCCTGTCGCGGATATGCTCCTGTAGGTACTTGAGGATTTCGCTCTGACGCCTGGTGAGCGGCATCCAGCCTCCCGGGTGTGGTGACCGAACAGAGTCCGAATCGCCTCTAACCTACCCGAACACCGACCGAAGAGCAAGATGCCTACTCTCTCCGGCATTCTGGAGACAACCCGGGCGAGTATCCCGGCCCTCCAGAAGCACAAAACCGAGATCGAGGCGAAGGCCAGGGACGCCCCGGACCCGCCGGTTTTCCTGGGCGGGCGGGATTCTTCCCGACTGGCTCTCATAGCTGAGGTGAAGCGGCGCTCCCCCTCCGCCGGCGATATTGCCCCGTCGCTGGATCCCGTCTCCCACGCTGAGGCGTATGCCCGTGCCGGTGCAGTAGCAATTTCGGTACTCACCGACGGGCCTTATTTCGGGGGGTCGCTGGATGACCTTCGGTCAGTGGCCCGGAAGGTTCGAGTCCCGGTGCTCCGGAAGGATTTCATCGTGGACGAGCTGCAGATCGCCGAGGCTCGGGGGGCGGGCGCCTCCGCTATCCTTTTAATAGTGCGGGCGCTGTCTCCGGCACGATTGGCCGAGCTGGCGGCTGCGGCTCGCCACTGGGGCCTCGAAGCCCTGGTGGAGGTTCATGACGCGGGTGAGCTCGACGCGGCACTGGCCAGTGGGGCGCGACTTATCGGGGTCAACAGCCGGAACCTCGACACCTTCGCAGTAGACACCCGGGCGGCCTGGACCCTGTTCCACCGCATTCCCAAAGACATCGTTGCAGTCGCCGAGAGCGGCATGGCCACCCTGGACGATGTCCGTGCGGCCGCCGAGGCCGGCGCCGACGCCGTCCTGATCGGAACTGCCCTCTCGGCCGCGCCGGATCCTTCTGCCTTGGCGGCCCAGTTTACCGCCATACTTCGACGCGGGCGCTGAGTCGAACCCCTCGGCGATCTCCGTGCCTGATTTATTTGTGTACTTCATGTTCTGCGTGATTCCCGGCTTCTGACCCGACGACGCCCAGCCGGGGCCACGAACGATAGGGCTGGCTATTCCCGGCCCCTTTGGCAAAGCGTTGACTCGCTAGATATTACGGGTGAGAGCGGCGCCGACCCGAGGCGCCGAGCCGTGGTTCCGCCGAGCCGCCGAGCCGTGGTGGACGGATCGTCCATAGTCGAGCAAATTCCCAGACTCAGGAATCACCAGCGGAATGGCCCAGTTCATGGAGGCGGCGGGGTGGGCATAACCTTGCCACGCGAGCGCACCGTGGGCGGACGCTTTGGGCCCTACGGGGGCCGGTACGTACCCGAAACGTTGGTGGCCGCGCTGGATCAGCTGGCTGCGCTCTACGACGAGGCGCAGGCGGACCCCGCGTTCTGGACCGAGCTGGAGTCATTGCTGCGGGAGTATGCCGGCCGTCCATCCACGCTCACCGAGGCGCCGCGCCTGAGCGAGCGGGTGGGCTGCCGGGTGGTCCTGAAGCGCGAAGACCTGAATCACACTGGCGCGCACAAGATCAACAACACGATCGGCCAGGCCCTGCTGGCTCGGCGCATGGGTAAGCGCCGGATTATCGCCGAGACCGGCGCCGGGCAACACGGCGTGGCGACGGCGACGGTCTGCGCCCGCTTCGGCCTCGAGTGCGTGGTGTATATGGGCGCCGAGGACATGGCCCGCCAGGCGCTCAACGTCTATCGCATGCAGTTGCTGGGTGCCCGCGTCGTACCGGTGGAGTCCGGCACCCGCACCCTGAAGGATGCGACGAACGAGGCGCTGAGAGATTGGGTGACCAACGTCCCGACCACCCACTACATCATCGGATCGGTGGTGGGCCCCGATCCGTTTCCCCGTTTGGTCCGGGATTTCCAGTCGGTCATCGGCCGCGAGGCGCGAAGCCAGATGTTGCAGCGCTATGACCGGCTTCCGGCCGCCGCGGTGGCCTGTGTCGGGGGCGGCTCCAACGCGATCGGCCTCTTTACCGGCTTTCTGGACGATCCCGAGGTCGAGTTGGTGGGAGTCGAGGCCGGGGGTGAGGGAATTCGGACCGGTCACCACAGCGCTACGCTCTCTGCAGGGCGGCCGGGTGTCCTGCATGGGTGCCTGAGCTACCTGCTCCAGGACGAAGACGGGCAAGTTCTTCCGGCCCATTCGATCTCTGCCGGGCTGGACTATCCTGGTGTCGGTCCCGAGCACAGCTGGCTCAAAGACAGCGGGCGAGTGCGCTATGAATCTGCCACCGATGACGAGGCGCTGGATGCATTTCAAAGTGTCTGCCGGCTGGAAGGGATCATCCCCGCGCTCGAAGCCGCGCACGCATTCGCCTGGGTATTTCGTCACGCCGGCCGCTGGCCGGAGGATGCCTCGGTCCTGATTTGCCTGAGCGGAAGAGGAGATAAGGACGTGGCCCACGTGGCACGACTTCTTGGGACTCCAGTGTGACCCAGGGACTCCCGGTCGCGGTGGATCTGCCGCACGCCCAGGTTGAAGAGCTGCTCCGGAACGTGGTGAAGGGTTTCCGGGCCTTCCAGATGTACCTCCCCAACAATCCGATGTACCATCGCGCGATCCAGAACGTGCGAAGCGCATTCCAGCCGGTCTGGGCTTCGGGGCTCGACAAGCTGGTGCTCACCATTGTCGAGACCGACATCATCTGGGACGAGCACGCCGTCTATCACCAGCCGGCCAAAAACGAGAGCTTCGCCTTCTTCCTCTTCAAGGACGGGATGCGGGTCCTGACCTTGTTCCCCGGGGTCGAGGAAGAAGAAATCATCAAGTTCCTCGAGATCGTCCACCAGGCCCGAGCGCTGGCCAACGACGCAGGGGACGATCTGCTCACCCTGCTCTGGGCTCACGAATTCCAGCTGGTGCAGTACCACTTCGCCGAGTTCGCCGGTGACACGAGCGGGATGGGTGGAGGAGGCGCCGGTGCCGAGGCAACTCCTTCGAGTCCGGAAGAGACCAAAGGCAAAGTCGCCGAGGAAGCCCCGCCCAAGAGCTCGATTGTGGCGGTCGAGGACTTCGACTCGACACTCTACTGGCTCGACGAAGCCGAGATCCGCGGGATAAGCAACTCGGTTACCAGGGAGTATCAGCAGGATCTGCGGGCCAACGTCGTCGCGATCCTGTTCGACATCTTCGAACAACGCGAGGAGGACTGGGCTCGGGGAGACGTGCTCTCGACACTCGAGGCTTACCTGCCGCATATCCTGAGCTTGGGCGATTTCAAGACGGTTGCCGGCGTACTGAGGGAGACCCGGCTCATCGTCGGGAGAAACCAGGAGCTCAAGCAGGACCAGCGGGAGCGGCTCGATGCGTTCGTGGCCCGGCTCAGCGAGGCGGGCGTCCTGGCTCAGATTCTCCAATCCATCGACGAAGCAACCTCTCCACCGCGCGAGGAAGACCTGAGCGAGCTGGTGCGTGAGCTGCGCCCCGCCGCGCTCGAGACCGTCCTCATCTGGTTGCCCAAGCTTTCCTCTCCCAAGGTCCGCGCGCTCCTCGAATCGGCGGCCGAGCGGCTGGCGGAGACCAGTCCCAGCGAAGTGCTGCGCCTCCTGCGCCAGGGAGAATCGGAAGCCCTCCCCGCCGTGATCGCCATGTGCGGGAGGCTCCAGCTCCAGGCCTCGGTGCCGGGACTGGGCGAGATCATGGGACACGCCAATGCTGCTTACCGGCTCGCCGCGGTGCAGGCGCTTGCGGCGGTGGGAAGTCCCGGCGCGTTGGGCCACGTCGAGCGCGGGATCGACGACGCCGATCGCGAAGTGCGGCTTGCGGCCGTGCAGGAGATGGGACGGCGGGGGTACAAGGCAGCGCTGCGCCGGATCGAGCCGGTAGTGATGGGCAAATTGCAGCGGGAAATCGATCTCACCGAGCGGATGCGATTCTTCGAGGCCTATGCGCTGATCGCCCGCGATGGCGCGCTGGAAACGCTCTCCGGTCTGATGAGTCCCGGGGCCCTCTTCAAGCGCAAGGAGTCTCCCGAGGTCCGGGCCTGTGCGGCCCTCGCGATCGGGAAGATCCGCACTCAGGAATCGCGCGACCTGCTGCAGCGCTCGGCCAATGACAAAGACCTCGTCGTCCGCAACGCGGTGAGCCGGGCCCTGCGGGAGAATCCGGCGTGATCCGCGAGACCGAAGCCGCGAACTCTCATGCCGCCGAGGTGGCGGCGGACGCTTTCCTCCGGCACGCGGGCCGCACCCTGCTGCTCGCGATGTATGCCGCGATCCGCAGCCTCAAGCTCTATCCGATCGAAAACGCCACCGCCCAGAAGTCGCTCGACGACCTGCTGCTCGCCTCCAACGGGCTGCTCGAACCCCAGGGCGAGGTCGAGGTCCGGCTCTCCGGGGATTTCATCTTCGTGAACGGTACCCGCCTCCGGCTCGAGCTCGACAACTACGCCTCCTTCAGCCACCTGCTGACCATCTTCAGGGCGGTGGACCTCGGTGTCCTCAAGGTCCTCTCCGGCACCGACCGGCGGGACTGGCAGATCTTCCTCGGCGTGTTGCTCTCGGTCATTCCCAAGGAGCGGGATCCGGAGAAGATCTTCGAGTTGCGGGAGAAGCTGACCCGCGCGGGCATCACCCGGATCGACGTCGAGCCAACGCTTGAAACCGAGGAGTTGCTCGCGGAAGAGGAGAAGGCCAAGGAGGCCGCGAAGCGCACCTATTCGCTTGGGGTCGCCGTCACCAAGGACCTGATCAACAGTGTGCGGATGGGGCGGACCACCTCGGTGGCCCGGGTGAAGCGCGCGGTGCAGGCAATCGTCGACCAGGTGCTGAACAACGAGACCTCGCTCATCGGGCTCACCACGCTGCGGGACTACGACGAATACACCTTCACCCATTCGGTCAACGTCTGCATCCTCGCCGTCGCCATCGGCAAGAAGCTCGCCCTCCAGCGACTCCAGCTCTACGATCTCGGGATGGGCGCGCTGCTGCACGATGTGGGGAAGGCGCGAATCCCGGTCGACGTGCTCAACAAGTCGGGCGGCCTCAACGACGACGAATGGCGCCTGATGCAGACCCATCCCTGGCTCGGGGTGCTGACGCTGTTCAATATGCGGGCCTACGGCGAGATTCCTTACCGGCAGATCGTGATCGCTCACGAGCATCACATGAAGACCGACCTGACCGGCTACCCCAAGGCGCTGCGGCCCCGGGAGCAGGGCATTTTCTCCCGCATCGTTGCGGTCGCGGATGGTTACGACGCCGCCACGACACGACGGAGCTACCAGACCGTACCGATTCAGCCCGACCAGGTGCTGCGTGAGATGTGGGAGAACCCCCGCCGCGGTTACGATCGGATCCTGGTCAAGGCGCTGATCAACCTCATCGGGATCTACCCGGTAGGCACCTGTGTCATTCTCGATACGCTGGAGGTGGCGGTGGTCTCGGCGCCTAATCCCGACGGCGGACAGCTCAACCGGCCGCTGGTCAGAATCGTGATCGACCAGGATGGCGCCGGCGTGCCTCCACCGGGGCGAACCGAAAACCTTGCGGAGCAGGATGCCAGCGGCTCCTTCCTGCGTTCTATCGTGAAGGTCACCAATCCCGATCGGTACGGAATCGTTGTCGGCGACTACTTCGTCTGAGTCCACGCTTTCCACCGCCTGGAGCGAGCTGCGCCGCCGGGGACGCACCGCGCTCATCCCCTATCTCACGGCCGGCCATCCTTCCCTCGAGGCGAGCCTGGACGCGCTGCGCCGGGCCGACGAGCAGTGTGACATCCTCGAGGTCGGTGTACCATTCAGCGACCCGCTGGCCGACGGCCCGACCATCCAGCGTTCAACCTTCGAAGCGTTGCAACAGGGGATGACTCTGGCTCGCACTCTCGAACTGGTTGAGAGCGCTCGATTGACCAAGCCAGTCGTCATCTTCAGCTATCTCAACCCGATCTGGCGCTACGGGGTCGATCGCTTTCTGAAGGATGCCGCCGATCTCGGGATCGCGGGCCTGCTGCTCACCGATCTTCCGGTCGGGACCGATCCCGCCATCGAGCGGGCCGTCGCCCAGAGTCCCCTGGACCTGATCCGGCTCATCGCGCCGACCACGACAGGACCCCGCCTGAGACAGGTAGTCGCCGGTGCCGAGGGGTTCCTGTATCTGGTGGCGCGGCTCGGAGTCACCGGTGCCACGAGTGAACTCTGGAGCGGACTCGAGAGCTACGTGACACGAATTCGTGAGGCCACCAAACTGCCGCTTGCGGTGGGATTCGGGATCTCGACGCCGGAACAGGCGACCCGAGTCGCCGGCCTGGCCGATGGCGTGGTGGTGGGGAGTGAGCTGGTGAGGACCTTGGGACAGGAAGGCCCGGCCGCCGCGGGACGGTTGCTGACCGCGCTTCGTGCCGCGCTCGACGCCAGAGACCAGGCCAGGTCGTCATGACATACAACGCCCGCGGGGCGCTCAGCATCTACACCAAAATTCTGGCCTGGGGTGGTTCGGCGCTGCTGGTCGCCTTGTTGTGGAGCGACCGGCGCTGGATGGAGCAGCCCTGGATCACGCTCTTCATGCTGGGCGCGATCATCGCGCTGCGCCGCGGACAGATCCCGCTTTCCAAGTTCTCCTACCTGACCCAGGTCGGCGTCGTGGTGCTGGTCGGCGCCGTCACCGTGGGCCCGGGGCCGGTGGCCTTTGCGCTGGGCGTCGGAATTTTCACCTCCGACGCCTTCCTGCTCCGCAAGATGCTCATGGCCTCGTGGATCAACGCCGGCCGCGAAGTCATCGGTTTCGTCGCCGGGTATGGGGCCTACGCCTTCGTTTTCCATTTCACGTCTCCGAGTGGCGTGAGCCTCGAATACCTCCCGTCGGCGGTGACGCTCGCGGGGATGTACTTCTTCTTCACCCGCGCACTCTTCTATTTCACCCTGCTGGTTCGCGGCAAGCTCGAGGCCCACGAGGGCCTCATGATCCTGCGGTACGAGATCCTCGCATACCTGCTGACCCTGATCGCGGCGGTGGTATCGGGTGGCGCCATCATGGCGCTGCCGCCCGAAGGCTGGATCACCGTCCTCGCCGTGCTGGGTGTCCTCGGGCTTCTCACCAAGCGCATCCTGGAAGAAGCAATCGCCGCCGAGGAACTCAACAAGATCGCGCTGCGCGAGCGGATCATTACCAGCAACCTCACCTTGGGCGACGCCTTCACCCAGCTCGAGAAGCTGGCGAACCGGGTGCTCGACTGGGGCGACTTCCGGATCTACCGGCTCCGTGAGGAGCAGCCGGTCCTGGTCTATCGCGGGGCCCTGGGCTGGGAGGGAAGGGGCGATCCTCCTTTCGACAGCGCCGCACTGCGTGCGATGGCGATCCGAACCGGCGAGCCGATCGTGGTGGTGGACTCACGGCGGGACGAGCGGATCATGGCGCCCAGTGCCGCCGCGCTGAGCATGATGGTGCTGCCGCTCCGCTTCGGGAACGACACCATCGGCACCTTCGAGGTGGATCACCACAAGACCCGCACCTACGGCAAGAAGGAAATCGCGGCCGCTTCCACCTTCGCCGCTCAGCTGGCCACCGCCATCCACATCGCCGACCTGCGCCGTCCGCTGGTGGAAACGGTCGATGGACTGGGCGCCCAGATTCGCGCCCTGGCCGCGACGGCCGAAGCGCTCCGCGGTGCTGCCGCCGCGACCGCGGCTGCGGCACAACAGATCCGGGGTGGTGTGGCGGAGCAGGAACAGCTGGTAGCCCGCGGCCTCGAGGCGACCGAGAGCCTGTCGAGCCAGGCGCGCGAGGTGGCCGATCACGGAGGCGCCGCGGTCGTCGTCTCCGACCTGGCCGCCAACGTGGCGACCCGCAATCGAGAATCGATTCAGGACGCGATCCAGCGGCTGGTTCAACTACACAGCTTCGTGTCCGTCACCGCGGGACAGGTAGGCGAGCTGTACCAGGTGACGAACCGGCTGATCGGCTTCATCGCGACGATCAGGGAGATCGCCGACCTCACCAACCTCATCGCCCTCAACGCCGCGATCGAGGCGGCCCGTGCCGGACAACAGGGGAAGGGATTCGCCGTGGTCGCCGAAGAAGTGCGGCAGCTCGCGGCCCAGAGCGGTGAAGCGTCACGGGAAGCCGGCGGACTGGTCGCCGCGATCCTGGGCCAGGTCGCCCAGATTTCCGAAGAGATGGATCGCGGGCAGGCGACGGTTCGCGGCGTGGAGCACCTGTCGGCCAATGCGGTGAAGGCACTGGAGGATATCGTAGGCGCCACGCATGATGCCGGAGCCCACGCGCGCCGCATCGCCGATACAGCGGGCCGGCAGGAGCAGGGCGTGAGCCGGCTGCGGGACCAGATGGCTGGAGTCGTTTCGGTTTCGGCCCGCACGCTCGAGCAGGCCAACAGCGCCGCTCGCCGTGCCTCGGAGACTTCGCGCAGTCACGCCGACCTCGAGCGGGCCATCCGGGAACTGTCCAACGTCACCGAGCATCTCGAGGCCATCGCCCGGCACTTCTCGCACGACCTATGAACCTGCGCGAACGGGTGTATGTCGCCCTCGGCAGCAACATGGGCGACCGCGACGCCTTCCTGGCCAAGGCCCGAGAGGCCCTGGCGAAGCTCCCGCTCACCACGGTGCTGGCCGAGTCCAAGGTCGAAGAAACCGAGCCGGTTGGCCCGATCCCCCAGGGGAAATATCTGAACCAGATGATATTGGTGGAGACCGGGCTCGATCCCGGCCGCTTTCTCAAGCTGTTGCACAAGATCGAAGACGAGAACGGCCGGGTGCGCGGCGAGCGCTGGGGACCCAGAACGTTGGACCTCGACATCGTCCGCTACGGTACTCGCCGGCTCCGCGATTCCGACTTGCGCATCCCTCATCCGGAGCTGCCCAATCGGGACTGGTGGCAGCGGGAGATGGATGAGGTGGATGTGCTGGCACCAAAGAAGGTGGACAACGACAAATAGGTCATGGGTCTCAGGTCGTGAGCCTCGGCTCGGACACACCTGACACGGCTTATGACCCACGACCCACGACCCAAGACCCGCGACCTGAATGACCAGCGACTCAAACCGACCGCTAACGATCCGCGATCTCCTCGACGCCAAGCGCGAGGGGCGGAAGATCGTCGTCCTCACCTGCTACGACGCGCTCACGGCGCGGGTGCTCGATCCGATCGTGGATCTGCTCCTGGTCGGAGACTCGGTCAACCAGGTGGTCGCCGGTCACGGAACCACGTTGAGTGCGACACTGGATCAGATGATCTATCACGCCTCCGCGGTGCGCCGGGGGGCGAATCGCGCGCTGGTGTTCGTGGACCTGCCGTTCCTGACCTATCAGATCTCGATCGCCGAGGCGCTGCGCAATGCGGGCAGAGTTCTGCAGGAGAGCGGGGCGCACGGCGTGAAGCTGGAAGGCGGCCGGCACATGGCCGAGACGATCCGGGCGCTGGTGCAGGTCGGCATCCCGGTGATGGGGCACCTCGGTCTCACGCCGCAGTCGGTCAACGCGCTCGGGGGATACCGGGTTCAGGGCAGGGAGGCCGATACCGGCACCCGGCTACTGGAAGATGCAAAGGCGCTGGAAGAGGCGGGCGCCTGTTCGATGGTTCTCGAGCTGATACCCGCCGAACTTGCGGGCCGGATCAGTGCCGCGGTGCGGGTGCCGACCATCGGCATCGGGGCCGGCCCGTCCTGCGACGGCCAGGTGCTGGTGCTGCAGGACATGCTCGGCCTCAACCAGGACTTCACTCCCAAATTCCTCAAGAAGTACGCCGATCTCACCACCGCTATCCGCCAGGCGGCGACGGCGTACGCCGACGATGTGCGCGCCGGGAAGTATCCAGGGAAGGAACACAGCTTTGAATAACGGCAGCCGTCAGCCATCAGCCGTCAGCCATCAGCCGTCAGACACCAGCCGTCGCCGATCCTCGCTCGTCTGACGGCTGACGGCTTCTTGTCTGACGGCTCCTCCATGGCCCTCCCCGAATTCCCCGACATCCCCAGTCTCCGCTCCTGGATTGCCCGCGAGCGTGGAGCAGGGAAGCGCATCGGGCTGGTGCCGACCATGGGCGCCTTACACGAAGGCCACCTCTCGCTGGTGGATCATGCCCGTCGCCGTGCGCAGAGTGTCGTGATGAGCATCTTCGTCAACCCGCTGCAGTTCGGTCCGAAGGAAGACTTCAGCCGCTACCCGCGCGCCCTCGATCGTGACCGCGCGCTGGCCGAGGGGCGCGGAGTGCACGCGCTGTTTGTGCCGACGGTGGAGACGATGTACCCGACCGGCGCGGAGACCCGGGTGGTGCCCGGCAGCTCGGCCGAGCGCTGGGAAGGAGAGATGCGGCCGGGACATTTCGCCGGCGTGCTCACGGTTGTGGCGAAGCTGTTCCACATAGTTCAGCCGGACGTCGCGGTCTTCGGGCAGAAAGACATCCAGCAGTCGGTCCTGATTCGGCAGATGGCGCGCGACCTGGACTGGCCCCTCGAGCTGATTGTCGCCCCGACCGTTCGCGAGGTAGACGGCCTGGCGCTCAGCAGCCGCAACGCCTACCTCGATCCGGCTCAACGCCGCGAGGCGCTGACGCTGAGTCAGGCCCTCCGGGCCGCGGAACGTGCCTGGCAGGCCGGGGAAGATGATGCCGCGCGGCTCGAGGCGGCGATGCGCGAGGTGTTCCGGCTGCATCCGTCGGTCAGCGTGGACTATATTGCCATCGTTGATGAACGTCTCGCGCCGACGGCGCACGCTTCCGCTGGCACCGTCATCGCCGTGGCGGCCCGCGTCGGCACTACGCGGCTCCTCGATAACCTCATACTCGGCGTGGAGTTTTCTTGACCGACGAGGCCAGCCCCGTTCGCCAGACGCCGGCAGGATTGCGGCCGACCACTCCGTCCTGGGCCACCGCCTCACCCGAGCGGGTGGCGCACATCGAGCGGGTCGCTCGACTGGTGCTCGACTGGGCGGAGGAAATGGGTGTTCCCGATTCGGAGCGGAATCGCTGGCTCCGCGCGGTGTGGCTGCATGATGCGCTGCGCGATGCGCCGCCCGAGGAGTTGGAAAAGTGGGCTCCAACCTCACCCGGTCCACCGGCGATACGGCATGGCCCCGCCAGCGCAGCGCGGGCCAAGGCCGATGGCGAAACCGATCGCGGCGTGCTCGACGCGGTGCGCTACCACAGCATGGGGCTGGCGGAGTGGGACATGGTAGGCCGGGTCCTCTACTGCGCCGATTTCCTCGAGCCGGGCCGCAGCTTCGATCAGAGCGGACGGGCCGACCTCGTCGCCCGTTTCCCCCGCGATCCAACCGGAGTGTTGCGCGAGGTGGCCCGGGCACGGGTCGCTCGCCTGGTACAGTCGGGCTGGCCTCTCCCTGATCCGACGGTGCGCTTTTGGAACAGTCTCTTCTCACGCGCCGGCTCCTGATTGTCGCCGGAGTGCTCGGCGTCATCACCCTCGCGGCCCTCGTTCGTCCGCACCAGGACCGGGTGGCCGGACACGCCTTCGCGATTCCGTCGGCCGATGACCGGATACTCGTCGAAGTGCTGAATGGCACCGAGCAACAGGGCCTCGCCCGGCTGGGGACCCGGAAGCTGCGCCGGCAGGGACTGGACGTGGTCTTCTTCGGCAACTCCGACAAGACAGCGGACTCAACCCTGGTCTTCGCCCGTCGCGGAACGCGTAACGCGGCCGAGCGGGTACGTGAAGCCCTCGGCATCGGCACTGTGGAGGTGCAGACCGATACGCTGCGACGGGTGGATGTCACGGTGATTCTGGGGAGGGATTTTCGGCCGGAAGAGGATGGGCGGCCTTAGCCATTGAAAATTGAAAATTGCAAATTGAAAATTGAAAGCACGCCCCAATTTTCAATTATCAATTTTCAATTATCAATCCGATCACCACGTCCATCACATTCGTCCCCGTCATGCCCGTCTTGAACAAGGCTCCCGCGGAGGACAAGGCGTCGTACGCGTTGTGAGTCGCGAGGTCCTGCGCCGGATCGCGGCCCGCTGTTCGAATCGCCTCCCAGGATTCCCTATCGACAATCGCCCCGGCAGCATCGGTCGGACCATCGCGTCCATCCGTCCCCGCAACCAGCAGAGTCACTTCCCGCCGCCCGCCCTGACCGCCTTGCCGCCCTAACTCTTTCGCCGCAGACAGAGCCAGCTCCTGCGCTCTCCCCCCTCGGCCCGGATTGGCGCCGAGGGTCACCGTGGTCTCCCCGCCCCAAACGCAGACTGCATCTTTATTCAGGTCTCTGCCTTGCGCTCCCGGCCGGTTTTCGCCATCATGAAGAAGTAGGTAAGCTGCGACTCGGGCCCCCGCACTGGCTGCTTCCCCAGCCAACGCGGCATCAACCAGATGGGCCGTGAGTCCGAGGGTTCGTGCCTTTGCGCAGGCCGCTTCCAGCGCCAGCCGGTTGCTGGCAACGAGAACGGCCTGCGTAGTCTTGAAGGCGGGATGTTCAGGCTTGGGGGTCTCCGGAGTCTCTCCCCGCTCCACCGCCTGGAGAATTCGGCGGCATGGTTCGGGGACTCTCTCCCACAGGCCGGCGGAGGTCAGCAGCGCTCGCACTTCCGCGGCGGTGGACGTATCGGGCACGCATGGACCGGATCCAATAGCAGCCAGATCGTCCGCGATGACGTCCGAGATTGTGAAATTTTTCACGCGCGCCGGAGCGAGTGCGGTCGCGAGGCGGCCTCCGCCCCACAGAGAAAAACGCTTGCGGACCCGATTCATCGCAGTTATGTCGAGCCCAGAGCCGAGAAGCAGACGGTAGAGCTCGGTCAGGTTCTGGGAAGTGAGTGGAGGAACCGGCGCAGCGAGCAGGCTGGTGGCGCCGCCGGAAAGAAGGACCCAGACTTCGTCGTCGGGCTTTACCCGAGCAGCCGCTGCCTGGAGCAGCTCGGCCGCTCGGAATGAACCAGGACCCGGCTCGGGATGATCGCCTACGGCGACACCGAGTCGCGCATCAGGTGAAGGTGTTGGTTCCGGAGTGACCAGCAGACCTCCGGCGAGATCCTGGTCGCGCTCCCGGAGCGCGGCGACGGCAGCGACGGCCATCGGGTAGGCGGCTTTGCCGAGTGCCAGAAGGTGTACCCGACGCTTGGGCTCCGACGGATGGGAAACCAGCGCCGCACTCAGGGCGGGACCCGGCGCAGCCGCGGTGACGGCTGCCCAGTAGAGGTCCGCCAGCAGCGCCGTGCGTTGTTCGCGCGTTGCGAGTACGGCCATGGTGCTCCGAACGTCGAGGGTGTTGGCGGCCGAAGTATGGCCGCGGACAGTAATTCGCGCGAGAGCCCGGAGCTCTCGCTCTCGTCTTGTCTCCAGCGCTGAGGAAGCGTCATGCCTGGTCGCAACCATCTTTTCGTTCCCGGTCCTACCAATACGCCCGATCGGATCCTGCGCGCGATGCACGTCGCGATGGAGGATCACCGCTCCTCGAGCTTCCCCGAGCTGCCGCTCGGGCTCTTCGCCGAGCTGCGCAAGATCTTCAAGACCAAAGAGGGGCAGCCGTTCATCTTCCCCGCCAGTGGAACCGGCGGCTGGGAAGCAGCCCTGACCAATACACTTTCTCCCGGCGACAAGGTCCTGTCGTTCCGCTACGGCCAGTTCAGCCACCTCTGGATCGACATGATGCAGCGGCTGGGACTCGACGTGCAGGCGATCGACGTCGAATGGGGAGAGGGCGCCCCGCCGGAGCAGATTCAGCAGATCCTGAGCGCCGACAAGGCGCACGCCATCCAGGCTGTCGCCGTGGTCCACAACGAAACCGCGACCGGTGTCACCAGTGACATCGCCGCGGTGCGGAAGGCGATCGACGCGGCGGGACATCCCGCGCTCCTCTTCGTGGACGGCGTCAGCTCCATCGCCTCGCTCGACTTCCGGATGGACGAGTGGGGAGTGGACATGGCGGTCTGCGGATCCCAGAAGGGACTGATGCTTCCCGCCGGTCTCGGAATCATCTGTGCCAGTCAGAAGGCGCTTGCCCGCAGAGAGCAGGCGAAGCTGCCGCGGGTGTTCTTCGATCTGGGCGACATGATCAAGGCGAACTCCACCGGGTATTTCCCCTATACGCCATCGTTGCCGCTGCTCTATGGTCTGCGGGAATCACTCGCGGTCCTGGCGGAAGAAGGCCTGGAGAATGTCTTCGCCCGGCATCACCGCCTGGCTGAAGGGACTCGCGCCGCGGTCAAGGCGTGGGGACTCTCGCTTTGTGCCAAGGCGCCCAAGTGGTACTCGGACACCGTCTCGGCGATCCTGGTCCCCGCCGGCTTCAACGGCGCCGACGTGATCGATGTGGCGTATCGCCGGTATAGCCTGGCCCTTGGTGCTGGTCTCAACAAAGTGGCCGGAAAGCTCTTCCGCATCGGCCATTTGGGAGATCTCAACGAACTGATGCTGATCAGCGGCATAGCCGGAGCGGAGATGGCGATGCGTGATGTGGGTATCCAGGTGACCCCTGGAAGCGGTCCCGCTGCCGCCGAGGAGTACTGGCGCAGCACGGCCGCGCCCATTGCCACCAAGCAGGCGGCCGGCAGTCCCGACGCGGCCAAACCGGCTGAGACTCGAGCGACTCGCGCCCGCGTAGGCGCATGAGCCACACGCGTTACGAGCCGGCCCGGGCCCGCCTGCAGCGCAGTGAGCTGGCGGTGCCCGGGTCCAATCCGGCCATGTTCCCCAAGGCGCTCGAGAGCGAGGCGGACTACATCTTCCTCGATCTCGAAGACGCCGTGGCGCCCGCCGACAAGGTTGCCGCGCGACTCCACGTCATCAAAGGCCTGCAGGAATACGATTGGCGCGAACGCGGAAAGACCATCTGCGTTCGCATCAACGGCATCGACACCCACTACATGTACCGCGACGTGGTGGACGTCGTGGAACAGGCAGGCCAGCGGCTCGACACCGTCCTGATCCCCAAGGTCGGCGTCCCGGGCGACGTGTATCTGGTGGACGCGCTCCTCACCCAGATCGAAACCGCGAAGGGCATCGGTCACCGTATCGGTATCGATGTCCTGATCGAAACCTCGCTTGGCATGGCGAATGTCGAGGCCATCGCGCAAAGCTCGAAACGGCTCGAGGCGATGCACTTCGGTGTCGCCGACTACGCGGCGAGCATGCGGGCCCGCACCGTCTCGATCGGGGGGCTCAATCCCGATTATCCCGGCGACCAGTGGCACGCCTCGCTCACCAGGATGATCGTGGCCTGCCGCGCCTACGGGCTGCGGCCGATCGATGGTCCCTTCGGCGACTTCAAGGACCCCGACGGCTACCTCGCGGCCGCCCGTCGTGGCGCAGCCTTGGGCATCGAAGGGAAGTGGGCGATTCACCCCTCCCAGATCGCGCTGGCCAACCAGGTCTTCACCCCGCCTCCCGCGGAAGTCGAACGGGCCCAGCGCATCCTCGACGCGCTGGATGACGCGGCTCGAAACGGCAAGGGCGCCGCCCAGCTCGACGGCAAGATGATCGATGCGGCGAGTGCGCGGATGGCGAGTGTGGTTGTCGACATGGCGAAGGCGATCAACAAACAGCAGCCGTCAGCCGTCAGCCGTCAGCCGAAGACATAGGCTGCAGCTCTGACGGCTGATGGCTGAAGGCTGACGGCACCCAAGGAGTCGACGTGGACATACACGAATACCAAGCCAAAGAGCTTCTCGCCAACTTCGGCGTCGCGATCCCGCCGGGCGGGGTGGCGTACAGCGCGGAGCAGGCAGTGTATCGCGCGGCCGAGATTGGCGGCTCGCGCTGGGCGGTGAAGGCGCAGATCCACTCGGGCGCTCGGGGCAAGGCCGGCGGGATCAAGCTCTGCACCACCGAGGACGAAGTACGAAAGGCGGCGGATGCCTTGCTTGGCTGCCGTCTGGTCACTCACCAGACGGGGCCCGAGGGGAAGGTTGTCCACCGGCTCTACGTCGAAGCGGCGGTGCCGATCGAGCGGGAGCTTTATATCGGCTTCGTGCTCGACCGGAAGACTGAACGGATCATGTTGGTAGCCCACCCGCACGGCGGAATGGAGATCGAAGAGATCGCGAAGAGCGAGCCCGAGACGATCCTGCGCCAGACCATGGAGCCCGCGGTGGGCATGCAGGCGTTCCAGGCGCGAGAGATCGCCTACGGACTGGGGCTGGATCCCGCGCAGGTGAATCGCATGGTCAACCTGCTGCTGGGGTGTCACCGGGCGTTCCGCGATCTCGACGCCACCATGGTGGAGATCAATCCGCTGGTAGTGACCAAGGACGGCCGGCTTCTGGCACTCGACGCCAAGATGGGGTTCGACGACAACGCCCTCTTCCGCCGGCCCCAGGTAAGCGAGCTGCGGGACCACGCCGAAGAAGATCCGCGTGAGGCCCAGGCCGCGGAGTACGGGCTCAACTACGTGGCCCTCGACGGGGAAATCGGCTGCATCATCAACGGGGCCGGTCTCGCCATGGCGACGATGGACATGATCAAGCACGCGGGAGGCCAGCCGGCCAACTTCCTCGACGTGGGCGGCGGCGCCTCACCGGAGCGGGTCGCCATGGCCTTCAAGCTGGTGCTGCAGGACAAGAAGGTGGGGGCGATGCTGGTCAACATCTTCGCCGGCATCAACCGGTGTGACTGGGTGGCGAAAGGTGTGGTGCAGGCGGTGAAGGAAGTCGGCGTCGAGGTGCCGCTGGTCGTGCGGCTGGCGGGGACCAACGTCGAGGAAGGGCGGCGCATCCTCGATGAGTCGAAGCTCCCGCTGATCCAGGCCGACAGTCTAGAGGATGCGGCGAACAAGGTGGTGGCCGCGTGGAAGAGTCAGAAACAAAAGCGTGAGAAGTGAGACGTGAGAAGTAAGAGGGAAAACGTCCGAACCAAGGCCTATCCCCTTCTCACTTCTCACTTCTTACTTCTCACGCTTTTACTTGAGGATCCAAAGGTATGGCCATTCTGATCAACGAAATCACCCGCATCCTGGTCCAGGGCTTCACCGGGGACAAGGCGACCTTCCACGCCCAGAAGATGATTGAGTATGGCGGCAAGGTGGTCGGTGGGGTGACGCCGGGCAAAGGCGGCCAGACTCACATCGGCCTGCCGGTGTTCAACACTACGAAGGAAGCGGTGGACGCGGTCTACCCCGATGCCAGCATCATCTTCGTCCCGGCCGCCTTCTGCGCCGATGCCATCATGGAAGCGGCCGATGCGGGCATCAGGCTGGTCTGCTGCATCACCGACGGCATTCCCGCCCAGGACATGATGATGGTGAAGCGATACCTGCGGCGATATCCCAAGGAAAAGCGGACCATGCTGGTCGGTCCCAACTGCGCCGGCATCATCAGCCCAGGCAAATCCATGCTCGGCATCATGCCGGGCCACATCTACATGGCGGGAAAGGTTGGACTGGTCACCCGCTCGGGCACGCTGGGCTACGAAGCCGCTTCTCAGATGAAGGATCTCAACATCGGGGTCTCCACCAGTGTGGGCATCGGGGGTGACCCGGTGAACGGTTCTTCCTTCCTAGATATCCTCGCGCGTTTCGAGGAAGATCCCGAAACCGAAGCGGTGATGATGATCGGTGAGATCGGTGGACCCCAGGAGGCGGAAGCTGCCCTATGGGTCAAGGAAAACATGTCCAAGCCGGTCGTCGGGTACGTTGCGGGTCTCACCGCACCGAAAGGACGGCGCATGGGGCACGCGGGGGCCATCATTTCCGCCTTCGGCGACACCGCGGCCGAGAAGGCCGAAATCATGCGGTCGCTAGGGTTGTCCGTCGCACCCAGCCCTGCCGATCTGGGCAAGGCCATGGCTGAAGCTTTGGCGAAGCGTCCGTCTCGTCGCGCGGTGCTGACTCGATGACCGGGAAGCCCCGCGTCGTCGTCACCCGGAAGATTCCGGCTCCGGTCGAGGAGGAGCTGACCCGGCTGTTCGACGTCCAGCTCAATCGCGAAGATCGCCCGCTCGATGCCGCGGGACTTCAGGATGTGCTGCGGACGGCGGACGGCATCCTGCCGACGGTCACCGACAAGCTGACCGCCGAGGTCCTCGGGGCGGATCCGCTCAAGACCAGGATCATTGCCAACTTCGGAGTGGGCTTCAACAACATCGACATCGCCGCGGCGAAGACGCGGGGCCTGACCGTCACCAATACACCCGACGTCCTCACCGACGACACCGCCGACATCGCGACCACGCTCTTGCTCATGATCGCCCGGAGAGCGGGAGAGGGGGAGCGTCACGTCCGCTCCAAATCCTGGACCGGGTGGCGCCCGACCCACATGCTGGGCACCAAGGTGAGCGGAAAGACTCTTGGTCTGGTGGGGATGGGCCGCATCGCAAAGGCGGTCGCGAAGCGGGCGCATCATGGATTCGGCATGCGGGTCATCTACCACGACCCGTATCCGCCGAAGCCCGAAGAGGCGAAGGCACTGGGCGCCGAGGGACGGGACAGCATCGACGCGGTGTTGGGCGAGGCCGATTTCGTCTCCCTGCATTGCCCGGCGACACCGGAGACCCGCCATCTCATCAATGCCGGCCGGCTCAAGCTGATGAAGCGGGGGGCCTTCCTGATCAACACCGCTCGGGGCGACGTGGTGGACGAGGCTGCGCTGATCGCCGCACTCAAGTCGGGGACGATCGCCGGCGCCGGGCTCGACGTGTATGAACGGGAGCCTGCCATGGCGCCCGAGTTGCTCTCGATGGAGAACGTGGCGTTGCTTCCCCATCTGGGCAGTGCCACGACCGAGACCCGCATAGCCATGGGCATGCGCGCTCTGGAAAACCTCAAACTGTTTTTCGCGGGCCAGCCGGTTCGTGATCGCGTCGTGTGACCCAGGAGCATGTCGCCCCGTTTCCCGCCGAAGCTCTCCCCGCTTCAGCTGACCCACTCGCCGCCAGCGCAGCCGCCTACGCCACGGAGGTAGCGGAGCTTCTCTTCCGCTTGCTCCTCGACGTGGTGGGGACCCGTGAGCCCGAGGTTATTCCCATCCTTGTAGGAGAGGCGCCGAGCCCTTCGGCAACGCCGGAGGAGATCGAGCGCGGCCTGCGAGCGCAGGGGATCTGGTTCCAGCTGCTCAGCGTCGCGGAGCAGAACGCGGGCATGCGGCGCCGGCGGCAGACCGAAACCGAACGCGGCATGGACCAGGTGCGGGGGACCTTCGCTCAAGTGATGACCGACGGGGCGAAGGCCGGCGGCAATGCCGACCGGGTCCGGAAGCTGATCGCCGGCCTTCGCGTGCGGCCGGTGATCACCGCTCACCCAACCGAGGCCAAGCGAGTCACCGTCCTGGAAAAACATCGCCGGATTTATCGCCGGCTGGTGGATCTCGAGTCTCCCCGCTGGACCCCGCGGGAACGCACCGCGCTGATCGACCAGCTTCGCAACGACATCGAGCTGCTCTGGATGACGGGAGAACTCCGGCTGGAGAAGCCGACCGTTCCCCAGGAGGTCTACTGGGGACTCCACTTCTTCAACGAGACCCTTTTCGAAGCCACCAGCGAGGTGCACGAGAAGTTGGACCGCACACTGCAGATGGTTTTCCCGGGCGAGCGCTTCGAGGTGCCACCCTTCCTTCAGTTCGGCTCCTGGATCGGGGGAGACCGGGACGGAAATCCCTTCGTCACCAATGATGTCACCCGCCGGACGCTGGGTGAGAACCGTCGCGCGAGCCTGCAGCGCTATCACGCCCGCCTGGCGGAGCTGGTGAAGGCGCTGAGTATCACCGAGCGCGCGGTGGAGGTGCCGGCCGCCTTCCGCGCGGCGCTCGATAAGGCGCTCGCAGGTGTTCCGCACGGCAAGGAGATCGTGGCCCGGAACCCGGGAGAAATCTTCCGGCAGTATCTGGCGTGCATGATGGCGCGGCTGGAAGGCGCCATGCGCCACGCCGAATCGGGAGACATCTCCCGCTGCTCGGAGGGATACGCCACCGCCGACGAGCTGATCGCGGATCTGCGGGTCATGATGGGTGCCCTGAGGGACTCGAAGGCATCGCACCTCGCAAATGCCTTTGTGCGGCCGGTGCTCCGTGAGGTGGAGGCGTTTCGCTTCAGCACCGTGCGGCTCGATCTCCGGGAGAATTCGGCTCGGCTCCACGACACACTTGCCGTCCTGTGGCGGGCCTCGACCGGAGAATCCGGAGAACCGCCTCCGGTCGCGTCGAAAGAATGGAAAGCGTGGCTCCTGGCCGAGCTCGGGAAGCCGCTGAGTTCCGACCACAAAGTTCCGGCAGAAGCTGGCGAGACCTTGGGCATGTTCCGGCTGGTGGGCGAGGTCCGCGACGGGCTCGACCGCGAGGCCTTCGGGAGCTTCGTCCTCAGCATGACTCGCGAGGTGTCGGACGTCTTGGGTGCCTATCTCCTCGCCAAGGAAGCCGGGCTCTTCGCCGATCAGGCCGGGACCGAGAGCTGCACCCTCCCCATCGTGCCGCTGTTCGAAACGATCGATGACCTCCAGCGGGCGCCGGTCATCATGCGGGACCTGCTCGGTGTCCCGCTGGTACGGCGCAGTGTGCGAGCCTGGGGTGGAGTGCAGGAGGTGATGATCGGATACTCCGATTCCAACAAGGACGGAGGTTTCCTTTCCTCCAACTGGGAGCTGAGCAAGGTCCAGGCTCGGCTCACCCGGTTGAGCGACGAATTGGGAGTGCCGCTCGCCTTCTTCCACGGACGCGGCGGATCGGTGAGCCGGGGCGGAGCACCGCTGGGTCGGGCCATCGCGGCGCAGCCCGCCGGCTCCATCCGCGGTCGCATGCGCCTCACCGAACAGGGCGAAGTGGTTTCCTTCAAGTATGCGAACCGCGGCACCGCCGCATACCAGCTCGAGCTTCTCGCGGCCAGCGTCATCGAGCACTCGCTCAAATCGGAGACCGAAGCCGAGCTGGTGCCTACGGTCGAGTTCGACGAGGCGATGGAGGCCCTCTCCGGGGCGGCACAGGCGGCCTATCGCCGGCTGGTGGACCAGCCGGGGTTACTGGCCTACTTCCAGGCCGCGAGTCCGCTCGAAGAGCTGGCGCTGCTCAACATCGGATCGAGACCGGCACGCCGGTCGGGACTGCGGACTCTTGGCGACCTGCGGGCGATCCCGTGGGTGTTCGCCTGGTCGCAGAACCGCCACTTCATCACCGGTTGGTACGGTGTGGGAAGCGGACTGCTGACCTTCCTCCAGATCCGTGGAGAACGAGGTGAGAGTCTGCTGAAGCGGATGTACGGGCAATCCAGACTGTTCCGCCTGGTGATCGATGAGGTTGAGAAGACTCTGGCATATGTGGATCTCGAGATCGCGAGACTGTACGCCGACCTGGTGCCGGACCGCGCGTCGCGCGACGAGATCTTCGGGCTGATCGAGGCGGAGTATCGCCGAACGGTGGAGGCGGTGCTTCGCGTGAGCGGCGGCACCGAGCCCGCAGAAAGATTCCCCCGGTTCCGCCGCCGGCTGGCGCGGCGTCTTCCTACTATCAACCAGGTGAGCCGCCAGCAGGTGGATCTGCTGCGCCGCTTCCGCGCTGCCTCGACCGATCAGCAGCGGCAGCAGTATCTCTCGGCGCTGTTGCTGTCGATCAATTGTATTTCGAGTGGATTTGGGGCGACAGGGTAGAGCCGTCAGCCGTCAGCCGTCAGCCGCGAGCCGTCAGCCGTTAGACAAAGTGGCTATTCGTCAGCTGATACCGGTGGTCTGATGGCTGACGGCTGACGGCTGATGGCCCATACCTTGGATGCCCACTTTCAACCCAACCCCAACCCCACCCGTAGTCTCCCATCCTACAATCCGCCCGTGTGACAAACCGACACCAGGAATGACGGGCGACTGATCCTCGCAATCGGGCACTGCTCCTAGCTTCAATCCTCCCGCCGTCCTCGCATCGGTGCAGGTGCGGCGCGTTCAAGTCCCTGGAGCGAATGGAGCAGCACGATGAAGTCGCGTACAAGTAGCATCCCCTGGAAGCTCGCCGTCCTTTGTTTCGCCGCCTTCGCGCTTGGGTGTGGCGACAATCCGCTGCCCACCGGCTCGTCTCAGGCACCGGCTCCGATGCTGAACGTCGTTGCCGCACCCACCGGTCAAGCCGTCCCCGATGGCTACATCGTGGTCTTCAAAGACAACGTCGCTTCACCTGCCTCGGAAGCGTCCGACATCGTGAAGGCCCAGGGCGGTAAGCTGAAATACACCTACGGCCATGCGCTCAAAGGTTTCGCCGCCGAGCTCTCGCCCAACGCCATTCAGGCCTTGCGGGCCAACCCCAGAATCGCGGCGATCGAGCAGGACCAGCGGGTCCACCTGGAAGCCACCCAGCTCAATCCGGCCAACCATGGACTTGACCGGATTGATCAGCGCAATCTGCCGCTCAGTAATTCTTACACCTTCAATCGTACCGGTGCCGGAACCCACTTCTACGGCATCGATACCGGTATCAACCTCACGCACGTGGACCTGACCGGGCGGATCGGTAACGGGTTCGACGCGGTCACCCCCGGAGGAAACGCGGCCGACTGCAACGGTCATGGGACTCACACGGCCACCACGGCCGCTGGTACCACCTTCGGCGTCGCGAAAGCCGCCACGGTGCACCCCGTGCGAGTGCTCGACTGCAGCGGATCGGGCAGCATTTCCGGGGTGATTGCCGGAGTAGACTTTGTTACCCAGAATCACATCAATCCTGCCGTAGCCAACATGAGCCTGGGGGGAGGCATTTCTACGGCCTTGGATCAGGCCGTCTCAGGTTCGATCGCGTCGGGTGTCGTCTACGCAATCGCGGCGGGCAATAACAGCGGCAATGCGTGCAACACGTCGCCCGCGCGAGTAGCGTCGGCTCTCACGGTCGCGGCCAGCACTCTGACGGACGCGCGGGCCGGTTTCTCGAACTTCGGGACCTGCGTGGACCTCTTTGCACCTGGGGTAAATATCACGGCAGGCTGGATCGGATCCAACACGGCTACGATGACCATCAGCGGTACCTCGATGGCGACCCCTCATGTCGCCGGCGTCGCGCTCCTCTTGCGTGAAGCCAACCCGAGTGCCACACCGGCCCAGGTGGCCAGCGCGATTACCGGAAACGCGACGGCCGGCAAGATCACCGGCGCGGGCACCGGCACTCCGAACAAGCTCCTCTTCATGGGCTTCATCACCGGGGGCGGCGGTGCCAATCAGGCTCCCACCGCCAACTTCACCTCCAGCTGTGGCGCCAACCACACCTGTACCTTCGATGCGAGCAGCTCGACTGACGACGTGGGCATCACGGGGTTTGAATGGAAACGGCCGAATGGCACCATCCTCGGGAACGCCAAGGTGATCACCTTCACCTTCGCGGTGGCAGGCTCCAAGGACATCATACTGACGGTGACAGATGGTGGTGGCTTGACGGGGACGATCACCAAGACCATCAACGTCCCCTGAGCTGAGAAGGGAACCGAGCCTGGGTTTTGGCGAGGGAAAGGGTTGTAAGTAGTAGGTCGTAAGCCATAAGCCATAAGCCGTCAGCCTGGCTTTTGGCTTATGGCTTACGGCTCCCGACCTTTCCCTCTACCTCTACCTTCAACTGCCCGCACGCCGCACTGATATCCAGCCCCCGACTCCGGCGGACGACCGCTTCTACTCCCTGATTCTTCAGTCGTGCGGCGAAAGCCCGAATCCGATCGGGTGGGGTCGGGGTGAGGTCGGGTGCACCGCCGGGGTGGAGCGGAAGCAGGTTGACCAGGGCGCCCATCTGTCGCGCCAGGCGAACCAGCTGGTCGGCGTCGCGGTCGCTGTCGTTCTTCTCCGAAATCAGCACATACTCGAAGGTGATCCGCTTACGGAACGCCTTAGCGGCCTGAAGGACCTGGGATAGGTCGTACTTCTTCTCGACCGGCATCAGGGCGAGCCGCCGCTCCGGCGTTGCTGCGTGAAGGGAAATGGCCAGCCGGAATTGCTCGGGACGTTTGGCCAGCTCCTGCATGCCAGGAATGATTCCCACGGTGGAGACCGTGATATGGCGGGCACCGATGCCCAGACCTTCCGGGTGGTTGAGGATGGTGAGGCTGGCATCAACCCCCGGCCAATTGAGCAGCGGCTCTCCCATTCCCATGTATACCACGTTGGTCGGCGTCAGGTCGGGATGGCGCAGGATGATCTCCCGGGCCTGTCCCGCGATTTCAAACGGAGTGAGGTTGCGGCCAAACCCCATTCGACCCGTCGCGCAGAAGACGCACCCGAGGGCACACCCGGCCTGTGAGGAGAGGCAGAGGGTGCGGCGGCTCTGCGACGGAATCAGCACCGACTCGATCGCCGCCCCGTCGTCCAACCGCCACAGAAACTTCCTGGTCCCGTCGCTCGAGTGTTGCTCGGTCACCAGCTCGAGCCGGGGGAGGGGCAGGGTCTCCTGAAGAGCGCTGCGCAGCGTAAGCGGAAGCTCGGTCGCATCGGTCCAGGCACCGATCGGCCGCTGCCAGAGCCGAGGAAGTAACTGTCGGGTTCGGTAGGGGGGCAGACCTTGAGCCGTGACCCAGTCTGTCAGCCGCTGGCCTACATCCTGAGGTTTCAGGTCCAACAGCGAACTAGATCCAACGGCTCTGGTGGGTATCGCCATGTCACAAAATAACCGAAATGCGGTGGAGACGATCCTCAGTTGCGTGGCGCGCGGGCCACGGTGTGTCGTCGCTGCCATGTTGACGGTCCACCATGTGGGGCATAGTTTGCTCGTGCCTGCCTCGGGGGTGGGCTCGCCCCCAAGACCACGCCATAGAACTGCCCACATATGCTGATGGGAGACTTCCGTCAGGGTCCCTGCCGTTCCTAGTCCCGCAAGGAGGGGTGCATGCGTTGGTCATTTGCCGCCATTTCGTGTAGTGCAGTAGTTCTGTTTGCCTGTAGCGAGAGCCAGAACCCCACCGAAATGGTACCTGCCTCTGGACTGGCAGACGTGATCACCGCACCAAGCGGGCAGGGAGTACCCAATCGGTATATCGTGGTTTTCAAGCAGAATGTTGCCGGGCCGGCCGCCGAGGCACAGCGGATGGTGGGTCAGTCGCAGGGCAAGCTTCACTTCGTCTATACCAAGGCGATCAAGGGCTTCGCCGCCGAGTTGTCGCCCCGGGCCGTGCAGGCGCTTCGGGCCGATCCCAGCGTCGCCCTGATCGAGCAGGATCAGGTGATCAAGCTCGAAACCACGCAGAACAATCCGGTCAACTGGGGTCTCGACCGCATTGATCAGCGTAACTTGCCGCTCAGCCTCTCCTACACCTACAACCGCACCGGTGCCGGGGTGCACTTCTACGGAATCGATACCGGCATCAACCTGACGCACAACGACCTGTCCGGTCGCGTGGGGAACGGGTTCGATGCGGTCACCACCGGTGGGAATGCGGCCGACTGCAATGGACACGGCACTCATACCGCGACCACCGCGGCGGGCACCACCTTCGGCGTGGCCAAGGAAGCGACGGTCCACCCGGTCCGCGTGCTCGATTGCGGCGGCACTGGCACGACGGCTGGTGTTATCGCCGGCATCGACTGGGTCACCAACAATCACGCGACCCCGGCCGTGGCGAACATGAGCCTGGGCGGCGGCGCCTCCCCCACGCTCGATCAGGCAGTCGCCAACTCGGTCGCGTCGGGCGTGGTCTACGCGGTCTCGGCCGGCAACAACAATGTGAGCGCCTGCACCCAGTCTCCCGCGGAGGAGCCGAGCGCCATTACCGTTGCCGCCAGCAACAAGACGGATACTCGGGCCAGCTTCTCGAACTTCGGGACCTGCGTGGACATCTTTGCCCCGGGCGTCGGCATCACCGCCGGCTGGATCGGCAGCAACACCGCCACCATGAAAATCAGCGGCACCTCGATGGCCTCGCCTCATGTGGCCGGAACCGCCTTGCTGTACCTCGAGGCCAATCCGACTGCGACTCCGGCTCAGGTGGCCAACGCCCTCACCACCAACGCCACGATGGGCAAGATCAAGAGCCCGGGCACCGGCAGCCCGAACCGGCTGCTCTACATGGGCTTCATCACCGGTGGCGGTGGCGGCGGGAACCAGGCTCCGGTCGCGAACTTCACAGCGAGTTGCAACGCCAGCCATAGCTGCACCTTGACCAGCACCTCGACCGATGACGTCGGCGTCGTCGGCTTTGAATGGAAACGGCCGAGCGGCGTGATCCTGGGGACCACCTCGGTGATCACCGTCAGCTTCCCGTCAGCCGGAGCCCGGCCGATCATCCTGACCGTTACTGATGGTGGTGGCCTTACCGGCACGATTACCAAGACGATCAACGTACCCTGAGTCGAGCGATCATGTACGACCAACCCCGCCGAGGTCTCCCGGAGAGTCTCGGCGGGGTTGTTGTTTTTTAACGGGATGGTGACGTGGCTCACTTTCCCCCGCACCCTTCGCCCCGCAGGAGGTAGCATGCTGAAGAAGTTGGCTGTCCTTCCCCTGGTTCTCGCTTTCGCTGCCTGCAGCGATTCACAGGCGCCCACCGACATGATGCCGGTGAACGCGTCAGCCGCGGTCGCCGGGCAGGCGATCCCCAACCGGTACGTCGTGGTTTTCAAGAATACCGTGGCCGCAAGCTCGGTGTCCGCCGAGGCTCAGAGCATCGTGAACGCCGACAAGGGCAAGCTTCACTTCACCTACGAACACTCCATCCACGGCTTTGCCGCCGATCTGTCACCCTCCGCTGTCGCCGCGCTGCGGCTGAACCGGAACGTGGCTTACGTGGAGCAGGATCGGGTGGTCACCGTCCAGGCAACCCAGTCTCCGACACCCTCGTGGGGGCTTGATCGCATTGATCAGAAGGCGCTCCCGCTGAACAACTCCTACACCTATCCCAATACCGGCGCCGGCGTGCACGTCTACGGCATCGACACCGGGATCCTTTACAGCCACACCGATTTTGGCGGGCGGGCCTCCAAGGGCTTCGATGCCATCACGACCGGTGGCAATGCCATTGACTGCAATGGACACGGTACCCACACGGCCACCACGATCGCCGGCACCAAGTACGGCGTCGCGAAGGCCGCGACAGTAGTCGGCGTCCGGGTGCTGGATTGCGGCGGCTCCGGTTCCTTCGCTCAGGTCATCGCGGGAGTGGACTGGGTCACCAACAACGGCATCAAGCCCGCCGTGGCGAACATGAGCCTGGGCGGGGGCACCTTCCAGGCGCTGGACGACGCCGTGACCGCGTCGATCGCGAAGGGGATCATCTACGCCATCGCCGCAGGCAACAACTTCGGATCGAACGCCTGCAACAACTCGCCGGCCCGCACTCCCAACGCCCTCACGGTTGCGGCGAGCGACATCGGCGACAACCGGGCCAGTTTCTCCGACATCGGGACCTGCGTTGATATCTATGGTCCTGGTGTGAACATCACAGCCGGCTGGATCGGCAGTAACACCGCCACCAACACGATCAGCGGGACCTCAATGGCGACACCGCATGTAGCCGGTGTGGTGGCACTCTATCTCGCCGCCAATCCCACCGCGACGCCAGCCCAGGTCCGGAGTGCTCTGATCACCAACGCCTCGGCCGTGGTGAAGAACCCCGGCGCCAACACCACGAACCTGCTGGTCTACATGGGCTTCATCGGTGGTGGTGGCGGTGGTAACAACCCGCCGGTGGCGAACTTTACCGTGAGTTGCAACGCACAGCATCGCTGCACGCTGAACGGCAGCGGCTCCACGGACGACCATGGCGTCGTGAGCTATCGCTGGAACGGGCCCGGTGGCCGGTTGTTGGGCACTGGCGTCCAGCTCACTGTACAGTATGAAAAGGCCAGCAACCGTACCGTCGTCTTGACTGTGACCGACGCCGGCGGCCTGACGGGATCTCTCTCCAAGACCTTCGCCGTGCCATGATCTGACCCGGCCTGACGATCTGTGCCGCCGGAGGCCACCTCCTCCGGCGGCCTTCGTTTGAGTCACCGACCATCGACCATCGACTATTGACCGTCGCCTTAACGACGCCGCCGAAGCCCCTAACCCCTAGTCCCTGAATCGCTTGCAGGGTTTGGTCGGGCCGGTTAGGTTTGCTTGGGTCCCCCTACTCACGACCGCCGATTGCTGCTGACCGAACTGCTGACGCCTGACCGGATCAAAGTCCCCCTCGAGGCGGGCGACAAGCCGGGCGTCATCCGCGAACTCACTCAACTCCTTGCCGAACGCTCCGGTGGCGACCCAGCCAGGATCCTGGCCGCGGTCGAGGAACGGGAACAGGTCCTGAGTACCGGCATCGGGTACGGCATCGCGATCCCTCACGCCAAGTCGGCGACCATTCACGACCTTCAACTGGTATGCGGCAGCCGCCCGGTGGGCGTGCCGTTCGACGCGCTCGACGGCGAACCGGTGCGACTCTTCTTCCTTCTTGTCGGCCCCGAGGGCGCAGCCGGGCTGCATGTAAAGGCGCTGAGCCGCATTGCCCGCGTGGTTCGTCGCGAGGCGGTGCGTGAGGCGCTGCTCAAGGCACAGACTCCTGCCGAATTCCACCAGGTCCTGGTGGAGGCCGAGGAACGATGACGGCCACGGCATTTCGGACTCACCGCTGCGGCAGTCTCCGCCGCGAGCACGCGGGTCAGAAGGTTCGGCTCGGCGGCTGGGTCCATCGCGTGCGCGATCTCGGTGGCCTGCTGTTCATTGACCTTCGGGACCGCGACGGGATCGTGCAGCTCTCCTTCGACCCCAGATGGGCTCCGGCCGATGTGCTGCGCCGGGCCGGCGAGGTCGGAGCGGAGAGCGTCGTGCTGGTAAGCGGAACGGTTGAGCTCCGGCCCGAGTCCGCGCGCGACACCGCACTCGCCACACGCGACGTCGAGATCAGGGTGGAATCCCTGCAGATCGTGGGGCCGGCCGAGACGCCCGCGATCCCGGTCGCCCGCAAAGAAGGGGAAGAGCTTCCGGCCGAGGAGCTACGGCTCAAGCACCGGGTGCTCGACCTGCGTCGGCCGGAGCTGGCGAGGAACCTCATGCTTCGGCACCGCCTCCTGCAGCGCTCCCGGCGCACGCTCACCGAGCTCGACTTCCTGGAGCTTGAGACGCCGATTCTCACCAAGCCGACTCCCGAAGGCGCACGCGACTACCTGGTGCCGAGCCGGATTCATCCTGGCGAGTTCTTCGCGCTGCCCCAGTCGCCACAGATCTATAAGCAGCTGCTGATGGTGGCGGGCTACGATCGCTACTTCCAGATCGCTCGCTGCTTCCGGGACGAAGATCTCCGCGCCGATCGCCAACCCGAGTTCACGCAGATCGACCTGGAAGCGTCGTTCGTCTCGGCCGACGACGTGATGGCCGTGGTCGAGAAGGTATTGGTGGACCTGTGGGCTGAAGGGGGACAGTCGGTGCAGACGCCGTTTCTTCGCATGCGGTGGCGCGAGGCGATGGAACGCTTTGGCGTGGACAAGCCCGACTTGCGCTACGACCTCGAAATCCGGGACCTCACTCCCCAAATCGGAGCCGACGCGGCGGACTTCCTCAAGGCCGCGGTGGCGAGCGGCCAGCGCCTGCGTGCGATCATGGCCCCGGGATCTGCCGGCATGAGCCGGAAGGAAATCGACGGGCTCACGGCGACAGTCAAAGGCGCCAAGGCGGGAGGGCTGATCTGGGCCAAGCGCACAGCGACGGGGTGGGAAGGGCAGGGAGTAAAGGCGGTCGGCACCGAGACGCTGGCGAAGCTGGGCGCCGAGGGGGATCTACTGTTCGCGGTGGTGGGAGCTGATCAGGTCACCTCACCTGCGCTTCACGCTCTGCGATCGGAGCTGGTCCGGCGGCCCGGCTCCAAGCCGAACAAGGATCACGCCTTCTGCTGGATCGTGGACTTCCCTCTCTTCGAGCTGGACCCCGACACGGGGCAGCATGTGCCGGCGCACCATCCGTTCACTGCGCCGCACCCGGATGACATCGCTTTGCTGGACAAGAGTCCGGGAGTCACCCGGGCGCTGCACTATGACGCGGTCTACAACGGCAACGAGCTGGGCAGCGGCTCCATCCGGATCACCGATCCGGCGGTGCAGCGCAGAATCTTCGAGCTGCTGGGCATTCCGGACTCCGAGATCCGTCGCCGCTTCGGTTTCCTGCTCGACGGTCTCGCGGCCGGCGCGCCACCCCATGGCGGGTTTGCCCTGGGATTCGATCGAATTTCGATGCTGCTGGCGGGGGCCACGTCGCTGCGGGATGTAATCGCGTTCCCCAAGACCACGGCGGCCCGGGCCCTGTTCGAGGGGGCGCCGACGGTCGTGAATCCAGAGGACTTGAAGGCGTTGCACATTGAGGTAAGGGAGTAGGAAGTAGGAGGTAGGACTCCCACTTCCCACGCTTCTCAAAGGAGACTCACATTGGCCGACGACATCCAACACAAATTGTCGACTGAAGGCGCCGACCCACTGCTCTTGGCCGGCGTGAACGATGCGAACCTGCTCGCACTGGAACGGGCGCTTGGGGTCCGGGTGTCACTTCGGGGCGATGCGATCACGGTGGGGGGAAGCTTCGAGCAGGTCGAGCGCGCGACCAGCGTGGTTCAAGCGATGCTTGACCTGACTCGCATGGGCGAAGCGGTGACCACGGACGACGTGGCCCGTCTGGTGGCACAGGGCCCGGCGACTGAGCCGCTGGCGGGCGGCGAGCAGCGCATCATTCTTCCCGGTTTGCGCCGGGTGATCGTGCCCAAGACCCAGGGCCAGCGGGACTATCTGCAGGCCATCGCCACCCACGACGTTGTCGTCAGTATCGGCCCGGCCGGCACCGGCAAGACCTATCTCGCCGTGGCCAAGGCGGTGGAAGCGCTGGCCCGGAAGCGGGTACGCCGGATCATCTTGGCCCGGCCCGCGGTCGAAGCGGGAGAGTCGCTGGGATTTCTCCCCGGCGACATGCAGGCCAAGGTGGATCCGTATCTCCGCCCGTTGTACGACGCACTCGAGGACATGATGCCGCATGACCGGGTGCAGAAGGCGCTGGAGACGCGAACGATCGAGATCGCGCCGCTGGCCTACATGCGGGGCCGCACGCTCGCGGACGCGTTCATCATCCTGGACGAAGCGCAGAACGCTACCATCGCCCAGATGAAGATGTTCCTGACCCGGTTGGGCGTGAACAGCAAAGTCGTGGTCACCGGTGACAAGACCCAGATCGACCTTCCCAAACGGGAAGACTCGGGGCTGATCCAGATCGAACGGGTGCTCCCCGGGATCGACGGGATCGCGTTCTGCTATCTCGACGAGTCCGACGTACTGCGCCACAGGCTGGTGCGGGAGATCATCCGAGCCTACGCGGAGGACCAAAACGGTTGATGCGTGACGGAAGGGCCGAGCGCGCGTGGGGCGACGCCGCCGGATCCTCCTTGCTGAATCGTTTCACATTCCACGCGGCTCGATGGGGACTGATCCTCATCCCCGCGCTGGCCACTCGGCTGGCATATCCTCCGACGACCAACGGTGGAATCATCCGGACCTGGGTCGGCCCCGTCCTCTACAATCTCGTCATCCTCTCCATCTTCTGGCTGCTGCTTGCGTTCTATCGCCGCGAGACCTATCGGCGAATGCGGGAGATGGTGTTCTTTACCGCCCTGTTCACGCTCTCCATCGTTCTCGGGGATCTGCTCGACGGGCTGTTTCCGGCCCGCGCCGAACCTCTGCCAATCCCGCTTGCGGCCATCCTGGTCACTCTGCTCTATAACGGTCGCATCGCGATCACCTGCGCTATCACCCTGGCACTCCTGCTGGGAACCCAGAGCGGGCAGACCGATGCCGCGACGCTCTTCTTCGGGATCGCCGGCGGTGTCGCGGGGGCCATCAGCATGCGGGTGGTACGCCGCCGCAGTCAGGTGCTGGTGAGCATCGCGGCGATCACGGTCGCGTACGCCATCGCGGCATGCGCCTACGGGTTGATGGCGGGGTGGACCGCGGACGACATGCTTCGGAGCGCGGGCATCGGTGGGATCGTCGCCCTGGTGAGTACTTCGGTCGCCATGGCCGTGCTGCCGCTCGCCGAATGGCTCACCCGCATCACCACGGATCTCCGGCTGCTGGAGCTGGCGGACCCGTCGCGCCCGCTCCTCAAGCGCCTGGCCACCGAAGCTCCCGGTACCTGGGCTCACAGTCTCCAGATGGCCAACCTCTGTGAAGCCGCTTGTAACGCGATCCAGGCCAACGGGCTGCTCGCTCGTGTCGGTTGCTATTATCACGATGTCGGTAAGCTGGTCGGCCCGCTCTATTTCGCCGAAAACCAGCAGGGCGGGCGCAACCCGCACGACGATCTAAAACCGGAGGATTCGGCGCGCATCATCAGGCAGCACGTGGTCTACGGATTAGAGCTGGCCGATCAGGCCCGGTTGCCCGAAGTGGTTCGAGGATTCATCGCGGAGCACCACGGCACCAGCAGGATGGAATACTTCTTCGAGCAGGCCCAGAAGCCTGACGGCTCCGCATCGGGAGACGAGAGCGCCTTCGAGTATCCCGGCCCTCGGCCCCGGACCGCCGAGACCGCCGTCGCCATGCTCGCCGACAGCGCCGAGGCCGCGGTGCGGGTACTGGATGAGCCGACTCCGGAGCGGGTGAGGGAAGCAGTGGATTTCCTGGTCGCGCAGAAGATCGCCGCCGGCCAGCTCAGGGAGGCGCCGCTCACGCTGCGGGACCTGGACCGCGTGAGCCAGGAGTTCGCCCGGCTGCTCGCCGGTATGTACCATACCCGCGTTGAGTATCCCAGTGGTGCGGGTGGGATCACGGCTGACTTTGGCCGCGACTAGGAGATTGGGCGACCGTCCGCCGGAGGTGCTGGTGAGCGGCCGAAGCAAGCTCTCACCGACACGGGTGAGACGGATCGTTCGCACGGTGCTGGCGGCCGAGCGACGCCGCGCCATGGTGTCGGTGACTTTTATCGGACCGATCCGGATGCGGCGGCTCAACCGGGAGTACAAGAGGCATGACCGGCCGACCGATGTCATCTCGTTCCACCTGCCGGGACCCGATGGGAGCCTGGCTGGAGACATCTACATCTGCCCCGCGGTCGCGGCACGGGAAGCAAAGGCGGCCGGAGTGACTGAGGCCGAGGAGTTGGCTCGCCTGGTCATCCACGGCACCTTGCACGTGCTGGGTTACGACCATCCCGAGGGTCGGGGACGTACCACCTCGGTTCTCTGGCGACGGCAGGAGCGATACCTGGAAACGCTGACGTGATAGAAACACTGCACTACTTCATAACCCCGCTCGCCACCCTGATCTTCGCGTTCTGGGCGGCATGGCTCTCCTTTGCCGGAGAGGCGGACGCGGACGTGCCCCACATTCTCGCGGACGAGCACCCCACCGGTGAAAGTGGACTCCCTCCCGCGCGGGCGCTGTATGTGGCGCACCTGGCCCTGCTGGTTCTGGCGGGCGCCGCTGCCGGAATCGCTGAATCGTGGTGGGCGCGTCCTGCCGGGGGAGCGCTCGCTCGGCTGCTTCTCGCGGTAGGACTGGTCTGGATCGTCGGCAATATTCTCCCCCGGTTCCTGGCGTCCGTCGCGCCCGACCTGCCCGCCCTCGCGCGTCCGTCGGCGATCCGCTCCCTTCGACTCCTGGCTCCCGGCCTTCGCCTTGTGGCCTGGGCTGATCGGAGGATCCGCCCGGCCAAACGGCGGGAATACCGCGAGTCCGGCGCTACTCGCCGCGACATGCTGCTCGGTCTTTTCTCCCTGGCCGACACGACGGTCGCCGAGGTGATGACTCCCCGGATCGATATCATCGCGGTCGATGCCTCGGCCACGCGGGACGAAGTGGTCGCGACGCTCCAGGGCTCCGAACACGCGCGACTCCTGGTGTATGAGGAGCACCCCGATGCCGTCATCGGCGTGCTCTACGCCAAGGACATGCTCGCCCGATTGCCGGAGGGCAACGATGCCGAGCCATGGAACGCCCTGATCCGGCCCGCCGCCTATGTCCCGGAAGGGAAGACCCTCGATCGCCAGCTGCGCGACTTCCAGCGGGGGCCCAGCCATCTCGCGGTCGTGGTTGATGAATTCGGCGGGACCGCGGGCATCGTGACATTGGAAGACATTCTCGAACAGATCGTTGGTGAGATTCAGGACGAGCACGACACCGATGAAGCCATTCCGGTTCAGGAACTTCCCGCGGGACGGCTGTCGGTCGAAGGCGGGGTGCCACTCTCCGAACTTGAAGCGATTCTCGGACACAGTTTCGGTCGGGAAGATGTGACTACCGTGGGTGGCTTGATGCTGGACGCCTTTGGCCGGGTACCTCGCTCGGGTGAGGCGGTCGCGGTTGATGGGATTCGCTTCGCGGTGGAGCAGGTGGCCCGCAGGCGGGTCAGGCGGGTCCAGGTGGAGCGGCCCACCGCGCCGGCCGCGGCCGAGGCAGAGGAGGCGGCCGAATGATCTGGATCGTCTTCTCGATCGGCATCCTCCTCGCGGTCGTGGGTGCCACCTCGAGCACCGCCCTGGTTTCCATGAGCCGCCTCGAGCTGGTGCAGGCGGTCTCCCGGCAGCTCCGTGGCGGACCCGGCTCCCTCGCCTGGCTGGCCGAGATGGAGACCTACCTCGGCATCACCGCTGCGCTCACCGCCCTCGGCATGACGATACTCGGCGTGGCCACACCCGCGCTGTTCACCGGGGTGAGCCTGCTCGGATTCTTCGCGCTGATGATCCTCGTGGTCATCCCCGTCGTGCTGTTCGGCGGTTACCTGCTGCCCCGCTGGGTGGCTCGCTCCCGTCCCGAGGCCTTCCGCGCCGCCGTCGTGCCGGTGCTCCGGCCCGTTTCTGCCCTCTTCACTCTGCTCCTTCCCTCACGCGCCGGGACGTCCAGCGCCGATCTCCGCACCATCTGGCGCCAGGGTGCGGCTTCGGTCGCCGGCGGGGATGAAGAGCTGATCATGGTGGGCGGTGTCATGACCTTTGCCGAGCGAGCGGTGCGGGAGGTAATGACCCCACGCACCAATCTCGTGGCGATTCCGGAAGACGCGCCGCTGGATGATATCGCCGCGGTCTTCGCTCAGAGCGGATACAGCCGGCTTCCGGTCTACCGCGGGACGCTGGATGAAATCGTCGGGATGCTGCACGCCTTCGACCTCTTCAAGCTGCAGCCGGGAGACCGGCTCCCGATCCGCCCGGTAGCCAACGCGCCGGCGGGACGGAACTGCGGCGACCTGCTGCTCGACATGCAGCGGGAGCGGCGCCATCTCGCCGTGGTCCTGGACGAATTCGGGGGAACGCTTGGCATCGTCACTTTCGAGGACCTGCTCGAGGAGCTGGTGGGGGAGATCTTCGACGAGTTCGACGAAGGCACCGGCGGGGCCGGTGGTGCCATGCCGACTCTGTTCGAGACCGACGGTGCCACTCCGATCTCCGCCATCGAGGAGCGGTTCGATCGCAAGCTGCCCACTGCGACGACCAGCACGGTGGCCGGCCTGCTCGCCGAGCTGGCGGGACGGATCCCCGTGGCCGGCGATCGCTTCATCATTCGGACCCTGCAGTTCGACGTGGTCCAGGCTTCACCCACGAAGGTGGAGCGGGTGCTGATTCGCCTGGTGCCTCCGCCACCCGTGCTGCTCGCTCCGCCGCTCTCCGAGGATTCCCGGAAGTGAATCCTTCGAGGATCGTCCAGTCTCTGCTCGGTCTCATCCGAGTGGGCGATCTCAAGCAGTTCCTCCTTCGCGCCGAGAAAACCGAGCCAGCCGATCTGGGAGATGTCCTGGCATCGCTGGACGACCAGGAGCGCCTCGCCGTCGTGAAGCAGCTGCCGCCCCGGCTTTCCGGGCGTGCGCTGCTCGAGATGCCGGACGAGACCCAGGCCGAAGAGACGCTGGTCGCCCTCGAGTCCGAGACCGCGGGAGAGATCGTCGAGGAGTTGCCGGACGACGAGGCGGCGGACCTGGTCGGCGCGCTGGACCCGGCGGACCAGCAGCGAATTCTCGCCGAGGTCGAGGACCGGGCCGATCTGGAAACGCTGCTCCGCTACGATCCCGAGACCGCCGGCGGCATCATGACCGCGCATGTGGTCTCGGTGCGGGACGACAGTACGGCGGCGGAAGCGATCGATGCCCTGCGAAAACAGGCGGAGGAGGTCGAAGATTTCCCTCACGTCTTCGTGGTAGACTCGGATCGCAAGCTGGTAGGAGTACTGCCACTTAAGGGGCTGGTCATGAGTCCCGCGGACCGGCCGGTCCGTGAGTTCATGGAAAATGCCGACGTGCGGGTGGCACCGGAGGAGGACCAGGAGGAAGTCGCCCGGCTTATCAAGCGCTACGACGTGGCGGGCGTCCCGGTAGTGGATTCGGCAGGACGCCTGCTGGGTCAGGTCACCTTCGACGACGTCATTGACGTGGTGGAAGAAGAGCAGACCGAGGACCTCCTCCGCTTCGGTGGCGTCTCGGCCGACGAGGAACTGGGGGCCCGGTGGACCACCGCGGTGCGGAGCCGATTGCCCTGGCTCTTCGTCAACTTGCTCACAGCCTTCATGGCCGGCGCCGTGGTCTACCTGTTCAAGGACACTGTGACTCGGACCGTGGCGCTCGCGGTGTGGATGCCCATCATCGCCGGAATGGGCGGCAACGCCGGGACTCAGGCTCTCGCGGTGACGGTGCGACGCCTGGCCCTGGGCCTCATTCCGCCGGACCGCTTTTTTCGGGTAGTGGGAAAGGAGATTCTCGTCGGGCTGGTCAATGGGCTTGCGATCGGGGTTACGGTATCGGTCGTAGCCGTCGCGATGGGAGGGGGTGCTGAGCTGGGGCTCGTTGTGTTCCTCGCGATGGCCGGCAATCTCTTCGTCGCCGGCTTCGCGGGCGCGTTCATTCCGATTCTGCTGGAGCGGTTCAAGGTAGATCCCGCGATTGCCTCCTCGATCTTCGTTACTACCTTCACCGACGTCTGCGGTTTCCTCCTTCTGCTGGGTCTGGCCGGAACGCTTCTGACGCGGTGACCCGATGTTGACCGTACAAGAAACGATCAAGCATCTGACCTCGTACCTGACGGACTTCAACTAACAGCACCCATGCCTCTCTGGACCTGGCTCATCCCCCTCCTGGCGCTTGCCGTGCTCGGCATTGCGCTCGCCGCGGGCGTGGGTCCCATCGTTGCCCTGGTGTGTGGGGCGGCGTTGATCGGTTCGGTCCTCGTCGCTGTCCATCACGCGGAAGTCGTCGCTCACCGCGTGGGCGAGCCCCTTGGCACGCTCGTGCTGGCCCTGGCCGTAACAGCGATTGAAACGGCACTCATCCTCTCCATGATGATTGCCGGCGGCGAGGAGATGGCGGTTTTGCCGCGCGATACGATCTATTCCGCGGTGATGATCATCTGCAATGGGGTTGTCGGACTGTGCATTCTGGTCGGAGGCTTGGCGCACCGGGAGCAGACTTTCCGTGTGGAGGGCGCAGGTGGAGGGCTTGCCGCGTTGATCGTGATGGCCTCGCTCGCGCTGATTCTGCCGGTCTTTACCATCACCACACCCACCGGGACCTACAACACCCCGCAACTCGCGTTCGTGGCGGTGGCCTCCGGCTCGCTCTGGGCGATTTTCGTCTTCGTTCAAACCGTCCGCCATCGCGACTACTTCATCCCGGTGACCGACGCCGCCAATCCCGAGGTACAGGCCGAGCGTCCGTCGCCGAAGGTGGCGTGGGCGAGCTTTGGGTTGTTGCTGGTGTCGCTGGTGTCGGTGGTAGGTCTGGCAAAGATGCTGTCCCCCACGATCGAGGGGGCGGTCGAGGCGGCCGACGCGCCGCGTACCGTGGTCGGCATAGTCATCGCGGCACTGGTCCTGCTGCCGGAGACGTGGGCCGCGGTGCGTGCCGCCCGGGCGAACCGCATTCAGAGCAGCATGAACCTGGCGGTCGGCTCGGCGCTTGCCAGCATCGGCCTGACGGTCCCAATAGTCGTGATCGCGTCGATCGCCTTTGGCTTGCCCCTGGTCCTGGGCCTGGGCGCCAAGGACATGGCGATGCTCGTGGTGACCTTCCTGGTGAGTGCCGTCACCCTCGGCACCGGTCGCACCTACATGATGCAGGGGGCGGTGCACCTGGTGCTGTTCGCGGCGTTCCTGTTCCTGGCGTTGGTACCCTGAATAGACCTAGGGCGTCGAGCGGATCAGCTCACTGATCGTGGCCAGGTGATGGTCGTCGTGCTCCGCGACGAAAAAGGCGAGGTCGAGAAGACGCATTGGGGTCTTGAGGCGGGGATGAAGCGCCGAGCGGACCCAATCGGCCTGGTCGGCCGCCTCGAGCTGGGATACCATCGCTTCGCGTGCTGTACGGAACTCCGAAAGAATCTCCCGCAGCGGGCGGTCGTTGTGGTGAGCCTGGAAAGTTTTCCGGTTCTCCAGGTCGGCCGCCTCGAGTTCTACTCGACCCACAGCCAGATCATGCACTCGAGTCATCCAGAGCGGCTCGAGATCCCCTAAATGCCCGGCGTTCTCCTGGATCGACCAGCGGTCTCCGATCCTCGTAGTCAGCCGGGCGGCAAAAAGCCCTGACAGGCGATCGACCAGACGCGCAGGGGTGCCCCGAAGGCGTTCGATCAATCCGGGCGCTGCAGCGACTGGCAGATCAAAGGTGAATCGGCGCTGGAACCACGGCTGACGAGGGACCATAGGAGATCAGGTTAAGGTCGGGGTACTCTCTTCGCGACTAGAGTCGCGAGTCGCGGTTTCGATCGCGGGAACGGGCGACGTGGTTCGTTCCACAAGTTAAGCGGGCGTGAGGATAATCCCCACGCCCGCTTACTGCTCACCGCTTACCGCTTACCGTAGTGACCTTAACCCAGTCCGCAGTTCATCAACGAAAAGCTCTGGCTGCTCCCAGGCTGCAAAGTGGCCGCCCTTGGGGAGCTCGTTGAAGTGGATGAGATTGGGGTAGGCGCGCTCGGTCCAACTCCGCGGAGCTTGGTAGACCTCTTCAGGGAAGACGCTTACGGCGGCCGGAACGGAGATGTTGAAGTCGTTGAAGAAGGCACCCTTGTATTCGACGTAAAGGCGAGCGCTGGACACGCCCGTGTTCGTCAACCAGGTAAGGGTGATGTTGTCGAGGATGTCGTCCCGGGTCAGGGCGCCGTACGGCTCCCCATCGACAAACAGTTTCACGAGGTGCCCGTAGCTGGCCACGTCGTGGTCGATCAACCAGGCGGCAAGGGCGATGGGTGAGTCCGCCAACCCGTACAGGGTTTGCGGGTGTGAGGCCATCATCACTTGCGTTGGGATCTGCCGGTAGAGGACCGCGATCTGGTCGTATGCCCGCTGCTCTTCAGCCGAGAGACTGGCCGGCGGCGGGCCGCCGGACTGAAGCGCCTTGGAAATGTCAGATGGCGCGGTACCAGCGAAGTTCACATGGATTCCGATCAACTCCGGAGGTGCCTGGAGAGCCATCGCGTTCGTGACGAATCCACCCCAATCACCACCTTGCGCCGCGAATCGGTTGTACCCGAGGCGCTTCATCAGCTCCACCCACGCCCGCGCCATGTGAGCAGGGTCCCAACCGGGCGTCGTGGGCTTGCCTGAAAACCCGTAGCCGGCCATCGACGGGATCACCAGGTGGAAGGCGTCCGACGCGCTGGCGCCGTGAGCCGTGGGGTTGGTCAGCGGATCGATGATCTTCAGCTGCTCGATCGGCGAGCCAGGCCAGCCGTGGGTAACGATGAGCGGCAGTGCATTCTCATGCTTTGAACGAATGTGCATGAAATGAATGTCGAGCCCGTCGATCTCGGTGAGGAAATTGGGGTAGGAGTTCAGCTTCGCCTCGACCTTGCGCCAGTCATAGTCCGCCGCCCAGTAGCGCGCCAGCGCCTGCATCAGCGCGAGTTGTACTCCTTGGGACCCGTCGGGAACCGTCTCCCGTTCAGGCCACTTGGTCGCGTTGATCCGGGTGCGCAACTCGATGAGGTCCGCCTCCGGAAAGGTCACGCGAAACGGACGAACGGCGGTCTTCTCAGTTGCCGTCTGTGGAGCAACTTCAGTGATGGTAGCCATCGGTACTTCTCCCCAAGCGAGGTGATGCTACGACGTGGGCACTAGTCACGTAATCCGTTACGTGAACGTTTCCTTTCTCAGTGCTGAAGGGGGAGAACGCACGGTACAAGAGTGCCTCGATGGGGACAATTGGACGATGGTGCCATCGTCGAGGGCCAACCGCTGAAAAACAACGCGGGCGTGGGATCACTCCCACGCCCGCTCACTCCTCACTCCTACTCCTTACTTCCTATCTCGTCTTCCGCCTCCCCCTCACCACCCCAGAATCATCTCAGCTCTCGTATAGATGAACCGGCCGTTATACCCGAACGGGGACGCAGCCGCCCAGGGGAAGGTGTTGTCGTTGTTGTTGAACTCCGCCTTCGGCTGATCGGGGTAGGTATCGAACAGGTTTCGCGCTCCGATCGACAGGTTCATCTGGTCAAAGCGATACCCCAATTCGAGATCGAAGAGAGTCTTGGACCCGTATTCCTCCCGATCCGTGAAACTCGGCTGAGCCGACGCGAAGCCGCCGAAGTAGTTCACCCGTCCCAGCGTGTGGAACCTTCCGATCGAATAGGTCATCTGGAGGGTGCTACGCCAGTCGGGGCGCTCCTCTTCGATACCTACCTGGGTGACCAGGTCGAGCACGCTCGGGATGGTGGTCGGCGTGCCCTGCAGGATCGGCGGCAGTGGATCCACGTGGGTGATCGTGTTCTTCGTGTAGTTGACGCCGAGGTTGAGGTCGAAGGTCCCCTGGCCGGCCGGAACCACCCAGTCGGCGGTGAAGTCGACGCCTTCGGTCTTGGTATCGAGTCCGTTGGTGAAGAACTGAACGCCTGCGATGCCGGTGAAGCCCGAGTCGGCCAGGATCGCCTGCGAGACGCTGTCGTTGAAGGTGGCGCCCAGCAGGATCCGGTTGTCTATCTTGATGTGGAAGTAGTCAGCGGTAATCGTGAAGTTGTCCCGCGGAGTCACCACGATTCCGGCGCTCAAGTTCGTCGCGGTCTCCTCCTGCAGCGGCTTCGCTCCGAAGATCTCGGCCGCACGGTTGTTCACCGGGAAGTTCCCGATTTCCTGGAACTGACCTCCGATGACGTTGGTGGTCACGTGGCTGAAGAAGCTCTGGGCCAGTCCCGGCGCCCGGAACCCGGTGCTGGCGGCGCCTCGGATGACGAACCGCTTGGTCGGCTGCAGGCGCAAGGCGAGCTTGCCGGTGACCCGGGAGCCGAAGTCGCTGTAGTTCTCGTAGCGGCCCGCGACGTTGGCCAGCAGCGACGAAGTGATGTTGGCTTCGACGTCGCCATAGACCCCGACGTTGGTCCGGCTTTCATCGGCCTCGTCCGCGGGACGGAAGCCGGCGAAGACCGACGACCCGCCGGGGGAGAGATCTCCTGGATTCGCGACGCTGTCCTGTGCGGCATGGCCGCCGTTCACATAAGACGCGAACTCGCCCCGCTGAATCTGGTAATTCTCGCCCCGGATCGCTCCGCCAAAGGCGAAGTTCACCGGCTTCGCCAAGCCGAGGTTGACTGCTTTCGCGATGTTGGCCGCGCCGATGACTTCGCTGCGCTGCAGTCGCCCGGCGAAGAACGAGGTCTGGTTCGGGATACCCGGGTCGTCCGCATTGCCCAGGATCCCGTCGGCACCGGGCGAGCAGGCGACATCGAGGCAGGGGCCCAGCGACGGGTTGTTGGTGTTCTCCAGGTCGTAGTCGAAGGTGTTCATGCCCCACGACACCCCGAAATCGATGCCCCAACCTCCCAGATTGGTGCGGATGCCGCCCGCCGCGGAGTAATCGTCCACATGGGGATGGAACTCCGGCAGGAAGCCCTGGGGATAGAGCTCCTGCCAGTTCCGGTTGCTGTCGAAGTAGCGCCAGAAGCCGTTACCGGAGCCCACCCGATTGCTGTAGCCGCCGAAAGCGTAGAACTCGGTGGTGCCCGACTGGTTCAGCGGCAGCCGGAAGTTGCCAAACGTCATCGCGTCCTTCTCCAGTCCATCACCCCAATGGTAGTTTGGCTGGGGCAGCGAATTTCTCTTCTCGATGATCTCGCCGGTCTTCGGATCAATCAGATCACCGATACCCTGTTGATTGACCAGGAAGGAGTCGGGCCACGCGCGGTTGGTAGGATCCCGGTGCTGGTATTCGCCGAAAATGCCGAGGGATCCGCGGCCAATACCGATTCCAACGCCACCGTTCAGGTCCACCAGCGTTCCGTCGTCCGGGTAGTCGCCCGTCATGTAGCGTCCGGCGTCCACGTTGAGGAACGGGGAGAACTTGCCTTCTTTCATGACGATGTTGACGACGCCCGCGATTGCGTCGGAGCCGTACTGGGCGGAGGCGCCGTCCCGCAGCACTTCGATCCGGTCGATCGCTCCTCCGGGGATCGCGTTCAGGTCAACACCGCTCGATCCGGCGCCCATGCCGTAGGCGAAGGTGTTCAGCACCGCCATCTGGTGCCGCCGCCAGCCATTGACCAGAACCAGGGTGTGGTCGGGACTCAAACCGCGCAGGGTGAAGGGCCGTACGATATCGTTCGCATCCGTGACGCTCTGCCGCGGGAAGTTGACCGAGGGAGACAGCGTCTGCAGCACCTGGCTGGTCTCGGTTGTACCCTGTTGCTGGATATCTTCGGCGGTGTAGACGTCAACCGGGACGGCGAGTTCCTCGGCCGCAGTGTGGTGGGCGCGGGAACCGACCACCACATCAATCGGTGCCAGCTCGACTGGTGAACGGTTCATGGTGAAGTTCACCTCCACCACGTCAGTCTCGACGACGGTCACACTGGACGAGGCCGCGGCGAAACCGATGGCATGAACCGTCAGTGTCACCATCCGGGCCGGCACACCGTGGAGGGTATAACGGCCCGAGGCCGTCGTCGTGGCGCCCAGGCTGGTGCGATCAACCGAGACGATCGCACCCACGATCGGGGCACCCGCGCTGTCCACCACCTGTCCCTGGATTGTCCCTGATTGCGCGGCAAGATCGGAAAGGGGCAACCCCAGCATTGCAACGAGGAAGCCGAGCCGGAAGCTTTGTCTGACCAGAGACGGCATTCGAACCCTCCGGAGTGGGTGGGCGAGCCTATGCTTTTGTTGGCAGGATCCTGCAGGGGTGCTTCGCGAGGATACGGCGCATTCCCGCGCCCGTCAAGCAAGGGGAGCCAGGGCGTGCGATGACGCTGGAACAATTCCTGTCGCAGTACGGGCTCATTGCCTTATTCCTGCTCGCCACCGTCGAGGGCGATGCGAGCCTCATTCTGGCGGGGATGCTGGCCCATCGCGGCGTGCTGTCGCTGCCAGCCGTCATCGTCGCGGGAGCGGCGGGGAACTTCGTGGGAGACTGCGCCTGGTACTTCCTCGGACGGCAGGCTCGGGCCCGATTGCGCGAAACGGCGATTTATCGCCGGGCTGGCCCCTGGATCGAGCGAGTCGCCTCACGCCTCGGCAGCTGGCAACTGCTGCTCGCCCGCGTGGTGTACGGTACCCGCAACGCGAGCATGGTCTTCTGGGGTCAGGCCCACCTCCCTTTTCAGCGCTTCGCCCTCACCGACCTGCTGGGCTGTTTCCTCGCCTCGACAGGGTTCGCCTTGCTGGGATACCTGACCAGCCAAGGCGTAGAACACCTGCTGGGCCAGGTCAGGCGACTCGAGGTTGGGCTGCTGATCACGCTGGTCGTAGCGGCCGTGGTCATCGCCTTCATGACCTGGGAGGTGAAGCGGGCGAGCGACAAGACCGACCCCCCGGAGACCGGCCCTGCCGGGGGTGGCTAACTGCTTGCTAACATGCGAACTTACAACATGGCCCAAGGCGATCAGGTCGCTGCACTGCGGGGCGGGAATGTGCCGGTGCTGGCCCGGGCGATCTCCCAGGTGGAGAATGGCCGTGCTGGATTCGAGGCGCTGCTCTCCAGGATTCATCCCACCCTCGGCCATGCCCGACGGATCGGTATCACCGGACCACCCGGAGCCGGGAAATCCACCCTGACCGAGCGGCTGGTGCAGGTGTTGCGGGCCAAGGGACATACCGTGGCGGTGGTCGCCGTCGATCCAACCAGTCCATTCACCGGCGGCGCATTACTAGGCGACCGAATCCGGATGGAGTCCGTGGCGCTGGATCCCGGGGTCTACATCCGGTCCATGGCCACGCGCGGCTCACTCGGCGGACTCGCCACTACAACGCGCGAAGTATGCGACGTGTTGGATGCGGCAGGGTTCGATCGGATCCTCATCGAGACGGTCGGCGTGGGCCAATCGGAGCTCGACGTTGGCCGCTCCGCCGACACCACGGTGCTCGTGCTCGTGCCGGAATCGGGAGACGGAATTCAGACCCTCAAGTCGGGCGTGATGGAGATCGGCGACGTCTTCGTGGTCAACAAGTCGGATCGTCCGGGCGCTGATCGCCTGCGACAGGAGATTGAGATCACGCTGGGCATTCGAGCAGGCAACGCCTACCGGCACGTGAAGGCACATCACGGAGCCAGGGCGGTCGGGGCGGACAAGGCGGACGGAAAAAGCGGCGGACCGGCGGACCGCCGAACCGCCGAACCGACGCTCTGGCAACACCCTGTTCTCGGAACCATCGCCTCGAAGGGCGAAGGGATCGAACTGCTCGCCGACGCGCTCGATGGTCATCACGAATGGCTGATCGAGACTGGGGAGCTGGGTATCCGTCGCAGGCGGCGCCTTTTCCAGAGAACTCGTGAAGTCGTAGATCGGGCCGCCCACCAGTGGATCTGGCAGGAGACGGCCGCCGAGCAAATGATCAATGACCGGCTCGACGACCTTGCCGCCGGGCGCACCAGTCCTTACGAAGTTGCCAGTGAAGTGCTGGACGGGCTCAAACAGGGGACAAGGGTATGACCACGTTCGACGCCGACCTCTCGATGCGTCACATGGCGGAGCGGCTCGAGACGCAGGAGCGGGAGCTCGAGGAGCTGCGAGCCGAATTGCGGGCCTGGCGGGAACAGGTCGCCAAGCTGCCGATGCGAGAGGACGTGGACTTCACTTCGGTCTCCGGCCGCAATGTGGAGCCGGTCTACACCGCACTCGATCTCGATCCGCACAGCGTCAGCTCCACCACGCTGCCGGGAGATTATCCCTACACCCGCGGCATCCACCCCACGATGTACCGGGGCCGGCTCTGGACCATGCGGCAGTTCGCCGGGTTCGGCACCGCCCAGGACACCAACGAGCGCTACAAGTTCCTGCTGGCCCACGGCCAGACCGGCCTCTCGGTCGCCTTCGACTTCCCGACCTTGATGGGCTACGACTCGGATCATCCACGGTCCGAAGGCGAGGTCGGCAAGTGTGGCGTCGCGATTTCCAGCGCCCAGGACATGGAAACCCTTTTCGACGGCATCCCGCTCGACAAGGTCTCCACCTCGATGACGATCAACGGTCCCGCCGCGATGCTCTATTGCTTCTACGTCGCGGCGGCGGAGCATCAGGGTGTGGACATCGCGAAGCTCCAGGGCACGATCCAGAACGACATGCTGAAGGAATACATGGCCCAGCATGCCTGGATCTTCCCGGTCGAGCCGGCGCTCAAGGT
>Ga0207648_10000171_pt1 | contig 67246 bp, 71 predicted proteins | sample KBSMisM32_FD_184310 | JGI IMG/M metagenome (GOLD analysis project Ga0207648, IMG submission 184310) | Miscanthus rhizosphere microbial communities from Kellogg Biological Station, Michigan, USA - KBS Miscanthus M3-2 (SPAdes) (version 2) | ecosystem: Host-associated > Plants > Roots >...
CGCAGACTCCCCGCTCTCCACCGCCGTCACCGCATACCCCGACGCACTCAGCCTCATCGCAATCAGCTGCAGCAAATCCTTGTCGTCGTCCACCAGCAGCACGCTCGGGGGGTGCGGGGGGTTAAGGCGCATCTCATCCCCCGAATCCTTGGGTGTCATGGCTTGGCTCCGGGGCTCCGGCGCAAGCGCTCCTCGCGGTCGAGGATGCCGCGCTCGATCGCCCGGAGCGCCTCGAGCTGCTGGCGCAGCGCTTCCTCGCGCTTGTCGCGCTCCTTGTCGGCGGCCTGGCGCTCACGCTCGGAAGTCGCCTTTTCCTTGTTGAGCCGTTCGATCTCCCGCGCGACTCGCTGACGCTCGGCAACCTGGGTCGCCAGGAACGCGGCGAAGCGGCCCGTGGCCGACCCGGAGGGGTCCACCATCGGCTCGAGCAGCTCGGCTGCGCGCGCATCGTCGCGCAGCGGGACAGGCAGGCTGGCCAAGAGCGTCGCGAGGCGCAGGCGGTTGAGAGTGCCCGAGTCGCCCACGAATGCCTGCTGGGAGGCGGCGAGCGCCGCCTTCTGGTCCGCTGCCGGCGCTCGAGCCAGATGGGCGGCCTCGCGGATCACGTTGTCGACCTGGTCGGCGGGAGGCTGCAGCATCGCCGGGAGCTGGAGTTCGGCGCAGCCCGCGAGCGCCGCTGCGGCCGCAATCGCAAGCAGGATCAGCCGTCGCTTCATGCCGCCACCGCGAGCCGGCTGCGCGCCCGACGTGGGAGCGTGACCCTGAAGTGCGCGCCTCTCGGGCTGGCAAGCACGTCGATGCGCCCGCCATGGGCCTCGGCGAACTCGCGCGCGATTGCAAGCCCGAGCCCCGTGCCCTCGATGCGGCCGCTCGCCTTGGCACGGCCGCGGAAGAATGAATCGAAGATTGCTTCGCGCTCCTCGGCGGGAACGCCGGGGCCGGAGTCGATGACGTCGATTACGGCATCGCCCCCGCTGGCGCGCGCGCTGACCGCGATCGTCCCGCCCGGAGGGGTGAACTTCACCGCGTTGCCGACCAGATTGTCGACGATGGAGAAGAGCTTCTCGCCGTCGACCTCGATCGTCAGCTTGTCGAGCTCGAGCGTCAGCCTCTGCGCCTTCGATTGCATGACGAGCTCGTGCGGCCGCACGGCGTCGCGGACCAGGCTGTCGAGCGACAGCGGCTTCGGCGCGAGCGAGGCGGCGGCGTGCAGCGCCCGCTGGTAGTCGAGCAGGTCCTCGATCAGGCGCTGCAGCTTCACGCTGTTGTCGCGCATGATCGATACCACCTGGCGCTGCGGCGGTGCGAGCGGTCCGCCGACCTGGTCGTTGAGCAGCTCGGCGCCCTCGCGCAGCGCGGTGAGCGGGGTTTTCAGCTCGTGCGAAAGGTGGCGCAGGAAGCGGTTCTTCTCGGCCTCGAGCTCGGCGAGCCGGCGCCGCAGCCAGTCGAGCCGCTCGCCGAGCGACTGCAGGTCCTCCGGGCCGCGCACCGTGATCCTGCGCGCGAAGTCCGCGCCCCCCAGCTGCCGGATCGCCGCGTCGAGCTCCGCGATCGGCCGCGAGATGTACCGCGTGAGCGCGAGCGAGATGGTCAGCACCACCGCGGTGCTGAAGATCACCAGGAGGATGAGCTGACGCTGCACAGTCTCAGCGTTGTGGCGCAGCCGCAGCACCTCGCGGTCGGCAACCAGGTAGCTGATGGCGAGCACTTCCTGCGCGTTTTCGGCGAGCTCCGCGGTGAGCCGCCCGACGCCGCGCGCATCGCCCTTGCGCCAGGGCAGCGCGCTCAGGCTGTCGTAGAGACCTTGCTCCCGCTCCACGGTTTTCTTCAGCGCGACGAGCTGCTGGTCCTCGAGCGGCAGGAGCATCAGCTCGTCGGCGACCTGCTTGAAGCTGCGGTGCACGCGAACGAAATCGGCGGCGAGCTCGGCATCGTTGACCACCGCCATCTGCTGGGCGAGGCGCTCGATCGAGCCGATGCGGTTGACGAGGGAGCGGCTGGCGCGCGCCGCCTGCGACGCGCTGTAGACGGCGTTGCGGCTCTGCTCGGTGAGGCGCTCGGTGTTCCAGGCCGAGTACGCGAGCGCGCCGACGAGCGGAAGCGCGACCAGGGTGAAGCCCGCGAGAAGCAGTCCAAGGAACGACCTGGGATATCCCATGTCCTTATAATCTCTCGCGAAAACCCATTGTCAACGGATCGATGTCCCTGCCCCAAGCGCCCCGGATCTACCTCGTCGCGGCGGTCGCCTCGAACGGAATCATAGGCGCAAATGGCGCCTTGCCGTGGCGCCTGCCGGAGGATCTGCAGCACTTCAAGCGCGTCACCATGGGCCATCCGGTCATCATGGGCCGCAAGACCTGGGAGTCGCTCAAGGGGCCGCTGCCCGGCCGGGACAACATCGTCGTCACGCGAACCGCCGGGTACGAAACGCCGGGCGCCGCGGTGGCGAGCTCGCTCGAGGCAGCGCTCGCGCTATGTCTGGGCGAGCCGGTGGCCTTTGTGGTCGGCGGCAGCAGCCTGTTCGCGGAGTCTCTGCCGTCCGCGGCCGGTCTGGTGATGACCGAAATCCACAAGGACTTCGAAGGCGACACTTGGTTTCCGCCGTACGACCGCTCGCGCTGGAAGGAATCCCAGCGCGAGCAGCATGTCACGGCCGACGGGATGAAGTTCGACTTCGTCCTGTACGAGCCTACTTGATCTTGGACTCGAAAACCCGGACTTCCGGCAGCGGAAAGCCGTTGAACTGGCTCGCGTAGGCCGTCGTGTAGGCGCCGGCGTTGCGGATGTAGACGAAGTCGCCCTCCTGCAGGTCGGAGGGCAGCGGCTCGTCGCGCACCACGACGTCGACCGAGTCGCAGGTCGGCCCGCCGACGGTCCAGGGCACATCCGGGCCGGAGCGGTCGGTGCGGATCCGGTACTTGAGGCCTTCGCTCGACTCGATCACGCCACCGAAGAGCCCGGCGTCCCAGTGCATCCAGCGCTTGCCGGCGCGCATCGCCGTTCCCAGCACCCGGCACACGAAGTAGCCGGCGTCGGAGACGAGGAACCGTCCCGGCTCGGCGATCACCTGGACGTCCTCCGGGAAGGCCTTCAGGCTCTCCTTGACCACTTCGCCGATCACCTCGATCGACGGAATGGGCTTGACGTGCCGTACCGGGTAGCCGCCGCCGATGTTGAGCAGGCGCGGCTTGAGGCCGGCCTTGGCCATGACGTCGAAGAGCGCGCGCGCCTTTTCCAGCGCGACGCGCCAGTTTTCCGGGTTGCGGCACTGGGACCCTACGTGGAAGGTCACGCCGGCGAGATCCGCGCCGAGCTTCGCCGCCGCGGCGACGACCTCGCGCGCGTCGCCGGCTCCGGCGCCGAACTTGCCGGACAGCGGCCAGTCGGCGCCGATGTTCGGCGTCGCGATACGCAGGTAGAGCTTCGCGTCGGCCTTGGTTTCGTGCACGCGCCGCAGCTCGTCGATGCTGTCGACCACAAACCACTCCACGCCCTTGGCGGCCGCGTAGGCGATCGACTCCCGCGACTTGACCGGGTTGGAGTAGAAGATTTCCGCCGCGGGGACGCCGAGGCTGGCGAGCAGGTCGAGCTCTTGCGTCGAGGCTATCTCGAAGCCCGCGCCCTCCTGCGCCAGCACCTTGAGCACGCGCCGGTCGGGGTTCGCCTTGACCGCGTAGTGCGGCCGCACGCGCGGCATGGCCGCACGGAAACGGCGCACCTTGTCTCGCACGATGGCCGTGTCGAGGATCAGGAACGGGCGGGTGTACTTCTGGCGTGCTGCCTGGCGCACGATCTCGAAGTCGAGGCTGACCTCGGGATGCGTGTCGAAGAGCTGTTCTTGTGGCTGCTGCTTTGGAAGCGCGGTTTTGCGCGCGATGACGCTACTACTGCGGTCCCCCATCAAAGTTCTCCTTCGGTGTGGAACTAAGTTTCGGGAATGTCTCGAATCTCGACTTCGTAAGCCATGACCTGTCCTCTCTTGGTGCTTCTCATGATGACCTCCTTTTCCTCGCTGAATCCAAAAGGAAAAAAACTTGAGCGGAGTATAGGGACATGACCCTCGCTGTCAAGCGCTTTTTTCGCGAATTTTCCGACTGTTTTACGGAGCGGCTTACTAGATTCGCGGAAGCGTCACGCCGCGCTGTCCCTGGTACTTGCCGCCGCGGTCGCGGTACGACGTCTCGCAGGGCTCGTCGGACTCGATGAAGATCACTTGCGCCACGCCTTCGTTCGCATAGATGCGCGCGGGGAGCGGCGTAGTGTTGGAAAACTCGAGCGTGACGTGCCCTTCCCATTCCGGCTCGAGCGGCGTGACGTTCACGATGATCCCGCAACGGGCATAGGTGGATTTGCCCAGGCAGATGGTGAGCACGTTGCGCGGGATGCGGAAGTACTCCACGGTGCGGGCGAGGGCGAAGGAATTGGGCGGGATGATGCAGACCTCGCCCTTGAAGTCGACGAAGTTCTTCTCATCGAAGTGCTTCGGATCGATGATCGTCGAGTTGACGTTGGTGAAGATCTTGAATTCGGTGGAGCAGCGGATGTCGTAGCCGTAGCTCGAGGTGCCGTAGGAAACGATCTTCTTTCCCTCGGAACTCTTGACCTGGCCGGGCTCGAACGGCTCGATCATCCCCTTGGCCGCCATGCGGCGGATCCACTTGTCGGATTTGATGGTCACGGGGCTATGATAGCCGCTCAAGATGCGCACTATGGCCGTAGCCCTGCAGTTCGGCGGAGCCGTAATCCTGCTGGTCGGGGCGTTGGCACCGCTGGCGGCCGCCGGCGCGGAGGTTCAATTCACCGATGCGGAGGTCCGCGCCATCCTCGCGCACGGCCCCTGGCCGGCGCCGCTTACTACAGACGCCACCAACCGCGCCTCCGGGCGCGGCACCGCGATCGAGCTCGGCGAGCGCCTGTTCTTCGATGCCCGTCTGTCGGTAAGCGGCCGCTTTTCCTGCGCCAGCTGCCACGTGCCGGAGCGCAACTGGACCGACAACAAGGTCCGCGGAGTGGCGGCGGCCGAAGTCGACCGCAACACCCCGACGCTCATGAACGTGAGGCTCGGAGGCTGGTATGGCTGGGACGGCGGCGCCGACAGCCTTTGGTCGCAGAGCATCCGTCCCATCCTCGACGCGCGAGAGCTGGGCGCCACCCCGCATCACGTCGCCGAGGCGATGCGCAAGGATGAGCAGCTTTCCTGCCGCTACCGGCGCGCGTTCGGCGAGGCACCCTCCGCGACCGACGACGAGGAGGTGCTGGTCAACGTTGCCAAGGCCCTCGCCGCGTTCCAGGAGACATTCGAGACTCCGCCGACGCCGTTCGACCGCTTCCGTAGCGCGCTCGCCCGCGGCCAGCGCCCGCAGGCCGGGACCTATTCCGAGGCAGCCCAGCGCGGGCTGAAGATTTTCATCGGCAAGGGGAACTGCTCCACCTGCCACAGCGGACCGAACTTCACAAACGGAGAATTTGCGAACAACGGCTTCTCGTCCGACCCGGGCCGCCCGGAAGGACTGAAGGTGGCGCAGGCTAGCCGTTTCAATCTGGCCGGACGCTACAACGACGACCCCCTCAAGGCGATGCGCGCTGTCCAGGAGCCCGAAGCGGGCGCCTTCAAGGTCCCCACGCTGCGACACCTGATGCTCACTGCACCCTATGGGCACGACGGCAAGCGGGAGACGCTAGCCGAGGTGGTTCGGCACTACTCGGAGAAGGGCTCCGCGGCGCTGCCGGCGCTGAAGCTCACTACGGCAGAGCAGACCGATCTGGTCGTGTTCCTGGAATCGATCAGCACGCTCAGCAACCCCTGGCGGCCCAGCGAAGACCACAACCGCTGCCATTAGCCTGTGCGCCTGCGCCCGCTGACACCGCACCTCGGCGCCGAGCTCTCCGGCATCGAGCTCTCGGCCGACATGGACGAGGCGCTGTTCCGTGTCGTGTACCAGGCGTTCCTGCGCCACCAGGTCCTGGTCTTCCCGCCGCGGGACTTGCCGCCGGGGGACCAGGTGGCTTTCGCGCGCCGCTTCGGCGAGGTCCAGGTGCACGTGATGAACCAGTACCATGCCGACGGCTATCCGGAGCTCTATCGCCTGTCGAACCTCGATCGGAACGGAAAACCGAGCGGCCATCACCCGGACAAGGGCACCCTCGCCTGGCACACCGACGGGTCCTGGCAGCGCGTCACCGGGCAGGCGACGATCATCTACGGCGAGGTCATGCCGGAAAGCGGCGGCGAGACCCACTTCTGCGACATGTACGGCGCGTACGAGCGCCTCAGCTCGTCATGGAAGAGGCGCATTGACGGCCTGCGCGCCGTGCACAACCTCGACTTCTCGCGCAATCGGCGCCACGGCGAGGATCCGCTCACCGAGGCGCAGCGCCTGGCGAAGCCTCCGGTGGACCATCCCATCGTCCGCACGCACCCTGAAACAGGACGCAAGTGCCTGTTCCTGGGCGACCACGCGGAGTATGTCCAGGACATGCCCTACGGCGAAGGACGCGCGCTGATCGAAGAATTGAACGCGCTCGCTGTGCATGCCGACCTCACCTACGAGCACCACTGGAAAGCGCGCGAGCTGCTGGTCTGGGACAACCGCTGCGTGATGCATCGCGCGACCCCGTACGACGCGGCCAGCGAGGGGCGCGTCATCCGGCGGTGCACCGTGCTCGGGGAAACCCCAAATTAGGTAGCGGTAGAAGCCCCGCTTACTAAATTAGGGAGCGGTAGAAGCCCCGCTTACTTCAGGTGTTCTGGACGACGATGTTCGGAAACTTGGACGTCATGTCGCGCTGCGACTCGGCGACCTTCACCGCGCAGCGCCGCGCGATGCGCCGGTAGATCGCGGCGACCGGCCCGTCGGGCTCGGACACCACCGTTGGCTTGCCCGAGTCGGCCTGGCTGCGGATTGCCTCGTCGAGCGGCAGCTGGCCGAGGAGCTCCGTGCCGTAGTCGCGGCACATCCTCTCGGCTCCGCCCGCACCGAAGATGTGGCTTTCGTGGCCGCATTTCGGGCAGACGTGGACCGACATGTTCTCCACCACGCCGAGGATCGGGATGCCGACCTTCTCGAACATCTTCAGGCCCTTGCGTGCATCGATGAGCGCGATGTCCTGGGGCGTGGTGACGATCACTGCCCCGGTCACCGGAACCTTCTGCGCGAGCGTGAGCTGGATATCGCCGGTACCCGGTGGCAGATCCACCACGAGGTAGTCGAGGTCGCGCCAGTTCGTATCCTTGAGGAGCTGCTCCAGCGCCTGCGTGACCATCGGCCCACGCCAAACCATCGGCGTATCGACGTCGATCAGGAAGCCGATCGAAATCGCCTGCAGCCCATGGCCCTCCATCGGCTCGAGGTGCTTTCCGTCCTTGGATTCGGGTCGGCCGGCGATGCCGAGCATCATCGGCTGGGAAGGGCCGTAGATGTCGGCGTCGAGCACGCCGACCGAGGCGCCCTCCGCGGCGAGCGCCAGCGCGAGGTTGACCGCGGTCGTGGATTTCCCCACGCCGCCCTTGCCCGACGCGACGGCGATGATGTTCTTGATGCCGGGGATGAGCTTCACGCCGCGCTGGACCGCGTGCGCCACGACCTTCGAGGTGACGTTGATCGCGACGTTCCGCGCGCCCGCCTGCCTGAGCGCCTGGGCCACCTGCCGGCGGATCGGCTCGAACTGGCTCTTGCCGGGGTAGCCGAGCTCGATGTCGAGCGACACGTCCTCGCCCGCCACCTTGATGTTGCGGGACGAGCGCGTGGCGACGAAATCCTTGCCGGTGTTCGGGTCGACGAGCTGCCGGAGAGCGTCCTGAACGGCCGCTTCACTGAGGGACATGGTTGAAGTGTAAGCTAAAATCGCCGGTTTTCCGGCCGCAGATGCCCCGCACCCTTTTCGTCACGACGGCGTTGCCCTACGCCAACGGCCCGCTTCATATCGGCCACATCATGGAGTACATCCAGGCCGACATCTGGGTGCGTTTTCAGCGCATGCAAGGGCATACGGTGCACTTCGTCGGCGCCGACGACGCGCACGGCGCGCCCATCATGCTCGCCGCCGAGAAGGCCGCGAAGTCGCCGGAGGCGTTCATTGCCGAGATCCAGCGCGGGCGCAGGCAATACCTCGACGGCTTCCACATCAGCTTCGACAACTGGCACTCGACCCATTCGCCCGAGAACACCGCGCTCTCGCAGGACATCTACCGCCGGCTGAAGGCCGCGGCGCTCGTCTACACGAAACGGATCGAGCAGTTCTTCGACCCGGTGAAGGGAATGTTCCTCGCCGACCGCTACATCAAGGGCGAATGCCCCGTATGCGGCGCCAAGGACCAGTACGGCGACGCCTGCGAAAACTGCAGCAGCGTCTATCCCGCCACGGCGCTCAAGAACCCCTATTCGACCCTGTCCGGCGCGACGCCGGTCCTCAAGAGCTCGGAGCACCATTTCTTCAAGCTCTCCGACCCGAACTGCAAGCGCTTTCTCGAGGAATGGCTCGACTCGCCGGGACGCCTGCAGCCCGAGGTGGTGAACAAGGCGAAGGAATGGCTCGAAGGGACAGGCGAGAAGGCGCTCTCCGACTGGGATATCTCGCGCGATCCGCCCTACTTCGGCATCCGCATCCCGGATATCCCGGAGGAAAAGTACCTCTACGTGTGGCTGGACGCCCCGATCGGCTACCTCGCCTCGCTCAAGAATTACTTCGATAGCGGCAAGGCTCGCGCCAACGGCGAACCGCGGTCATTTTCCGACTTCCTGCAGGACGCCAAGACCGAGCAGATCCACTTCATCGGCAAGGACATCATCTACTTCCACACGCTCTTCTGGCCGGCGATGCTGCAGTTCGCGGGCCAGCCGTACAAGGTGCCCGACCACGTGTACGTGCACGGCTTCATCGGCCTGGGCGGAAAGAAAATGGGCAAGCGCACCGGGACCGCCATCAGTCCGCTGCGCTACCTAGAGCTCGGCATGAACGCGGAGTGGCTCCGCTACTACATCGCGGCCAAGCTCAATTCGAGCGTCGAGGACATCGACTTCGATCCGGACGACTTCGTCGCCCGGGTGAACAGCGATCTGGTGGGCAAGTACGTGAACATCGCCAGCCGCTGCGCGGTGTTCCTCAACCGGAAGTTCGGCGGCAAGCTCGCCGCCCCCGAGGATCATCCTCTCGTGGGTCAGTTCCGGGGAAAGGCGGCGGAGATTGCCCGGCTGTACGAGCAACGCGAATTCGGCAAGGCGCTGCGCGAGGTGATGGCGCTTGCCGACCTCGCCAATCAGTATGTCGACGAGGAGAAACCCTGGGAGCTCTCCAAGCACAAGAGCTCGGAGGCGAAGCTCCAGCAGGTGTGCTCGCTCGCCATCGACCTGTTTCGCCTGCTCACCATTTATCTGAAGCCGGTGCTGCCCGAGCTCGCCGCGGACGCCGAGCGCTTCCTCAACGTGACACCGCTGCAATGGCAGCACGCCATCGAGCTCCTGCCGCCTGGGCACCGGATCAGCGAGTACCGCCATCTGATCGCCCGGGTGGAGGAGAAGCAGCTCGACCGGCTGTTCGAGATACCGGGGAAACCCCAGGGGGAGATCAAGGCGACGCCCATGGCTCAGGAAATCACGCTGGAAGATTTTTCAAAGCTCGACCTGCGCGTGGCGAAGATCACGCGCGCCGAGGCGGTCGAGGGCGCCGACAAGCTGCTCAAGCTCGAGCTCGATCTCGGCGGCGCGACGCGCACCGTGTTCGCCGGCATCAAGTCCGCGTACCGGCCTGAGCAGCTCGAAGGCAAGCTCGCGGTCGTGGTGGCGAATCTCGCGCCGCGCAAGATGAAGTTCGGCGTCTCGGAAGGCATGGTGCTCGCCGCTTCGGGCGAAGAGGGGCCGGGAATTTTTCTCGTTTGCCCGGACACCGGGGCGCAACCCGGCATGCGCGTAAAATAGTTAGTATCGCGGCCGCAGAGCCGCAAAGCGCGGAGACGCGTCGTGGAGAGCTCGAGCCGCACGCTCGTATGCAGCGTGCTGTTCCTCGACATCGTCGAGTACTCGAAGAAGCCGGTCGCCGAGCAGCTCGAGCTGAAGCAGGCGTTCAATCGCGCGCTCGCCACCGCGCTCGAGCAGGTCCCGCAGCGCGACCGCATCATCCTCGACACCGGCGACGGCGCGGCGGTCACGTTCATGGGCGACCCGGAGGACGCGCTGTTCGCCGCGCTCGCGGTGCGCAACATGGCTTCCGACGGCATGCCGGTGCGCCTGGGCGTCAACCTCGGGCCGGTGCGCCTGGTGAAGGACCTGAACGGCCAGATGAACATCATCGGCGACGGCATCAACGTCGCGCAGCGCGTGATGAGCTTCGCCGACCCCGGCCAGCTCCTGGTGTCGCGCTCGTTCTACGAGGTCGTGTCGTGCCTGTCGCGCGACTACATGAATCTGTTCCGCCACGAGGGCTCGCGCACCGACAAGCACGTGCGCGAGCACGAGGTGTACTCGGTCGTCGGCGGCGCGCCGATGGCGCGCCGCGTCGCGCAGACCGAATCGATGGTGCAGGCGCGCGACGGCGGCTGGCTCGCCGGCATGGGGCCGCTCGGCCTGCGCCGCTCGGCGCTCCTCGCCGCGCCGCTCGCCTTCTTCCTCGTGGTCGGCGCCGCCGTCGCCGCCAGGACCATGCTCGAATCGTCGGCGCCGGCGCAGAAGGCCGGCGCCGCCGTGGACGGCAAGTTCGACAAGAAGCTGGTGGCGCGCCTGGAAAAGAAGCCCGAACGGGCGAACGACAAATCGGCGTCCTCGGCCGAGCTCGCCCGCGTGGAGCTCGCGGTGGCGCCCTGGGGCGAGATCCTGGTCGACGGCAAGAGCCGCGGCGTCAGTCCGCCGCTGCGGACGCTTGATATTCCCGCCGGCTCGCATACGATAGAGATACGCAACTCCACGTTTCCGAGCCACGTGGAAAAGGTGAACGTGAAAGCCGGAGAAGCCATAAGAATAAGGCACAGGTTCCAGAAATGACCCGATCGCTGATGGTGCTCCTGCTCGCCACGCTGGCCGGCTGCGAGACCGAGCCCGTGCGCGAAGTGCAGAAGCTGTTCCAGCCCACGAAGGCGCAGCAGACCTTGAGCGCGGGCCTCAAGCAGTACGAGGACGGCGAGTACGAGCAGTCGCTGAAGACCCTGCAGAGCGCGCTCCAGCAGGGCCTCCCCGAGCGCGACCGCGTCAGTGCCTACAAGCACTCGGCATTCATCTATTGCGTCTCCAGCCGGGAACGCCAGTGCCGGGAGGAGTTCAAGAAAGCGCTCGCCATCGATCCCGGCATGGACCTCGCCCCCGAGGAGGCGGACCACCCCATGTGGGGGCGGGTCTTCCGATCGGTCAAGGCCGGCCGCTAGGCGGCGGCCCGGACATGGAGGCAAGCAAGCTCGGCCGCTACGCGATCCAGTCCGAGCTCGGACGCGGCGCGATGGGCGTGGTCTACAAGGCGACCGACACCGCGCTGGAGCGCACGGTCGCGGTCAAGACCGTCAACATGGCGCTCGAGCGCGACGGCGCGGAAAAGTACGAGGCGCGCTTCTACCAGGAGGCGCGCGCCGCCGGCAGCCTCAACCATCCGAACATCGTCACCGTGTACGACGTGGGCAAGGAAGGCAACGTCGCATACATGGCGATGGAGTTCATCGAAGGACAGGAGCTGCGTTCGCTCCTCGCCGAGGGACGCGCGCTGCCGGTGTCGCAGGCGGTGTCGATCGCGGCGCAGGTCGCCGAGGGCCTCGCCTACGCGCACCAGCACGGCGTGGTGCACCGGGACATCAAGCCGGCCAACATCATGGTGCTCACCGACGGCCCCGTGAAGATCACCGACTTCGGCATTGCGCGCATGCGCGCGAGCAACGACGAGCTCACGCAGAGCGGGATGATGCTCGGCTCGCCGAAGTACATGTCCCCGGAGCAGGTGATCGGCAAGCGCGCCGACCACCGTTCCGACATCTTCTCGCTCGGCGTCATCCTGTACGAGACGCTCACCGGCAGCGCTCCGTTCAGCGGCGAGAACGTGACCGCCCTGATGTACCAGATCGTCAATTTCGCGCCGCCCGCGCCCAGCGCAGTCAACCCCGCGGTGCCCGAGCTCCTCAACTTCATCGTCGCCAAGATGCTCGCCAAGCCGCTCGAGGAGCGCTACCAGAGCGCGCCGGAGCTGGCGAACGACCTGCGAAACTGCGAGCGCCAGATCGCCTCGCCCGCGGCGGTCACCCAGCCGCTACGGCCCCTGGGTCTCGGCACCGCGGGTCTCGCCACGGCCGGAGGCCTCGCTGCCGGAACGCAGCCCGAGCTCGCATTGAGCCAGGCGCAGTCGGTCGTGATGGCGCAGACGCTGAACCGCACCCGCCAGGACGATTCGAACCGCGGAGATGGCACCGATCCGCCGGCGCGAGGCCTCGCTCATTCGTTCGACTCGGCTGAAGCAACTCAGCGACTCGCGGCGATGACCGGCGCGTCGACCACGCTGTCCGATTCGGTGTCGGCCACCCAGGCGATGAGCTCGCTCAGGCCGCCGGAAAGCCACGGCTGGCGCCGGCGCGACTGGCTGCTGGTGGGCGGCGCGCTGCTGCTCGGCCTGCTGATCGCGGCCGCCATCCTGCGCGCCTGAGAAACTCCTCCGTTACGAACGCCCGCCGCAGTTCGCCGGCATCACCGTGACCGGATAGCCCTTGCAGTTCCAGCTTGCCTTGCCCGATTGCAGCGTCGGGGTGAAAGTGACTTCCAGCGCGTTCTTCTCGTTCCAGCCGCGGATATCGCCGTTCTCCGATACGATCCATTTCATCTCGCCGAACTTCGGATCGCTCTTCGTGGCGAGCTTGACTTCCTTTCCCACCCCGACGAGGTTGCCCGACTTCTCGGCAGAGGCGGCCACCTGCTGCTTGGCCGGCTCTGCGCCCAGAATGAGCGCCTGCGCGGCTTCACGGGCCTCGGCTCCCGCCCGTTGCGGCAACACCACAGCGACGGCGAGAAAGCCGATCAGGGCAAGACCGGCGACGACCAACAACGCGATGCGCATTTTTTTATCCCCTTATGCCAGACGCGAACCGAGCTTACCATGAACTTTAGAAGCTAGTTCCGAGGCTTGGAGCGGTTCCTTAAGGTCTTTTGCATGATTACGCGACGACTGAGGATCAGGGGACGAGTGCAGGGGGTCGGGTTTCGCGAAGCCCTTTGCGGCGAGGCACTAGAGCGCGGCGTCGCGGGGTGGGTCCGCAATCGGACCGACGGCAGCGTGGAGGCGCTGGTCCAGGGACCGCCCGACCGGGTAGCCGAGCTCATCGTCTGGGCGCGGCGCGGGCCCCCGGCTTCCCGCGTCGACGACGTGCGGGTCGAGGCAGGCGACGACGAGCCTGCGCACGCCGGGTTCGAGCGACGACCGACCGCGTAGCGCGGCTGCGGGTATCGGGCAGCGCGACTTTCCTCGGCGCCGTTGCGGCCACCCTTGAGCGGGGAGAAGAATCCCCGGCGTCACATCGAATCGAGGGGAGAGAGATGACCGCCATGCCCCGCCAGGTGCTCCTCATCTGGATCCAATCAGCGTTGCAGGCAGCCCGGCCGACCGATTCCGCCATGCCGCTCGAAGACCTCGCACGCCTCGCCTCGGAGCTTCAGGCGCTCGAGGGGAAGGAAGGAACATGAGCGCGAGACCGCTGTCAGCGCAGGAGCTTTGCGAGTCCGTCCGCGCCTGCGCGCGGTTCGACGCCTCCCGGCTCGACCGCGTACTCGCCGTCGACGAGACGCGCGGGCTGGTCGAGATCCAGTCGGGAGCCACGTGGAAGAGCCTGGCGGCGCGGCTGCGCCCCGGCGAACGCCGCGCACAGGAAGTGCGCACCACGCGTCCGACCATCGGCGAAAGCCTCGCCTGCAACGCCGCTGGGCCCGACGGACGCCCAACCGTGGACCACGTGCTCTCGTTCACCATGGTCACGCCGGACGGCCAGCTGCGGCGCGTCGATCGCATGAGCAACGCCAGCCTCTTCGCCCTGGTGGTCGGCGGACAGGGCCTCTTCGGCGCGATCTACAGCGTCACCTTGCGCCTCGAGTCGCTCGCCCGCGCGATCGCCGAGGCGCAGACGCCGGACGCGCACGTCGAGCCGTGCCCGCGCACGGCGCGCAGCCTGGTGCTGCTGGTACCGCCCGCCAGGCTCGAGGCGCTGCTGGCGGCGTGCCGGGAGTCTTGCGCCGAGTGGCGCCTCGAGCTTGAGAGCCTCGCCGTGCGGCGAGTGCGCACGGACGAGGAAACGTTCCTGCGCCTCCCCGGGCGCGAATACTGCGAGGTCGGCCTCGGTCTCGCCGAAGGCGCCAATCTCGGAGCGCAAGTGCGCGTGACGCAGCTCAAGCGCAGCCTCATCGACCTCGCGATTTCCAACGGCGGGGGCTTTCCGATCTCGTGCACGCCCGAGGCCACGCGCGAGCAGATCGACGCCTGCTATCCGCAGCTCGCCGGCTTTCTCGCCGAGCAGCGCCGGATCGACCCGCACGAGCGCTGGGCAAACGGCTGGCTGCGCCACCATCGGAGCCTCCTGACGCGCGAGCCCTGCGAGGTGCGCTGGGGCAGCTAGAGGGAGCTGTACACGACCTCGACGTTTTCCGGCGCGAGCCAGGCGCCGAGCTCGCTGATGAGCCGGGTCTCCGGCCGCACCCGCCAGCTCTCGCCGAGCGCGAGCTTGCACAGCGCGGTTCCGTTCTCGTATTCCACGAGCACCTGGCAGCTGCCGTCACCGCTGGCGCGATAGGGCCCGAGCACCTGCTGCAGCCGCCTGGCGTCGGCCTGGCCGTTCATGAAAAGCTTGAGCAGCGCGGCATGGCGGTTGCGCAGCGTCTCCAGGTCCATGAGCTCGTCGGCGCTGACCCGCAGGCCGCCCGAGAACTCGTCGGACTGGACCTTGCCGGCGACCACCAGCAGCGAGTCCTCCTTCAGCTTCTCGCGGTGCTTTTCGAACAGCTCGTTGAATACCGAGATCTCCACCTGCGCGGTGCCGTCGTCGAGCATCACCACCATCATCCGGCCGCGCCGCGTCATCTGGGTGCGCGCGGCCACCACGACGCCGGCCATCGTCACGCGCTCGCCGGCGGAGAGCTTGGCGAGCGGCACCCGGGGAAAGCCCGCCAGCTCGCGCTCGTAAACCTTGAAGAGGTGCCCCGACAGGTAGAAGCCGAGCGCCGCCTTCTCCTCGGTCAGCTTCCGCCGCATGTCCCACGGCGCGGCGTCGACATAGACCACGGCGCCGCCGCGCGGCGCCTCGGCCTCGCCAAAGAGGCTTTCCTGCGAGGCCTGAGCGAGCGCCTGCTCCGCCGCTTCGAGCGCGCGCCCGGCCGAAGCGAGAAGCCTTGCTCTTTGAGAATCAATGGAATCAAAAGCACCTGCGCGAACCAGCGCCTCCACGACTCGACGGTTGACCAGGCGCTTGTCGACCCGGCTGCAGAAGTCGAAGAGGTCGGTGAACGGCTTCTCGCGCCGCGCATCGAGAATCGCGCTGATGGCGCTCTCCCCGGTGCCGCGGACCGCGCCGAGGCCGTAGCGGATGGTTGCGCGATCCACCGCGACGAACCGGTATTCCGATGCGTTGACGTCCGGGGGCAGGATGACCAGCCCGTTGGCGAGCGCGTCCTCGTGGAACTGGCGCACCTTGTCGGTGTCGTCCATCAGCGCGGAAAGGTTCGCCGCGAAGAACGCCGCGGCGTGGTGCGCCTTCATGTACGCGGTCTGGTAGGCGAGCAGCGCGTACGCCGCGGCGTGCGACCGATTGAATCCGTAGCCCGCGAACTTCTCCATCAGGTCGAACAGCTGCGTCGCCTTGGACTTCGACAGCCCGTTCTTCTCCGCTCCGGCGACGAAGATCTCGCGCTGCTGCGCCATTTCCTCGGGCTTTTTCTTGCCCATCGCGCGCCGCAGGAGATCCGCGCTGCCGAGCGAGTAGCCGCCGATCACCTGCGCGATCTGCATCACCTGCTCCTGGTACACCATGATCCCGTAGGTCGGGCCCAGGATCGGCTTCAGGCGCGCATCGAGATACTCGACGCTTTTTCCGTGCTTGCGCTCGATGTACTCCGGGATGAGGTCCATCGGCCCCGGCCGGTACAGGGCCACCAGCGCGATCACGTCCTCGAAGCGGTCGGGGCGCGCGCGCTTGATCAGGTCGCGCATGCCGCGCGATTCCAGCTGGAACACGGCGGTGGTGTTGCCCGCCGACAGCAGCTTGTACGCCTCCGCGTCGTTCAGCGGGATTTTTTCGAGCGAAAACGCGGCCTCGCCCAGGCGCCGCACGAAGCGCTCGGCCCAGTCCAGGATCGTCAGGGTGGTGAGGCCGAGGAAGTCGAACTTGACCAGGCCCACCGCCTCGACGTCGTCCTTGTCGAGCTGCGAGATCACGTTGGCAGTGCCTTCGGCGGCGTACAGCGGGCAATAGTCGGTGAGCCGCCCGGGCGCGATCAGCACGCCGCCGGCGTGCATGCCGACGTTGCGCACCAGGCCCTCGAGCTTGCCCCCGAGCTCGAGCAGCTCCCTCACCTCCTCTTCCTTCTCCTCGCGCTCGGCGAGCAGCGGCTCCATCTCGCGCGCGTTGTCGAGCGTGATGGTCTTGCCCGGCTGCACCGGGATCAGCTTCGCGATCTGGTCGCAGAAGTTGTAGCCAAGGTCGAGCACCCGGCCGCAGTCGCGGACCACCGCCCGCGCGGCCATGGTGCCGAAGGTGGCGATCTGCGAGACGCTCGCCTCGCCGTACTTGCCGCGCACGTACTCGATCACGCGGTCGCGCCCGTCCTGACAGAAGTCGATGTCGAAGTCGGGCATCGACACCCGCTCCGGGTTGAGAAAACGCTCGAACAGCAGGTCGTACTTCAGCGGATCGAGGTCGGTGATGCCCAGCGAATAGGCGACCAGCGAGCCCGCCCCCGAGCCGCGCCCCGGACCCACCGGCACGCCATTTTGCCGTGCCCAGTTGATGAAGTCGGCGACGATCAGGAAGTAGCCGGCGAAGCCCATCTGGACGATGGTCCCGATCTCGAACTCGAGGCGCTCGCGGTAGCGCGGCCTTTCCTCCTCGCCGAGAGCGAGCTTGTCGAAGCGCCGGGCGAGGCCCGCGTGCGCCTCGCCGCGCAGGTAGTCGTCAATGGTCACGCCCGGGGGCGTCGGGAACGCGGGCAGGCGGCTCTTGCCGAGCTGGATCTCGAGATTGCAGCGCCGCGCGATCTCGACCGAGTTCTCGAGCGCCTGCGGCAGGTCGGCGAAGAGCTCGGCCATCTCGTGCTGGCGCTTGAAATACTGCTCGGGAGTGAACAGCTTCGGCCGGCGCTGATCGGCGAGCACGTGACCTTGCGCGATGCACACGCGCGCCTCGTGCGCCTTGAAGTCGCCGCGCTCGAGGAACTGGACCGGATGCGTGGCCACCACGGGAAGCGCGAGGCGCCCGGCGAGCGCCACCGAGCGGGCGACGAGCGCCTCGCCCTGGGCAAAGCCGGCGCGCTGCACCTCGATGTAATAGCAGCCCGGAAAGAGCTCAGCCCAGCCGCGCGCCAGGCGCTCGGCGGCCTCGGCATTGCCCGCAGCCAGCGCCTGACCGACGTCGCCCGCCGCCGCCCCAGAAAGGGCGATCAGGCCCTCGGTCCCCTCTTCGAGCCAGGCGCGGGAGACCTCCGCGCGCGCGCGGTACTGATTGCGCAGCCAGGCGCGCGACAGCAGGTCGCACAGACGCAGGTAGCCCGCGCGCGAGGTGCAAAGGAGCAGCATGCGAACCGGCTTGTCGCGATCGCCGGGATTCTGCAGCCAGCAGTCGGCGCCGATGATCGGCTTCACGCCAACGGCGCGGGCGGCGCCATAGAACTTGACCAGGCCGAACAGGTTGGCGAGATCGGTTAACGCGAGCGCCGGCATGCCGTCGGCCGCCGCCCGGCTCACCGCCTGGTCCAGGCGGACGATCCCGTCGCTCACCGAGTACTCGCTGTGCAGCCTGAGGTGAACGAAGCGCGGCGCCGGCATGTCAAAAAAATTTTACCGGAAGCGACCCATGAAGGCCTTAGCCGTTGTTTTTGTTGCGCTCGTGGTCGGCGTAGCTCCTCGCGCAGCGACCCCGCAGGACCGCGGACGGGACCTCGACAAGGCCTACGAGGAGGCGCGCGCCGCGGCGCTCGCGCTGAAGGACGCCGAAGGCCGCCGCGATCAGGGTGTCGAGCCGCAGCCCGGCGAGATACAGGGTACGGCCTCCGGCGGCACGCGTCCCAGCGATCAGTATCGCGGCCGGCAGATGCTGCTCGAGCAGGAAGTGGAGCTCGCGCGCAAGCGCTACGACGCGGCGCTCAAACGTTGGAATGACCTGAAGTAGGAACGTCGTAAAACCCCTACCATGCGCGGGCCATGAGTCCCGCGCTGGGCGCCCTGCTGGCGGGCGCCACTTTCATTGCGTTGTCTCCGATTTTCGTGCGCGAGGCCCTGGCCGCCGGGGTCGGGCCGACTGCGGCCGCATTCTGGCGAGTAGCGCTTGCGGTTCCGGTCCTCTGGATCGTCTACGCCCTGGGAGCGAGTCCGCCGAGGCGGCGATACGGAGGCCGCCGTTATTTCGACACCTCGCCGCTGCTCCTGGCCGCTGCGGTCGCGTTCGCCGGGGATCTCGCCTTTTGGCACAAATCGGTCCAACTGACCTCGGTGGCGAACGCGACCCTGCTCGCCAACCTCGCCTCGATCTTCGTCACGCTGGCAGCATGGATCTTCCTGCGACAACGCCCGACGCCCACCTTCCTCGCCGGACTCGCCGCGGCGCTCATCGGCGTCGCGCTGCTCGTGCGCGCAAGCTTGGGGTTTTCGTCCACCGGCCTGCTCGGCGACGCACTCGGCGTCGTCACCGCGATGTTCTACGCCGGCTACCTGCTCGTAGTTAAGAGCCTGCGCGACAGCGGCGAGACCACGCTATACCTCATGGCGGTCTCCACCACCATCACCGCCATCGTGCTTTTCCCCATCGCGCTCGCCACGGGGGAGCCGATGATCCCGCACTCGGCAGCGGGGTGGCGGATTCTCGTCGGCCTGGCGCTGGTCTCGCACGCCGCCGGCCAGGGCCTCATCGCCTACGCGCTCGCGCACCTTCCGGCGGCGTTCTCGTCGGTGAGCCTGCTGTTCCAGCCGGTCATGGCGGCGCTCTTCGCCTGGCTCCTGCTCGCCGAGGCGCTCGCGCCGCTGCAGATCGCCGGCGGCGTGGTCGTGCTCGTGGGAATCTACCTTGCACGGCGCGGATCGAGCACGGGACAATGATCTTCCGGGAGGTCACATGGCCAAGACCAAGAAAGCCAAGAAAGCGAAGAAAGCCGCACCGAAGCTGAAGCGCAAGAAACTGAAGACGAGCAAGCCGGCGCCGCGCAGGAAAGTCGCGAAGAAGGCGGCAAAAGGAAACAAGGTTTCCAGAAAGCCGGCGCCGAAGCCGGTCAAGCTACAGACGCCCCCACCACCGAGCCCCGCACCGGTTCCGCCGCCGGGCGACCGAGTCGGCGTGGTCACCCATTACTTCAGCCACCTGTCCGTCGCCGTCGTGAAGCTCGACCCGAACACCAACCTGCACGTCGGGGACAAGATTCACATCAAGGGCCATACCACCGACTTCGGCCAGCGGGTCGAATCGCTGCAGATCGGCCACGCCGCCGTGGACCAGGTCGGACCCGACGACGACTTCGGCGTGAAGGTCGTCGACCACGCGCGCGAGCACGACGTCGTCTACAAGGTGAAGTAGCTAGACGATGAGCGCCTCGGGCTCTCCCGAGGCGCGCTCGACCGTGCCGATCTCGTAGACCGTCTCGCCCGCGCTTCGCAGATGATCGGCGGCTGCCTTGGCGTGTGCAGCTGCGACGACGACGACCATGCCGATGCCGCAGTTGAACACGCGCCACATTTCGTCCTCGGCGACCGCGCCGGCCTGCTGCAGCCATTGGAACACCGGCGGGCGCGGCCAGGCGCCCTTCTCTATCACCGCCTTCGTTCCGGCAGGGAAGACCCGCGGCACGTTGCCGACCAGCCCGCCACCGGTGATATGCGCAAGGCCCTTGACCGGCAGCGATTGGACGAGGTTCAGGACCGGCTTCACGTAGATGCGGGTCGGCTCGAGCAGGTCAAAGGGCGGTCGCGCATCACGTTCCAGGATTTTCCGGATGAGCGAATAACCGTTGGAGTGCGGCCCGCTCGACGCCAACCCGAGGATCGCGTCGCCCGGCGCGATCGAGCGGCCGTCGATGATGCGCGCCTTCTCGACCACGCCGACGGCAAAGCCGGCGAGATCGTATTCGTCCTGCGGAAAGGCCTTCGGGTGCTCGGCGGTCTCGCCGCCGATGAGGGCGCAGCCGGCGAGCTCGCAGCCCTTCGCGATTCCCTTCACCACTTCGGTGGCGACGCGCACGTCGAGGCGCTCGCAAACGTAATAGTCGAGGAAGAAAAGGGGCTCCGCGCCCGAAGTCAGGATGTCGTTCACGCTCATCGCCACCAGGTCGATGCCGATGGTGTCGTGGCGGTCGGCCGCGAACGCGAGCTTGAGCTTGGTGCCGACGCCGTCGGTGCCCGAGACCAGCACCGGCTGCCGGTATTTCTTCGGGATCTCGCACAGCGCGCCGAAGCCGCCGATGCCGCCGAGCACTTCGGGACGTAGCGTGCGCTTGCCGAACGGCTTGATCGCCTCGACGAGCGCGTCGCCGGCGTCGATATCGACGCCGGCGTCGCGGTAGGAAAGGGGCTCCGGCATGCTAGATTTCAGGGTTTCCGCCATTCTAATGCGGCAGCTCCCGCTTCCGATTTTCGCGGCCGCAACGCCGAGCCTTGACAATTACGTCGCCGGGGCGAATGCCGAGGCGCTCGAGGGTGTCCGTTCGCTCGCGCTGGGCCGGCTGAAGGAAACGATCGTCTATCTGTGGGGCGCGCAGGGCAGCGGCCGGAGCCATCTGCTGCGGGCCGCAGCCGGCGCCAACCCGGCCCTGGTGATCGCCGACGACGTCGAGGCGCTCGCCGAGGCGGCCCAGCAGGCGCTTTTCATCGCGATCAACCTCGCGCGCGAAGGCGGGCCTGCGGTCCTCGCAGCCGGCAACGCGCCGCCGGCGCAGCTCCGCCTGCGCGAGGACCTGCGCACGCGCCTCGGCTGGGGGCTCGTCTACCAGTTGAAGCCGCTCTCGGACGCCGAAAAAGCGGTGCACCTGCGCAGCGAGGCGCTCCGCCGGGGACTCACGCTGTCCGAAGAGGTGGTCCGGTACCTCCTGACCCACCTGCCCCGCGACCTCGCGAGCCTCCATGCGGTGCTCGACCGGCTCGACCGGCACTCGCTCGCCCGCCAGCGCGCGGTGACGCTAGCGCTGGTTCGTGACGCCTTGTCAATAAATGACGACGACTAAAAGCAACAGTGCCTGGCCGCGCCCCCCCTCCCGGGGAATTCTGCATGGACAACCACCCCCGCGAAGACTAGATTGGGAGTACCCAAAGGACGCTGCGATGTCCTTCCGCACTCTCGTTCGTCGAGCCCTTGTCATCGCGTTGGCCGCGGTCGCGCCGGTATACGCCCAATCGGGCTTGCGCCTGCCCGAGCGCAGCGAGCCGGGCATCGACCCGGGCTTCGCGCGCGGCTGGCTGGCGCCGGAATTCGACCGCTTCGGGTTCGCTACGTATCAGGCCCTGGGGATGGGCTTTGCGCCGCCCCAGCGCAGGCAGTGGTCGTACTCGTTCGGCGAGCGCACCAGCCTCGGCCTTTCGGTCAACAGCCGCGAGTACGACTACGACCAGCGCAACCTCTCGGTCTTCGGGCGCTACTGGTTCGCCAACGACTGGGCGGTGAGCGCCGAGAGCCTGTCGCGCGAGCCCACGGGCCTGCTGCGGCTGCAGGACTTCCGCATCGGCGTCCAGCGCCGGTTCTGAGCACCTCGCCGGGATAGACTGCGGGGCGCCATGCGCCTCGCCCTGTTCGACCTCGACAACACGCTCCTCGCTGGCGACAGCGACTATGAGTGGGGCCAGTTCCTGGTGGACCGCGGCATCCTCGAGCGCGAGGCCTACGAGGCCCAGAACCGGGCCTACTACGGGCAATACGCCGCCGGCACGCTCGACATCCACGAGTACCTCGGCTTCGCGCTGCGCCCCCTCGCCGCGCACACCCAGGCGGACCTAGCCCGCTGGCACGCCGATTTCATGCGCAGCCGCATCCTGCCCATGGTGAGCGCCGGCGCGCGTGCGCTCGTGACGCGCCACCTCGAGCGCGGCGATCTCTGCGCCATCATCACCGCCACCAACAGCTTCGTCACCGCGCCGATCGCGCGCGAATTCGGGGTGCCGCACCTCATCGCGACCGAGCCCGAGTGCCGCGACGGACGTTTCACCGGGCAGCTCGCCGGCATCCCGTGCTTCCGCGAGGGCAAGGTGCGGCGGCTCGACGACTGGCTCGGCTCCCGGGGCCGGCGCCTCGACGAATTCGGCGAATCGGCCTTCTACAGCGATTCGCACAACGACCTGCCCCTGCTCGAGCGCGTGACGCGACCGGTGGCGGTCGACCCCGACGACGAGCTCGCGCGCGAGGCGGCGCGCCGCGGGTGGGAACGGATTTCCCTTCGCCGGTAGAATCCCGGCCCTCAATGATCAAGAGGTTCATCAGGCGGGTACTCGGGTTGCCCTCCGAAAGCCTGCAGCGGGTGCCGCGGGAAAGGCACGGCCTCGCCAGCGAAGCCATCAGTCCGTCGGCGGCCAAGGTGTGCGCGGCGCTGCGCGAGGCGGGATTTTCCGCCTACGTCGTGGGCGGCGCGGTGCGCGACCTGCTCCTTGGCATCGCGCCGAAGGATTTCGACATCGCCACCGATGCGCGCCCGGAGCAGATCCGGCCGCTCTTCCGGCGCGCCCTCATCATCGGCAGGCGCTTTCGCCTGGTCCACGTGATACTCGGCGGCGACACGGTGGAGGTTTCCACGTTTCGCGGCGCCGACACCTCGACCGCCGAGAAGGACGAGCATGGCCGGGTGCTGCGCGACAACGTCTTCGGCACCCAGGAGGAGGATGCGCGGCGCCGCGACTTCACGGTCAACGCGCTGTACTACGACCCCGCCAGCGAGGAGATCGTCGACTTGCATGGCGGCCTCGACGACCTCAAGAAGCGCATGCTGCGCGTGATCGGCGATCCCGAGACCCGCTATCGCGAGGATCCGGTGCGCATGCTGCGCGGGGTGCGGCTCGCGGCGAAGCTCGGACTCACCCTGGAGGCGCAGACGCGCGAGCCGATCCGCAGTCTCGCGCCGCTCATGGAGCGGGTGCCGCCGGCGCGCCTCTTCGACGAGATGCTCAAGCTCCTGCTGTCGGGACACGCCAGCGCCTGTCTGCGGCAGTTGCGCGACGTGGGCCTGCACAAGGGCCTGCTGCCGCTGCTCGACGTGATCCTCGAGCAGCCCCTGGGAGAGCGCTTCGTCACCCTGGCGCTCGCCCAGACCGACGAGCGCGTGCTCGCCGAGCGTCCGGTCTCGCCGGCGTTCCTGTTCGCGGCGCTCCTCTGGCACGAGGTGCTCGCGGCATGGAAGGCGCGCCAGGCGCGGGGCGAGCGAGCGCTGCCCGCCCTGGAAGGCGCGATGGACGAGGTGCTCGACACCCAGTGCGCGAAGCTCGCCATCACGCGCAAGCTCACCGCGACGATGCGCGAGGTCTGGGCGATGCAGCCGCGCTTCGAGCAGCGCTCCGGCAGCCGCGCGTTCCGCCTGCTCGAAGCGCCGCGCTTTCGCATGGCCTACGATTTCCTGGCGCTGCGCGCCGCGAGCGGCGAAGTGGCGGCTGACCTCGAAGAGTGGTGGCGCGCATTCCAGAGCGCCGACGCCGAGTCGCGCCAGGCGATGCTGCTGCCCGAGAGCGGAGCGCGCAAGCGCAGGCGGCGACGGCGCAAGAAGGGGCCCGCGGCGGCCCCGACGCCCGAGGCGGCGTGACCGCGGCGTTCATCGGCCTGGGAGCCAACCTGGGCGAGCCGCAGCGCCAGGTGCAGGAGGCCTTCCGGGAACTCGATGCCATCCCGCATACTCGCGTGGTGCGCACTTCGTCGCTGTACCGCTCGGCGCCGCTCGGCTACGCCGAGCAGCCGAGCTTCGTGAACGCGGTGGCGCAGGTGGAAACGGGCCTGCCCGCCGAGCGGCTGCTCGCCGAGCTGCACGCCATCGAGACGCGCCACGGCCGCAGCCGCAGCTTCGCCAATGCGCCCCGCACGCTCGACCTGGACTTGCTTCTGTTCGGCAATGCCATCCTCGACGTTCCAGGATTGAAAGTTCCGCATCCGCGAATGCACGAGCGCGCTTTCGTCCTGCTTCCACTGGTGGAAATCGCCGAGAACGTCGCGATCCCGGGACGCGGTACGGCGAAGGCATTTCTGGACAGATGCGGGAACCAGGGCGTGGAGAAGCTCGATTGACCCAGCTCTCGCCGGTCTTCGTCTCGGCCGCGCTGCTCGTCGCCTCCAACGTGTTCATGACCTTCGCCTGGTATGCGCACCTGAAGAACCTCGCCGCCTGGCCATGGTGGGCGGCCGCGGCGGTAAGCTGGGGAATCGCCCTCTTCGAGTATCTTCTCCAGGTGCCGGCCAACCGCATCGGCTACACCGCGCTCACGCTGCCGCAGCTCAAGATCATGCAGGAGGCGATCACGCTCGCGGTGTTCGTGCCCTTCGCGATCCTCTACATGAAGCAGCCGGTGAAGCTCGACTATCTCTGGGCGTCGCTGTGCATCATGGGCGCGGTGTACTTCGTCTTCCGTGGATAGGTTCCGCTACCTGGTGGTCGAGGGGCCGATCGGCGCGGGCAAGACCAGTCTCGCGCGGCGTCTTGCGCCGCGGTTCTCGGCGGACCTCCTGCTCGAGCAGCCGGGGGAGAATCCGTTCATCGCGCGCTTCTATCAGGACATGGCGCGCTATGCGCTCCCGGCGCAGCTTTTCTTCCTTTTCCAGCGCGCGCGCATGGTCGAGCCCCTGAAGCAGCCCGACATGTTCTCGCGGCCGACGGTCGCGGACTTCCTTCTCGAGAAGGACCTGCTGTTCGCCCGCGTCACCCTGTCGAGCGACGAGTTCGCCCTGTACCACAAGATCTACGAGGCGCTGCGGCCGCAGGCGCCGGCCCCCGATCTCGTGGTCTACCTGCAGGCCCAGCCCGCGGTGCTCGCCGAGCGGGTGCGCCGGCGCGCCGCGGCGTTCGAGCGCGGCATCTCCGAGGAATACCTGGCCCTCCTCGCCGACAGCTACGCGCGCTTTTTCTATCACTACAGCGCCGCGCCGGTGCTCACGGTGAATTCCGAGAACCTCAATTTCGTGGAGCGCGACGCCGATTTCGAGCTCCTTGTGTCGCGCATCCGCGGCATGCGCAGCCGGCGCGAGTTCTTCAGCCTGGGATGAAGATCGCGCGCGACCTGCCCACGCTGCGCGCGGCCGCGGCGGCGCTCGGGCCCCTTGCCTTCGTGCCGACGATGGGCAATCTGCACGCCGGGCATGTTTCGCTGGTGCGCCTCGCCAGGCGCCACGCACGCGCGGTCGCGGTGAGCATCTTCGTCAATCGCCTGCAGTTCGCCCCGGGCGAGGATTTCGAGCGCTATCCGCGCACTTTCGACGACGACCGGCGCCTGCTCGACGCCGAGGGCGTGGAGCTCGTTTTTGCGCCGGCCGAGAACCTGCTGTATCCGCAGGCGCAAACCGTGCTCGTCCATCCGGGCCCGCTCGGCGAGGAGCTCGAGGGCCGCTTCCGGCCCGGGTTCTTCAACGGCGTGTCGACCGTCGTGCTGAAGCTCTTCAACGCGGTGCAGCCAGCCGCGGCGGTATTCGGCAAGAAGGACTACCAGCAGCTCGCGGTGGTGCGCGAGATGGTGCGCCAGCTCGACCTTGCGGTCGAAATCGTCGCCGGAGAGACGGCGCGCGAGCCCGATGGGCTCGCCATGAGCTCGCGCAACGCCTATCTTTCCGCAGCCGAGCGGGCCGAAGCGCCGCGGCTGCACCGGCTGCTGCGCGAAGTAACCATGAAAAAAATCACACCCGAGCAGGCGATGCAACAGCTCGTGGCTGCGGGATGGAAGCCCGACTATGTCGAGGTACGGCGCCGCGTCGACCTGAAGGTTCCGCAGGCGGGCGAGCGCGAGCTTGTAGTGCTCGGCGCGGCGCGCCTCGGCCGCACTCGACTCATCGACAACCTCGAGTTCTGAGCCAGAGTTCTAAGTCTTAGGTTCTAGCTCTTCCTAGGTCGGATAGGGATCGAACGTGATCGCTTCGACCGGATGGCCCATCGCGCGCGCGATCCGATCCATCGCCTCGTCGGTCAGTTGCACGGCATGGAACTCGCTCTCCGCCCCCTTCGAGGAGATGAATGCCCTGGCGGCGGCTTCGGTGTTCCAGGTGACGACCGGGTCCGGCGTAACACCGGGCAGCTGACGGCAAATAGGAAATCCGTCCGATTTGCAAACTATTGCATACATGGTCAGGGGGGTTTGCGAGGTAATTTACACGAATCCGGCGCTGCGCCTGGGAACGCGAACCTCAGGGAGTCCCTGATTGCGACATTTGTCACGCCTCGTTTTAATGGATGTGGGAGGTACTGGAGCTTCGCCGCCGCCACGCACGGCTCCGGGCCGAATTCAAATGCCCCAGACCCGAGGGGCGAACTTTCTGGGGAAAGGAGAAATCCCGTGAGCAACCTCCGCGACACCGTAGGTCTTTGCATTCCATATGGCAGGGCGGATTCGCAGTACGAGACCGAGTTCGAGCCCGCGACCGCGACGCTGTGGGGCTATTTCAATCCAAACCAGGACGCCCCCTGCTTCAGCCTGGGCCTGCTCAAGGACATCGCGTCGCACGACGAGGCGTTTGCGCGCGATGGCGGCCACGTAGAGATCGAAGGCCGGGGCTACCAGGCCAACCACTATGTGCTCGCTTCGCGCACGCCGCGCGTGTTCAACATGGGAGGAGATCTCGCGCTCTTCTCGATGCTGATCAAGTCGCAGGACCGCCACGCGATCGGCAGCTACGCGAAGCTGTGCATCGACAACATGTACCGCCGCATCCAGAATTTCCGCTCGCCCACCCTGACGACTATTTCGCTGGTGCAGGGTGACGCGCTCGGCGGCGGCTTCGAGGCCGCGCTTTCCTCCGACGTGATCATCGCCGAGGAGAGCGCGCAGATGGGTCTGCCCGAGATTCTGTTCAACCTGTTCCCGGGAATGGGGGCGTGCAGCCTGCTCGCCCGCCGCATCGGCATCCGCGCCGCCGAGGAGCTCGTGCTTTCGGGCAAGATCTTGACCGCGGCGGAGCTCCACAGGCTTGGCGTCGTCGACGTGCTCGCCACCGATGGCCAGGGCGAAACCGCGGTGCGCAACTGGATCGCGCGGAACGCGAAGCGGCGCAACGGCCTGCAGGCGGTGTTGCGCGCGAGGCACCTGATCCACCCGGTCAGGCGTGAGGAGCTCGATGGGATCGTCGAGCTCTGGGTCGACGCGGCGATGCGGCTGCGCGAACGCGACCTCAAGATGATGGGCCGCCTCGTGCGCGCGCAGGCGCGCCGCATGGAGTCCGGCGAGAGCATCGTCGGGGCCGGAGCGCTGGTAGCCGCGGAAGTTGCCGCCTGAGTTCAGCGAGGCAGGGCTTCCACTGCCTGGAGCAGGCGCGGCCAGAGCGGCGAGCCTGCATGCCGGGAGAAGAAACCGAAATGGCCGATGCGGCGCACGCCCGCGTCGGCCGGCGTGAAGTGGAGGTAGTGCAACGGAGATAGCCGAGGGTAAAAGGCCAGCAGGTGTCGGGTGCCCGAAGGCGTGGCGAAGGCATCGTCGGCGATGGTTACCAGAAGCGCGGATCGCTGCAGGGCGCTGCAGCGATCGAGCAAGGACTGCACCCCTTTGGCATGCGCCCGGGTCGGCCTGAGCTCCGGCGTGCGACGGCCGGCCCACTGTAGGGCGAACATCCCCGGAATGTCCTCGCCGAGCCCCAGCCGGCGAGCCGGGAAGTAGCCGACGACGCGCGTCACGGCCGGCATGAGCGCGTGCCACAGGAGCGTCATCGGCAGCCGGTAGCGCCAGCTGTAATCGCGGTAGTAACCGGTATGGGCGCCGATCATCACCAGTCGCGATTGCTCGGCTGAGTTATGAGCGCCCCCTACCAGCAGCGCGCCGATCGAATGGGCGATCCCGAGGATCTCCGCCGAGCCGTAGCGCTGGCGCAGCCACGCAATCGCGCCTGCACAGTCGTATTCCGCCCAGTCCTCGATCGCCGCATGAAAGCCGCGCAGCCGGTCCGGTCGCGACAGCCCTATGCCACGATAGTCGTACGTCAGCGTGGGGATTCCCAGGCTCGCCAGATAGCGCGCGAAGCGGCCGTAGCGAACCGCCGGAATGCCCGCGCCACAATGCAGCAGCGCGGCGCGCTGCGGCGTCCCGCCGCCGGGTTTTTCATACAGGCGCGCGCCGAGCTCGTAGCCGTCGTGCGCGCGCAGCCGCAGCGGCAGCGCTTCGCCTACTTCCGTTTCATCGGGGCTCGCCACCCGGCGAGCATAAGCTAGCCGACCGACTTGCGCCGGTCGTGGATGTGGTGCTCGAGCTGCCTGCGTGCTTCGCCCATTTCGTCGGCGAGCTTGCGGTGCAGCGCCGATGCCTGAAGCCGGAGCTCGCCGTCGGACAGCTTCGCGAGCCTTTCGCACAGGCTCGTCAGTCGATCGGTCCCGATGCTTGCCGAGGACCCCTTCATCGCATGGAGCAGCGAGCGGAATTCGTGGTGCTCGCGCGCCGCCAGCGCTTTCTCCATGCGCGCCAGAGTCGAGGTACCGTCGGCGAGGAACATGCCCACCAGCTTCTCGACGAACGCGAGCGAGGCACCGAGCTCCTCGAGATGCTGCAACGTGTCGGCATTGACCACCGCTGGCGACGCCGGCGCCGCAGGCCTTGGATGGAGCAGCTGCGGCTCGACTTTGCGCGCGGGCTCCGTCTTGGGCCCGGCAAGCCGCTGGATCTCGTCGAGCAGGCGAACCGTCTCGATCGGCTTGGCGAGGAAAGCATCCGCGCCCGCCTCGAGCGCCTCGGGCCTTGCCTCGGGGGTGACGTCGGCCGATAGCATGATGACCGGCAGGCGGGCGTGCCCGCGCGTCATGAGCCGCAACGCCTGCAGCGCCTCCATGCCGCCCATCCCCGGCATGTTGCGGTCGAGGATCACGAGATCGGGCGCGCCCGTCTCGACGGCGTCGAGCGCCTGCTCGCCGTCGTTGACGAGCGTGACGGCGTGGCCGGCGCGTTCAAGGATCCGGCCAATGACTTCGCGGTTGGTGGGATTGTCGTCGGCCACCAGGACGCGCAGCCCCGTGACCGTGCTCGCACGGCGCGCATAGTCCTGCAGCCGCACCACGCCTTCGCGCACCTCGTCGCCCGCCGCGACCGAGTGCAGCACGTTGAAGAGCCGCCGCTTGTCGAACGGCAGCTCGAGCACCGCGGCGAATCCCGAGGACAGCATCTCGAAGCGCCGCACGTCGGCATCGCGCGGCGCCGCCAGGATCGTGGGAGGCGCGGGGTTCGGTGCGGCGCGGCGAAAGCGCTGCGCAAGCTGGATGTCCTCACCGGTCGAGTAAAGCAGCGCGCTGTGATAGGGCCTCGCGAGGCTGATCTCCGACACCAGGCGCGCCACGGCCTCTTCGACCGTGGCGGCGGCGCTCGACGTCGCGCCCCAGCCCGCGAGCGCCTCTTCGAGCGCTGTCCGCTCGGGCAGCGGAAAGCCCGCGAGCAGGATGCGCGCCCCGCTCAGCTCCCCGGGTGTCTCGCCGCCGCTCGAGCGCTCGGGCTGCTTGTCCAGATCGACCTCGACCCAGAAGGTGCTGCCGAGGCCGAGAGCGCTCTCGACGCCTATGCGCCCGTTCATCAGGCCGACCAGCTGCTTGGCGATCGTCGTGCCTAGGCCGGTGCCGCCGAAGCGCCGGGTGGTCGACTCGTCGGCCTGGGCGAAGCTCTCGAAGATCTTGGCTTGCGCTTCCGCGGCGATGCCGATGCCGGTGTCGCGGATGGAGAACTTCAAGCGCACCCCGGACTCGGTTTCGGCCAGCACCGAGACGTGCACGGTCACGCTGCCCTTCTCGGTGAACTTGACGGCGTTGCCGGCGAGGTTGATCAGCACTTGGCGCAGGTGGTGCGGGTCGCCGCGCAGCGCCGGCGGCACCTCGGGCATGATCGAAACGACGAAGTCGACGCCCTTCGCCGCGGCCTGTGCCGAGACGATGCGGCAGGTGCTGTTGACGAGCGCATGCAGGTCGAAGTCGGTCTTCTCCACCACCACCTTGCCCGCCTCGATCTTGGAGAAGTCGAGCACGTCCTCGACCAGGCCGAGCATCACGCGCGAGGAGCTGCGCAGCGTCTGCAGCATGTCGGCCTGCTCGCGGTTGAGCGGGGTGTCGCGCATCAGATCGGCCATGCCGATGATCGCGTTGAGCGGCGTGCGCAGCTCGTGGCTCACCATGGAGATGAAGCGGCGCTTGGCGAGGTTCGCCGCTTCGGCGCGCGCCACGGCATCGAACATGCGCCGCACCAGCGAGAGGACGTACACGCTGACGGCGAACATGCCGATCATCAGCCCCACCCCCAGCGCCAGGTGCGCGCGCCAGAATTCGTTCAAATACAGCACCAGCCCGAACCCGAGCACGCTCATGGCGAGCTCCGAGATCAGGTAGCGCGGGCCGAAGCGGAAGCCGCTGCCGAGCGTCACCCAGATGTACAGCAGGAAGAGCGGCCCCGCCGACTCGCCGAAGAACGCCATGTACCAGCTGATCGCTGCGACGTCGGAGAACTGGGCGAAGATCCGGCGCGTCGGGGAAATGTGGCGCGTCGACGCGATGCGCGCGAAGATGAGCAGCGCCAGCACGAAGTGCGTGCTCATGACGTACAGCGGCAGCGCGTCGCGGTGCGCGAGGGCGTCGGGCAGGAGGTAGAGCGCCCCCAGCGCCGTGATGATCAGGCGCAGGATCCCCTGCTCGTGCTCGGTGTCGGGACGCGCCGCGAGCCGCGCGCGCAGCCGCTGCAGCGCGCTCAGCCGTGCAGGCGCCTCGGCCTTGGAATCGCCGGCGCTCACGAGCTCGCCGCCGCGGGTCCGGGATCCTGCCATTGACTCTGGATCTCCGTGATCTCTCTTCGCAGGCTGATGAAGACATCGACCAGGCGCGCATCGAAGTGGCGGCCGCGCTGGGCGGCGAGGTACTGGAACGCCCGTTCCGCCGGCCACGCCTGCTTGTAGGGCCGCGGCGAGGTGAGCGCGTCGTAGACGTCCGCCACCGCGACGATGCGCGCGCACAGCGGGATGTGGTCGCCCACCAGGCCGTTCGGATACCCGCTGCCGTCGAATCTCTCGTGATGGCCGAGCGCGATGAGCGCCCCCATGCGGACGTACTTGGAAGCGCTGCCCTTCAGGATCTCGTGCCCGATCAGGGGGTGGCGGCGCATGACCTGCCACTCGGCCTCGTCGAGCTTGGCGGGCTTCAACAGGATCTGGTCGGGGATGCCGATCTTGCCGATGTCGTGCAGCGGCGCGGCGAGCTCGATGGTCTCGGCCTCGTCGCGGTCGAGCCCGATCGCGCCCGCGATGAGGCGCGAATAGCGCGCCATGCGGATCAGGTGGTAGCCCGTCTCCTCGTCGCGGAACTCGCCGGCGCGGGCCAGCCTGAGCAGCGTCTCCTTCTCGCGCTCGCGCACCTCGCGCGTGGCGTCCTCCACCATGTGCTCGAGCAGGCGCCTGCGGTCCTCGAGCGCGAGCTGCTGCCGGCGCAGGGTAAGCAGGTTGCGGCAACGCGCCAGGCACTCGCGCGCGTCGACCGGCTTGGTGAGGAAATCGGTGATGCCCGCGTCGAGCGCCGCGTAACGCACCTTGCGGTCGTCGTGAACCGTCACCATCACGATCGGCACGTGCTCGTAGCCCGGCAGCGCGCGCAGGCGCTTCACGAACTCGATGCCGTCCATGTCCGGCATCATGTAGTCGACGAGCACCAGGTCGGCGACGTGGCGCGTCGCCCAGACCACGGCATCGACCGGCCGGGCGAAGCCCTCGACCGCGACGCGCTCGTCGAGGCTGCGCACCACCTGCTCCAGGATGGCCCGGCCGGTCGACTGGTCGTCGACCACCATGACGGTGTTCCGCGCCGAAGGCAGGACCCTCACCTGCGCCTTGGCCATTCTCACCCCGGGGTTATTGATTTCGCTCGCGAAAAAGGGTAGCGGCCGCCCCCGCCGCTGTCCAGCAAATCGGCGGCTTTTACAATTTTTTTAATCTCACTGTTGTGAAGTGGTGCCGGAAGAGAGACTCGAACTCTCATGGTGTTGCCACCGGCGGATTTTGAGTCCGCTGCGTCTACCGGTTCCGCCATTCCGGCCGCATGGTCCAGCGGCTTGAAAAATTATAATTGCGCCGGATGCTGGTCTCCGAGTTCGACTACGAGCTGCCGGCCGAGCTCATCGCGCAGCATCCCCCGCGCGAGCGCCGCGGGAGCCGGCTGCTTCACCTGCGCGCCGACGGCGCGATCGAGGACCTTGCATTTGCCGACCTGCCCCGCCTGGTCGACGGCCGCGACGCACTGGTCCTGAACGATACCCGCGTGATCAAGGCGCGCCTCGCCGGGCGCAAGGCGAGCGGCGGCAGGATCGAGCTTTTCGTCGAGCGCATCGTTGCGCCGCGCGAGGCCCTGGCGCTCATCCGGGCGAGCCACCCTCCCGCACCCGCCTCCACGCTCCTGGTCGGCGGCGGGGTTCGCGTAACCGTCATTTCGCGGGAGGAGGACCTGTACCGCGTCGAGTTCGGCGAGGACGTCGAGAAAGTGCTGGAGCGCTTCGGCGCCGTGCCCCTGCCGCCGTACATCGCGCACCCTCCCGCCGAAGAGGACCTCGAGCGCTATCAGACCGTGTACGCGCGCGTGCCGGGCGCGGTCGCGGCCCCGACCGCCGGCTTGCACTTCGATCGAGCGCTCCTCGCCGCGCTCGAAGCGCGCGGCGCGACGCTGGCCCGGCTCACGCTGCATGTCGGCGCCGGGACCTTCCAGCCGGTCCGCAGCGACACGGTCGAGGCCCATCGCATGCACCGGGAACGCTATTCGATCTCCCCTCAGACAATCAAATCTCTGGAAAATCGGCGCGTGCTCGCCGTCGGAACCACCTCGCTGCGCGCGCTGGAGAGCGCGGCGCGCAGCGGCGAGCTCGAGGGCGAGACCGATCTCTTCATCTATCCGGGATTCGAGTTCCGCGTCGTCGGGCGGCTGCTCACCAACTTCCACCTGCCGAAGTCCACGCTGCTCATGCTGGTCGGCGCGTTCGCCGGCAAGGAACGCATCCTGGAGGCCTATCACCACGCCATCGCCCTGCGCTACCGGTTCTTCTCGTACGGCGACGCCATGCTGATCGAAAGATGAACTTCAGCGTGATCGCCACCGACGGCGCGGCGCGGCGCGCCGTGCTCGAGCTCGCGCACGGGCGCGTCGACACGCCGGCATTCATGCCGGTCGGCACGTACGGCGCGGTCAAGGCCACCTCGCCCGCCGAGCTCGCGCAGGCGGGCGCGCAGATCGTGCTCGGCAATACCTTCCACCTGTGGCTGCGCCCCGGGCTCGAGGTCATCGCAAGACACGGCGGCCTGCACCGCTTCATGGGATGGCACGGTCCCATCCTCACCGACTCCGGCGGCTTCCAGGTGTTCAGCCTCGGCGCGCTGCGCAAGATCTCCGAGGAAGGGGTGCGCTTCGCTTCTCCAGTCAACGGCGACCGGCTCCTGCTCACCCCCGAGGAGTCGATGCGCATCCAGGCGATCCTCGATTCGGACATCGCCATGGCGTTCGACGAGTGCACCGCCTATCCGGCCACCGAGGCCGAGGCCGCGGCTTCGATGCGCCTTTCGATGAGATGGGCACGCCGCTCCCGCGATTCCTTTGAAAGCGGAAATGCGCTCTTCGGCATCGTCCAGGGGGGGATGTACGAATCCCTCCGGGAGGAATCTTTGGAGGAATTGAAAAACATTGGCTTCGACGGCTACGCCGTGGGCGGGCTTGCCGTGGGCGAGCCCAAGGACGAGCGCCGCCGCATCCTCGCCCACCTGGCGCCGCGCATGCCGCCCGAGCGGCCGCGCTACCTGATGGGCATGGGCACGCCCGAGGACATCGTCGAGGCCGTCGCCGGCGGCATCGACATGATGGATTGCGTGCTTCCCACGCGCAACGCGCGCAACGGCTGGCTCTTCACGCGCCACGGCGACATCCGCATCCGCAATGCGCGCTACCGCGACGATCTCGCCCCGCTCGACGCGCGCTGCGCCTGCTACACCTGCCGCAACTTCACGCGCGCTTACCTCTACCACCTGCAGAAGACCAACGAGATCCTGGGTGCCAGGCTCAACACGCTGCACAACCTGCACTACTACCAGGAGCTCATGGCGGAGCTGCGCGCCGCGATCGAGTCCAGGTCGTTGGCCGCGACCGCGGCGCGGCTTGTCGCGCAACGCCGCTCGCTCGAGGCGGAGGACGACGCGCCCCGGCGTGTATAATTTTTCGTCTATTCAAACGTTTCCGGAGTTCCTGTTGATCTCGCCCGCCTACGCGCAGGCCGCCATCGGCGGCGACTCGGGGTTCATCGGCTTCCTGCCGATCATCCTGATGTTCGTGTTGCTCTACTTCCTCATGATCCGCCCGCAGATGAAGCGCGCGAAGGAAACCAAGGCGATGATCGAGGCGCTGCAGAAGGGCGATGAGGTGGTCACCGCGGGCGGAATCGTGGGCAGGATCGCGAAGATGGGCGATCAGTACCTGAGCCTCGAGATCGCGCCCAACACCGAGATCAGCGTGCAGAGGGCGGCGGTGCAGATGATCCTGCCGAAGGGAACGCTCAAGAGCCTGCAGTAGTGAACCGGTTCCCTGTCTGGAAGTACACGCTCATCGCGATCGTCATCCTCGCGGCCTTCGTCTATACGGTGCCGAACTTCTTCGGCGAGTCTCCGGCGGTACAGGTCTCGAGCGCCAAGTCGACGGTCAAGGTCGACACCGCTCTTCTCGCCCGGGTCGAAGACATCCTCAAGAAGGAAAGCATTCCCTACAGCGGCGCCCAGGTCGACGCGACCGGTGTGCGCGTGCGCTTCGCCGACCCCGACACGCAGCTGCGGGCGAAGGACCTGATCGAGCGCGCGCTCAACGCCGGGACCGACGAGGGCGCCTACACCGTCGCGCTCAACCTGCTGCCGGCCTCGCCGAGCTGGCTCGCCAGGATCAACGCCCTGCCCATGTACCTCGGCCTCGACCTGCGCGGCGGCGTGCATTTCCTCCTGCAGATCGACATGCCCGCGGCAAGCCTCAAGCGCATCGAGAACCTCGCGGCGGACGTACGCAGCCAGCTGCGCGAGAAGAACATCCGGCACGGCGGGGTGGCGCGCGAAGGCCAGGCGATCCGGGTTCGCTTCCGCGACCCGGCCACGCGCGAGGCGGCGCGCGGCGCCATCCTCGCGAACATCCCCGACCTCGCGCTCGCCGAGCGCGACGACGGCCAGGACCTGCTCCTCGTCGGGACGCTGCGCCCCGAGGTGCTCAAGCGCGTCCAGGAGACGGCGGTCCAGCAGAACATCAGCACGCTGCACAACCGCGTCAACGAGCTCGGCGTGGCCGAGCCGGTGATCCAGCAGCAGGGCGCCGACCGCATCGTGGTGCAGCTGCCCGGCGTGCAGGACATCGCGCGCGCCAAGGAGATCCTGGGGCGCACGGCGACGCTGGAGGTGCGCCTGGTCGACGAGCAGGCGATGCAGAGCGGCAACACCTTCGGCACCGACGTGTTCCCGGAGCGCCGCCGCGACGGCAGCGTCGGCCAGGTCCCAACCAAGAAGCAGGTCATCGTCACCGGCGACCAGTTCGTCGGCGCGCAGGCCACCTTCGACCAGGACCACCGGCCGGCGGTGGCTGTCGAGCTCGACCAGGCGGGCGGCCGCAGCATGCGTATCACCACGCGCGAGAACCTCAAGCGCCTGATGGCCATCGTGCTGTTCGAGAAGAACAAGGGCGAGGCAATCTCGGTCGCGACGATCCAGGGCGAGTTCGGCAGCCGCTTCCAGATCACCGGCTCGTTCACGCCGGTGGAAACCAACAACCTCGCGCTCCTCATCCGCGCCGGCGCGCTCGCCGCGCCGATGGAAATCATCGAGGAGCGCACCATCGGGCCGAGCCTGGGGCGCGACAACATCGAGAAGGGGTTCAACGCCACGAAATGGGGCTTCGTCGCCATCGTGGCGTTCATGTCCGTCTACTACGTGCTTTTCGGATTGATTTCCTCGGTGGCGCTCGGCGTGAACCTGCTCCTGCTCGTCGCGCTGCTGTCGCTCCTGCAGGCGACGCTGACGCTGCCCGGGATCGCCGCCATCGCGCTCACCCTCGGCATGGCCATCGACGCCAACGTGCTCATCAACGAGCGCATCCGCGAGGAGCTGCGCAGCGGCGCCACCCCGCAGGCCGCCATCGCGGCGGGCTACGAGCGCGCCTGGGCGACGATCCTGGACTCGAACGTCACCACCTTCATCGTCGGGCTGTCGCTCCTCATGGTGCCGGGCGCGGTGCGCGGCTTCGCGGTGGTGCACTGTCTCGGCATCCTCACTTCGATGTTCTCGGCGGTCATGGTGTCGCGCGCCATGGTGAACCTGCTCTACGGACACCGCCGGCGGCTGGCGCGGCTCGCCATCGGCAACACGGCCTGGAAATGAGACCGGCAAGAAACGCCTGGAGCTAAGCGCATGGAATTCTTCAAGATCCGGCGCACCATTCCATTCATGCGGCACGCGCTGGTGTTCAACGTGCTGTCGCTGATCACGTTCCTCGCCGCCGTGTTCTTCCTCCTGCACCGCGGCCTCAACTTCTCGATCGAGTTCACCGGCGGCACGCTGATGGAGGTCGCGTACTCCCGGCCCGCGGAGACCGAGAAGATCCGCCAGGCGCTCGACAAGGCGGGCTACAAGGCCGAGGTGCAGAACTTCGGCTCCTCGCGCGACGTGCTGCTGCGGCTGCACCTGGAGAAAAACCAGTCGAGCGCCGATCTGTCGCAGAAAGTGCACGCGGTGCTGCAGGGACAGGACCCCAGCGCCGAGCTGCGGCGGGTCGAGTTCGTCGGCCCGCAGGTCGGCAAGGAGCTGGTCGAATACGGCGCGCTCGCGCTGCTGACGACGGCGGTGTTCATCGTGCTCTACCTGTGGATCCGCTTCGAGTGGCGCTTCGGCCTGTCGGCGATCATCGCCAACCTGCACGACGTCGTCATCATTCTGGGCTGCTTCGCCTTCTTCCAGTGGGAATTCTCGCTGCCGGTGCTCGCCGCGGTGCTCGCGGTGCTCGGCTACTCGGTAAACGAGTCGGTGGTGGTGTTCGACCGGGTGCGCGAGAACTTCCGCAAGATGCGCAAGGCCTCGACCACCGAGGTGATCGACTCGGCGATCACCGGGGTCATCTCGCGGACCATCATCACCCACCTGTGCACCCAGATGATGGTCACCACCATGCTCCTCTTCGGCGGCCCCGCACTGCACTATTTCGCGCTCGCGCTCACCATCGGCATCTGCTTCGGCATCTACTCCTCGGTGCTGGTGGCGAGCCCGCTCCTCATGTGGCTCGGCGCGAGCCGCGAGCAGTTCGTCAAGGCCGCACGCAAGGAGCGCGGCCGCGACGAGCACGAAGGCGCGGTGGTTTAGAAAATCGGGGTCTGACCCCGGTTCTTCCTGGTTCTAGTTTTCGGGGTCTGACCCCGATTTTCTACTTCAGAATCTGGATCAGGTTGGAGTAGTCGTCGGTCCAGGTGCGCCAGCCCGGCTGGTCCTCGGCCTCGCGGCCGCCGCCCTCGACGATCGGCTCGGCTTCGAGCGCGGCCGGGTCGCGCGACACGAGCACCCAGTCGCTGCGCGAGCGCAGGGTTTCGTCCTCGTCGTCCGGGTCGTCGTTCACCAGCACCGCATGCGCGCCCTGCTCCTTGGCGATGCGCGCCACGACCGGAATGAGGTCGAGGAAGCGGTTGGAGACGTGGAACGCGACGATGCCGTCGCTCTTCACGTGCTTGAGGTAGATGCCGAGCGCCTCGCGGGTGATGAGGTGCACCGGGATGGCGTCGCTCGAGAAAGCGTCGACCGCGAGCACGTCGAAGTTCTGCGGCGCCTCGCGCTCGAGCGTGAGCCGCGCATCGCCCAGCGCGACCTCGACCTTCGCCGGGCTGTCGGCGAGGAAGCTGAACTCCTGCTTCGCGAGCTGCACCACGCGCGGATCGATGTCGTAGAAGCGGTAGACGTCGCCGGGCCTGCCGTACGCCGCGATGGTCCCGGTGCCCAGGCCGATGACGCCGACGCGGATCGCGCCTCGCTCCTGGCGCGACTTGATCGCGACGCCGATGCCCGAGGTCTCCTGGTAGTACGTGGTGATGAACCTGCGCCGCTCGAGGTACTGCTCGCCGTGCATGATCGTGCCGTGCACCAGGCGGCGCAGGTGTCCCTGCTCGCCCGGGGAGCCGTACTCCTTCACCCGCAGCACGCCGTAGAACCCGCGCTCGGACACGCGCACGTCGCGGTGGTAGGAGAAGGCGTCGTAGGCGGCGCACGCCGCGACGCCCATCAGCACCCCGAGGCTCGCCAGGCTCTGGAAGCGGCCGAGCTGGGCGAAGCGCGTGGCGGCGAGCAGCGCGAGCACCGTCATCCCGATGCCGAGCTCGTAATAGGCGTCGAACGCGAGCGGCGCGACCACCGCCACGAAGAGGCCGCCGAGCGCCCCGCCGGCCGAGACGATGAGGTAGAACTTGGTGAGCTGCCGCGGCTCTGGCCGCAGGCGGTAGAGCTCGCCGTGGCAGAAGAGGCAGCCGAGGAACAGGCCCGGCAGGAACATGCCGAGCTGGAGCGGCAGGTTGTAGTGGTAATCCGAATCGACCAGCAGCCACCCCATTCCGGCGAGCCACGCCAGCACGAACGGCCACACCAGCTGCGGCCGGTACCAGTTGCGCCCTTCGAAGGCGATGATGAAGGTGAGGAGGTAGAGGACGAGGGGCGCGAGCCAAAGAAGCGGGATCGAGGCGACGTTCTGCGTGAGATGGTTGGTCGTGGCGAGCAGGAGAACCGAGCCGGTGGCCGAAAGCGCGAGCCACAGCCCGACCCGCTGCCTGGCGACCGGCGCCGCGACGGCCGCTGCTTCGACCGCGGCCGCGGAACGCGGGGTGCGCCAGGCCACCACGGCGCACAGGATTGCGAACGCCGCGAAGAGCCACGACCAGAGCCTCACCTGCTCGTGGGCGGCGAGAAAAGGCTCGACGACGAACGGATAGCCCACGAGCGCGATGAGGGAGGCGAGGTTCGAGATGGCGAAGAGGCGGTACGGGTTTTCGCCGGGACGGGCGCGCGCGAACCAGGCCTGGAGCAGCGGGCTGGTGGAGGCGACGAGCAGGTACGGCAGCCCGACCGAGGCGCCGAGGAGGAGCAGGATGCGGCTGATGGGCTCTTCATCGCCGCCCGGCTTCCACGCCTCGGACGGAGAGATCGGCAGCGTCGCCACCGCCGCGACGAGAAGCACCGTATGGATGATCGGCTGGAGCCGGCCTCGGCCCAGCTTCTTCTCGAGGTAGTGCGCGTAGCCGTAGCCCGCGAGCAGCAGCGCCTGGAAGAACAGCATGCAGGTCGTCCACACCGCCGCGCTGCCGCCGAACCAGGGAAGGATCAGCTTCGCGATCAGGGGTTGCACCAGAAAAAGCAAAAACGAGGACAGGAAGATCGTCGCGGCGTAGATCATTCGACTCTTCTCGGGGAATTCTAGAGACGCTTGGCGAGCTCCGCGGCGAGTCCGGTGTACTTGCCCGGCGTGAGGGCGAGGAGGCGCTTCTTCGCCTCCTCCGGAATCGCGAGCGCCTTGACGAAGGCGGCGAGCTGCGCGCGGTCGAGGCGCCGGCCACGGGTCATGTCCTTCAGCTTCTCGTAGGCCTCGGGCACGCCGTGGCGGCGCATCACCTGCTGCACCGCTTCGGCGAGCACTTCCCAGTTGGCCTCCAGGTCCGCGGCAAGGCGCTCGGGATCGGCCTCCAGCTTGGCGAGCCCCCGCAGGCACGAGGCATAGGCGAGCAGGCCATGCCCGAGGGCCGTGCCGAGGTTGCGCTGCGCGGTCGAGTCCGAAAGATCGCGCTGCCAGCGCGACACCGGCAGCTTGTCGGCGAGGTGGCGCAGCAGGGCGTTCGCCACGCCGATGTTGCCCTCGGAGTTCTCGAAGTCGATCGGGTTCACCTTGTGCGGCATGGTCGAGGAGCCGACTTCGCCCTTCTTGGTCTTCTGGCGGAAATAGCCGAGCGAGATGTAGCCCCACAGGTCGCGGTCGAGGTCGAGCACGATGCTGTTCGCGCGGGCGTAGGCGTCGAGGAGCTCGGCCAGCCAGTCGTGCGGCTCGATCTGCGTGGTGTAGGGGTTGAACTCGAGGCCCAGGCGCTCCACCAGGCGGCGGCTGAAGCGCTCCCAGTCGAAGTCGGGATAGGCGACGAGGTGGGCGTTGTAGTTGCCGACCGCCCCGTTCGCCTTGGCCAGCACCGCCACTTCGGCAATGCGGCTGCGGGCGCGCGCGAGGCGGTAGGCGAAGTTCGCCATCTCCTTTCCCACCGTGGTTGGCGTGGCCGCCTGGCCATGGGTGCGGGAAAGCATCGCGAGACCCGCATGGCGGTGCGCGAGGCGCTTCAGCGCGTCGACGATTTCGTCCAGGCGCGGCAGCATGACCGCATCGCGCGACTCCCGCACCATCAGCGCGTACGCGAGGTTGTTGATGTCCTCGGAGGTGCAGGCGAAGTGAATGAACTCGAGCGAGCGCTGCGCCTCGGCGTTCTCGCCCAGCTTCCCCTTCAGCCAGTACTCGATCGCCTTGACGTCGTGGTTGGTCTCGGCCTCGATGTCCTTGATCTTGCCGGCGTCCGCCTCGGAAAACCCTGCGACCAGCTTTTCGAACGCTGCCTTGGTCTGCGCAGAGAAGGGCTTCAGCTCCTTGATCGAGCGCTCGGCGGCGAGCGCCTCGAGCCAAGCGAGCTCGATGCGCACCCTGTAGCGGATGAGGGCCTGCTCGCTGAAATAGCCGCGCAGAGGGTCCGCGGTCCTGGCGTATCGCCCGTCGAGCGGCGAGAGCGCGGCGAGCGGCGAGGGCATGGGCCTCTATTATAAGGGGATGGCGATTTCGCTTTCCCGGCCGCTGTCCCTTTCCAGAGTGAGTGCCGAGGCGCGCGCGTGCAGCCTGTGCGCAGCCTCGCTGCCCTACGCGCCGAAGCCTGTGTTCCTCGTCGGACGCCGCGCGCGCCTGCTGATCGTCGGCCAGGCTCCCGGGCGCAGGGTGCACGAAAGCGGGATTCCCTGGAACGACCCCTCGGGCGACGTGCTGCGCGAGTGGCTGGGGCTCGATCGAGCGCGCTTCTACGACACCTCCCGCATCGCCATCGTGCCGACCGGCCTCTGCTATCCCGGCACGCTCGACGGCGCCGATCTCCCGCCGTGCCGCGAGTGCGCGCCGCAGTGGCAGCCGCGCTTTCGCGCCGCCCTGCCGGAAGTTCGCTTGACGCTCTTGGTCGGAAGCTACGCGCAGGCGTACTACCTCGAGGAAAGCAGAAAGAAGGGCGTCGGAGAAACGGTGCGCGCGTTCCGCGATTACCTGCCCGAGTTCTTCGTCCTGCCGCATCCGAGCTGGCGCAACAAGGCCTGGCTGAAGAAGAATCCCTGGTTCGCAGACGAGGTGATCCCGGCGCTACGGCGCAGGGTACGGGGCTGCATCGGGCCGCTATAATCGTTTCACTCCGTGATCGCCTCGTCCCGATGAAGCTCCTCGCCTCTCCGGCCAGCCCGTACACGCGCAAGGTTCGCGTGGTGCTGGCCGAGAAGAAGATCGACTTCGACATCGAGCTCGTCGACGTCGCGCCGGCGGAAAACCCGGTCAACGCGCACAACCCGCTCGGCAAGATCCCCACGCTCGTGCTCGACGACGGCACCACGCTCTACGATTCGCGTGTCATCGTCGAGTTCCTAGACCACGCCTCGCCGCTCAACCGCCTCATCCCTGCCGATTTCCGGGAGCGCGTGCAAGTGCGCCGCTGGGAGGCGCTCGCCGATGGCGTGCTCGATGCCGGCATCCTGGTGCGCGGCGGCTTCCAGATCGAGAAGCAGGTCGCGCGCATCCGCCGCGCCATGGCCCGCCTCGCCGCGGACCTAGAAGGCCGCGCCTGGTGCCACGGCGAACGCTATTCGCTCGCCGACGTCGCCGTGGGCTGCTGCGTCGGCTGGCTCGCGTTCCGCAAGCCAGGCAACGTCGACTGGCCAGGCGAGTACCCCGTGTTGACGCGCCACTACCAGAAGCTCATGGAGCGGCCGGCCTTCGCCGACACCGCTCCGGCCTAGAAAAATAGGGACTGTCCCTATTTTCCCCGACGGTAACTCGCAAGCGTAGCCTTCGCCTCCGCGGCCATGTTCTGCAGCTTGCGCCGCCAGCCGTTGCGGTGCGCGCGCAGCGCCTCGACGATCGACTCGGCGACGACCAGGTTGCGGTACCACTTGGCGTTCGCCGGCACCACCATCCACGGCGCATGCTTCGCGGCCGTTTTCGAGATCGCGTCCTCGTAGGCCTCGGTGTACTCGTCCCAGTACTCGCGCTCCTTCCAGTCGTTCGGGTTCAGCTTCCAGGCGTTCTTCGGCTCCTTCTCGCGCTCGAGGAGCCGCTCCTTCTGCTCGCGCTTCGTGATATGGAGGAAGTACTTGAGAACGATAGTGCCGTGCTCGGCGAGCAGCGCCTCGAAGCCCGCGATGTGGTCGTAGCGCGCCTTCCACAACTGCTTCGGCACGAGCTCGTGCACGCGTACTACCAGCACGTCCTCGTAGTGCGAGCGATTGAAGAGGGCGAACTCGCCCATGCGCGGCGTATGGCGGTGCACCCGCCACAGGAAATCGTGCTCGCGCTCTTCCGCGGTGGGCACGCCGAAGGACACCACGCTCACCCCGCGGGGGTTGAGGTAGCCGGCGACGTGCTTGATGGTGCCGTCCTTGCCCGCGGTGTCGCGGCCCTGCAGCACGACCAGCACGCTGCTCGCCTTCGAGGCGAACATCTCGTCCTGCAGCGCGAACAGCTCCTCGCCGAGCTCGGCCAGACGCGGCTCTGCCTTCTCGCGCGTCATTCCTTTTGGCGGCTCCGCGGAGATGTCGTCGAGGCGAACCTTCTCGTCCGGCCGGTCGAAGAGCGTTCTGGGCATCTCTAGGTGATGACCCCGCCGCCCAGGCAGACTTCGCCCTCGTAGAGCACGACCGATTGCCCAGGCGTGACCGCCCACTGCGGCGCCTCGAAGCCCACGCGGATCTCGCTTTCGACCACCCGCTCGAGCGAGCACGGCGCGTCCGCCTGACGGTAGCGCGTCTTCGCCGTGGCGCTCTTTTTTTCCGGCGCGGCACCGGCCACCCAGCTCGCGTCGGAGGCGCTCAATGCCCTTTTCATCAGGAGCGGGTGGTCGTGGTCCTGCACCACGACGAGCTCGTTCGACTCCAGGCGCTTCTCCGCGACGTACCAGGCTCCCGGCTTCATCTTCGCCATTCCGCCGATGCCGATGCCCTTCCTCTGCCCGATGGTGTAGAAGGCAAGCCCGATGTGCTCGCCGACCACCCGGCCCTCCGGGGTCTTGATCGGCCCTGGTGCCTTCGGCAGGTAGCGGTTCAGGAATTCCCGGAACGGCCGCTCGCCGATGAAGCAGATGCCGGTCGAGTCCTTCTTGGCGTGGTTGGGCAGGCCCGCCTCGAGCGCGAGGCGCCGCACCTCCGACTTCTTCAGCTCGCCGACGGGGAACATCACTCGCGAGAGCTGCTCCTGGTTCAGGCGATGGAGGAAATAGCTTTGGTCTTTCCCCGAATCCAGCCCCCGCAGCAGCTCGAACCTTTCACCTCCTTTTTTTATGCGGGCGTAATGCCCGGTCGCGATTTTCGAGGCCCCCAGGCGCATGGCGTGGTCGAGGAAGGCCTTGAACTTGATCTCGGCGTTGCACAGCACGTCGGGGTTGGGGGTGCGGCCGGCGGAATACTCCCGCAGGAACTCGGCGAACACCCGGTCCTTGTACTCGGCGGAGAAGTTCACCGCCTCGAGATCGACGCCGATCACGTCGGCGGCGGCCGCCGCGTCGATCAGGTCCTGGCGCGTCGAGCAGTACTCGTCATCGTCATCGTCTTCCCAGTTCTTCATGAAAAGACCGACCACGTCCCAGCCGGCGCGCTTGAGGAGCAGCGCGGCGACGGACGAGTCGACTCCGCCCGACATGCCGACCACGACCCGCTCAGGCATATTCGCTGGAGAAGACCTCGAGCGGGAACCTGCGTCCCGCGAGGTAGTCCTCGACGCAGCGCTGCACGAGCGGCGAGCGATGCTGCGCGCGCCGCTCGAGGAGCTCGTCGCGCGAGAGCCAGTGCAGCCCGACGATCTCCCGGTCGAGCGGCCGCTCGTCGACGCCCTCGATGTGCCCGCGGAAGCAGAAGCGCAGGAACGTCACGTCCCGCGGCGCGTAGTGCCAGCGGTAGATGCCGACGAGCGCGGTCGGTTCGAAGCGGTGCGCCGTTTCCTCGAGCACTTCGCGCCGGCACGCCGCCACCAGCGATTCGCCCGGATCGAGGTGGCCGGCGGGCTGGTTCAGCACCAGCCTGCCTTCGACGCGCTCTTCCACAAACAGAAACCGGCCGTCGCGCTCCACGACGGCCGCCACCGTCGCCGACGGCTTCCACACACTCATGCCGCCTTCTTGGTGTTCGTTCGGATGAAATCCGCCATCCGCGCGACCCCCTGCTCGATCGCCTGCTTCGAAGCGGCGTAGGAGAACCGCACGTGCTGCCCTTCGCCCGGGACGCGCGAGCCGAAATGGATGTCGGCGAGGAGCGCCACGCCCGCCTCGTTCAGCAGGCGCTTCCTGAACTCCTCGGAGTCCTGCGCACCGACCCGGCGGCAGGCCTCGGTGACGTTCGGCCAGACGTAGAACGCCCCGCCGGGCTTCTGGCACTTCACGCCCGGCACCTGGTTGAGCAGGCCGACGATGAGGTCGCGCCGCTCCTCGAAGCTCTTCTTCATGGCCTCGGCGGCCTCCTGCGGCCCGTTGATCGCCTCGACCGCCGCCCACTGGCTGATCTGCGAGGCGCAGGAGTCGGTGTTGGTGATCCAGCGCGTGAAGACCGGCGCGAGCGCCGGGTTGGACGTGAGCCCAATGCGCCAGCCCGTCATGGCCCAGGTCTTCGAGGCGCCGTCCGAGATGATGGTGCGCTCGTACATCCCCGGAACCTGCGCGATCGAGAAGAACTGGCCCGAATACGCCAGGCGCGAGTAGATCTCGTCCGCGTACACCCAGACCTGGGGGTGCTTCTTCAGAACTGCGGCGATCTCCTCGAGCTCCTTGCGCGAGAGCAGGCCGCCGGTCGGGTTATGGGGGTAGTTGAGGATGAGGAGCCTCGTTCGCGGCGTGATCAGCCGCTCGAGCTCGGCCGGGTCGAACGAAAAGCCGCGCGCCTCGTGCAGGTGGATCGGCACCGGCCGTGCGCCGTGCGCCAGAATCTGCGACTCGTAGATCGGAAAGCCGGGGTTCGGGTAGATCACCTCGTCGCCGGCGCCGTAGTCGGTGGTTGAAAGGATGGCGTAAGCAATGAAGGGCTTCGCGCCCGCGCCGACCACCATGTCCTCGGGACGGATCGGCAGGCCGCCGCGCATGGCGGCCATGTACCGGGCGGCCGCCTCGCGCAGCTCGTCGATGCCGGCCGAGGGCGTATAGCCATGCTTGCCGCCCTTGATCGCGCGGATCGCCGCCTGCTGCACGTTCTCGGGCGCGGGAAAGTCCGGCTGGCCGATGCAGAAGCTGATGATGTCGCGGCCCTGGCGCGCGAGCGCGTTCACTTCCGCGAGGACGACGAAGGCGTTTTCGGTGCCGAGGCTGGCGGCGCGTTTGCTGATGTCGGGCATGGATGGGGTTGGATCGACTTTTTCAGAGCCTGTGATTGTAACGGGAGTAACATGCGCGGCGAAAAAGCGAACCGACATGCTCATCAACTGCGTCGTCTACCAGGAAGGCCGCAAGCTCGCCGACATCGACTTTCGCGAGATCCACAGCTACCTCGCGCGGCCAGGTTGCTTCGTCTGGGTAGCGCTCAAGGACGCGACGGAGGGCGAGCTCGAGCAGATGCGCGAGGAGTTCGAACTGCACCCCCTCGCGGTGGAGGACGCCCGCCACGGCCACCAGCGGCCGAAGATCGAGGAATACGGCGACCAGCTGTTCGTGGTGGTGCACACGATCGAGATCGCGGGCGACGACTTCAACATCGGCGAGGTCGACATCTTCGTCGGGCGAAATTTCGTGCTGTCGGTGCGCAGCCGAACCGAGCGCGGTTTCCTGGAGGTGCGCGCGCGCGCCGAGCGCGAGCCCGACCTCCTGAGGCACGGCGCCGGATTCGTGCTGTACGTCCTCATGGACGCGGTGGTCGACCGGTATTTCCCGGTGCTCGACGCGATCGAGGCGCAGCTCGAGAAGCTCGAGGAGCGGCTCTTCGGCAGCAGCTCGCCGCGCGAGAACATCGAGGCGCTCTACTATGTAAAGCAGAAGCTGACTACGCTCAAGCATGCGGTGGCGCCGCTCCTCGAGAACGTCGGCAAGCTCTACGGCGGGCGCGTGCCCATGGTCTGCAGCGGCCTGGGGGAGTACTTCCGCGATGTCTACGACCACCTGTTCCGCATCAACCAGTCGATCGACGGGGCGCGCGAGACGGTGAGTACCGCCATCCAGGTGGCGCTCGCAATGGTCAACATGGGGCACGGCGAGATCACCAAGCGCCTCGCCGCCTACGCCGCGCTGGTGGCGGTTCCGACGATGATCGCCGGGGTCTACGGCATGAACTTCAAGCACATGCCGGAGCTCGACTGGATCCTGGGCTACCCGGTGTCGATCGCGCTAATGGCCGGGATCGACGCGTTTCTTTTCACCCGCTTCCGAAAAGCCGGGTGGCTGTAAACACCTAACCTACGGTCTTGAGGACCTCGGCTACGGTGCCGAACATCTGGTCGAGGTGCTTCTTCTGCGCGATGAGCGGCGGGCAGAAGGCGACCGAGTCGCCCACCGGGCGCACGAATACGCCGCGGTCCCAGCATTTCTCGAAGACCTCGTAGCCGCGCTCGCCGGCGGCGCCGGGGCGCGGGGCGAGCTCGATCGCGCCGATCAGGCCGAGGTTGCGGCAATCGACGACGTTCGGCAGCCCCTTGAGCGAGTGCACCGCGTCCTCGAAGTATTTCGCCTGCGGCGCCTGGAACAGGTTCTCTTCCTCGTAGGTGTCGAGGGCGCCGAGCGCCGCAGCGCAGGCGAGCGGGTGTCCGGAATAGGTGTAGCCGTGGAAGAACTCCATGCCCGAGCCCGGCGAGCCCATGAAGGTCTGGTAGATGCTGTCGCGCACCAGCACCCCGCCAAGCGGCACCGCCCCCGAGGTGATGCCTTTGGCGAAGGTGATGAGGTCGGGCTTGATGCCGAAGTGCTGCGCGGCGAAGGTCGCGCCCAGGCGTCCCCAGCCGGTGATGACCTCGTCGAAGATGAGCAGGATGCCGTGCCGCGTGCAGATGTCGCGCAGCCGCTCGAGGTAGCCCTTCGGGGGCACCAGCACGCCGCCCGAGGCCGCGACCGGGTCGACGATCAGCGCGGCGATGTTCGAGGCGTCGTGCAGCGGGATGACGCGGCTCTCGAGCTCGTCGGCGAGCTCCGCGCCGAGGTCGGGTTGTCCCCGCGAAAATGCATTCCTGGAAGGATCGTGCGTGTGGCGCAAATGATCCACGCCCGGCATCAGCATGCCGCTGTAGGCCTTGCGATTCGCGGCCACGCCGCCGACCGAGGTGCCGCCGATGTTGACGCCGTGATACGAGCGCTCGCGGCCGATGAAGCGCGTGCGCGTGCCCTGGCCCCTCAGCCGATGGTAGGCGACCGCGATCTTGAGCGCGGTGTCGACCGCCTCGGAGCCCGAGTTGGTGAAGAAAACCTGCTGCATGCCCTGCGGCGCGATGGCGGCGATGCGCTCGGCGAGGCGGAACGGCAGCGGATGGCCGAGCGCGAACGAGGACGCGAAGTCGAGCTCGCCGGCCTGGCTTCTGATCGCCTCGACGATGCGCGGCCTGCCGTGCCCCGCGTTGACGCACCACAGCGTCGCGAGGCCGTCGAGCACCTGCTTTCCCTCGACCGTCGTGAAGTACATGTCCTTGGCAGAGGCGATCAGGCGCGGCTTCGCCTTGAACCGGCGGTTGTCGGTGAAGGGCATCCAGTAGTGCTGGAGATTGACTGGGGTCATGGCCTGCGGGTCGACGCGCGCGTTCATGGTGCCACCCTACGCTTTCTTTTTGACAGCTAGAGGGCGAATTCTGCGCGCAACACCTCCCAAGGAACTAGGACACGGTTGTCACTTCCCTTGGCGATGACGCCCAAGGCGGCCAACTGCGTCACATCCGTGTGCACATTCTTGTAGTTGCGCCGCAGGCGCTTGGCGAGCTCGTAGATCGAGAGGGGCCCCGAGCCCCGCAGCGCCTCGAGCAGCGCCCAGCGCGCCGGCGACAGGGTCTTCACCAGCCGCGCCAGGGTGGGCAGCGTGAGGACGCTGAGGGTCTTCACCGGGCGTCCCTCGACCTTGCGGTTCCACGCTGCTTCGAATCGGTCGAGGGCGTCCGCGGCCGGCCCGACGCGAATCTCCAGAACCTTAGCCAAGCGAGCCTCCCGCCGCGCGCACGTCCTGCTCGAAGTCGTAGCGCAGCTGCTCGACCGACCTGAACGCATACGGCAGCGCTTTGCCGCGCACCCGCCGGCGCCCGTTCGAATACTCGACCAGATCGCCGTAGCGCAGGCAGTAGCTCGAATCGCTCTCGAATCTGACGGTGAGAATCGCGTCTTCGAGGATCACGGTCTCGCTGACCATATATGGCTTATCGTACCATATAAAGGGTACGGTAAAATGTGCCGGTGAAGGACTTCTTCAACCTGTACCGGCACGGCTTCGCGCGCGTCGCGGTGGCGACGCCGATCGTGCGCATCGGCGATCCGCGGCACAACGCCGAAGCGACGCTCGATCTGATCGAGCAGGCTGCGGCCGAGAGCACCGCCCTAGTGGTCTTTCCGGAGCTCGGCCTCACCGCGTACACCTGCGACGATCTTTTCCACCAGCGCGCGCTCGTCGACGCAGCCGAGGAAGCGCTTGCGCGGCTGATCGAGCGCACGCGCAGGCTGCCGATCGCCGCCCTGGTGGGGCTGCCGGTGAGGGTGAACGGCCTGCTCTACAACTGCGCGGCGCTCCTCTGCCGCGGCCGCCTCGTGGGCGTGGTGCCGAAGATCTACCTGCCGAACTACCGCGAGTTCTACGAGGCGCGCTATTTCACGCCCGGCGACACCGCCTCGCGCGACGGGATCCAGCTCGCCGGCCAGTCGACCGCGTTCGGTACGGGACTCATCTTCCGTGTCGCCGAGCAGCCCGGCTTCGCCCTGCACGTCGAGATCTGCGAGGACCTGTGGGTGCCCACGCCGCCGTCGTCCTACGCCACGCTCGCAGGCGCGACGGTGGTGGCCAACCTCTCGGCGTCCAACATCGTGATCGGCAAGGAAAGCTACCGCCGCCAGCTCGTCGGCAACCAGTCGGCGCGCTGCCTCGCCGCCTACCTTTACAGCGCGGCCGGCATGGGCGAATCGACCACCGACCTCGCCTGGGACGGCCATGCGCTCATCTACGAGAACGGCACGCTGGTCGCCGAGTCGAAGCGCTTCGCCGACACGCCTCAGCTCGCCGCCGCCGACATCGACCTCGGACGCCTCGCCGCCGACCGCATGCGCCAGAACACCTTCGGCGCCGCGGCGCTGCGCCACCACGCGGAGGTGGGCCGCTTCCGAACCGTCGAGTTTTCGCTGCCGGCCCCTGAGGGACGCCTCAACCTCATTCGGAAGATCGACCCGCTGCCCTATGTTCCCAGCGATCCCAAGACGCGCGACGCCCGCTGCGAGGAGGTCTTCCGCATCCAGGTGAACGGCCTCGCCACGCGCATGCGCGCCACGGGCGGCAAGAAGCTGGTGATCGGCGTGTCGGGCGGCCTCGATTCGACGCACGCGCTCCTCGTATGCGCGCGCGCGATGGACCACCTGAAGCTGCCGCGCAAGAACATCCTCGCCTACACCATGCCGGGCTTCGCCACGTCGAGCCGCACCAAGAACCAGGCCTGGCAGCTCATGCGCACGGTCGGCTGCAGCGCCGAGGAGATCGACATCAGGCCCTCGTGCATGCAGATGCTGAAGGACATCGGCCACCCCTACGCGAAAGGGCGCAAGGTCTACGACATCGCTTTCGAGAACGTGCAGGCGGGGGAGCGCACCAGCCATCTTTTCCGCCTCGCCAACCAGCACGGCGCCATGGTGGTCGGCACGGGCGACCTCTCCGAGCTTGCGCTCGGCTGGTCCACCTACGGCGTCGGCGACCACATGTCGCACTACAACCCGAACGGCAGCGTGCCGAAGACGCTGATCAAGTTCCTGGTCGCCTGGGTCGCCGAAGCTGACGAGCTGGGTCCCGACGTGAAGCGCGCGCTGCGCAGGGTGCTCGAGACCGAGATCAGTCCAGAGCTCGTTCCGGGCAATCAGGCGACCGAAAGCGTGGTCGGCCCCTACGAGCTGCAGGACTTCAACCTCTACTACGTGCTGCGCTTCGGTTACGCGCCGACCAAGATCGCCTTCCTCGCCTGGCACGCCTGGCGCGGCAAGTACAAGCTGCGCGAAATCAAGAAGTGGCTGGGGGTGTTCCTGAAGCGCTTCCTGGAAACGAGCCAGTTCAAGCGCAGCGCCGTGCCGAACTCGCCGAAGGTCGGATCCGGCGGCTCGCTCTCGCCGCGGGGCGACTGGCGGGCGCCCTCGGACGGCAATGCCACCACCTGGCTGAAAAACCTGGCCGAGGTCCCTGACAGGGATTAACAGCCGCGCGCCTGCGGGTCAAAGAGTTTCAGTTCCACCACGTCTTGACCGGGTCATGACCGGGTCATGACGAATCCAAAACAGATTCTGACCCCGCGTATCGCGCCGATGCGGTCCAATCGCTCGCCATGGACAACGCCCATGTCGCAGCGACCCGACGGCCAGGCAGCGGCCGAGCCGCGCTTCTGGTCTTGGCTTTCGTCCTTTTCCCGTCGCTCTGCCAGGCGACCGACCCTTGGGAAACAACCGATTACGCCCTCGCCGGCGCCGCCGTCGCCGCCCTCGCGGTCGACTGGGGCCAGACGCGCCACATCGCGAAGAACCCGCAACGCTTCGCCGAGACAAACCCGATCCTCGGGCCCTCGCCCTCGGTCGGGAAGGTGGACGCCTACTTCGTCGGCGCCATCGTCGGTACCGTCGCCCTGGCGCACGTGCTGCCAGGCGATTGGCGGCAGCTGTTTCTCGGGGGCGTGCTTGCGCTGGAGCTCAGCGTAGTCAACCAGAACCGCTCGCTCGGCATCAAGATGGCGTTTTAGGGTGTAGTCCTACCGGACTATGCCCGCTCGTAGACCTGTAGGATCGAAATGACGCATGATCTCTACCTGTGTAGATCGCAGTCTACACAGCGACGAACGGGTGGCCAGCACGCTGTTATCAGCCCCAGCCCGAGAGACCGATCCACGATGCAGTCCGAGGGACCGGTCCACGGCAGGGCCAAACAAGGTGTAGTCGCAGTTTGATCGCCGCTTGAGCTTCACGAGAGGGCACGGCTAGCGGCTGTGCCCTCTTTTTTTTCTACCTGCAATTTCTCGCCGCAGAAGTCATTATCGGCCGGAACCGGCGCGCGACACTATCGCCGAGCGCGGCTGCGTTCTGTCGCGATCCGTGGAATCGAAAGCGGGCTGGAGTCGACACCCCGTCGCCGAAACTCCGAGCAGCAGCAAGGACTTGAATCGATGCCGCGGCGCGAGATGATTTCCCGCCTCGCTTCGCGTACGCTTCTCTCGCGAATGAGCAAGGTTTCGAAGGGACGGCCGGTGGATGGCCGTGGCTTCCGCAGTCCCCCGCTCTGGATCCACGTTTCCCAGGCCGGCCGGTGGCTGCTCTCGCCGCGGGAGGCGAGAAAACGGGCGGTCATCCGCCTGCTCGATACCGTGGAAAGCCGGGGTCGGATTCCCCCCGCTAAAAGCGGGGCCTAAACCCGCTCAGGCCGCTCGGCGCTCGATTCGCGGCAACGCGCCCATCGCGGTCTTCACCGCGTCCTCGACGCGCTCGAGCAGCACGAACTCGAGCTTCTGGCGCGCTTCCGCCGGCACGTCCTCCAGATCCTTCTCGTTGCGCTTGGGCAGCATCACCGTACGGATGCCTGCGCGCAGCGCCGCAAGTGTCTTCTCCTTCACGCCGCCGATCGGAAGCACGAGGCCGCGCAGCGAGATTTCGCCGGTCATCGCCACGTCGGAGCGCACCGGGACGCCGGTAAGCAGCGAGACCAGGGCGAGAAACATGGCCACGCCGGCGCTCGGACCGTCCTTGGGCGTGGCGCCCGCCGGAATGTGGATATGGATGTCGGTTTTCTCCAGCGACTCGGCCACGAAACTCTTGGAGAGTGTAAGCGCGGCCTGCGCCGACTCCTTCATCACGTCGCCCAGCTGGCCGGTGAGGATCAGCTTGCCGCTGCCGGGCACCTTGGAGGCCTCGATGAACAGGATGTCGCCCCCCACCGGCGTCCAGGCGAGCCCGGTGGCAACGCCCGGCACGGCGGTGCGCTGCGCCACCTCGTTCTCGAAGCGCCGCTGGCCCAGGATGGCGTGCAGGTCCTCGGGCTTGATTTCCAGCTTTCCTGAAAACCCTTCTGCAACCCTCATCGCCGAAGACCGCAGGACCGCGCCGATCTCGCGCTCGAGGTTGCGCACGCCGGCCTCGCGGGTGTAGTCGCGGATGATCGAGCGCAGCGCGTCGTCGGTGACGCTGACATTTGCGGGGGTCAGGCCATTCGCCTCGAGCTGCCGCCTCACGAGATAGCGCTTCGCGATCTCGAGCTTCTCCTCTTCGGTGTAGCCCGGGAGGTGGATGATCTCCATGCGGTCGCGCAGCGGCCCCGGGATGGTGTCGAGCACGTTCGCGGTGGTGATGAACATGACCTTCGAAAGGTCGAAGTCCACGCCGAGGTAGTTGTCGCGGAAGCGCGAGTTCTGCTCGGGATCCAGCACTTCGAGCAGGGCGCTGGACGGGTCGCCGTGGAAGCCCCCCTGCCCGAGCTTGTCGATCTCGTCGAACATCAGCAGCGCATTCTTCGACTCGGCGCGGCGGAGCGCCTGGATCACGTTGCCTGGCAGAGCACCGATGTAGGTGCGCCGGTGTCCGCGGATCTCGGCCTCGTCGTGCACGCCGCCGAGCGCGATGCGCTGGAACTTGCGCCCGGTGGCGCGCGCGATCGACTGGCCGAGCGAGGTCTTGCCCACGCCCGGGGGGCCGACGAAGCACAGGATCGGGCTCTTGCCCGACGGGTTCAGCTTCCTCACCGCGAGATGCTCGAGGATGCGGCGCTTGATCTTGTCCAGGCCGAAGTGGTCCTCGTCCAGGACACGCCTCGCTTCGCCAACATCGATTTGCTTTGCCGAAGCGTCCTTCCACGGGAGCTCGGCGAGCCACTCGAGGTAGGTGCGCAGCATCGAGCCCTCGGCGCTGCCTTCGCCCATGCGTTGCAACCGCTTGAGCTCCTTGACGGCGTGCTTGTGGACGTCCTCCGGCATGCCGGCGTCGTCGATCGCCTTCTTCAGCTCCTCGATCTCGGCGGCGGTATCGTCGCCCTCGCCGAGCTCCTTCTGGATCTGGCGCATCTGCTCGCGCAGCACATGCTCCCTCTGTCTCTCGTCGAACTGCTTCTTGGTCTTCTCGCCGATCTCCTTGGAGATGCGCAGCACCCCGACCCGCTCGGACAGGAGCTCGAGCACCTTGTCGAGGCGACGCTTCAGGTCGAAGGTCTCGAGCAGATCCTGCTTGTCCTCGTTCTTCACGTCGAGCAGGTTCGCCACCATGTCGGAAAGCAGCGCCGGCGAGCTCACCTGCTGCACCACCACCGCGAGCTCCTCGGGCGCGTTGGGCAGGAGCTGGATCGCCTCGACCGCCTGCTGCTTAAGCTGCAGGAAGCGCGCCTCGATCTCGGGCGAGGTGCTCTCGTCCTGCCTCACCATCTCGACCCGCGCCACCATGAACGGCCAGCCCTCGAGGAACTCGAGCACGCGGAAGCGCGAGAGGCCCTGCACCACGAGGTGGTGCGACCCTTCGGCGCCGGTGATGTAGCGCACCACCTGCCCGGCGGTGCCCACCCAGTAGAGGTCCTCGGGCCTGACGTCGTTCTTCTGCGGGTCGCGCTGCAGGGCAAAGCCGACCTTGCGTTCGCTGCGTACCGCCTCCTGCGCCGCCGCGACCGAGCTCGCGCGCCCGACCGTGATCGGGGTGATCACGCCCGGGAACAGCACCGTGTTGCGCATCGGAATCACGATCAGCGCGTCCGCCGGCAGCGGCTTCGACGCCGCCGCGCTCCCGGCCGCGGCGCCGGCGGCGCCCGGCCGGTCCTGGTTTTCGTTCGAGAGCACTTTGGTGTTCATGCGCCTTCCTTCCTGCGAAACGAGAGGGTGAGCACGCCATCGGCGAGCTGCTTGGCCGCCAGCTCGATCGGGGCCTGGGGCGGCAGCGCCAGGCGCCGCTCGAAGCGCCCGTACGGGATCTCGAGGCGGTGGATGTGCGAGCCGGTCTCGCGGCACGGGAATGGCCGCAGGGCCGATACCACTACCGCGTCGGGCTCGAACGCGATCGTGATCGACTCCGCCGAAACGCCGGGCAGCGCGATATGCACGTCGAGGCGATCGGCCGACTCGACTACGTCGACCGGCGGCTCCCACGTGTGGGCTGATTCCGCGCCGGCAACGCGGAAGAACTGGCGGTGCAGGCGATCGGCCTGCTCGAGGAGCGAGAGCGCCTCGCCCCACATCCAGCTGGAAAAATCGCGCGATCTCACGGGCGGTAAATGGCGGCGGTCGGGAAGGGAATCAAGCCCGCCGCAAGAATTACGCCCGTTTTCAGCCCTTTACAACAGGGCATGGCCAGAAAATCGGGGCTGACCCCGATGGTCCTGCTAGCGCCTTGGCTTCTTGTAGGCCGGCTTTCTCTGAGGATTGAACACAGGCGCGCGCTCGTCCTTGTGGCGGTAGTTGATGCGCCCGCGCGTGATGTCGTAAGGCGAGATCTCGAGACGCACGCGATCGCCGGCGAGGATGCGGATGCGATGCTGGCGCACGCGTCCGCCGGCGTAGGCGAGCACGCTCGCGCCGTTCTCGAGTTCGACGCGGAACTGCGTGTTCGGCAGCACTTCCTGGACGGTACCGTCCATTTCCAGCATTTCTTCCTTGGCCAAAATAACCTCTGGCGCTCCCGGGAGCGCATTGGACTGCCGGTGGTTGGACTTCGGGGTCCGGAACCTCGGAGGGACGCTGATTATACCTGCTCGAGGAGCCAATTCCTGAATGCGCTGACCGCAGGCCGTTCGGCGATGACCTCGGGGCAGACGAGGTAATAGGCCGATTGGGGCTTCATTTCGATGTCGAACGGCGCGCACAGCCGGTTGGAGGCGAGGTCCGCATCGACCAGCGGCCTGAGCGCGAGCGCGACGCCGAGCTTCTGCGAAGCGGCCTCGAGCGAAAGGATGTTCGAGGAGAAGCGCGGCCCGCGGCTCGCGTCGACCCGCTCGCCGATGCCGGCGGTCTCGAGCCAGCGCTGCCAGGCGTTGCCGCCGGCGACGAGCTCCATCGCGTCGTCGTGCAGGAGGACGTGGTGCGCGAGGTCGGCGGGCTCGCGCAGCGGCGGAGTGCCCTTAACCAGTTCCGGGCTTGCCACCGCGGTCATCGAAACGCCGAAAAGGCGGTCGGCGCGATAGCCCGGGTAGTGACCGCTGCCGAGATGGATCTCGACGCCCGAGGCGTCCTCGCGCAGGTCGAGCCCGCTCACCAGCGTCGGTGAATCGAGCGCGCCGGCGTCGACCATCTTGCTGGAGGCGAACACGCGCAGCTCGACCCTCGGCTCGCGCTTGGCGAAGCCGGCGAGCCGCGGCATCAGCCAGCGCGCGGTGAACACCGGCGGCGCGGTGATGAGGAGGTCGGCTTCCGCGGCGCGCTCGCGGATCATTTCCACGGCCGCAGCGAGGGAGTCGAAGCCTTCGCGCAGGCGCGGCAGGCAGGCGCGCGCCGCCTCGGTCAGCTGGACGCGGCGCCCCGCGCGCCGGAAGAGCTCCACGCCGAGATATTCCTCCAGGCTCTTGATCTGGTGGCTCACCGCCGCCTGCGTGATCGAGAGCTCGTTCGCCGCGTCCTTGAAGGACAGGTGGCGCGCGGCGGCCTCGAATACGCGCAATGCATTCAGCGGCGGGAGGCGATATATCACGCCAGGGATGAGTTTTTCTTATGCAAGACTTGATAAACGATCGTTTGTTTGTTGCCGGGCGCGGCCTTATCTTCCACTGCATGAAAAAGGCCATGTTCCAACTCCCCACGGCCGAGGAATTGTACGCGCTGGAAAAGCGCGCCCGTCGCGAGCGCTCGATGTACCTGGCTGCGCGCGTGAGCTCGCTCTACGAGCGGGTGCACTCGGCCCTTACGGCAAAGGTGGTACACCATGCGTAACCAAATCACGACTCCGTTCTGGAAGAACGCTCTCGCTTCGCTGCCGGCCTCGGTACGCTCCCGCTATGCGGCCGACATCGCGGCCGCGGAACGCTGGGAACTGTGCATCGACGCCGCCGTCAGACGCCTGACACGCGCGAGACGCGCTCTCGGCAGAACAAGCTAGGCTAGTCCGGCCGGCGAGCATTATCCGATCGGGGCCCGCGCAAGCGGGCCCCGATTTTTTTCAGTACTTGATCTGGAAGATGCAGCGCTGGTCGCGGAACTCGGGGCACACGCCGCGCAGGAACGGCACGAGCGTCGCGGCGGCTTCGGGCCGCGGCTCGGCGGTGCCGGAGAGCGAGAGGCCGCCGCGCGGCGACCAGGTTCCGCCGCCCGCGACGCGCAGCGGACCGTCGAGCGTGGCGAGCTCGATGTCGACGCGGCTTCCCGCCCCGCGCAGGCGCGCGACCTGCGAGCCGAGCTCGACGCCGGAGGCGCGCGCCAGGCGGATGTCGCGCCACTCGATGGTCGCGAGGCCGAGTACCGAGTCGCCTTCGAGGCGCAGGTCGTCGGACTGGATGCGCACCCGTCCGCCGGGGCCCAGGATCTCGAGCGGCGGCGCGAGCGTCCCGAGCGCCTTTCCAGGCACCTCGAGCGCGAGATCCTTCAGCGTCACCGCGCCTGGCGAGAGCTCGACCCGGATCGGCTTCGGGCTCTCGTTGAGCGTCATGTCGGCGGCGAGCTTGCCCCGCAGCAGCGCCGCGGGCGTGCTCTTCCAGCGCACCGAGCCAAGGTCCAGGAATTCGCCGCCGCGCGTGTGCGCATAGAGGCGCCCGCTGCCCGACCAGGCCGAACCGGCCGCATCGCGCAGCTCGAGCCGCTGCTGCGACGCCCGCTCGACGCTCTGCGCGAGCCACGCGGCGGGCGCAAGGGCGAGGAATACGAGCACGTATGCGGCCACCCCCCACGCCGCGTACAGCACGAGGCGCCGAGCGCTCATCGCTTCGCCGCCGCCCCGAGGGCGACGAAGGTGGCTTCGGCGCGCACCATGCCGGGCGTGTCCAGCGCGCTGATGCGGCACCTTTCCAGGCGCGCGCCGGCTTCGCGCTGCGCTTCGGCGACCCAGCGCAGCCAGTCGTCGAAGTCGGCGGATGCGACCAGCACGGTGGCACGATCGCCCGAGGCGGCATCGATCCGCTGCACCGACTTGCCGAAAGGCGCGCGCCCGACCGACGACTGCAGGACGATTCTCAAGTCGCCGCCCTGCGCGGCGGTGCCCGCGCTCTTGCGCAGCGCCGCGATCTCGGACTGCTGCGTGCGCATGAGCTCCACCTGGGCGCGCAGCCTCGGCAGCGTAGCCGCGAGCCGCTGACCGGCCGCGAGACCCGGTTGCCACACGAACAGGTACAACGCGACCAGCGCGACCGCGATCGCGCCGCCGGCGAGCAGCGCGCGCTCGCGCGGTGCTCGCTCGCTCCAGAATTCGCGCAGACGCCGCGGATTCATTTCGACCCCGGCACGGCCGCGATCAGCCGCAGGGCTCCGCCGGCGCCCTCTTCCACGCGAATCTCCAGGCCCGGGGCGCTCGCCCTGGCGCGTAGCTGCGCGGCGAGCGCAGCGGCCTTGCTCGGCTCGCGCGCTCGAAGCGAGAGCGAGACCCGTCCGTTCTCGTAGTCGATCGCTTCGACGCGCTGCGCGCCGGGCTCGGGTATCGACTCCGCCACGGCATTGAGGAGCGCAACGAAATCCGAAGCGCTACCCTGTCCCGCGGCGACGCGCAGCTCCGTGAGCGCCCGGCTCATCTGCAGGGGCGGATCGACCAGCACGGCGCTCTCGCCGAAGCTCTGCCGATAGAGCGCGCGCATCTCTTCCTGCAGGCGGTCGCGCTCGGCCGATTTCAGCGCCCAGTCCGCGGCAATGGCGACGCTCATCAGGACGACCAGCGCCGCGGCCAGGAACGCGGGCCGCGCTAGCGCCTCGCGCCAGGCGCCACCCGACCCGCGCGGCGCAAACTCGCCCTGAAGGAGCTCGAAGCGCGGGCGCTGCCTCGCCTGCGACCAGCGCCAGGCCGCGCCGGGCTCCACCGGCAGGTCCAGGGCCGCGGCCCAGCCCGCCGCGGTCGGCTGCGCCGCGCCGGATGCGGCGCGCAGCACGAGGCGCTGCGGCAGCCGTCCGGCGGCGCGCGCCCCCTCGAGCGCCAGGTGCAGCGCGACCGGCGGCTCGTCCTCCGCCGCACTGTCGAGCGCGAACCCCTCCGCCTCGCCGGTGCGCACGAAGCTCTCGTCGCCATTGCACGCCACGACCCATGCGCCCGGCTCGAGCGGCGGCAACAGGGTTTCGGGGTAGGCCGCGACCGGCGCGATGCCGGCGCGCGCGAGGCGGGCGAGCGCCTGCGCGAACCATTCCCGGTCGACCACGCCGACGCACACCACGTCCTTCTGCGGCGTGCGCGCGGCGGCGACGTGCACCCGCGCGGGATCCGGCACGATGCTGTCCTCGGCGAGAAAGCGCAGCGCCGATTGCAGGCGGCGCTGTTGAGCGGCCGGCAGGGCGACGCGCTCGAGCAGCACGAGCTCGGCCGCGAGCACCGCTTCGCACGACCGGTCGCGCGGCGGCATGGCAAGATCCGAGACCCCGCTCTCCAGGACCGACCCGAGCTCGTTGACGAGCGCCCACTCGAAGCGGCCGCTCTCCGGAAAATCGCGCCCGAGGCGCACGCGGCAGGTGCTCATGCGTTGCGCTGCCAGACGATGACCGGGAGGCCGGTTCCCGTGCGCTGCAGGAGCGCCTCCATGCGCAGGTCGGCGTCACCCACCTTGGCCCGCCCCATCACTACGAAGAACTGGCTCGAGGCGGAAATGGCTTCGAGGTTGGGCCTGAGGTTGGGCCGCAGGCGCGTCTGGAACTCGTCCCGGGTGCGCACCGGGTCGCTCGCGAGGCGCCGCGCGAGCGCCTGGGCCTCGGAAAGGGCGAGGCCTTCGACGATCGCCGCAAGCACTTCCGCGGGCGCGGTGTTGATATTCACCGCGGTCGGGCGCGGGAGGGCGGTGGCGTAGCGCCGCAGCCGGCCGAGCGCGTCTGCGTCGAGGCCGGGGAGCCCAGCGAGCTCGCCGACGTCGGCGAGCGGGCGCTTGGGGTCGATCCGCGCAGCGATCGCATCGGCGAGCGCGGGACTGAGCCCGATCGCGCCGAGAAGGCGCCCAAGCGCGGCAACCTGCAGCGGATCGGGCTTTCCGCCACGCAGCAGGTTGTTGAGGTTGAAGAGCCCCTGCTCGTCGCGGATTCCGCCGGCGAGGGAGCCGAGCTGCACGTCGGTCGGCGGCAGCCCCGAAGCCCAGAGCTCGCGCTGGTGGTCGCTCGTCCCCGCGCGCGCGTCTTCGGCGAGAATCGAGCGCGCCCAGTGCATTCCACCCCGCAGCATCCAGCGCGCCTGCTCGTAGTCGCGCTGCGACTGTAGCGCGCGAGCGTCGAGGTCCTGGCGCTCGAGCATCGCGGCGGCGCCCGCGACCGCGAGCGCGAGCACCAGCATGGCGATGATTACCGCGGTGCCGCGCTGGGGTCGCAAACTTTTCATTTCAGCGGAAAGAGCCGAGAGACACGTTCACCGCTCGTCAGCGCCAGCTCTACCGCGACCGCGCGCGGCAGCGGCTGCCCGGCGGGCCACACCGGCACCCAGGTGCCGTCCTCGCGCAGCGCGGTGAGCCTCAGATCCGCCACGTTGGCGAGCACCGCGTACGCCGCCGCCGGCGGGCCGGCGTCGAGACCCTGCGGCCAGAGGAGATACTGCACCGTGCCCTCGCGCAGGCGATAGCCGACGCGCCGCGGCGGCGCCCCGGCCTGATCGGCGAACCGTGTCAGCACCAAGTCGGCGTCCGTCGTAGCGCCGAGCGCGAAGCCGCGGCTCTCCACCGCCGAGGAGATGTCCTCGCGAAGCTGGCCGAGCAGGATGCCCACCTCGCTCCAGCGGCGCGCCTGCTCGCGCACGTGAGCCTCGCCGTCGAGCACCGACGAGAGCCCGCGGAAGCTGAGCGAGGCCAGCACCGCGAGCACCGCCAGCGCCGCGAGAAGCTCGAGAAGGGTGAAGCCCCGTTTGGAATTCATCAGCTTTCCCTGGGCAGTATGCCGACGAGCGTGCGCAGCACATGGGTGCGGTCGGTCGGGTCCAGCACCTGGACCTCGACCCGCCGCAGCAGCGGATGCTGGGTAGCGAAGACTTCGGTACGCCAGGGAAAGTCGAAGCCCGCCTGGCGCTCGAGTCCTTCGCTCACGCCGACCGGCGGCCAGGCGCGGCGCGCGTCGAGCTCGCCCAGGCGGTTCTCGGCGACGAACCCGGCGAGCGCGCGCAGCTTGATCTCGGTGGCCGAGGCGCTCGATACCGCCGCCGACCGGCTCACTGCCGCGAGCGCGATCGCCGCGATGGCGAGCGCCACCAGCACCTCAATTAGCGTAAACCCGCGCGAGGCTGACCCGCCCAATGACGTCTCCGTAGATCGTGAACTGCTCGCCAGCGCCCACCACCGTCACCGCAAGCTCGTTGCGCAGGCCATGTGGCGAAAACACCACCCGCTCGCCTGGCGCGAGGTCGCGGCCGTCGACGCGCACCCGCGCAAGCTCGGTGCGCCCGGCAAACACCCGGCTGCGGTACGGGCTCGTGCGCGGGTACGGTACCCAGTCGCCGTCCTCGCCGCGCTGCCAGAACGCGTAGCCCTGCCGCTCGGCGGACCATGCAATGCTGCTGCCGCTCGCGCGCGCTTCGCGCATCGCCGATTCAAGCAGCGCCGCCAGCCTTTGCGCCTCCGCGCGCGCCGCCTCCGCATCGCCGGGAAGCGCCATGACCACGACCGCCGCGGCGACCACCGCCATGATCGCGAGGACCACCAGGACCTCGATCAGCGTGAAACCCGCGCGCCGCGCGGCCCGGAAGGCTACAGGTTCCACGAGCCGATGTCCGCGTCGAAGCCTTCCCCGCCCGCCACGCCGTCGGCGCCGAAGCTGAAGACGTCGACCTCGCCGCGCAGGCCGGGGCTGAGATACTGGTACGGATTGCCCCACGGATCGCGCGGCAGCCGCTCGAGATAGCCGCCGGGCTTCCAGTTCGGCGGCACCGGCGCGACGCTCGGGCGCGTCACGAGCGCAGCGAGGCCCTGGTCGGTGGTGGGGTAGCGCAGGTTGTCGAGTCGATAGAGCTTGAGCGCTTGCAGCAGGCTGGCAATGTCCTGACGCGCCGCGACCACGCGCGCCTCGTCCGGACGGCTCATGACCTTCGGCACGATCAGCGCGGCGAGCACCGCCAGGATCGCGATCACCACCATCACCTCGATGAGAGTGAACGCGCGGATGCGACGTCGACTCATGGGTCCTCCGCTGGCCGCGCCCGATACAAGTAATTGTAGTAGCTCGGGGATCGGGATACTATACCTTGTAGATGGCAGGCTGGTTCAAGAACACCCTGCAGCGCTGGCTGCATGCAGGTTCCGCCGCTCTGGCGCTCGATCTCGCACTGATCGCGGCGCTCGCGGCTGCCGCCGCCTACGGCACGTGGGTGCTGCTCGCGCCGCGCGCAAAGGCCGCGCCGGCGCTCGGCGGCGAGGCGCGCGCGCTCGAGGCGCCCTCGCCCGCGGCGCGGCGCCTCTTCGGCGCCTCTTCGGCGCCGCAGGCCGCCTCCTCCGGGGCGGTGCGCCTGATCGGCGTGGTCTCGCCCTCCCGGGCGCTCTTCAGCGAGAACGGCCGGCCGCGCGCGGCCGCCGTCGGCGAGTCGGTCGGCGAGCTGGTGGTGCGCGAGATCCATCCTGACCACGTCGTTGTGAGCCGGCGCGGCGAGCTCGAGCGACTCGTGCTCGAGCGGCGCAGCGTGCCGCTCGAAGCGCCGGGCGGCGCACGGGGCAATGCCGGCCGCTAGGCGCGCTGTCCTCATTCTGGCGCTCGTCGCCTTTGGCGCGCGCGCCGCCGAAGAGCCGGTGATGCTCAACTTCGTCAACGCCGACATCGAGGCCGTCGCCACCGCGATCGGCCAGATGTCGAAGCGCAATTTCCTGATCGATCCGAGAGTCAAGGGGACCGTCAACATCGTTTCGTCCCGCCCGGTGCCGCCATCGGCCGCCTACGACATCTTCCTCTCTGCGCTCAGGCTCCAGGGCTTCGCCGCGGTGGAGAGCGACGGCGTGGTGAAAATTTTGCCGGAGGCCGACGCGAAAATGCACCTGGGCTCGGTCTCGCCCAGGAGCGCCGCAGAAGGCGACCGGCTCCAGACGCGAGTGTACACGCTGAAATATGAATCGGCGTCGCAGATGCTGCCGGTGCTGCGGCCGATCATCACCCCGAACAACACCATCGCGGTCTACGCGGCGAACAACTCGATCGTCATCACCGACTACGCCGACAACCTTCGCCGCATCGACCGCATCATCGACGCCATCGACCGGCCCGGCGGCGGCGAGCCGGTGTTCATCCCGTTGCGCAACGCCTCGGCCACCGAGATGGCGAACACGGTCAACCGCCTCTACGCCGCCGACGCGGCGCAGGCCGATGCGCGCGGCCGCATCAGCGTGGCCGCCGACGGGCGCACCAACAGCCTCATCGTGCGCGTCGACAATCCGGCGCGCCTCGCGCGCATCCAGGAAATGGTGCAGAGCCTGGACAAGCCCACTGCCGCGGGCGGCAACCTGCACGTGGTGTTCCTGAAGAACGCCGAGGCGGTGCGCGTCGCGCAGACGCTGCGCGCGGTGCTCTCGGGCGAGTCTTCGCCGGCACTTAACATTGCCGCGACGGCACCGCTCTCCACCGCGCCTTCGACGATCGGGCAGCAGCCGGTCTCCGGCGGGCCCGGCCCGTCGCCGTCGCCGCTCAGCGGACTCGGTGCGGTGGGCGGCGGGGGCGGCATCGTGCAGGCCGACCCGTCTTCGAACGCGGTGATCATCTCGGCGCCCGACGCGGTGTTCGCGAACCTGAAGGCGGTGATCGACAAGCTCGACGTGCGCCGCCTCCAGGTGCACGTCGAAGCGCTGATCGTCGAGATGACCGCGGACAAGGCGGCCGAGTTCGGCGTGCAGTGGCAGGCGCTGCAGGACCTCAGCACCAACGCCACGCAGGGCTTCGGCGGCACCAACTTCGGCGCGCGCGGCACCGGCACCAACATCATCGACGGCGCGGTGAACCCCGGCAGCCTCGGCAACGGGCTGAATCTCGGCGTGGTGCGCGGCCAGGTCACGATCCCGGGAATCGGCACGGTGACGAACCTCGCCTTCCTCGCGCGCGCGCTCGAGTCCGACACCAAGGCGAACATCCTCTCCACGCCGAACCTGCTCACGCTGGACAACGAGGAGGCGAAGATCGTCATCGGGCAGAACGTGCCCTTCATCACCGGCCAGTACGCGCAGACCGGCGCCGCGACCACCGCCACGCCGTTCCAGACCATCGAGCGGAAGGACGTCGGCCTGACACTGCGCATCAAGCCGCAGATCTCGGAAGGCGGCTCGGTGCGCCTGCAGATCTACCAGGAAGTGTCGAGCGTCCAGGACCAGACCAACCCCGCCGGGATCATCACCAACAAGCGCTCGCTCGAGTCGAGCGTGCTGGTCGACGACGGCCAGATCATCGTGATCGGCGGACTGATCCAGGACAGCACCGGCAACACCATGCAAAAAGTGCCGCTCCTCGGCGACATCCCGCTCCTCGGCGCGCTGTTCCGCTACGAGACGCGCACGCAGACCAAGACCAACCTCATGGTGTTCCTGCGGCCGCTCGTCATGCGCGAGCGCAGCACCTACGCCCCGGTCACTTCCGAGCGCTATCGCCAGATGCTCGAGGAGCAGGGGAAGGCGCACATTCCGCCCTCGGTGGTGCTGCCCGACATCGTGACGCCCACCCTGCCGCCGGAGGACGCCCCGGCGCAGACACCTCCGGCGCAGACACCTCCGGCGCAGAACCCGCCAGCGCAGAGCTCCCCGCCGCAGTAAAGTGGCGCCATGGATCTCGCCCGCGACACGCCGGTCCGCCTCGTTCCCTATCCTTTCGCGCGGCTGAACGGGGCGCTGCTCCTCGAGGTCTCGGACAAAGAGGCGCTCGTCTGCCTGCGCCGGGGCGCGCGGCCGCAGGTGCTCGCGGAGCTGCGCCGGGTCCTCGGCGTGCCGGTGCGCGTCACGGCGGTGGAGGAGCCCGAGGCCTTCGAGCGGCGCCTCGCCCAGGCGTACTCGCAGGCGAGCCAGTCGCCGGCGTACGTCGCCGACGCCATCGGGCAGGACATGGACCTCTCGCGCCTGGTGCAGGAGATGCCGAAGATCGAGGACCCGCTCGACTCCGACAACGACGCGCCGGTGATCCGCATGATCAACGTGCTGCTCACCCAGGCGCTGCGCCAGAAGGCCTCCGACATCCACATCGAGCCCTACGACGCGCGCTCGGTGGTGCGCTTCCGCCTCGACGGCACGCTGCGCACGGTGGCCGAGCCGCACCGCGGGCTGCATGCGGCGATGCTCTCGCGCATCAAGATCATGGCGAACCTCGATATTGCCGAGAAGCGCCTGCCGCAGGACGGGCGCATCTCGCTGCGCCTCGCCGGGCGCCAGGTCGACGTGCGCGTCGCGACGCTGCCCACCGGCTACGGCGAGCGCGCGGTGCTGCGCCTGCTCGACAAGGAGGCGAGCCAGTTCCAGCTCGGCGGCCTGGGCATGGACGAGTCGGCGCTCGCGGCGATCGACACCCTGATCCACCAGCCCCACGGCATCGTCCTCGTCACCGGTCCGACCGGCTCGGGCAAGACCACCACGCTATACGCGGCGCTCGAGCGCATCGACTCGCTCGGCCTCAACATCATGACGGTCGAGGACCCGGTCGAGTACGAGCTCGACGGCATCGCCCAGACGCCGGTCAACGCCAAGATCGGGATGACCTTCGCGCGCGCCCTGCGCTCGATCCTGCGCCACGACCCGGACGTCATCATGGTGGGCGAGATCCGCGACAGCGAGACCGCGGAGATCGCCGTCCAGGCGAGCCTCACCGGCCACCTCGTCCTAGCCACGCTGCACACCAACGACGCCGCGAGCGCGCCGACCCGCCTCGTCGACATGGCCGTCGAGCCCTATCTCCTTTCCTCGAGCCTGCTCGGCGTGCTGGCGCAGCGGCTGGTGCGCAAGCTCTGTCCCGCGTGCAAGCAGCCGCACGAGCCCAGCGCGCCCGACCTCGCCGAGCTCGGCGAGCGCTTCAGCGGCGAGAAGCTTTACGCGCCGGGCGGCTGCGAGGCGTGCAACAACACCGGCTACATAGGGCGCACCGGGATCTACGAGCTCCTCGTGATCGATGAGGAAGCCAAGACGCTGATCCACGGCGCGGGCTCCGAGCAGCGCCTGAGGGCGCACGCGGCGAAGCGAGGCATGCGCACGCTGCGCCAGGACGGCCTGCGCTGGGTGCTGAGCGGCCTCACCTCGCTCGAGGAAGTGATCCGGGTCACGCGCGAGTCGTAGCACGATGCCCGCTTTCAGCTACACCGCCATCGACGCCGACGGCCGCACGCGGCGCGGCGTGGTCGAGGCGGAAGCGCCGCGCCAGGCGCGCGCCGGGCTGCGCAGCGCGGGCCTCGTGCCGATCGAGGTCGCCGCGGTCGACAGCGAAGCGGCGCCGCCGGGCAAGCGGCGCCTCTTCTGGGCGCCGCGCATGCGCATCGGCGCCGGGGAACTCTCCCTCCTCACCCGTCGCTTCGCCATGCTGCTCGAGGCCGGCCTCACGATCGAGCAATGCCTGGATGCGCTGATCGAGCAGGCGCAGGGCGAGTCCGCCAGGCGCATCCTCGCGGCGGTGCGCGCCGAGGTGCTCTCCGGACAGCAACTTGCGGCCTCCTTCGACCGCTACCCGTCGTCGTTTCCCGAGATCTACCGGGCGCTGGTGCGCGCGGGAGAGCACTCGGGGGAGCTCTCGGCGGTGATGGCGAGCGTCGCCGACTACCTCGAGCGGCGCCAGGCGACGCGCCAGAGCGCGGGCCTCGCCCTTCTCTATCCGGCGATCGTCGCCGCCGTGGCGCTCTGCATCGTGGTGGGCCTGCTCACCTACGTCGTGCCCCAGGTCGTGGAGGTCTACGCCCAGAGCCGCCAGACGCTGCCCTTTCTGACGCGCGCCCTGCTCTGGGCGAGCGAAGCGCTCCACGGAAGGCTCGGCTATGTCGCCGCCGCCCTGGTCGTGGCCGGCCTCGCCCTACGCTGGGCCTACGGACGCGAGGCCACGAAGAAGCGCTGGCACGCGCGGCTGCTGCGCCTGCCGCTCGTCGGCCCGCTCTGGCGAGGCGTCGACACGGCGCGCCTCGCCTCGAGCCTCGCCATCCTCTCGGCAGGCGGCGTGCCGCTTCTGCAGGCGCTCGCGGCGGGCGCGCGCGTGGTGAAGAACCTCGCCCTGCGCGACGCGGTGGAGGAGGCGCAGCAGCGCGTGCGCGAAGGCTCGAGCCTGCATCGCGCGCTCGCGGGCAGCACGCTTTTTCCGCCGATCTTCATCCACCTCGTCGCTTCCGGCGAGGCAAGCGGGCGCCTCGCGCACATGCTGGGCCAGGCCGCTCGGCAGCAGGAGGTCGAGAACGACGCCCGTGTGCGCCTGCTCACCGGCGTGCTCGAGCCCGCGCTCATCCTGGCCATGGGCGCGCTCGTCCTCCTCATCGTGCTCGCGATCCTGCTGCCTATCATCGAGATGAACCAGCT
>Ga0207648_10000178_pt1 | contig 66611 bp, 66 predicted proteins | sample KBSMisM32_FD_184310 | JGI IMG/M metagenome (GOLD analysis project Ga0207648, IMG submission 184310) | Miscanthus rhizosphere microbial communities from Kellogg Biological Station, Michigan, USA - KBS Miscanthus M3-2 (SPAdes) (version 2) | ecosystem: Host-associated > Plants > Roots >...
GCCCGCGTCGATCGCTGGAGAACCGGGTAGGAGATGGTAGTCACCGGCACCGCCACTTACGAAAAGCGGGTTAGACGAAATGTTCCCGCCCGTTCCCGTCTGACTGGCGGTTCCCACATAGTCGGCCGTATTGCCGAAAACGAGGTTGTTCATCCACACCGGGTTGTCCGCATCGGTTGAACTTAATTCGATTTCCAGGCCCACCCCGTTTTGGACAATGAGGTTGTTGCGATAGACCTGGGTAGTTTGCGGGACACGACGATCGACATGGATGGCCACGGCGTTGCCAACAAAGGTATTGTTCACTACCTGCGGCGTATTGAGTTGGGGAAGGGTCAAATCGATCGCCCTGCATGGATTGTTCTCGAACACATTGTTCGTAATGACGGGCGATGAGTTATTCACGAATCCAACGACCGACAACGTCGGGGAATTGCAGGGAATATTTCGAAAGATGTTTCTCTCAATCGTGGGCGATGCGACGTTGCCCACAATCGCCTGTGCGTTGACGCCGGTGCCGACGCTGATTCCTTCGAAGATATTCCCGGAGACCAGGGATCCTGACCCGATCACCGACATCGCGAGCGTGGATCTCACGATGATATGGAACCCCTTGATCCCGCCTCCCGGACCGATGGTTGTCTGGCCGCCGTCGAGCACCGTGTTCGCGGGCCCGGCCACGCTCTGCAACGTGATGTTCTTGCCGTTGAAATTCAGGTTGCCAACGTAAGTTCCCGCGGCAACCGGCACGACAGCGCCGGCCGTCGCATTGTCGATCAGATTCTGGATCACCGCGGTGGACCTGCCGATCGTCGTCGCGCTGGAGGCGCTATTGTTAACCGGATCCGGATCGAAAGAAGTGGTGGTGACGGTGGCATTGTTGGTAATCAAGCCTTCCGTGGTTGGCGTGACGTGAATCGTGACGGCAACCGTATCCGTGAGAGTCAACATGCCGAGGTTGCAACTGACCGGGCCCGAGCCAGTGCAAACGCCGCGTTGCGGGATTGCAGACACGAAGGTGACGCCAACGGGCAGCGTATCTGTGACCACCACATTGTCGGCCAGATTGTCGACGCTGTTGTTTCTCACGAGCAACGTATAAAAGAGGTCGGCGCCGATGGCGGCGGGGTTCTGGGAACCGCTCATGATCAGCGAGAGATTGACGGGCGGCGGCGCGGAGCCGCCGCCTGGGTCCGTGCCCGCGAGGTATTCCACGAGGTTGCTGGCGCCGTCGCCATCCTTGTCGAGCGCCGCATCGGCCGGGTTGTTCGGATCCAGCCCGTGGGCCGTTTCCCAGCTGTTGTTCATGCCGTCATGATCGCTGTCCGCGAGGTCGGCTCCCGCTGCGCCAGCCAGTTCGGTCCATTTCAGCGTTGCGTTGACCTCGAAGATGTTGTCGGCGTCGAGATCCAGCGCCAACGCCGCGAGCGTGCCGGAAAGCGCCGTCACCCGCGCCGAGCGGTTTCCTCCCGCCGTCATCAGCATTTGCCCGCTGCGCGGAAAATTATCGGACACGCCGCCGAAGAAAAACGGAGTGACCGTCGCAACGTCCACGTATCCCTGGACGCTGTCGAACAAACGACCGTTCGCGGTCGTGGTGCCCGAGTTCGGGGACAGGATGCTGTCGTACACGGTCACGTAGACGAAATTCTCGGTTTTCGTCATGCCGCCCGTGAAATTGTTCAAGTAAACAATGTTGTCCGTCGTCGTTTCGGCTTTGGCCAAGATATTCATCAGCGTGTGCACGGAGCCGCCCGCATCCGAGCTGACGCCCGGACCGCGCAGGGCCAACCGGGAAAAACTGAACGTAAAGTCAGTCGGCAGTCCAAATATCTGGTCGAACGCGTCCACTCGAACCGAGGCGCGTCCGCTCAATGTCTCATCGCCGGTGCGGCAGGCGTTGAAATCAAAGGTTAGCGTTCCGGTGCCGGCATTACTCAGATCCCCCGTGACCTGCACCGATCCGCTATCGCATGGCTCGGTTTCGTTGACCGCCACCGCCGTGCGCATCTCGGGCCCGGTCAATATGGCATTCATCCGTTGCAGTGTCCCGCGAAAATCGCCATGCAGGCGCCTGGAAAGGTCGGCAACGCCCACGTTTCCAGCAGGCTGCCTGCTTGCGCCGACCGCGGACACTCCGGTCACGCTGGAATTGATGGCGGCGTTATTCCCGCCGAAGACGGTCGCGGCCAGGCTTGAGGCATTGGCGGTGGTCAGGACGGCGACGTTCGTATTTCCGGAATATTGGACGGCGGACGCGGAACCGCCTCCCCCGCCGCCCCCGCCGCCGCAAGCAGCCAACAGCAACAATACGACCGGCGAAGACAACTCGCGAGCAAATTTCAACTTACAGGTAGACATGACTCCCCCTCCCAAAAGGATCAGGCCTGGACTCCAGGTCCCCTATCGCCTTATTCGGACAATTGGCGAGGCAAGGCTATGACACATGATTATAGAGGATTCCGTCTCTCAATCACGACAGTTCCGAGCCTGCCTGTCGCGCCGCTAGCACGCACAATAACCGTCAATAGCTCGTCATCATGAGGCGGTGGGCCGATGAAGCTGCCGGATCGATATCGCGTTGCGCTGATGACATTGGCGTTGCTGGCATCCCTGTTTGTGCAGGGGTCTGGCGGTGGCAGGGAGAAATCGACATCGTGGTGAAGGGCGGCAACTAAGGCTGGCGTTGCCGCGAAGGGCTTCACGCGTTCGGCAGCCAAACAGGTTGTCCAACTTCGGGTTTTATCGACCCGGTGGCCGAATACGATCATGGACTCGGCGTATCGATCACGGGCGGTTATGTGTATCGGACGAAGGCAACAGCAATTCAGGGGTTGGTTGGGGGAGGGGACTGGGCCGATTACTTACGGCCTTGTTCAGTCGGCGTGGCCGGACGAGCGTTCATGACACCGATAGCTTCCTTCGAGGTCGTGGCCGCTGGTTTTGGATTGCTGTTGCCTGTTGCCAGCTCTGCAACGGGGGCGGGTGACTGAATTTTTCCCGCGGCTCGATTTACTGGCGATGCGGCTTGATTGATCGGAGATGCAGCTTGATTCGCCGGCGATGCAGAAGGGGGCTGCTGCTGTTTCCTGAACAATCCGATTTGCGATTGCAACTCCTCATTTTTTTTCCTGAGGATTGCAATTTCAGCCAGGTGGCTTGCGTTGTGGAGATTTTCAGCCTGAGAGCGGTCGCTTTTAAGCGAGTCGATTTGTGCCTGCAACGCGTCGTTCCTTTTCTTGAGGGTTTCCATTTCCTGCTCGCGGCCAGCGTTTTCGGAATTCTCGACCTGAGACGGCTCGAATTTGAGCGCCCCCTTTCGTGGTGATTCGTAGCTCTTTTTCCGCATCACCTCGGCGTCATCCGGGCGATCCTTGGATTGGGCTTTTCTCAACTGCAGAAATTCCAACGGAGTTAATACTTGCAACTGTTTTTCGGAACGCATCGAAACTGGAGCATCAGCTTTGGCAGCGCCATGTTTCGGAGATGGCGACAGGATTTTCCAGGCGGACATCCCGATGGCAGCCAGAATCGATACGCCAATGGCCGCGCCGATGATCAGACGCCGGGCTCGGCGAGCTGGACTGGCGTCCAAAGCGCCCGCATCCGTATCGCCGGTTGGATCACTCGACTGACGGCCAGATGACCGCTGCTGGCCCGTCAATTGGCCGGAGTTCTTCGGCGAGCCGTCTGCGTTCTCGTCCGCGGTTTTCTTGTTCCAGAACATCAGGTTCATCGTGACTCCACTCGATGCCAACGCCGATTGCAGCACTCTCCACCAGATCGTTCGATTTTATGAGCCCGCACGGTGATCACTACGGCTTAAACAAGGACAACCTGAGACACATTTGAAGGTCTCGTGATTGGCGCAAGGTCGATCGTCTGCTTGCAACGAGACGGGTGTATCGCAAACCATACCCGACCGTCGCCCACATGTCAGCCCCAGGCAAGAAAAGCCGACCTGCTATTCGAAATTTACGCGAGTGCCGGGAGCGGAAACCGAGAGGCTGGCGCGACACGGTTGACTGCGTCGTATGGTCACGGGTCGCGCGGCGGTTTTGACGTGAAAGAACTCGCAATCCGGCGAAGCTTTTGCAACCAGCGTTTCGCCCACAGAAATTCCGTCGCAAGTATGGAAAGGCCAATAGGAATGACTATGAACGCTGGTCCTGGCAAAACGATAAGGGCAATCCCGATGAGAGTCACCGTCCCGCCAATGACAGCGACGACAATACGTTTGGCGATACGAAGATTCGGAACAGGCAGGCACCACGAATTCCATCGGCGTTTGTCCGGCTTCATCGCTTCGGTTTGCGCTTGATGCGATTTGTCGCGTCAATGGACATCGGCAATTCCAGTCAGCGCTTGCGCGCTACCAGGCAGAAGAGCGCGATCAATCCCTCATGATCGCGCGGCACGGCGCGCATGATCGAGTCGGCATTCTGTTCGGGTGGCCGCTCCAGCACATAGTCGCGCAGGAGGTCATCGCTTTCGGCCAAAAGCTCGGCGCACTGCAACTCGACCAACCCGGTTTTCTCCCAGTGCAGTTTCCACCAGTCCACGCTGTGCACGTAGGACCAGTGCTTGGCGTACTGCGGCCGCAAATACTCTGGAGCGTCCTCGATAGACCGGAGTTCGCGCGTGAAAGCGATATCGACCACGCCGATGAATCCGCCAGGCTTGATGAACGGTACGAGGTAACTCAGGTAACGCTCGTCCGTGCCGAAGTAGAGAAAGGCGTCGATGGCGACTACGGCGTCGAAGAACTCCTTGGCGAATGGCAGGTTGTGCGCGTCTACCCGCAAGGGAAATACGCTCGCCTCACAATTCATCTCGATTGCGCGCTTGCGGTTCTCGGTGGGAGATGTCGCTGCATCCACGGCCCAGGCCTCGATTCCGAATTCGCGCGCCAGGAAGATCGAACTGGTGGCCTTGCCGCAGCCGAGATCCAGGACGCGCATCCCGGCGCGCAGCGGAAGGCGGTGCGCAAGGCTCTCCACCTGACACAGGGCATTCTCGCCCAGCGCGTTATCGCGGATCCATTGAGGGTCATACTTCGCCGCGAGCGGGAATGCGCCCGGAGAGAGCGCTGTTTGATTCACAGTCACTCGCTATTGGAATCGGTAGAAACGATCGTTCAGATACTTGAGGATGTTTTGCGTCTCGGCCGGCGAGAATTCCTTTTTTGCCATGTGGGTGCAACTTTCCAACTGCTGACGCAGATCGTCCAGCGATCGGACCTTGTGATCCTTGCGGGTGTAGACCGCCGTGTCGTGGCATCCAGTGCAGCTGGCATCGTGCAGGCGTTTACCCTCGGCGTCGTCGCCTGGCAAGGCTGGGAAGGCACTCCCCGCAAAGGCGGCAAGCCAAATCATGGATAGAGTCACGGTGAACTTCATACCGGTACAGACCGGCGGCAGGACGGTATGTTCCCGATGAACGCCATTTGGCGCGGCGAACCCATCCTCTACAGCTGGATTCCTTTAGGTAGCCCCCATCTCTTCCACCGGCAAATTGAGGAGCGTACCAAACTCCCGCCCCACGATGACCTATCGACCCGGACTACTGGCGTCGCGATTCGGATGGTGCTATCAATAGAAAACAGTTGAGCGTCATATTCGGCCGGGGTCGGCAGGTGTTTGACTTGAATGGCCGGAACGTCTCACCTGCAACCATAACAAAGGAGGAGGCGTATGAACCGCAGACACTTCATTGTTGTCGCGCTCTGGGTTGTTCTGGCACTGCCGGTGCAATTCCTGGTTTCGGTCGCTCAAGCTGCCGGGGGCGACGACTGGATCGCAACCTGGACAGCCAGCCCGCAGCCGGTCTGGGAGGCAGACTTTCTGGCACCGGTCAAAGTCCCCAGAAATCTTTGGGGCCAGACCGTGCGGCAGGTGGCCGCCGTCAGCATCGGCGGCAAGCAGATTCGCGTTGTGCTCTCGAACGAGTATGGTGACAGGCCGCTTAAGATTGGCGCTGCCCAGGTTGCGTTGGCCGACAAGGGATCTGCGATCGCCGCAGGTACTGGCAAGCCGCTCACTTTCGGCGGCAGTCCTTCGATCGTGATTCCACCGGGGGCGCCGGTGATGAGCGATCCAGTCGACCTCGCGGTGCCGGCGCTGGGTACGGTCGCCGTCAGCTTCTTCGTACCTGACGTGACACCGGTGACGACCTTCCACTGGGACTCGAGGCAAACGATGTACATCGTGGCCGGGAACAAGGTCGCGGAGACGGACTTCAAGCCCGATTCCACGGTGGTCGCCCGGATCCTGCTGAGCGAGATTCTGGTCGATCGGCCGGCCAACGCGCGCGCGATCGTGACGTTCGGAGATTCGATCACCGATGGGGACAGCTCGACTATAGACGCCAATCATCGCTGGCCGGATGTTCTCGCGCGCCGGCTGATCGACGCGGGCGGCCCGCCGGTGGCGATCCTGAACCAGGGAATCTCCGGTGCCCGGATCCTCACCGACCGCATGGGGGTGAATGCTCTGGCCCGCTTCGATCGCGACGTGCTCAGGCACCGGTATGCGGACACAGTCATTCTCATGATGGGCATCAACGATATCGGCTGGCCGGACAGCATTCTCGAACCGATCGCCCCGGCCCCTTCGGCCGACGACGTTATCGCCGGCTACAAGCAACTCGTTGCCCGCGCACATCTGCACAAGATGCGCATCATCGGCGCGACACTGACGCCGTTCGAGGAAACCTTCAAGGGCTCGCCACTGGAGGGCTACTACAACGCCGACAAGGAGAAGAAGCGGCAGGCGATCAACAAATGGATACGCGAAAGCGGCGCCTTCGATGCCGTGCTTGACTTCGACGCGGTGGTGCGCAATCCAAACCGCCCCTCCTATATCCAGGCAATCTACGACGCCGGTGACCACCTCCATCCAAACGACGCCGGCTACAAGGCGATGGCGGAGTCGATCGACCTGAAGCTGCTAGGGGGCAGTCGTTGAGTGATCCGTTGTTGACGCATTAGAAACCGCGCGAGCATCTCGCGCCTGCTGCACCCCAGTGCCCGGCCCCGTCCAATAGATGGACGCCGGGCATCTGGGTGCAGGCACTGCATGAGCTACCTGTAGCAGATCCGCATCACTGTCATTGTGCTTTTTGCGCAGCCGTGTTCAGCCCGAGATAAAGATTGCTAAACACGTATTGGGACGTGGCAGTCGTCAAACCTTCTTGCCGGCGCCGAAATACACACCTGCTGCCGCCAACCCGAAGCCGACCAGGACAATCGGCGAAAGCGTTTCGTGAAACGCGGCAAAGGCCATCGTCGCGGTAATCGGCGGCGCGAGATAGAAAAGAGTTGCGACGCGGCTGGCTTCACCTCTTCGGAGCAGGATATATAGCAAGCTCACCGCGCCGATGGAATTGACCAGCGCCAACCACGCCGAGGAAGCAATCAATGCGTGGCTCCATTCAACTTGCAGGCCTTCGAACCGGAGTGCGGGCAGGAAGAGCGCGACGTCGGCAACGGCGAACTGAATGAGGTTGCCTGTGCGCAGATCGATGGCACTGCAAAACTTCTTCTGGTAAAGCGTGCCCGCCACGAAAGCCGCCAGCGCCAGAAAGGTCAGCGCATAACCCTCCCAGCCTCGATTCGCGAACGATATCTTGTTCATGACGACCAGAGCGACGCCGAACAGACCGATCGTCAATCCAGCCCACCGTCCTGCTCCAATCCGTTCGCCCAGCAGAGGCCCCGCGGCGAGCGCGATGAACAAGGGTGTCAAACCAGAGATCAGCGCTGACACGCCTGCGCTTACGCCATCGCTGAGACCTTTGAACAAGGCCGCCAAGGTCAGACCATTCACCAGCAAACCGGCCACGGCCAGGTGACCGTAGTCGGCCCATCTGCGCGGCCAGGGTGCGCCAGTAAGCAGCGCCACCAGCAACATGACTAGCGCAGCCGCGGTGAACCTGATCACGAGCAAGGTCAAGGGGCCCGTAAACTCCAGGCCGATCTTGCCGGCGATCCAGGCGGAGCTCCACAGCACGATAAACATGGCACCCAGCGCCTGTGGACCGAAGGGCGCTGGCCGTGTGACAGCGAATGTGTTCATGGCAGGTTCCCATCGACGCGTAGCCGCGGTGCTAGACTTTCCAAACAGCTACGCGTTGCTGTATGCAATGGCGGTGATTTTCTGTCGCGACAGCATGTCCGCTCAAACGATCATTTGTAATGAGGTGCATGAGTAATGCGCATATCGCGCAAGCAACGCCTTCTGCCGACGTTGGACTTCCTGAAGGGCTTCGAGGCCGCGGCGCGCCATTTGAGTTTTACCAAGGCGGCCAGTGAGCTCTTCGTCACCCAGTCGGCGATAAGCCGTCAGATCCAGTCGCTCGAGGAGCAACTGGGTGTGCCACTGTTTCAGCGACGACCCAAAGACCTGGTGCTAACGGAAGCGGGCGAGACGTTCTACCGCACGGCATCGGAGGTGTTGCGCCAGGTGCGTGAGGCGATGGATCGCCTCGATACCGCGGGTCGGACCGAGGCGCTGACGGTCACTTGCACCGTGTCTTTCGCTTCCCTCTGGCTGATCCCGCGGTTGCCCGCATTCCGGCAGGAACGGCCGGGCGCGGATGTGCGCATCGCAGCCGATAACAACCTGCTCGATCTCGAGCGTCAGCGCTTGGATGTGGCCATTCGCTTTTGCACCCCGAAGCTGGCGCCGGACTACGCGACCCGGTTGTTTGGAGAAGAGATCTTCCCGGTGTGCGCTCCCGCGCTTCTGCGCGATCGCTCGCGGCCCCTGAAGAAACCGGAGGATCTCAAACATCATGTGTTGCTGCACCTCGAGGACTCCACCGGCGGCCTGCAGCCCTGGGCAAACTGGACGACGTGGCTTGAACCCCTGCCCGGTCTCGAGGTTGAAACAGGTGCGGCGTTGCGCTTCAATCAGTTCGATCAAATGATTCAAGCAGCCGTCGACGGTCAAGGCGTCGCACTCGGCCGATCGCCGCTGGTGCGGCGCCTGATCAAGCAGGGCAAACTCGTTGCACCATTCACCCGAAAGACGGCCTCACCGCGCGCCTACTACGTGTTCACATCGCGCGACGCGACAGAGCGCCCGGAGGTCAAGGACTTCCTTTCATGGCTGCTGCGCGAGGCCAAGCGGGACGAGTACCCCCTCACCCCCTCGCCCCGCCCCTCTCCCGCCAGGGGAGAGGGAGCTCGATAGCATTAACTGATCTTCGCATCAGATCTCCCTCTCCCCTGGTGGGAGAGGGGCGGGGCGAGGGGGTGAGGGGGTTTAGTTCGCAGCGAAGCAGTAGAAAAGTCCCGCGCCGCCCGATGCCTTGAGCTGGTCCTGGCTGCAACCGCGCGATCCGTGCGAGGAGTTCCAGGACTTCATGTGGCGGGTGTCCTTGAGCCCCGTCAGGTCATGGTGACCCACGATCGCCGAGCCCTCGCCGTTCTTCGTCCAGTTTCCGCACGTCGTATCACCGCCCGCTGTCGAGTACATGCCGGCCGGGTCTGAGCCCGTAAGGATGTCGTGCTCGTTCGGCGTATCCCCGCGACCCTTCACCGTCTCGCCTTTCTCGGTTAGCGCCGTCTGCTTGTTGATGTTGTTGTTCGCCGAATGGAGTTCCTCGACATTCTTGGCCACGACCACGCTCTTGGCGTTGCGCCACGGCCCCTCGCCAATCCGATCGCGCGCGTTCACGCCCGCGTCACCGCCCGGCAGCGCGGTGCTCAGGTACGCCTTCCAGTTCGTCCGCTTCGAGCCGGCCGCTTTGGCGAGCGCATTGCAATGCGCATCCGCGCCCTCCAGGCCGCCGAGGTCGGCGCCGTTTCCCTTTCCCGTGCTCGTCACGAAGAACGTCATGTCGTCGCCGCCCTGCTGCGCAATCGCGGGGGATGTCATGCCTGCCGAGACCAGTAACGCCGTTGCTGCAATCGCGGGAACCTTCATGTGATCTCCTGTAACTTGACCGGCTGATGGGTTGCACTTGGCGCGAAAGGCCTCGTCTCATTCTCGCCCATGTAAGATTGCTTCGAGTGATACGTCCGTCGAAGATTACATTGGAGCACAAGCAGTAGTTGCGGTGAGATGATCTCTCTACAAGCGGAATAACCACATGAAACACACGCCGACCCAACACGAGGCTGGGCCGGGTCTCGCCTGTCACTGGTGATTGGGATCCGTACCTAACAGATACTCGTCAATGTTCTTGACGTTATCCGTGTCCTTATCGTCATCCGCGTCGTCGACGTTCGGGTTCAGCCCGTTGGCCGTCTCCCAACTGTTGTGCATGCCGTCGCGGTCAGTGTCGCCCAGATCGGAGCCTACCGGCCCCGAGAGGTCGGTCCATTTCAACGTGGCGGTATTCTCAAAACCCCCATTCCCATCGAGATCCAGTTCCAATTTCGCCAGTGTCGCCGAGAGCGCCGTAAAACTGATTTTGCTGCTACCACTCCCTGTCAACGATGTCTGACCGCTCTGCGGAAAAAGCTGGATCAAAGTGCCGAAAACGGAAGGTGTCACCATAGCGACATCGACGAATCCGAGTTCGCTGTCGAAGATGCGCCCTTGGGGAGATGTGCTGTAGGTCGATGGGGTGAGAATATCGTTGTATGAATTGACGAGCACGAGATTCTCGGCCTTTGTCATCCTGCCCGTAAGGTTATCCAGGGAAACTAGGTTCTCCGTTATCGTTTCAGTATTGCCCGCGATGTTTAACTGCGCGCGCGTTGAGCCACCGGCATCGATACTTATCGCGGGCCCGCGAAGCGTCAGCCTGCCAAAACTGGCCGTGAAGTCTGTAGGCAAAGACGAGCCAAAGTCGAATGCGTCGACACGCACCGTGGCTTGGCCTGCCAATGTTGCGTCGCCGGTTCGGCAATCGTTGAAAGTGAGGGTCAGTGTTCCCGTGCCATTGGCTTCGTTTACCGTCCCGGTCGTGCGTATCGAACCGCTGTCGCACAGTTCGGTCTCGTCGATGGAAGCCCCGGCATGGAGCTGGCGTTCAGCGGATCCCATGCTTGTCCGCACCAGTGTTTCGCGGAAACTTCCATTGAGGCGCTGTGTAAGCGCTGTGAGCCCGCCGTTGCCGCCTTGTGGGGCGATGCCTTGGGTCGAGACATCGGCGAGGCTGGAGTTTATGGTGGCAGTGTCACTGCCGAAGACGTTGGCAACAAGGCGGGACGCGTTTGCCGTCGTCACGACCGCGGCACTGGTATTGCCAGTGTACTGGACGGAAGCCATGGTGCCGCCTCCTCCCCCGCCTCCCCCGCCACAAGCAGCCAACAGCAACATCACGATCGTCGTCGAAAATCCACTCCCTATTCGCAACCAGCAGGTATACATGCTCGCCCCCTCCCAAGGATCAAAGCTACAGTCCGGCCCCGTGTCGTCTTCTTCGGACAAATCGCGGGCCAAAATTATGACTGGGTCATTCTAACGACTCTAGCGAAGCTGCGAAAGGGACGGGTATTTAGCCCCACCTGTTTGGTCCGGATCAACGGGGTCACTTCCACTCACGCCATCCCGCGTGCAGCGGGAAGTATAGTCCGCGGTTCGCGCCGCCGAGCGCTGCTGCGTAGGCGTCAAGCTGGGCGGCGTAGCGTTGCTGCTCCCGGTCCAGGAATCCTGCGATGTCCGCGCCTTCGTGGCCGCTGGTCTTGTAGTCGACCACCCACCGCGTACCATTCGCATCGCGAATCAGGCGATCGATCACGTAGCTGTGTTCCCGCGTGCGAATGCGGTACTCGCTGCTTGCCTCGGGATGCGTTCCGAGCACCCAGCGGCCCTTCGGGTCGGCGATTGCGTTTCGCAACGCGGTCAACACCTTCTCGGTTGCTTTTTCGAGTTCGCTGCCGCTCACGCCGCGCGAAAAAAGCTGGCTGCGCACCACCATGCGATAGCTCGCGATGCGATCGGCGTCCCAGCCTTCGAGTCGATCCTCCGCTATCCGCTGCAGCCAGCGGTGAACAACCGTTCCCATGTGGCGCGCCGTTTCTCCCACCCAGGAAAACTCGATCTGCTCTTCTATCCTTCCCTCCGCCGGTGCGTTCCAGCGGACGGCCTCGGGCGCCGGCGGGAGAATGGTCCCGGGGACCATGCGATTGAGCTCGTAGGTTGGTACGGCGCTCGCTGTGGCGGGCGCTATCGGGACCAACTCCAGTGCGTCGAAAATCTCCTGCGCGACCGGCCAGGCTTGCGCGAGCAGGGAACGTTTGTCGGGGGCTTTGAGTTCGCCCGTTTCGTCGCGCTTCACGCAGGCGAGGAGATGGAGGCGTCTCGCGGCGCGAGTGGCGGCGACGTAGAGAAGACGGCCGGCCTCGGCGTCTTCGGCGGCGCGATCCAGACGGCGCAGGTAGTCATAGACCGGGTCCTTGTCGGCGCCGGCTTCCTTGATGGGCGCCAGCAGCAACCCCCTCTGTGGCGACGCGACTGTCCCGCCGTCGGAGAGACGATCGGTGAAAACCAGTTCCTTCCAGAGAAAAAGCGACGAGTCATCGCTGCCGGAGATCTTGTCGAGGCCGGGAACGATGACGGTGTCGAATTGCAGGCCCTTGGCCTTGTGAATGGTCATGATCTGCAGGTCGTCGTCGCCGGCCGCGATATCGGGCAGCGCGTAGAGCTCGCTTAAGCTGCCGGCGAGCGCGGCGAAATCGGGAGGCGCGCCGGCGTCCTCGAGTTTCGCCAGTTCATCGAGGAAGATCTCGGCGTCCTCGAGGTCGGTCGCGTTCTCGACACAGGCGGGACCGCCGAGCGCGAGCCATACGCCTTCGACGCGATCGCGCAGCCTGCCGCGGCCGCGATCGGCGAGCGCGGGCGCGAGGACGCTCCTGACATGGGCGAGGAAAAGGTTGTCCTGGATCAATTCCCATACAGTTGCGAAGCGGTCAGCTGACGCAATCTGGTAAAGATCGCTCAAGGACAGGCCGATCCATGGCGCGCGTAGCAGCGAGAGCCAGGCGACGCGGTCGCCGAGATGCGTGAGGGCGCGCGCGATCGCGTAAAGATCTTGCACGACCTGCTTCTCTCCGAGTTGCTCGATTTCGATCGCACGGAAGCGGATGCCCGCTCTTTTCAGTGCGGGAACGATCTCGGCAAGCGCATCGCGGTTGCGAACGAGGATGGCGGCACGGCCTTCGGCCTGGCGCACCAACTCCACGACGCTGCGCGCCTCGTGATTTCGATCCGGACTGTTGGTCCACGAAACGGCCGGCCCGTCCAGCCGCGGTTTTTCGGGGTGCGACGTGGCGGCCGAGTAGGGCACCGCGCCAGAGACAGGATCGGCCGCCGCGGGCAGGACGCGCCTGAAGGTGGCATTGAACCAATCTACGAGGCCGGCGTGCGAGCGAAAGTTGGTCGTGAGCGTCAGCGGCTCGAGCTGCACGCTGCCGAGGCCTTCGCTCTGCGCCTTGAGAAACAACGCCACCTGCGCGTCGCGGAAGCGATAGATCGACTGCATCGGGTCACCGACGAGGAACAGGGTGCGCCCGTCGTTCGGCTGCCAGCCCGAGGTGAGGAGGACCAGCAACTCCCACTGCGAGAAAGAGGTGTCCTGGAATTCGTCGACAAGGAGGTGGCGCACGCGCGCGTCCATGGACAGAAGCAGGTCGGTCGGCGCCTCGGCAGTGCCCAGTGCACGCACCGCGCCCTGTGCAATCTCGGTGAAGTCGGCCTCGCCGCGCTCGGCGAATACGACGCGGAGCTGCGCTGCCGCGAGCGGCAGCAGTTCGATGAGCGATTGCAGTACCTGCCACTGCGCATCGCTGTAGCGCTCGGGCGGCATGCGAAGCAGGGCCGACAACGCCTGGCGCAAGGGCTCGTTGCCGGAAAGCGCCATGGCCTCGGGGATCTTCTTGCGCCATGCGTGATCGCTCTTGGTGAGCATGGTTTCGGCGAATTCGACGCAGGCTGGGGGATGCAGTGCGCAGGCCCTTGCAAGCAGGCGACTACGCTCGGAACGAAGAGAGGTTTCGAGTTCGCTTCGCGTGGGCGCGGCGCCGGTCTTGCGCAGCCATTGGTCGCGCTTGGCGAGCATCGAGGCGATCAGCGCGGCAGCGATGTCGACGTTGTTGTCGAGGTGGGCCAGCACCCCTTCGACGGCGGGCGAGAGTTCCTGGAGGATCCGGCTGGCAGCCTCGCGGTAATGCTCGCGCGCATCCTCGACGACCTGCGGCTGCGCACCGAAGCGTGAAAGCACCGGCATCTGCCGGGTCAGCGCGGCACATAGCGCGTCAAAGGTCTGGATGCGAAGCCGGTGCGCGATCTCGGCAGCGTTGGGCAGCTTCTTCAGCACCCGCTCGCGCATCTCGGCGGCGGCTTTGATCGTGAAGGTGATGGCGACGATTTCTTCGGGCTTCTCGACCGTTTCGAGAAGCTTCAGATAGCGCTGCACCAGCAGCTCGGTCTTTCCCGAGCCAGCCGGTGCCTGCACGATGAACGAGCGCAGCGGGTCTAGCGCCGCCTTGCGGGCTCGCTCGTCACCCTCTCCCCAGCCCCCACCCTCTCCCCGGCCCTCTCCCGTCGAGGGAGAGGGAGTTCTGGATTCCTGTTGATCGTCGCGTGACATGGTTGGTCGCTTCTAGGTCTCCCTCTCCCCTCGTGGGAGAGGGTCGGGGAGAGGGGAAGAGGGGGAAGACGGTGAAGTGTGTGGGCTAAGTTCTTTTTCTATCTCTTGCATCACGCCTTCAATATTCGTTAGCACGTCGTTATTCCAGAATCGAACCACCCGAAATCCACAGGATTCCAGCCAGCGGGTACGCTCCGCATCCGATTCTTGCTGGTTCGCATGTTGGCCTCCGTCAAGTTCAATGATCAATTTGGCCTCGTAACAAACGAAATCCACAACATACAAACCCAACGGTTCCTGCCGTTTGAATTTGAGGCCCGCAAAGCGATGAGCTCGCAATTCGCGCCATAAGACGCGCTCCGCATCCGTCATCTCGTGACGCAGGCGTTTGGCGACGCTGGTTAGAAGCCTTTTCTTAGTCAACACCCTCTCCCCGACCCTCTCCCATCGAGGGAGAGGGAGCCCGGATTCTTTTTGTTGGCGTTGCTGTCACTTCACTCTTCGAAATCTCCCTCTCCCCCTGCGGGAGAGGGCTGGGGAGAGGGGTTTTTTTCGTAAACGCGACACAGGGTCTGCAGGTCGCATAGGCGGCAGGTGGCGAGTCCGTTCTTCGGGTCGACACGCGCCTCGCCTGCAGCGAACGCGGCGCCGAGGGACTCGACCTCTTTGCGCCAGAGCGCGAACAATCCCTTCCAGTCGCGCCACTGCTTCACGTTGGGGATGGCGCGGTCATCGCGCGAGTAGCCCATGTATTTCATGTCGCCAGGCCTCAGTTTGGCGAAAGCCACGGCGGCGACGTCCTCCTTCGCGCTGATCGAGTAGAGCGCGAGCTGAGGTTCGTCGGAGCGCGGCGGATCCCACCGCTTCGGCGACACGATGTTGCCCGTCTTGTAATCGATGAGTGCGTGGCCCCCGGACTGGAGCTTGTCCATGCGGTCGATGCGGCCGGAGAATTCCAGGCCGGCGACCTCGATGGTGCGTTTTTCCTCCAGCGCGGAAATCTCGAAATCGCTGCGTGTCTTCTCCAGATCGAGCCATTCACGCGCCAGCTTGGCAAGGCGCACGCGCTCGAGTTCGGCGAAGCGGCCTTCGATGCCGATCTCCGCGACGGCGCCCTGCGCTGCGCGAGCGATCACCGGTTCAAGGTCGCCGTGCAGATTGCGGCTCGACTGGAGTTCGGTCCAGATGTTTTTCATCAATGCGTGCAGGAGCCGGCCACGGTCGGCGGCATCGAGACCGGTTGCAGGTTCGTCGAGGGCCTGCGCGTGCAGGCGCCAGCGCGCATACGCGCGGAACGGGCAGGCCGCCTGGTCGGCGAGGACACGCGTGCCGCCGCGTACGGCTTTCTCGGTCACGCGCGGCGCTGCGTTGTCGGCAATCGACTCGAGACGCCCCTGCGCGAAAAGCATATCCCGGTAGCGTGGGAAATCGGGCAGACCGATTTCCCCTGGGGCGATGTCGAGGATTAACGGGCTGGGCGCGAGATTGTGATCCGCCTCCTTCTGCGCATGGGAGAACACGACTTCCTGCGCCGCCACCGTCCATTCGGCGGTCAGGCGCCGATCGAGCTCGAGCGAGCCTTCGGCACTCGCTTCGGGGATACCGGCCTTCTTCTGCAGCGCGACCGGGATGAAAGGGTTGGGCCGCGCCGCCAACGGCCAGGCCTCGTCAGTGAGTCCGCTGACCCACAGGCAATCGAAGCGCAGGCCTGCAGACTCGAGGATACCGAGCACCTGGATCGGCACGTCGCCGGACTCGGGCTGGAACAGGGTGTCACTGCACAAGCGTCGCAGGGCAACGATGGCCTCCTCGAAGGTCATTGCCCGTGAAACTGTCTGCAGCCTGGAAAATTCGCTCAGGACTTCGTGCCACTTGGCGCGCGTCTGGAACTCGTCCGAGTCGAGTACCCGTTCGCCTGGGAATCCGGCCGCTTCGAGCAGCGCGGAGAAACGCCGGGCCCAGCCGCTTGGAGTCTGCTCGGCCGATTCCTTCGTCAGTGACAGAACGGCCTCGAGCAACTTGCGCAAAGCCGGGCAGTCTGCAATCAGCGCAATGAGCTTCGGCAGCGTCACACTCGCCTCGATCGTGCGGCGCAGCCAGACATCGAGCCGCGCACGACGCTCCATCTCCGACTCCGCGCCGCCGAGAAACGGCGAGCGGATCAGGCGGCTCGCCACGGTGAACTCGACCTCGCGGAAAGAGAGTTGGATCAGGTCGAGTGCGGCGGCGACCAGCGAATAATCGGCGAGCGGCTGGCCGAGTGATACGTTGAATGGCAGTGCCGCCTTTTCGAAGCCCGGAAGGTTGTAGCCAGGCTGCATGACGCGCGAGAACACGCGCACGACCTCCCCGCGCCGCTGCTGCAGCCCGGGCACCACCACGCCGATACGCGCGCTACCTTGCTCGAGCCGGGCACGCGCCCACCGGGCGGCGCTTTCGAGCTCGACCTTTGCAGTCGGAATAGAAGTGCGTACAGCCGAACCCTTTTGTGGCTCGGGCTTGCACGACATCCACTCGAGCTTGTCGAGGAATCCCCTGGTTTGCGGCGGCAGAATGTCGAAGGCATAGGCGACAACCTGCTTCGGTTTCTTCAGACGGTCGAACAGCCCCACCAGGAGGTCTGGCAGGCGGGCGCTGTCGATCTGTCCCTTGGTCTTTTCTTCGTAGCTTCTGGACCAGGAATTGAAAGCAGCGGCGTCCTCGTTGCCTGTCTCCGGACCGATGCGCCAGGCGTGCCGCAAGCGCCAGGCCTCGCCGCATTGTGCGGCCGTCTGCGCGATCGAGAGCAGGGAGCTTTGGCCTACGATTTGCTCCCAGAGGAGTTGCTCCTGCGCGCCGGTGAGCAGCGGTGGAATTTGCGCCGCGATATCGGAATACAGCGCATCCTCGTAGAGCCGCTCGACGAAGGCGCCGAACGGAAGAATGTCCGCGGTTTCCCAGACCGTCAGGCCGGATGCCGTTTGCTGCTCGTCGAATTCGCGCGCCAGCGTCTGTGCGAGGCGCCGATTTGGCGTCACGACGACAATGCCTGCGGAATGTCCCGAGGCGAGTTGCGCGAAGAGATCGCGCTTTTTCATGAGCGGAAATTCGGCGCCGCTTGTCATGGCGCCCAATTTAATGGAAACCCGAAGTCTCCGTTATCCGGGATCAGCCGCGGTCCAGAAGGCCGACCTTGTCTTTCTTGTCTTTCCAGTCATCTGCGTCGGCGGGCGCATCTTTTTTTTCTGTCAGTACCGGCCAAGCTTTCGCCAATTCGGCGTTCAGCTTCAGAAATACCCGCTGGTTCTCCGGTACATCGTCTTCGGCAAAGATCGCCTCGACCGGGCACTCAGCAACGCACAACGTGCAATCGATGCATTCGTCGGGATCGATGACCAACATGTTCGGACCTTCGTGGAAGCAGTCCACCGGACAGACATCCACGCAATCGGTGTATTTGCACTTGATGCAACTCTCGGTGACAACATAGGTCATTGCTGATCCTCTTGAAACGGCAAAATCTGCCCCTGCGTCCCCTGGACTCGTTTCGCCTGCAGGTGGCAACTGAACGTGGCGCGACGCAACAAAGGGGCACACATTCTAGCAAAGACTCCCGGTTCGGCCATTACGTCGGCACTGAAGTTTATGACTATGTCACGGAAATACAAGCGCATTTGGCGCGCCGTTATGGCGCCGCTTCCCTTCCAAAAACTTTTTAGCTAGGATAGATCCGACCTTTCACAGCGCTGTTCGTCCGAACAGCCCGCTTTTCCCGATCCCTTGTACTGCTGAGGCTATCCCCATGAACGAGCATATACATCACGTTACTGACGATACGTTCGAACCGGAGGTGCTCCAGTCGCAGGTTCCCGTGCTGGTGGACTACTGGGCGGAATGGTGCGGACCATGCAAGATGATTGCGCCGATCCTGGATGAAGTGGCCACTGAATATTCCGGCCGGCTAAAAATCGCCAAGCTCAACATCGACGAGAACCAGGGCACCCCTCCGAAGTACGGAATCCGCGGTATTCCGACGCTGATGCTTTTCAAGAATGGAAACATCGAGGCAACCAAAGTGGGAGCCATATCCAAGTCGCAGCTAACCGCCTTTATTGACAGCAATATCTAAACTCGCTAGGCTTCACCCCGTACTGGTCGGAGAACGCGCGAACTAGAACAGCGCCGCGGCCGGTTACGGGCAGGTTCCTCCCCGGTTTACCTCTTCCCGATCCTTCCGATTGTCATCCAGACAAGCTCTCTCTTTATGCATTTGTCCGACCTGAAAAACCTCCACGTAACCGAACTCGTGGAGATGGCAATCTCCAACGAGATCGAGAATGCCAACCGAATGCGCAAGCAGGACCTGATTTTTGCGCTGCTGAAAAATCAGGCAAAAAAAGGCGAAAGCATATTCGGAGAAGGAACCCTGGAAGTACTGCCCGACGGATTCGGTTTTCTGCGTTCGCCGGACACTTCGTATCTCGCCGGCCCCGACGACATCTACGTCAGCCCTTCGCAGATACGACGGTTCAATTTGCACACCGGCGATTCGATCGAGGGCGAAATCCGCACGCCGAAGGACGGCGAGCGTTATTTCGCACTGGTGAAGGTCGACAAGGTCAACGCCGAATCGCCGGAGAATTCCAAGCACAAAATCCTGTTCGAGAACCTGACGCCGTTGTTCCCCACCGAGCAGTTCACCATGGAAAGGGACATCAAGTCGGAAGAAAATCTCACCGGACGTATCGTCGATATCATCGCGCCGATCGGCAAAGGCCAGCGCGGCCTGCTGGTCTCCAGCCCGAAAAGCGGCAAGACGGTGATGCTTCAGCACATAGCGCATTCGATAGCGGCAAACTTTCCCGACGTGTATCTGATCGTGCTGCTGATCGACGAGCGTCCCGAGGAAGTGACGGAAATGCAACGCTCGGTCAAGGGCGAGGTGGTGTCATCGACATTCGATGAACCCGCCACCCGCCACGTACAAGTCGCCGAAATGGTGCTGGAAAAGGCCAAGCGTCTGGTCGAACACAAGAAGCATGTGGTCATCCTGCTGGATTCGATAACGCGTCTCGCGCGCGCCTATAACACCGTCGTGCCGGCCTCGGGCAAGGTCCTGACGGGCGGCGTGGACGCCAATGCGTTGCAGCGTCCCAAGCGCTTCTTCGGCGCGGCCCGCAATATCGAGGAGGGCGGATCGCTGACCATCATCGCCACCGCACTGATCGATACCGGCTCGCGCATGGACGACGTCATTTACGAAGAATTCAAAGGCACCGGCAATATGGAAATCCATCTTGACCGTCGCATGGCCGAGAAACGGATCTATCCATCCATCAATGTGAACCGCTCTGGCACACGTCGCGAGGAATTGCTGATCGAGAAGGATATCCTGCAAAAGATCTGGGTGCTGCGCAAGCTCCTGTACCCGATGGACGAGCTGGAGGCGACTGAGTTTTTGGTGGACAAGTTACGCGGCACCAAGAACAACGCGGACTTCTTCGATTCTATGCGCAGGGGATGAGCGGAGTATCGGGTACATACGCGCGCTTCCCGCAAACGGCCGGCTCCGCCGGTAACGAGTCCGCGCGCGACCCCATGGACGAATTGGAGGCGACCGAATTTCTCGTCGATAAACTCCGCGGTACCAAGAATAACGGCGATTTCTTTGATTCAATGAGGCGTGGTTGAAGTCGAATTGACGTAGGTATAGCGAGCGCCCTGGAAGAAATCGGCAAGGCGCGCTACCCGCCAACGGGCGCCTCCGGCGCTAACGAGTCCGCGCGCCACTTCTTTGACTCCATGCGCCGTGGGTAACCGAGGGATGGGATAAATCGCGCCCCTCCCGCAAACGGCCGGCTGCGCCGGTAACGAGTCCGGGCGCGACCCGATGGATGAACTAGAGGCTACTGAGTTTCTAGTGGACAAATTGCGGGGCACGAAGAATAACGCTGATTTCTTCGATAGCATGCGTCGCGGGTAGCCAACGTCATCGGGTAAAAACGCGCGCTACCCTACCCGCGAACGGGCGCCTGCGGCGCTGACGAGTCTGCGCGCCACTTATTTGACAGCATGCGCCGGGGTGAGCAGATCATCGGGTACAAGCGCGCAGGCGGCTCCGCAGGTTACGAGTGGAGCTTGAATTCGGGGTTGCCAATCCCCAGATTCCTGTAGATAATCCGCCCCCTTCGGAAGCGCAAATCCCGCTTCCATCAGAAAGGAACTGAAATGAAACCTGAAATCCATCCTGAATACGCCGATGTCGCGGTGACCTGCAGCTGCGGGAATACCTTCACTACGCGTTCTACGCTCGGTAAACCATTGCACGTAGAAGTCTGCTCTGCCTGTCATCCGTTCTATACCGGCAAGCAGAAAATCATGGATACCGCCGGACGCGTGGAGAAATTCCGGCAGAAGTACAGCAAGAAGACCGAGACCAAGCCGGCCGCGACCTGAAATTCGGAACGCGATCAGGAAAGGCGGCGCAAGCTGCCTTTTCTCATTTTGGGGCCGATGTTTTTCCGCAGCCACGGATTAAAATAGGCAAAATCAGCGCCAAGCATTCTCTCTGAGCCTTATGTCCAGCCGCGGAGTCGCATGGCGGCGGCTGTTCCGATTCCAGGCCATGCATCACTGAAACCATGCTTCGCCCCGCCCAACTGCTGCGCAGCGAAAAGCTCGCCACGCACATCACCGAGAATCCGGTGACCTTGGCTATCGTGCTCTGTGCGGCCTGGATCCTGCCGGGGCTCATCGGGCATGACCCCTGGAAACCGGATGAAGCGCAGACTTTCGGCATCGTCTATCAATTGCTGAAGGAAGGCGATTGGGTCGTGCCGATGCTGGCCGGCGAACCCTATCTCAACAAACCGCCGTTGATCTATCTGACGGCCGCTTTGACGGGTACCTTGTTCTCTCCAATCCTCGCGCTGCACGATGGTGCGCGCCTTGTCGCCGGCTTCTACATGGCGCTGACGTTCCTGTTCGTCGGCCTGACGGCGAAGGAATTGTATGGAAACACCAAAAGCTGGGTCGCCGCCCTGATGCTGCTCGGCTGTGGAGGGTTGCTGCTGCGCGGGCACCAGTTGATTGCCGATACTTCCCTCTTGGCCGGCTTGGCGATCGGCTTGTACGCGCTTGCGATCTCGGCGCGCAGGCCGTTGATAGCCGGCCTCTGGCTAGGAACGGGTCTTGGTGTCTGCATTCTTTCCGAAGGGCTGGTCGAGCCGGTCATGCTTCTGCTCACGATGGCCCTTCTGCCGCTCGTGTCTGCACACTGGCGTACGCGGCATTATCTGTTTACGGTCGTTGCCGGTCTCGTCGTTGCCGCGCCGTGGGCCTTGATCTGGCCCGTCCTGCTCGAGAGTCGATCACCGCAGCTGTTCGCGGAATGGTTTTGGATCGAAAACATGGAAAGGCTGAAGGGCATTTTCATTTTTACGCCGGACGAGGGCTATTTCTACTACCTCAGCGTACTGCCCTGGTTCGGATGGCCGGCGTGGCCTTTCGCGATCTGGGGAATTTGGCATGAGGGACGCGCGGGATGGCAAAAACCAGGGATCGTCCTTCCACTTATTGCATTTGCAGTCTTCTTCGTATTTCTCAGCGTCATCGGCGAGGCGCGCGACGTGTATGGGATGCCACTGCTTCTGCCGATCTCTCTGCTTGCGGTAGTGTCCTTCGAGACGCTGCAACGCGGCGCGGCGAATCTTTACTACTGGTTCGCGATCATTGTTTGCACGTTCTTTGCCATCGTGGGCTGGTTCTACTGGATGGCGATCGACCTCGAAGTGCCCTCGAGGCTTTGGAAGCACATGATGGACATGCAGCCAGCCTACCAATCCGGCGGACGAACGTTCGAGGTGTTGCTTGCCGTGCTGTTCACCTGTGCCTGGCTGGTGCTCTTGTTCAACATCAAGCGCCGCCCGGAACGGCCTGTTATTACGTGGGCAATAGGCATCACCCTCATTTGGGCACTTGTGGCGCTGTTGCTGGTCCGATATATCGACACGGGCAAAACCTACCGCGCGGTATTTACGCAGTTATCGCAAGCGTTGCCTGAGCGGCATGGATGCATCTACAGTCAATCACTGGGGGATCCGCAGAGAGCCATGCTGCATTACTTCGGGAATATCCTGACGGTGCGGCTTGAAAAACCCGGCAAGCGCCCTGATTGCGATCTGCTGATCACACAAGATAAATGGAACGCTCCATCTCAACACCACGGTCCCTGGAAACTGATCTGGGAAGGGCGCCGCCCCGGCGACAAGCTGGAACGTTTCCGCCTGTATAAGCAATCATGAACGATTCACTGCAACGATTTCTGCTGGAAAGCACGCCGGTACGCGGCGAAATCGCGCACCTGGATGCGACCTGGCGCGCCGTGCTGGAACGAAGGAGCTACCCCGCTCCCCTCGAGCGCCTCCTCGGCGAAATGATGGCGGCGGCCGCGCTGTTGTCGGCGACCCTCAAGTTCGAGGGGTCGCTGATCATGCAGATGCAGGGCAGCGGCCCGGTGCAACTTCTCGTCGTCGAAGCCACCAGCGAACAAACGCTGCGCGCCACCGCGAAGTGGGATGGAGATCTTGCCGAGGGCAATGTCACCGAGTTGCTGGGAGCGGGGCGCTTCGTAATTTCGATCGTGCCATCCAATGGCAAGCAGGCGTACCAAGGGGTAGTCAGCATCGAAGGCGAAAGCATCGCGCAGGTGCTGGAGCATTACATGGCCAAATCGGAACAACTCGAAACCCGCCTTTGGCTTGCCTCGGACTCGAGGCAAGCAGCGGGGTTGCTGTTGCAGAAGCTGCCGGCGGCGCACAGTGAAGATGCCGACGCCTGGGATCGTGCGACCCGATTGGGAGAAACCATCAAGCGCGAGGAGTTGCTGGCGTTGCCTGCACCCGAAATCATCAGGCGTCTCTATCACGAGGAGGACGTGCGCGTGTTCGAGCCGCGTCCAGTGGCCTTCCGCTGTTCGTGTTCGCTCGATCGAGTTACGTCCATGCTGCGCATGCTGGGGCACGATGAAGTGCGCTCAATCATTCAAGAGCGCGGCAACGTGGAAGTGGATTGCGAATTTTGCGGTCGGCACTACTTCTTCGATGCAGTCGACGCCGAGCAAGTGTTCGCCGCGGACGTCATCCTGCCGGCGGATAAGACAAGGCACTGACGTTAGTGGCGAGTGGCTAGTTATTAATGGCGAGTGGTTAGTTGCTAGTGACTAGTGTTTAGGGATCTGATGATTTAGGTATTTCCTAGCCACCAGCCACTTACCACTAGCCACTCTTATATCTATGGCGTCCGGCCGAAAAACTAGATGAGCGACGAACCGGCACAACGTGTACGCATCGACAAGTGGCTATGGGCGGGTGCCCCGGACTCGTTAGCGGTACGCCCGTTTGCGGGTAGGGGCACATTCGGGCCGCGATTGGGGATGCAACAACAGTGAGTGATGCGGATACTCGAGTACGCATCGACAAATGGATATGGGCGGGTGCCCCGGACTCGTTAGCGGTACGCCCGTTTGCGGGAAGGGGCACGGCCGGGCCGCCATCGGGAATGCAAATACCGTGAGTGAATCCGATATTCGTGTACGCATCGACAAGTGGCTATGGGCGGCCCGCTTCTACAAAACCCGCAGTCTGGCGGCAGATGCAGTCGAGGGAGGCAAGGTCCAGGTCAACAGGGAGCGGGTTAAACCGGCGAAAGTGCTGAAACCCGGAGACGCGCTTTCGATACGAAACGGCGCCCTTACATGGGAAATCACGGTTCTCGAGCTGAGCGAGCGTCGTGGCCCGGCTGTCGAGGCCGCAAAGCTGTATTCCGAACCCGATGAGAGCCGCAAAGCCCGAGAAGAAAAGATTGCCCTGATGAAGATCGAGCGCCAGTCGAACCCGTTCCCGGGTGGCCGGCCCACTAAAAAGGCGCGCCGCCAGATTATCAGATTCATCCGGGAGCAGGATTGACAGCTGCGACCCCGTGACGCTCTTCGGTGCGGCGCGCTAGCGGCCGTTCCCGCAAACGGGCGACAAGTCGCTAACGAGTCACGGCCGCGCCGCCAGATTATCAGATTCATCCGGGAGCAGGATTGACAGTTGCGACCCCGTGACGCTCTTAGGTGCGGCGCGCTAGCGGCCGTTCCCGCAAACGGGCGACAAGTCGCTAACGAGTCACGGCCGCGCCCCCAGATCATAAAATTTGTTCGGAACCAGGATTGACCACTGTGGCCAAACTGAGGTTTCCGATGCGGCGCGCTGGCGGCCGTTCCCGCAAGCGGGCGACAAGTCGCTAACGAGTCACGGCCGCGCCGCCAGATCATCAAGTTTATCTGGGAGCAGGACTGACACCGGTGCCGCGATTGGATTTCGCGAATGCGGCGCGCTGGCGGCCGTTCCCGCAAGCGGGCGACAAGTCGCTAACGAGTCACGGCCGCGCCGCCAGATAATCAAATTTATCTGGGAGCAGGACTGACACTGGTGCGGCGATTGGATTTTGCGAATGCGGCGCGCTGGCGGCCGTTCCCGCTCGAGCGTGACTCGTTAGCGGTACGTCCGTTTGCGGGAACGCGAGACAGACTCGGCCATCGACAGTTTCCACGCTCTCTCTCATTCGACTCCGCCCCCAAGCTCCGCCCGCCGGAGAGCCGAGTCCGGGCCTGCGGCTAACGACCCCGGCCGCTACAATTTGGCACATTGGTTTCACCCGCGACACCGACTAAGTTTTACCTCCTGAAACGGCCCGAATGCGCCGCAACATTGTTCTCGACAACCCTCAAAACACGGGCGTACACTGCGCCCTCCTTTTCGCCACCGTCTAGAGAGTGCTCGAAACACTCACCGGCGGCGCTACGTCTCTTGCGTCCCGTTCTTGATTTTGTTTCCTCTTTGACCTTAAGGTCGAACACTTACGGCTGAAGCTGCTGTGCACCCCTCAAGGGGGTATTGTGAAGAATTCCTCTGTGGCTAATTGAACTTGATGGAGAGAAAAATGAATAACGGACGTGAAGTAGTGGTGATCTCAGGCGTGCGCACCGCGATAGGTGATTTCGGCGGGGCGTTGAAGGATTTCTCGCCAACCGAGCTCGGTGCACGCTGTGTGCGCGAAGCGCTGATACGAGCCAAGGTGACGCCCGAAGAAGTAGGACATGTCGTTTTCGGCAACGTGCTCCACACTGAAACCAAGGATATGTACCTGTCGCGCGTGTGTTCGATCAACGGCGGAATTCCGAAGGAGGTTCCGGCGCTGACACTGAACCGCCTTTGCGGCAGCGGATTGCAGGCCATCGTCAGCGCTGCCCAGATCGTAGCGCTCGGTGACGCAGACGTCGCTGTCGCCGGCGGCGCAGAGTCCATGAGCCGGGCCAACTACTGGCTGCCAAGTGAGCGTTGGGGCGCGAAGATGGGCGATCAGGTCGTCGTGGACTCTCTCACCGGCGCGCTGTCCGATCCCTTCGATGCGCACCATATGGGTGTTACGGCGGAAAACGTGGCTGCAAAATATGGGCTGACGCGAGGCTCGCAGGACGAGTTCTCGGTCGAAAGCCATCGGCGCGCGGCGAATGCGATTCAAAAGGGCTACTTCAAGGACCAGATCCTGCCAATCGAAATCAAGGATCGCAAGGGTACAAAGCTGTTCGACACCGATGAACACGTGCGCGGCGATGCAAGCATGGAGAATCTTGCCAAACTCAAGACGGTGTTCAAGAAAGACGGAACCGTTACCGCCGGGAATGCTTCCGGTATCAATGATGGGGCCGCGGCGGTGGTTTTGATGGAGCGCAAACACGCGGAGAAAAAAGGTCTCAAGCCGATGGCACGCCTGGTCGCTTACGGTCATGCGGGCGTTGAACCAACGTTGATGGGTCTGGGCCCAATACCGGCAGTTCGCAATGCCATGAAGAAGGCGGGCCTGACTGTCGCCGACATGGACGTGATCGAATCGAATGAAGCCTTCGCGGCTCAGGCCTGCGCGGTGGCGAAGGATCTCGGCTTCGATCCGAAGAAAGTCAATCCGAACGGGGGCGCCGTTGCACTTGGGCATCCAATTGGAGCCACCGGCTGCATCATCTCGCTCAAGGCACTTTATGAACTCCAGCGCATCAAGGGCAAATACGCGCTCGTGACAATGTGCATAGGAGGCGGGCAGGGGATCGCCGCAATCTACGAGCGTATCTGACGCTCGTCGATTGCGGCAGGGACTAGGGGAAGTACAGGGGCTAGGGGAAAGACTGAACCATTGAAGAAGGCGGTGCAATGCGCCGCCTTCTTGATTTTTAGTGCCTAGTTTTGTTCTTACCCCCTGGTCCCTTATGGCTGAAGGCCGGTACCCCTTGCGGGGAGCCCCTGTACTTCCCCTAGCCCCGGCGCGTCGGGGGAGCGCAAGCGCTCAAGTTCGGCCAGGCACAAATGAACAAACGCCAGCGCTGCGTAGATCGGCGCGATCAGATTGAGCGGCGGAATGAAGTACAGCAGGCCGGTGATGAGTCCAAGTAAGAACAGCCTGCCGCGCGACGAGTCAAAAATCTGCTTCATCTCTGCCGCCTTGGCATGGTCCGACAGCGCGTCGTATCGGAATAACCGCTGGTTCAGGTAAGCCGACAACAACAGCGGCACGGGAGCAGCCAACGGACCGAGCAGCCATAACGGTATCGTCACGACCCACAGCAGCACGAACAGGGAGATCGCGGCCAGGGCATTCCATAGGCTACCGACGACACTCCCGCCGTGATGGCGCGCGAGATGCGGATAGTCCCTGTCCGCAACATGACGAACTAAAACGGGCATTGCCAGAACGCTCGCGATCAACAATGCGGTCAGGATTACGATCGGGGCCAGAACGGCGAGGGCAAGTCCTGCGGCGAGCCATGACGCCAGCCTGGCCAGATCCCAATTTGCGGCCCAGGCATAGTTGAGGTGCTCCCTGACGACATCCTGGATGGCGGACGTCCAGCTATCCCAATACACCCATCCAATCCCACCCCAGACAGCCAGCGCAACGACCATCGGAATCAGCATGATGAGGATAATGATGGGGTGCACAAGGGATTTTGCCGCCCCGATCAAGGCGTTGAGTACAACGTTCATGGAATTTCTGATGGTCTCGACTAATAGTATTAACTTATTGTTTCAATGAAGTTACCTATGAAAAATACGTGAGAACACGCAACGCCTCAAATTAGTTGTTGACTTGGCGAGCAGGCCCTTTACAATGGCGACGTTTATTGCACTGCACAATGCACCGTTAGCCACTCAAACCAAGCCTCCCATCAATCCATCCTGTTCGAAGGAGTGAGTCATGTACAACGTACCCGAGCAACTGTTAGCCACCAATAAGGAAGCACTGGAAACGTTCGTCGAATTCGCCGGCATCGCCGCGGCAGGTGCCGAGAAACTGTTGGACGCACAAGTGAAGATCGCCAAGGCCGTTTTTGCCGACTCCGTCAAGCACGCCAAAACGGTCGTTGCCGCCAAGGACGTCCAGGAACTCACCGAAATCCAGACGACCAGTGTTCAGCCCTCGACCGAGAAGGCCGCTGCATACGGACGCACCATTTATTCAGTCGTCGCTGAGACCCAGGCGGAACTGAGCAAGTTCTTCGAAGTCCGCTTTGCCGATGCAAACAAGAATCTGACGAGCGCGCTCGACAAGGCTGTAAAAAGCGCCCCCGCTGGTTCAGATGTAGCCGTCGCCGCAGTCAAGTCCGCACTGGCTGCTGCCAACCAAGCCTACGACGCATTCAGCAAGGCGACCAAGCAAGTAACCGAAGCCACCGAAGCAACGATGAGCGCCGCAACGTCTACACCCAAGAAAAAGGCCGCGTAAGCGACCAGCCATCCAGATCAAGTTCCAAGGCCCCCCGGGTTTCCCGGGGGGCCTTTTGTTTTTGAATCCGGCCATCCTATAGAATCCCGCTTCTCTGCTTCTCAGTTCCGCACCAGCCCCCTCTTACATGCGCCTGACTGATCGATCCAGCTGGAAAGCCCTGGACAAGCATGCCCAGGAGATGGGCGACGCTCGCATTCTTGATCTGTTCGCTCAGGACCCCCAACGCGCACAGAGGTTTTCGATCCAGGCCTGCGGAATCCTGTTCGACTATTCCAAGAATCCCATATCGGCCGAAACACGCCGCCTGCTGTTGGCTCTTGCCGAAGACGCCAGTCTTTCGGCTCAAATCTCGGCCATGTTCGAGGGGCGGCGCATCAATATCACTGAAGGTCGCGCGGTGCTGCACACCGCCTTGCGCAATCGATCGCAGACACCGGTGATGGTCGATGGGAAAGACGTCATGCAAGGGATTCGCGAAGTACTCAAGCGCATGCGCGACGTGGTGGAGGGTGTGCGTGGCGGAACGGCACGGGGTTGTACGGGCCGCCCGTTTACCGATGTCGTAAATATCGGTATTGGCGGATCCGACCTCGGTCCGCAGATGGTTACGGCGGCCCTGCGGCCTTACAGCTCCCGAGAGTTGCGCGTCCATTTTGTTTCCAATGTCGATGGCGCACATCTGGGGGCAACGCTGGCTGGACTGAATCCTGAGACGACTCTGTTCATTGTCTCTTCCAAGACCTTTACGACGCAGGAGACACTGACAAATGCATGCTCCGCGCGCGAGTGGCTGCTCACTAAATTGTCCGCGGGCGCGGACTCGCGGACTGCAGTTGGACATCATTTTGCGGCGGTTTCGACCAACCTCCAGGCCACCGCGGAATTCGGCATCCCCAACGAGCGCGTGTTCGGATTCTGGGACTGGGTCGGAGGCCGGTATTCGTTGTGGTCCGCCATCGGTCTGCCGATTGCGCTGGCGGTCGGTTTCGAGCATTTCGAGGAACTGCTCACAGGTGCGTACGAAATGGACGAGCATTTCCGTCATACGCCACTGGATCGCAACCTGCCGGCCGTGGCGGCGCTGATCGGCATATGGCACATCGACTTCATGCACCATCCGACCCAGGCAGTGCTGCCCTACGCCCAGGACCTTTCGTATTTCCCGGCTTTCCTGCAGCAGCTCGACATGGAGAGCAATGGCAAGAGCGTGGATCGCGCAGGCACCCCGACCGGCTACCTGACTGGACCGGTGATCTGGGGCGCACCGGGAACCAATGGCCAGCACGCTTTCTTCCAGCATTTGCATCAGGGCACCCAGGTTACGCCCGCGGACTTCATCGTTGCGGTTAACGCGGCCGACAACATGCAGGGGCATCATGACATCCTGCTCGCCAACTGCGTCGCGCAGACCGAAGCGCTATTGCGCGGCAAAAGTGCGGATGAAGTCCGCGCCGAACTTGAGGCGCGCGGAATGCAGGGTGAGGAACTGAAGCGACTTACTCCTCACCGGGTGTTTCCGGGAAACCGCCCCAGCAACACCATCATTCTCGATCTCCTGGACCCGCGTTCACTCGGCGCGCTGATTGCATTCTACGAACACAAGGTGTTCGTGCAAGGTGCGATCTGGAACGTCAACTCATTCGACCAGTGGGGAGTGGAGCTCGGCAAGCAACTTGCTGGCAGCGTGCTGGCTGAATTGCAGGCGGGAAAGCCGGGTGCGCAGCACGATCCATCGACGCGGCGGTTGATCCAGTACGTACTGGATCAACGGATAAAAGGTAAAAGGTAAAAGGGAAAAAGTGTTGAAGCCGATGCCCTTTGACGCGCCTTTACCTTTTACTTTTCACCTTTCACCTTTCACCTTTCACCTAGTTTCTCAACCTTCCAGGTTGAGAAACTTCTCCTTGTAATACTTCAGTTCTTCGATCGATTCATGGATGTCGGCCAGCGCTTCGTGCTTGCCGTGCTTCGCGAAGCCGGCCATGATTCCCGGCTTCCAGCGCTTGGCTAGTTCCTTCAGGGTGGAAACGTCCAGGTTGCGGTAGTGAAAGAACGCTTCGAGTTTCGGCATGTTCCGGGCGAGAAAACGCCGGTCCTGACAAATCGAGTTGCCGCACATGGGCGAAGTATTTGCCGGCAGATGTTGAACCAGGAAAGCGATCAATTCGGCTTCTACTTCCGTTTCACTTTGGGTTGCCGCCTTGACGCGGTCGATAAGCCCGGATTTCTTGTGCGTGGATTTGTTCCACGAATCCATGCGCTCGAAGACCTCGTCCGACTGGTGAACCACCTTGACCGGGCCTTCGGCGATGACATTCAACTGTGAATCGGTTATCACTATTGCGAGTTCTAGGACACGGTCAGTGTCGGGATTGAGACCGCTCATTTCCATGTCGATCCAGATCAGGTTACTGGGATCCTGTGCCATAATCTTCCGTTGTCTTGTCTTCCGATTCTCCTAGCTTCATTTTGTCACACATCACAGGCGACGACCTACATTCATGAACGTTTTTGCCATTCTGTTTCTCGCTGCCCTGGTGATTTCAACAGGGGTGCGGCTCTGGCTGGCTTCACGCCATGTGCGCCACATACAGGCCAATCGCGTCGCGGTACCGGCCGCTTTCTCCCATGACATTGATCTGGCAGCCCATCAGAAGGCGGCGGACTACAGCTGCGCGAAAACGCGCCTGAACATGAAGTCCATGATTTTCGATGCGGCGGTTCTGTTGCTCCTGACTTTCGGGGGAGGTCTTCAGGCGATCGATAACCTTGCGTCCTCTCTCTTCCACGCTGACATACTGCGAGGCGCGGCTTTCGTCGCGATACTGACGGTAATCCTCTCGCTGCTCGAGTTGCCCTTCGACCTGTATCGCACCTTCGGCATAGAAGCCCGTTTCGGCTTCAATAAAATGACCTTGGCAATGTTCTTCGGCGATCTCGCGAAACAGGCGGCGGTTGGCACGGTGCTTGGCATGCCGCTTCTGTTTGCGGTGCTCTGGCTGATGGCGGGCACGGGCGAGTTCTGGTGGTTGTTCGTGTGGATGGTCGCAGTGGTGTTCATGCTGGTCGTCCAATTCATCGCACCCAGCGTAATTGCACCATTGTTCAACAAATTCGCGCCGATGCAGGATGGCGAAATGAAGAGGCGGATCGAGGGCCTGATTGCCCGGTGCGGCTTCACGTCCAATGGACTCTTCGTGATGGACGGATCCAAACGCAGCAGCCATGGCAACGCCTATTTCACAGGCTTCGGGAAATCCAAGCGCATAGTATTTTTCGACACCCTTCTGTCGCGGCTGGAAATCTCCGAAATCGAAGCCGTACTGGCGCACGAGCTCGGCCATTTCCGCATGCGGCATGTCGTCAAGCGCCTCGCGTTGATGACGGTATTCTCGCTGATATTCTTTTTCCTGCTGGGCCTGCTCAAGAATCAGGAATGGTTCTATCAGGCGCTTCACGTCGGCTTCCCCGCCACCGATGCGATGGCGCTGACCTTGTTCTTCATGGTCGTGCCGGTCTTCACCGTCCTGTTGCGGCCGCTGCTGTCGATGTATTCACGCAAACACGAATTCGAGGCGGATCAGTACGCCGCGAAATTTGCACCGGCCCGGGACCTTATTCACGCGCTCGTGAAATTGTACAAGGACAATGCTTCCACGCTGACGCCGGACCCGCTTCATTCGGCGTTCTACGATTCTCATCCTCCTGCTTCGATTCGCATCGCCCGGCTCGAACAAATGGCAAGAACTTAATGATTAACCGCAGAGGCGCGGAGGCGCAGAGGAAACGCAGAGAAAGCAAAATGATTCGAAATGAAACCAGACTCTGGTTGGCATCGCGCATATCCACTGTGATTGGCAGCTTTTCAATCATCCCTGTTTTGTTTTTTCTCAGCGCGGTGTTCTCTGCGCCTCCGCGCCTCTGCGGTGAGAGTTGCATTAGGAGATAAACATGAGCGAGATATCGGAAGGGCTGCTCAGGAAGAAATGCAAACCCTGCGAAGGCGGCGTGGCACCAATGACGGATGTGCAAATTGGCCATATGCTGAAAGGTCTGGCAGGCTGGGAGTACAAGAACGGACGGGTGCAGAAGACGTTCAAGTTCAAGAATTACCACGAGACCATGGCTTTCGCGAATGCCACTGCGTGGATTTCCCATCGCGAAGACCATCATCCCGACATCAGCCTCGGCTACAGTCAGGCCACAGTGGCCTACATGACGCACGCCATCAAAGGCATCAGCGAGAATGACTTTATCTGCGCAGCCAAGATTGACGCGCTCTTCGAGCTCTGAGACTTTAGCGCAGAGACGCGAGAGCTTCGGCTCAATCAGCCGTTGAGCGCGAAGCCAAGCCTGAATCACGGACTGGTCGTAGGCACCTTCGGCCGGCAATACCTGGTCGAATTGGCGCAAGGCGAACTCCTCACCTGTTTCCCGCGCGGTAAGCGCAGCACGCTCGCGTGCGGGGATCGGGTCGAGGTCGCGCGAACCGCTCCCGGACAAGGCGTCGTCGAAGCCATCGACCCCCGCTCGGCGTTGCTGTATCGCTCCGACCAATTCCGGCAGAAGCTGATTGCCGCCAACGTCACGCAGATCGTCATCGTGCTTGCCGTCATCCCCAGTTTCTACGAAGAGTTGCTGAATCGCTGTATTGCTGCCGCGGAAAATCAGCGTCTCTCGCTCGTCATCGTGCTGAACAAGTTCGACCTGGCGGCAGAAAACACAGACGCCATGGACCGCCTCGATCTCTATTCCACTCTTGGGTATCGCGTCATCCCGCTTGCGGCGAAACGAGACATTTCACCGCTGCGGCCGGCGCTGAGCGGACAGGTGAGTGTTCTGGTCGGCCAGTCCGGCATGGGCAAATCAACGATCATCAATGCGTTGATTCCCGGCGCAGGCGCCACTACCGCAGAGATTTCAGCGGCGCTCGATTCCGGCCGGCACACGACAACCCATGCCCGCCTGTATCACCTTGACGTCGGCGCCGACTTGATCGATTCGCCGGGAATGCAGGAATTCGGCTTGCATCACCTCACGCAACAGGACATTGCCGACGCATTCATTGAATTCAGGCCCTTGCTGGGGCAGTGCCGTTTCCACAATTGCCGGCATCTAACGGAGCCGGGATGTGCGTTTACGCAATCGGCGGCGGAAGGAAAAGTCGATGCCCGGCGGTTGGACGCTTACCGGAAGCTGGTCAGAGAAATCGATTCAGGCAAGAAGTTCTAAACGGATATTTCATCGCTTAACCCAAAATCCACTAGGGCGAGAACCAAACGGCCTTGGGTTGGCGGCACAAGCGCGCCTGCAAGCAAACAAAGGTGGCCTGGTGAAATATCCGGTTCAGCCCATCAAACGCCGACCCAGCGCGCAACGGTGATCAGCGCGAGGATGAACATCCATATGACCAGCGCACGCCAGATCATGCCTACGGCGCTCGTCATGGTATTTACATCGGCATCGTCACCGAGCCCGAGATCGGGACGGAAGCTCACCGTGCCGTGCTGGTGCAGCGTTTCGCCCAGGCGCACACCGAGGGCGCCTGCGCCGCTGGCCAGGACAACGCCCTGTTCCGCATCCATCCAGCCCGTCGCCTGCGAGCGCCAACAATACACTGCGTCTTCGAAGTCGCCGGCAATGGCGAAACTCATCGCCGTCAGCCGCACCGGAATCCAGTCGATGTAGTGAAATACCTTTTGCGCGAATTTGCCGAAGTCACCGTATTCCTGTTGCGAACGCGTGCCCCACTTCTGCTCGAGCAGCCCTGCCAACCGGTAGAGAACGGCACCGCCGGGCCCTGGCAGGACCAGGAACCAGAAAATGACGCCGAATACGTGCCGATGAGAATCGATCAGACCTTGCTCGATGGCCACCTTCGCCAATTCAGTGCTGTTATATTCGGCGGTCGATTCGCCGCGCCACTCGGTCAATAAAGCGCGGCCCCGGTCCAGATCGCCAATGCGCAACGCCTCGACGATCTCAGTCACGGCATGACTGAATTGACGGAATCCCATCGTGAGATAAAGCACCGCGACATTCCAGATCCATGCCGCGGCAATGCTGATGTCCCGAAGGAAATAATGGATCGCCATCGACAACAACACCCATGGCACAACGGCCAGCAGCCAGGCGACCATGCCCTGATCGTGCCCGCCAGCGTTGAAGTGATTCCCGAGCGAATGGACGTAACGCAAATACCCGCGATAGACGGCATTGCGCGGAGGGAGCGGGCGAACCTGCTCGATCAGCAAGGTAAACAAAATCGACAGGAATGACATCGTGTATTCAGGTCATCGGTGCAGCCCGAATCTTACCGGATTGTGCCGCAAAGGCCACGCGTCTTGCCTCAACGCGGTATCAGCGTAAGAGAGTTTTACGCTATGGCGTCGCGCGAAAGATCGTTACTGCAACTCGGATTGGCGCCATTGCGCGTGCTGAGGTCTGCGTCGTCTTCGAGATGACTCGGCAATCGCGACTCGCACCCCGTAACACAAAGCAATCGCGACCACGGGCAGGGGAGGGTACGTCGTCTTTGCCTAGAAGGCGATGTATGGCCCCGCGCCCGCAGGCGTGGCTTGTCCCTCGATAGCCGTATAGACTCTCCGGCCATAAAAGAAGGGCAGTCCCCAGTCGAATCTGGTCGCGTCCGAAAACGGTCCGGCAAGATTGTTGAACGCGAAAAACGTCTGGTTCGAGAACAGCGCCTCGGCGTTGGCTACGCTGAAATTGACTATGCTGGCCGGGCCGCTCACCCCCTGGAGGCTCGCAGAAAGGTTCAGTGTGGAACCGGGACAGTCGAAGTCAGGATTGCTTCCGCAGACCGGGATGCTTGCATTCTCGAAGTACAGCGCATTGGAGCCCGAATCGACGACGCTGTTGGCATAAGTGCGGCCGCTCAATATTGTCGTGAAGGATCCTGTATTAGGGTTGACCGTGATGACCTGCGCGTTGATCAGCCCGTTGTTGCCTTGTGTGCCGATCCCGAAAATCATGGAGCCGCTCACAGCCGTTGTCCCGCTGGCGGGAACGGATGGCAGGCTAATGATGACGCCATTGGTATTGTTACTGACAAACATTCCTACGGGGTTCTGCAATTGCTGCGCCAGACCGGCCTGCGTCGGGCTGCATCCGGATGGCGAAATGCAGGCGTAATAGGCACCCGCAAACACGTTGAGGGCGCAGGCACTGCCGCAGTCTTGCTGGAAAACGCCCACGCCCAAGATGCCGTTGGCACCCAGATCCAGCGCCGTGTTAAGGGGGGAACCAATCCCCGAGCAACTGGCTGGCACCCCAAAGGCGGGATCGGCGATCACCTGGATCGGCACTGAACGCGCGAGCTCCTGCGCCATCCGTATGTCTGCGCTTCTCACCGATCCCCAGGTGAAACCGGTCGCGAATTGACCGCATTCCCATAGCTGATTGCCGCCGGAACCCGTTTGTTGCGGCAGGGCAAGGGACGGCGATATCACGGAAGAAATAATTCGGAGTCCCGTCGATCCGGTGTCGACCAGCACATGGTCGATGGATTGACAGTTCGAGGCGCTGCCGGGCGTGCAAATCTGCACGGTGGTGAACAGGAGATTGATGTTGTTGGAAGGTCCCGGACCGACCGTGACGGGCTGCTCATTCGCGGCGGTGAACGTTGTGTCGTTGCTACCACCACCTCCACAACCGCTCACCAACAACAGGATTGCGACCGAAGCGGCCGCCGTGAGATTGCGCAGGTCGCGTACCGTTTCCATTTTCATCGTATCTCTTCGACAGCCACACCTTGCGGTAACAATTGCGGAAGGAATGCTCTTCCGGAAAACGAGCGCATATGCCCGCTTGATTGAACGACGAGGTCGGCCTCGCGCACTTCTGTCTGCCGATGTCCAGTCTGCTTCCCGGCAACCGCGGCGATATATCGGTCGAAATACTTGCCCAGGGCCAGTCTCAGATCGGGCATTACCGGGCCTTGCCAGGCCACGGCAAACACGGTCCCCGCCGGCGCTACGTATTCCCTGATTGTCGTTCCGGAGGGTGTCTGGATTTCATGAACGGTGTATTTGGCAGCAGGCAAGAGTTGCAAGGTGCCATTCATGGTGGCTCTGTCGGATTCGGTCGAGGACGAGTTTTCACCCAGGGTTGCGGATGCGCAGACCGGAAGCGCCAACATCACCAGAGCCAGGCTCGACAACAAGGCGCCGCTGCGCCGCTGTGATTTGCAGGCAGGCGTTTCTACCTGCCGGAATATCGGTCTGCCTTGCATGATTTGGTCCTCAACGACAGCCGCTGTTCGCGCGGCAATCCTGGTCCTCAACTCAGGACCGTTCCGGACCAGTTAGAGTAGCTGCAGCCGAGCTTGGTTGCATACTCCTGGCGGCCTATTCCATTCCATTATCTGTCCCGTTGCAGCCGAAGTCCGGCTCGTGCGGGTACTGTGTCGGCCCCGGACCTGTTGCAGTTGTCGCCATACAGCGTCATTATTTGCGCACCGTTTCCATCCGGCCGCCCCATGAAGAAGACTCTCTACCAGATTCTCGGCGTAGATCCCAAGGCCTCCCAGCAGGAAATCGAGGCGGCGTACATCGCGCGTATCGATGAACTCAAATTCGCGACCTTGCAGGACCCGAACAAACTAAGAGTGCTGCAACAGTCCAAGGAAATTCTTTCCGACGCCAACCAGCGCGCCACTTACGACGCATCGATTGCCGTGCGCGCTAGCCCGGAGCCCCGCGTGATCGAGGAGGAACCGGAACCCACCGTCCTTGAACAATGGGGAAAGTGGATTGCCGCTGGAGTGATAGTGATTGCCGCCGGCCTGTGGTGGGCCAACCACCGTGTTGCCCCGCCGCCGCCAAGACCTGCTACGCCGGCAACGCCGCGGGCCGGCCCCCAGCCCGCGTCGCCCGCCCCCCCACCGGTGGTCCAGGCCGTTGAGTCTGCCGCTCAGACAAATGCTGCAAATGCCGTCGTTGATGTACCTCCAGCCGTTGCCCCCGTCAGCGCGGTCATGGGGGAATGGTCCTGTGACGATGCGATCACCGGACATACCAGCAAATACAGTTTCAAACAGGACAGTGCGCTCGACATCGTGACTAGCGATGGGCAGACGCGGGAATACAAGTACGAGCTGGAAGGAAAGTCACTGAAAGTCGTCGATGGCAAGAAATCCAATACCTTTACCATCGAGGAAATGGCCGCCAGGAAGATCATCCTGAATACCGGCAGCGGTGGTCAGCGCGTTGTTTGCAAGCGGTAGCCGGCGCTTGCGCGAGAGGCAGCTATAGTAAATCGGAAGGTGAAAACCAAAAAAACTCAGAAAATTTTTGTTCACTTGCCTTTTTGCTGCCGCCCATGGCGGCTAGATCGGCCTTCCCGCCGCCTGAATCTTGCCCTTTAGTTCCATGACCATGTCGTCCACGGCCATGAGGAAATCTTCGTGGCCCTTGCCGGTTTGCTCGGTCATCCACTTATGCGGGATGGTCACTTCCATGGACAACGTCTGGAATCGGTTATAGGCAATTCGCAGTTGGTGCGTGTCGCGCGTGGCAAAGATCGGAAGGCCGGCATCGATCTCGACTATATAGCGCAGCGGATCGAGCTGCCGGCGCTGGATCACGGTCTTGATGCTTGCGGTGGCTTGCGCGAGCGCATGCTGGTACCCGACAGAATCATAGGCGCCCGTCGGCGCCGGAGCGTCGGCCTGGCTCAGGCTCGCCTCACCAGGCGGGTTGCGGCAATGATGGGATCGCGTTTGATCGGCTCGGGAGGCAGTTGCTTCATGCGCTCCAGCGCTTTCGCGAACAGTTCGCGTACTTCGCCCCCGATCGTAGCGGCAATCGAGCGCCGATCGGATCCCTTCTTGCTGTCGCAAAAGGTCTTGACGATCCCATAGGATTCCATGACTTCCCGGTCATTGCCGGTGGAGAGCGCGCTGATCTCCGCGGGAAATACCGTCTGGCTGGAACCAGGTTCCATCAGTGTGGTAAGCGTGCTCGTCAGCGTGCTGCGTACTTCGGTGCGAGTCCGGAATTGCTGGAAGTGCATGCGCCATTTTTCATCGCTCATTTGTTACCTCGACAGACATTGCAGTGAATTGCGGCCGGGAGGATGCGCTGACAGGACCCGGGGAGAAATCCAGCATCCGGCTTAACGGCTTCTGCCGCGGGGCATCGGCCCCTTGACTGGACCACCGCGCACGAGCACGCCCTGCCGGTAGTAATTCGCCTCGCCGAATCCTGCTTTAGCGTCATGCTTGCCGCTCTTGTCAGGCTGGTCCGGCGGCGATATCGACGTCTTGTCCTCGACGGTTCCAGGTTCCTGTTTCGGGGGGATGTTCGGATCGGCGAAGAGTGACTTCTCGGGCGTATCTTTCGGACCGGCGCTCATGCGAATCTCCGTGTTGCCCTGATTTGGGCAGTCTGCCGCGGCGGGAGCCGGACGCGACGCGCGGCACGCCTAGTATGGACCTCTTTGACCGGCATGACTGCTTATATTTCCGCCCCGCTGCGTCTTCGGCGTGGAAGAGGGTTTCGATCCCTTAAGTGCCGTTGGAAATAAATCGGCCCCCGGCAGTCGCCGGAGGCCGAAGATCGCTGTCGGATTTGCCTGTTATGGCTTCAATTGCCCGCGAATTTCTCCACCTTTGTTTGCGTCACTGTGCACATTGACGTACAGATTACCGGCCTTGAAGGCCTTGTATTGTTCGTCATTGAGCTTGGCGCCGTCCGGCACGGCCCACTCGTTATCGCCTTTCTTGGTGAGAGGGATCGCTACGCCGCCGTTCTGTCCCGGAGCCGCTTCGTGAATGTGCGCCATCGTACCTTTGACGCCTTTAGTCGTTACGCTGCCGCTCACGGACTTGTCGTCATTGACTGTAATGGTGCCTGCCCCCGTTGCCGAAGTTTGCACCGGCGGTACCTCCTGCGATCCGTTCAGCGTCACATGCACGGGGCCCGCCATCGCCGGCCCGCTACCCACAGCGAATGTGCCCGCTACCAGCGTGGCGCCGGCCAACGCGAGCCCTGCTTTTCGAAGTATCGGTTTCATATAACTCCTCCAGTCTGATTAAACCGCTGCGACAGCGGCGGTTCAACTACCCTAGACAGCCGCGTCATCTCTTGAGTTCCACCAATGCCAGGCCGGTGCCCTGCGGACAGCAGTCAGAGCGGTGCCGGGACGCCGTGGGTGGCATACCGCATGAATCCGGCATACAGTTTAAAATCACATCTGTGAAAATCCTGTGACCGTATTGCGGACAAAATGCCCATCGAGGTTACGCGACAGCAAGCCGCCTGCGGCGCGGTGATTCGAGGACTCGAACTGCGCAGGGAATTGCGTCCCGGGGAAGTCGCGGAAATTCGGTCCGCATGGCTCGAGCATCAGGTCGTCGCTTTCCCGGACCAGCCGCTGGAGATCGCGGACATCGAGCGCTTCGCCGCGTACTTCGGACCCAACGGGGAGGACCCCTACCTGGAGGCAATCGCCGGGCATCCGCGCGTGGTGCAGGTAAAACGCGAGCCCGACGAGAAAACGCCGATCTTCGCCGAGACCTGGCATTCCGACTGGAGTTTCCTGAAGCGCCCGCCAGCGGCGACGGTGCTGTATGGCAACATCATTCCGCCGGTTGGGGGCGACACGCTGTTCGCCAACCAGTGTGCCGCATGGGAAGGATTGTCCGGTTCGATGAAAGCGCTATTGAAAGACAAGATGGCGATCCATTCCGCGCGCAAAGGTTATGCGCGCGATGGCATGTATGGGGAAAAAGACAAGGGCCGTTCGATGGCGATCAAATACGGCGACTCGGCACTGAAGACGCAGCTTCATCGGCTCGCGCGGCCGCATGGCGAGACCGGCCGCCTTGCGCTCTACGTCAGTCCCGGATACACCATAGGCATAGAAGGTATTCCGGACGAGGAATCCATCTCTATCCTAAAGGAACTTTATGTGCATCAGGCCAAGCCCGAATACGTATACCGGCACAAATGGTCGCAAGGTACTCTGGTCATGTGGGACAACCGCAGCGTGATCCACGCGGCCACCGGAGGCTACGAGGGCCATCGAAGGCTGTTGCATCGGATCACTGTGGCGGACAGGACACTGCAGTAAGAACTGTGACGACGTGATTGAGGCAAGGAGAGTTTTCGGTCCCGCTCTATTTTTACCACGCCACGCGCCCCGGTCGTCTCGGGAACATACCCGGGTGACCGTGGTCGTATCCCACTACAAGGACACCATTCATGCGAAACATTCATAAATTTCTTTCTTGCGTTGCTGTTGCGTTGAACGTGCTGGCCATGCCCGCTGCTTTCGCCGGGAATCCGTGGGAACCCGGCGGTTCGCTGGACAAGTGCATCGAGGCGACGCTCAAGGAGCGTCCAGGCGTCGTAGCCGGGTGGCAACAAAGCGGAGGTGGCGAGGAGGCGCCCTACATAATCGCCATTCTGAACGTGGAGGGCACCAGTGCAGAAGCGTTTTGCGACCCGGTCAATCCGTCGGACTTCAAGTTCACCAATAAGACCGGGCTGTTTCGCTACTCAATGTTCAAGCGGGCGACCTGGCCGGAACCCAGGGCGCGGGCTTCGGCGCCGGAGATTTTCGCGGGCCCTGTCAGGCTGACGAGCATGGAGTTGCTGGTTAGCCTCGCTGGCAGGCCCTTCTACAAATACCAAATGTATCTTCCCGGCAACCTCAAGGCCACCGTCGAGATCGATGCGGTCACCGGCAAACTGGAAAAGGCTCAAGTCAACTAGAAGTATCCCGCCCCCAGTGCGCTCACAAGGAGTCCTCGCATGAAAAGATGGTTCGATTTTTCCTTTCTGATTTTCGCGGTTGGCGTCACGGCGGGCACTTTCAGTGCGGCGATCGCGGCCGACAAGCTGGAAAACATTCCGCTTGAGTTTACGCCGACCTCACCCCTGTCCGAACGCAATCCGGTCGATCTGAAAGGCATTCAAGGCGTCAAGTTGCAGGTCGATCCATTCACCGACGCTCGCGAAGATGCGTCCTTGATCGGCCGGAACATGAACAAAGTGCCTTTGCGCAAGGTTACGACGAGGGACGATGTCCCGCGCTTCGTGACCTATCACGTGAAATCCCTGTTGTCCCAGCTTGGACTCGATGTGGTCGAAAGCGGCGGGACAGCTATCCTGAAGGGCGAGGTGAGGAAATTCTTTGCGGAGGAAGCCAATCGCTACACCGCAACGGTGGAACTGCGCATTACGCTGTCGGATACCGACGGTAAGGTACTCTGGGCGGTCGTCACCACGGGAACGTCCAGCCGGTTCGGCATCGGGTACAAGGCCGCCAATTATTACGAGGTCCTGAGCGATGCACTGGTCGGCGCTGTTCACGAACTGGCCAGCAATCCAAACTTCAAGAAGACGCTGGCCGGAAAATAGCATTAAAGCGGACGCTGGCCGATAGCGCCAGCCGGGAAGGGGCATTGCGAAAAATTTGACCTTGCGCGACTGCCCGCGTATAACGACGCTGCAGAATTCTCAAGCGTTGAGTTTGCTGGTCCGTCGTAGCCCCGTCCATCGGTACTGCCCAGATCTCCTTAATTTCTACTCTTGATGTTCTCGCTTTCGGGCGAAAGGCCCATTCACTAAAGTTAAGGAAGATTACAAATGGCATCAGGTACAGTTAAGTGGTTCAACGACGCAAAGGGTTTCGGCTTCATCACCCCGGATGACGGCGGCAAGGATTTGTTCGCGCACTTCTCCGCGATCCAGGGAAACGGCTTCAAGTCGCTCCAGGAAAACCAGAAAGTGACGTACGACAAGACGACCGGCCCCAAGGGCGATCAGGCTTCCAATATCCAGCCCGCGTAAGCGGGGCAATTCAGCGAAGCACAAGACTGAATAAAAAAAGCCCGGGAAACCGGGCTTTTTCATTTGCGTCCTCTGCCTTATTTTCCTTCGTCCCAACCCGGCAGGCTCGCGGCCTTCATGTCGAAAGCCTGGTTCTTCGGCATCAATGGTGCCTTGAGTTCGGTGTCGACGCGTTGGAAGGTTTCAGCCAGCTTGAAGCTGATCCGGGCGAGGTTCTCCGGATTGGCTTTGACCTGCGCCGCATTCTCGGTCACAACGACGTTCTGGCAGACCAATTCGATAAAAATTCTGGATGCCAGATCGCGCACCGGATCGACAGGACGTAAGGAGGCAGGGGCAGACATGGAGGTTCCGATCGCAGGGAATGGACTCCCATGGTACGCGCAAAGGCGGAGGGTTTGCAGTAAGTGGAGCCGTTGCGCCGGCCGGGCAATCCGAGGCGCTTGGGTTGCTTGCGGGACTATCTCTCGACCGGCATGACGCGCTTCACAGTTGTCGCGCGAAAAGGGCGGGAAGGCTCTCTACCAGCCGCGTGGATGGCGACAGCGTTGGCTGGAGCTTTCATATGGTGATGTTCCCGTTCGCTCTTGTTGACCCTGTGGGTTTGTGCGGCGCGCCGGCGGGGAAACGTCTTGCATTGCATGCCGCATCTGAACGGAATCCCCACGGTGGAATAGTCCGCATAAATCGGCTCCTCCGATGACACGGGCGATCCCGCCGCTTCGCGCAAATCCCTTTGGTAGCGCACCTCGTCCATCAAACGATCCTCAAGCTCCCGCTTGCGCCGTTCAGCGGCATAAGCCGCCAACTGCTCCTTCTCGGCGCGCACCCGGACGTTGGCTTCATCGAGTTCACGTTCGCGTCGTCGCTGGCATTCTTCGCTAGAGCAAACTTGAGGAAGCGACGCAAGGTAAGAGCTATGCATGCCCGCGGGACAGGTGGAATCGGTATAAAGCGTCGTTCCGTTCGTATCCGTGCAGCGCATGACTCCGGCGTGCGCGGAGGAGAAGTTTGCCAGAAGGCCGGCGCTTGCCAGCAAGAATGTTGCAATGAGTCGTTCGCGCATGTGGCATTCTCCTTACATCAACCGGGACGCCACTGCGCGCTTGCTCTGAAACGCCGCCTGCGGTGGCCGCTCGTTCAAATCATCGCGCAATGGCATCTCCTTCGCAATGCGTGTAGCGGTTTCCTGTCCGGGATGTGCCCTGTCATGAAGAAAACGGCCGGACATTGCTGTCCGGCCGGTTGAGGCAACTACGTACTCAAGCCAAAGGGTGATGGCCGGCGCGATGATGGAACTGCGCTTTCCAGTACAGATCGAATATCGTCTTCTGTTCCGGACTCAGTACCCCTTCGAGTGTCCGCGTATCCTGGGCGACCTTTTGCAATTGATCCGCTCGCGCGCGCATGGCCTGCGACATCCGGTCCAGCTTGGCGGCGGTATCGGATTCGGCACTTCTTTCGCCCTTGTGTGAATGCATTTCCTGCATCTTCGCCACTCGTTCCTGGGCCCGCGAAATCGCGCTGTCAGCGTAGGTCCGCCATGCGGCTTGCTGTTCGGCTTTCAGATTGAGTTTGCTTGCGAGTCTGTCCAGACGATGTTGCGTGTGCGCCACCGGATCGAACTGCCGGTGCTGCGCGTGCCTTCCCGGGGGCGGGTTATCCGGCGAATTGTCCGCCGCCGCGGCAAATCCCGAGGCAGCGACCAGGCTCATTGCGAGGATGCCGCTGCGCAGTGTAAACGTCTTGCTCATGTTGATCTCCTGTAGAGAGTTGTTGCCGCAGCCGGATTGCCGCATGGTGCCTGGCGATTGCGTGTCCGATTGCCGCTGATCCCTCAACGCGAGGTCGACTCGCAGCGTTTACGTGCGACTGTAACGTAGTGCAACAGGGGCGGGCAGTCGTGACGACGTTCGGATTCTAGTGAGCCGGCCTTAAGCTCATGCTTCTTTCCGGCAGGGCCGACTCGTCACGACAGTCACGCTGTCACGATCGTCACGGTCATTTGATCGCCCCACCCGGGAATCGATCCATGTTCTGGCGAGCGAACATCCACCCCGGATACTCGGGAGGCAACTGGCTGGCCAGATCGAGCGATTTCAGTTCGGTTTCGGATAGCTGCAATCCGCTGGCGGCAATGTTGTCGGCGAGTTGCTGCTTGGTCTTTGCACCAATGATTACGCTGGCAACCGCCGGCTGATGCAGCAGCCAGGCCAGCGCAATGCGCGCCACCGACACTCCATGGGCAGTGGCAATCGGCCTCATTGCATCGACGCAGCGAAAGGCGCGAGGGCGGTCGACAGGCGGAAAATCGAAGTTGGTGCGCCTGGCGCCATCCGGTCCCTTGTCGTTCTCGGCGAATTTGCCCGATAGCAGGCCCCCCGCGAGTGGACTCCAGACCAGGATGCTCAGTCCCTGATCCAGCACCATAGGTACGATCTCGCGTTCGAGATCGCGGCCCGCCAGGGAGTAGTAGGCCTGCACGCTTTCGAAACGGTTCCAGCCACGATTCTGCGAGATCGAAACAGCCTTCATGATCTGCCACGCCGCATGGTTGCTGAGTCCGATGTAGCGGACCTTGCCCGAACGGACCAGGTCTTCGAGCGCGCGCAGCGTTTCTTCCATCGGCGTCGCGACATCCTGTCCGTGAACCTGATAAAGATCGATATGATCCAGCTGCAACCGGCGCAGGCTGGCATTCACCCCATCCACGATGTGGGCGCGCGAAAGGCCGACCTGGTTTGGCCCGGGGCCCATGCGGATGCGGACTTTGGTGGCGACGACCAGATCTTCGCGGGACAGCTTGAGATTCTTCAGTGCCTGTCCCACCAGTCCTTCCGAATCGCCTTCCGAATACACATCTGCGGTATCGATGAAATTCACACCTGCATCAAGCGCCGTCTTGATCTGTGCCTCGACCTCGGAAAGCCCGAGTTGTCCGATCGGCTGCCAGCGCCCCTTTCCGCCATACGTCATCGTGCCGAGACAGATTTCCGAAACGAGCAGGCCGGTGCGGCCGAGCAGACGATAGCGCATGGAAGCTCCTTGAGAATTGTTAGAACGGCAATTAGAGTAGCGTAGCAAAATACGAATGGTAAGTACGGGTTACCATGCCGGGCGTTGCGAGGAATCCTGCAAAGGTTGACGGCTGTAATGCGGGGCGCAGCGACATGAAATCGCCAACAAAATAATCAGGGGAGAATTCATGAGGAATTGCTTCTTCGTTCTTGCGGCCGTTTATCTGACTGTCGGTGCGCAGTTGCTTGCGCGGGCAGATAACCCTTGGCCGGTGTGGGCCTATCCAGTCAATCCGCCAGGACTCAAGCCTGCCGAAGACGACGGCACATTGAAACACGTTCCCAACAGCGAAGCCGCCTACACGGTGACGCAGGTCCGCGATCTCTTCAGTCCGCCGGACTGGCACCCCGACAACCATCCGTCGATGCCCGACGTGGTCGGACGCGGCAATAAGCCCGGACAGTTCGCGTGCGGCTTCTGCCATCTTCCCAACGGACTGGGCCGCCCTGAGAACTCCAGCCTCGCGGGACTTTCCGCAACGTATATCGCGCAACAAGTGGCGGATTTTCGGAGCGGGGCGCGCAAAAGTTCGGAGCCCGCGAGTCTGCCGGTCAACCTGATGATCGCGGTCGCGAAGCTCGTAAGCGAGGAAGACACGAAGATCGCGGCGGAATATTTCGCGTCGCTGAAGCCGGTTTCATGGATTCGGGTCGTTGAAACCGAGACGGTTCCGAAGACCAAGGTTGGCGGCTGGATGCTTATCGCAGACGACAGTGGCGGCACGGAGCCAATCGGGCAGCGCATCATCGAGATGCCGGAAAATCTGGAACGTACCGAACTGCGCGATTCCGCCTCCGGTTTCATCGCTTACGTGCCGGTGGGAAGCATTCGCAAGGGCGAGCAATTGGTCGCGAACCGGACGGGGAAAATGGCGCCGTGCGCGATCTGCCACGGCGCGGATCTGAAGGGCCTCGGACCGGTGCCTGCGCTGGCAGGGCGCTCACCGAGCTATGTCGTGCGCCAGCTCTATGACATGCGGGAAGGTGTGCGCAAAGGGCAATGGTCGGCGCTGATGAAGTCCGTGGTCGCGGCAATGAGCGATGAAGACATGGTGGCGATTGCTGCCTACACTGCGTCGCTTGCCCCATGAGCATGCTGCAAGCGCAGAGGAAAAAACAACGGATGCGTCTGTCCTGTTACTCCATGAAGATCTGATCGACATAGCACCAACGCCACGATTCTCCCGGCTGGAAAGACTGGATGACCGGGTGAGCGGTCTTTTGAAAATGTTTGGTGGCGTGCTTGTTCTTGGAGGCATCGCAGCAGCCGACATGGCCACACTGCAGGCAGATGCGCAGATGAACCCAGGAGTCGCCGCTTTTCAGGCATTCCTCGCAACCATTCGCGGAAGGCTTCACATCGCGGATCTGACTTACGTGCGCGCAGGCGGCAGGCATCGAGGTTTTTTCGGCCGGTCTTGCTGGCGTATAAGAAAAGCTTAATGGTAGTCAAAAATGGACTGTCCGCCCGGCCTTTTGTTCGTCGCCTGCCCAAGGCGAAATGGCGGATCGAACCAACCGGTTGCCGGCGTGCGAAAGCGGATACCGTAGTCATATAAATTCCCGGATTTGTCATACAAAACAGCACTTCTGTCGCTAATATGACCTTTGACCGAATACGGACAAAGGGGTATAAGGAAGCCGCAGGAAAACCCAAGCGCTGATATTGCTGGTCCGTCGTAGCCCCGTTTTAACGGTACTCCTCAGATCTCCCTAATTTCTCCACTTGGTCTGCCGCCTTCTGGCGAACCTCCCACCAATTTCTTTCAAGGACGAACAAAGATGGCTTCAGGTACGGTCAAGTGGTTCAACGACGCAAAAGGTTTTGGCTTTATCACCCCGGACGACGGCGGCAAGGATCTGTTCGCGCACTTCTCCGCGATCCAGGGCAATGGTTTCAAGTCGCTCAAGGAAAACCAGAAGGTGACCTTCGACAAGACGACTGGACCAAAGGGCGATCAGGCTTCGAATATTCGCCCCGCTTGAGTCGAAGCGAATCAGTACAGCGGATTACTAAAAAAAGCCCGGGAAACCGGGCTTTTTTTTCGCTTTCGTTTTTGGTCCCGCGCCACTTGACTCAGTCGGCCGGAGTCATGACAAGCCGCGCGTCGCTGCCGCCTTCTGTTTGCAATAGGACGAGCCGCGCATAAATGCCGCCCTGCTCGACCAGAGCGCGATGGGTACCTCTTTCGACTATTCTTCCCCGGTCGAAAACCAGAATAAGGTCCGCGCTGCGCACGGTGGCCAGCCTATGGGCTATGACAAACGTCGTGCGCCCTTGCATCAGGACATGCAGCGCGCGCTGCACGCTGGCTTCGGTGATGGAATCGAGTGCGCTCGTCGCCTCGTCCAGGATGAGGATGGGAGGATTCTTCAGCAAAGCCCGCGCGATGGCGATGCGCTGGCGCTCTCCGCCGCTCAATGTGCCGCCGCGCTCTCCCACCAGGGTATCGTATTCCTGTGCCTGCCTCATGATGAACTCGTGCGCTTCGGCCGATCGCGCTGCCTGCATGAGTTCCTCGTCGCTCGCCTGCGGCCGGCCGATCCTGATGTTCTCGGCGATGGACCTGTGCAACAACGCGCTTTCCTGGAAGACAATACCGATGTTCTGGCGCAAGGAATCCACCGTGATATCGCGGATGTCGATCCCGTCGATGCGGATTGTTCCCGTGTTCGGATCGTGCAATCGGGTAAGCAAGGATGCGGTCGTAGTTTTTCCGGCGCCGGTGGCGCCGACCAGCGCGACCTTGCAACCTGGCGGGGCCTCGAAGCTTACCTCGCTGATCGCGAGCCGTTCCGGGCCGTATCCGAAGGATACATTCTCGAATTGGACCTCGCCGCGCGCGCGGCCAAACTCGATCGCGCCCGGCCGGTCGCGAATGATGGGCAACGTATCCATAACGCCAAAGAAGGCGGCTACGCTCGGCATTTCCAGGAACATCTGGCTGATGAAACGGCCGACCTGTTCGAGCCGTCCGATCAGCAGGGATGCGAAGCCCATGAACGTGACAATCTGTCCGACGGTGCTTTCGCCTTTGAACACGAGCCAGGTTCCCATCGCAAAAATTCCGATGATGGTAATTGTCGAGGCCGCGCGCGTCAGCACATTGATTCCCGCCCAGTATGTGAGGATCGGGTACTGCGCGCCGAGGATCCGACGGGTCAGTTGCGCCAGGGCAGTCGTTTCGGCTTCCCGATAAACGTAGCTCTGGATCAGGCGTACATTTCCGAACGCATCTCCGACTCGCGCCGCCAGTTCCGAATCCGCCACTTCAACGGCCGCCTGCGCCGTTTCCGTCCGGCGAATGCCGAAAACCGTAAACGCGGTGAACGCTGCCATGAACAGGACCAGCAGAAGGGCAAGCCTCCAGTTCAGGAACATGGACAACGGCAACAGGACTACCAGCGTAATCACCGTCCCGAGGTGTTCCCTGAAGAAGGCAAGCCAAAAGCCGAACAGATAGGTGGTCGCGCGCAACATCGTGCGAAGGAGGCGTGCGGAGTGCTTGTCGGAGTGAAACTCGAACGACAGGGCGAGCACATGCTCGAAATAGCTGACAGTCAAGGCAAGGCGCCGGCGGTGTGCAAGCCTGTCGGCGTTTAGCGCGAGCAGAAAATTGGCGAACAGGCCACCGATCCCGACCGCACCCCATGCGCCAAGGGTAACCAGACTCGTATGCCAGAGTTCCGCGCCTGATCGCGTTATCGCGCCGGCCAGCACATCGATGAGCCGGCCAAATAATATCGGCTCGGCAAAAAACAGCGATGCCACCGTGATATTGGCCAACGCGAGCAGCACGACCGCGCGGCGCTCCTTCGAGAGCAATCCCAGCGCCCGCGCATACGTTTGCAAGAAAGTCTGGGGGTCAGCCATGATCTTGTGGGGGGGTAGCACGACGTCTTGCCAGTCCGTTGTGTTTTTATGTGAGGGGCACATGAGGGGATTGGTTCCACACGGCGGAGGTGGGACAACCGGAGTTCTAATCCGGCAGTGCCGTAACGAGGGAGACGCGGGTCAGTTGCCGAAAGGGTGGTACTGGTAGACCCAGGTCTCGCTCAGGGTGTCATTGCCATTCTTCAGGTATAGCCGCATCTCGACCGGTTCCGAGCCCGTGACCGTCAAATCGAACTGCGCGCGCCAATGCCCCGGTATGTCATCCGGTACTGCTTCAGTGTAGACATAGGAAAACGTTCCGCGCGATGCAGACAATACCGCCTCCGGCTTGGTGCCGTATGGCAGCTTTGCCAGCGGCGGACCCAAAAATTCGACCATGAACTTGCGCACGCCTTTCGGACGCGGCAGACCTGGAATCCCGCCGTTGCCGAGCCGGGTCGCAACGCATCGCGCCAGTTGCCCGGCCGCAGAAAGTTCGTCGGCACTCCAGTGCAAGCGGTATTTGAATTCGAATGAACGCCCCGCTTTCGCCGGTTCCAAAGGCACCCACATTGCGTTGACGTTGTCATGGATCTCGTCGTCGGTCGGCATTTCGACCAGTTGCACCGACCCGTGCTCGAAGCCGGACAGGGGTTCCACCCAAAGCGAGGGGCGCAGATCGTAGCGTACGCCATCGAGATAGTGATCGAACACGCGATCGCGCTGCGAGAGTCCAAAACCGCGGGGCTGGTCGCCTGCGAATGACGAGACCATGACGCGTTCCGGATTGTTCAGCGGACGCCAGATATGTTCGCCCTTGCCGGCCCAGAGCGCGAGTCCATCCGAATCATGCAACTCGGGCCGCCAGTCCACCGCAGTGGGCTTTACGCTCTCGGAAAACCAGTACATCGACGTGAGCGGAGCGATGCCGAGCCGCGCGATATCCCGGCGCAGGAAGATGGCCGCATCGATGTCCATCACCACCGCGCGAGCACGCCGCATGGAAAATCGATAGGCACCGGTGACCGACGGGCCGTCCAACAGCGCGTAGACGACTACAGTGTCACTGGATTCGGCGGGCTCTTCGATCCAGAACTCGGTGAAATCCGGAAATTCTTCGGTGAATGGGGGAGCCGGGTTGGCGACGTTTACGGCGAGTCCGCGCGCCGACAGTCCGTACTGGTACAACTCGCCAATGGCGCGGAAATAGGACGCTCCCAGAAAGGCCACCCAGTCATTGGCGCGCCAGTCCAGCTTCCCGGAGCGACTTTCCTGAATGCGGAATCCGGCGAAGCCGGCCCCTTCCGGGAGCCTCCGCGCAATCGAATCGGAAGGCATGTCGAAATAGTCCGTACGATAAATGATTTCACGTGCCAGCCCGCGCTCCACCATGTGGATTCTCACGGCCTTCTGAAAAAACTTGCCAAGATGGAAGAACGTCACCGGAAAATTGCCCGGACCCTGCGCACCCAGGGCGGACTCGGTGCGGTACTTGATTTGCCCATGCGTTGCATAGTCGATATTCGCGGTGATATCGGGGGCGGGGCGCGGCGGCGCAACGTAAGCCGTCGTTGACATGGCCTGGGCATGTTGCTTGAGACTGGCGAACGAGAAGGGTTGCGCGGGTCCGAAGCGCAGCGCCGGTTCGTCGTAGGACATCGCCGGCAAGCCGCTCAACAAAGCCACAACCGCCACTGCGGTCTGGATGAATTCGCGGCGCTTGATGGTGGTCGTCATTGGGTCGAGGAGGAGCGCAATCGGGCGTTAGAGGCAGGCCCGTGGCTTTGGTTCCGGTGTGCCTGCGCCGATCGGAGGCGCGGGCGGACTTCAATACGCGGAGATGAAAATACCGGCCAGAGCGGCAGCCAGGATAACAGCGATGAGTAACCGCATCTCCAGATCGCGCCACATCCTGACCAGAAAATTGGAAGGGCGGGGAGAGGAAGCCAGCCTGGCATGATCTTTTTTATCGGGATCGGTCAAACGCGCGAGCGCGGCGGAGGAATCGAAGATGGGCGAAATCGCGAGTCGCGTATTGGCATCGACGATGATGTTCTGCGGCTTGCCGGCGCGCACCCGCTGATCGATAGTGTAGGCCGGCATCGTCGCATTGCCGGTTCCGGCCATCATTTTTTCGGTCTTGTCGTGCGTTGATGCCGCGTCGGCCGGCTGGCTGATGCGCTGTGTCGTCTCGGCATCGACTCGCTGCACTCCGAGTTCATTCAGACAGGCGCGCAGGTCGGCGGCGAATTGGTGTGCATCCTGGTAACGTTCGTTAGGGTCCTTCTCCAGCGCCTTGGCCACCACCAGATCCAGCATCGCCGGCACCTTGCGATTGATACGGCTGAGCGGCACCGGCCGCAACTGGGAGACGTTGTACATGATCTCGGTCGCATCGTTGCCCGCGAACAGCTTGGTGTCCGCAAGCAGTTCGTAGAGCACGGTACCCAGCGAAAAAATGTCCGAGCGATGATCCACCGGCCGGCCCGCCACTTGCTCCGGCGACATGTAACGCGGCGTGCCCATCATCAGACCGGTTTGCGTCTTGAGATCCGATGAACGCATGCGCGCTATGCCGAAATCCATGATCTTCACCCGTCCGCCGCCGACGAGCATGATGTTGGGCGGCTTGATGTCGCGGTGAACCACGCCACGATCGTGCGCAAACGAGAGGGCGTCGGCGACGCGTTCGGCGATGCTCACGGCCTCGGGAACGGAGAAGCGCCGCTTCGCCGCTTCGGCGCCGAGGTCAACCCCCTCGAGCAGTTCCATCGCCATGTAGACCATGCTGCCTTCACGGCCCACGTCATAGATGGTCACGATGCCGGGATGGCCGAGCTTGCCGGCTGCTCTTGCTTCCTGCGTGAAGCGCGCTTCGTATTCCGAGCGATCCAGGTCGTCCGCGGGGACGAACACGGTTTTGATGGCGAGTTGCCGGTCGAGTACAGGATCTTCAGCGCGGTAAACTACACCCATCGCGCCGCGCCCGAGCTCGCCCAGAATGCGGTAGCGGCCCAATTGGGTGGCATCGCTCATCGCAATATCCAGTCGCGTATGCGTTGCCCCAAACTGCGCTCGAAGTCCGGCTTGAAACTATATTCAATGTTGATCGTGCTGCCAGCCGACAAATCGACGCTTGTGCGAAACGGTATTTCGCCTTTGCGTTTCAATTCGATCGAGTGCATGCCGGGTTCGAGACGAAGAGTGCCAAGCGGCGGGCTCTTTCCCCTTGCCACGCCATCCACGAAGACATCGCCGTCCGGATGCAGGACGAACGCCAGAGTCCCCGGTTGCCCCGCGCGCAGATCGCGGCGAATTGCATCGTGGAAATACACCAATGCGGCAAAGATGCCGATCAGCACGAGCGCGCCTACGGCGGCAAGGACCTTGCGCCGACGTAGCGCCGAGGAAGGGTCCGGCGCGAACAACTCGTGCGTGCGCACGTTCGCGTCGGTAAAAATGCCGGCCGGGCGAATGGAAATAGCGCGGGCGGGCGAGGCTTCGGCGAGGGCTTCGCGAAAGGAGCGCGAGACGAACAGGCGAGCTGGCCCGGCGAAATGCGCAATCGCCGCGGCGGTGCCTACCGCGTCGCCGATCAGTCCCTGTTGCCCGCTGCCGTCGAGTGCCAGCCGGATCGCGCCATGGTTGACCGCCACCGCCATTGAAACGCCCGCGGCGGATGCGTTCATGCAACGCTGCGCGATATCGAGGGCAGCGGCCGGATTGTCCAACACCGCAATGGCAATGCCATCGGGCGCGTCGAGAATGATCCGCAGGTGCGGCGCAATGTGAATCAGCGCAACGGCGAGTGCGGCTTCGAGTTGCGCACGCAGCCTCGCCTGCTCCGCAACCGGGCGGCGTGCAAACTCCGTGACGCGGATGAAGACGACGCTTGCCAGCGCGGGCGCAGAACCGGGAACGTTCAAAGCGGCATTCGAAAAGGTTGAAATGCGCGGATTTTACACGCAGACGAGTAGGACAAGGGGTAATCGGAACGGGGCGAACGACCGCAAGACAGCAGGCGATGGCGTTCCCGCACTACAATACTTGTCGTGCAAAAACCTTGGTGAACGAAGGAGCAGGACCATGACCAAAGACCAGGCGGACCGCCGGAGCTTCATCAAAAAGACCGGGCTTGCAACCCTCGCGGCAGTGAGCGGGATATCGGCGGTCGAAAGCCGCGCCGACGAGTATCGCGTGCCGTTTTCTTCCGGCACCGAGGCCCCGAAGCTAAAAGCCCCGGCCCATGCTTGCGATTGCCACATGCATTTCTACGACGACCGTTATCCCGTGGCATCGACTGCCACCCTGCGTCCTCCCAATTCGACCATCGAAGATTACCGGCTATTGCAGAAACGCATTGGCACCTCGCGCACCGTCATCGTCACGCCCTCGACCTATGGCACCGACAACCGGCCCTCGCTGGCGGCGGCGGCAAAGCTCGGCTCCAGCGCGCGCGTGGTGGCGGTAGTCGACGACAGCGTGACCGATGCCGAGTTGAAGCGGCTCGCCGGTCTTGGCGTATGCGCGATCCGCTTCAATCTCGTGCAGAAGGGTGCGACGACGCTGGAGATGCTCGAGCCGATGGCGGCGCGCGTGCATGCTCTCGGGTGGCACGTGCAGATCCATATGCTCGGCGATCAGATCGTGCAAATCGAGGAATTGCTGTCGCGCCTGCCGGCGCCGATCGTATTCGATCACATGGGGCGCGTGCCGCAGCCTGCGGGCATCGAACATCCGGCATTCCGCGTCATCCTGCGCCTGCTCGAGCGCGAACGTGCCTGGGTGAAGGTCTCGGGTGCCTATCATGATACGAAGGTGGGGCCGCCCGGTTATGGGGACACCAGTGCGGTGGGAAGAGCGTTCGTCAAAGCGGCACCTGAACGCGTGGTCTGGGGCACCGATTGGCCGCACCCTACCGTGAAGGAGCTCGCAAACAAGCCCGATGACGCGATCCTGTTCGACCTGCTTGCCGATTGGGCGCCGGACTCGCGCACGCTGCGCAAGATACTGGTCGAGAATCCAGCAGCGCTGTACGGATTCGAATGAAAACGGGATCGGTAATTTGACGCTCAAGCAGCAAAAAAGACCCCCCGACACCCATTGGCGTGCAGCCGCGAACCAGAACGCGGCGGTTCGCCAACGTTTATGATTGCATGCCGATTGATTGTTGATCCTGAGGCAAGGAGCCGTCGACTAGCATGAGATTGTTGAAAGCAAGCACCCCATTCCTCGCAGGCGCATTGGGGCTGATGCTGCAATTTGCCGGTACGAATGCGACTGGCGCGGATTTTCTCGCCCAGTCCAAACAGCTTGCACAGCCTGCGCGCGCTTATCCGGAGCTGACGCAGATAAACGACCAGGTCGCTGCGTTGATCCTGCGCATGGAAACGAATACCAACAAGCTCAAGGAGTATCGCAAGGCACGTATCCGCGCCACTGACAGGCGCTATTCTGCGCTCACGCGCGAGTTCAACCAGTCGCGCAGCCGCCTGAGCGAGATCGAGCGCAAGCTCGATAGGGCGCCGGCGCTCAACATCAACCGGTTTCCCGCTTCCTCGGGCAGTGACCGTGGCAGCACATCCTCCGACCTGCGTGAACGGGCGCTGGCCACAGAAACCAGGAAATACGATCAGGCCAAGACGTCGCTCAGGCAATGCCTCAAGGCTTTGTCCAACCACTACGATCAACAACTGCGGGAGATAGCCAAACTAAGGTGAGCAGCACTAGTCTTTGTCTAGCCCCTCGCCCCTTTTTCTTATTTGTCTTCCCGGATCGCCTCGACCGAAATCGTCAGCCTGACCTCGTCGCTGACCATTGACGAGTATTTGTCCAGCGCGAAGTCGGAACGCTTCAGTATCGCGCGCAAATCGCCGCCACAGACGAAGCGATCCAGCACCATTATCTTGACCTGCTTGCAGACGAAATGCTCTGCGGTCAGGTGAACTGGCCGGGTCACGCCATGAAGGGTGAGGTCACCGTCGAATTCCCAGGGTACGCCGTCCTTGAATGTCACGGCGTGACCGGTGAATCGCGCGGTCTTGTACTTGGCCACGTTGAAGAACATTTCGTCGCTGAGCACGGCATCGAGTTTCTTGACGCCGGTGTCGATCGAGCGCGGATCAAGCTCCACCGTTACTTCCGCAGTCTGTTTTTCGGCATCGAGCGAAGCACTTCCCTTGGTTACGCCCATGCGGCCGCGCACCGAGGACACCCCGGTATGCACGACCGCGAAATGCGCAAAGCTATGGTCGGGATCTATCCTGAAATGCTCGACCGCCGAAGCCTGGCCGCTCAGAAGTGCGCCGAGGATGCTGCCGCTCGCAAGGGTCAATTTATGCAATCTAGTCTCCGGTATTTGCATGTTCTAACCTGGAAAGCTCCGATCGTTGCGTTCGTCGCATTGAAGCGGCCGCCCGATGCATGATGCACCAAAACTCGTGTCCGGGTTTTTGGCTATTTCGATCGGGCGGATGAGGATGCGACCGCTGCATTAGCGAGGTATCTGCGGGGATCCCGGCAAACCGGGCGGCCTGATAATATGAACGAGCCTCTACGCCTCAGCAATGGGAGAAAACGAATGCATGCAAAAACGAGGTATGTATTTACTGCCAGTCTGGACGTCGATCCGGCCAAGGAGGAACTGTTCAACGAACTCTACGACACCGAGCATGTGCCGTTCCTGCTCAAGGTGCCAGGTGTGCTGGCAGTCACTCGTGTAACCGCCGAGCCAGGCGCCGCCATGAGGATAGACGGGCAGAAGAAGGCCCTGGTCGCCGAAGGCGAGCCGAAATACAGCGCCATCTACGAACTCGAAAGCGCTGAAGTTTTGCTGAGCGATGCCTGGGCGAAAGCCGTCGACCAGGGCCGATGGCCGAAGGAAATTCGTCCGCATATCCGTGCTCGCCGGCACACGCTCAAAAGAGTCATGACCTGAGGCAGACTTTCCGCCCACTTTTTTCCGCCAGAGCCGGGCTGCCGAGCCCACCAGGTCCTAGATTTCGACGACCAGCCGGGGATCGAAACGCCTGTTCTCCGTCGTTACCTGCGGCTGGCTGCCGGCGGCCTGCGTGGAGCGCAGGTTCGACGTACGGTAACCCATTGGATTGGCGAGAACGCGCGTGCCGTGGACGGTGAAATCGAAACTGTCGTGCGTGTGCCCGTGGAACCAGAGCGCCGATTTTCCCATCAGTCTGCTGAGGTCCGAAACGAAGGCCGGATTGACCAGGTTGCCGCTCCAGCGCGGATGCACGCTTTGCGGGTGGGGCGCGTGATGGCTGATCACGACGGTCTTTCCCGCGAAAGGCTGTTCAAGCCGCTCCTCCAGGAAGGCAATCGCATTGCGATGCAGGTCGACCGTTTGCCGCGGCGTCAGGAAATCGTCTCCCATGCGAATCTTGCGGAAGTCCAGGACATATTTGGCGGATTCGGCGAATATCTGTTCCATGTTCTGCCGCCCGAGCAAAGCGAAATCGGTCCATAGGGTGGTGCCGAGGAAACGCACGCCATCGACGATCAGCTCGTCGTTGTCCAGCAGGCGAACGTGCATGCTGCGCCGTGCACGTTGCTTCAACGCGGCTGCTGCTGCATGCATTTCGGTTTCGTAGTACTCGTGGTTGCCCGGCACGTAGAGGACCGTTTGGCGCGGGAAGGTCGCCTCGGCCCAATCGATCGCCCGCGTGCCGTTGTCGATGTCCCCCGCCAGCACCACCAAATCGGCTTCGGTGGGCGGCAGCTCGAATGGCGGGTGCAGATGCGAATGCTCCAGGTGCAAATCGGAAAGAAGCTGTATTTTCATTTTCTCTTGCGTCGCCAGGCGAGGCCTGTGTGCATTCTAGTGCCTGCCGGCGATCAGCGGACCGACGGTCTTCCGCAGCGGCTTGATCTGGCAGACAATCCCGAAAGAGAATGCGTGAAGACCCCGGCGGGTGCTTTGATCGCAGGAATCCCAGGGCAGGGGTTTGCTGCCGCCGCGACCTTGAGTTCGCGGCCGGTTCAACTGAAGAGGTGTCGGTGAGAGCGTTAAGGGCGCACAAGCGCCGAATGATCGCCCGATATGCGGCAGCCTGTCTCGTGGCCGGCGGCATCGCCGTCTGCGTGCATGCCGTCGCGGAGCCGACCAGCGCGCCGGCGTTCGTCGATCTCACGCCGGAGGAAAAAAAATGGCTGTCGGCGCATCCGGTCATTCGCATCGGCGCCGAGACCAACTATGCCCCGTACGAGTTTCAGGACAGCCGGGGCCATTTCGTCGGCGTCGTGGCCGACTACCTCGATATCATCCGCTACAAGCTCGGCGTTCGCTTCCAGGTGAACCAGCTCCCCGATTTCGGCACGGTTGAAAGCAAGCTCAGAAAAAAAGAGCTCGACGTGGTCCTTGCGGTGGCGAGCTCGGCGGATCGCGAGGTATTCCTCAACTTCACCAAGCCATACCTGCACTACGTCAACGTCATCGTTACTCGCGATGACTACAGTTTCGTCTCGGGGCTGAAGGATTTCCAGGAGAACCGCGTCGCGGTGGTGGAGGGGCACTCCTCAAAACAACTCACGGCCAGGGTCTATCCAAACTTCAACGTAACCGCCTACCCCGACCTGCTTGACGGCCTGATGGCCGTCTCGACCGGAAAAACAGACGGATTGGTGGACGATATTTTCCCGATCGTCTACACGATCAGGTACCGGCAGATCAGCAATCTGAAAATCGCGACCGCGGTGGAAAAAGCGTTGCAGCCGACGGGCTTCTCGGTCGGCGTGCGCAAGGACTGGCCGGAACTGGTGGGAATTCTGGACAAGGTGCTGCTGACCATCACCCACGAAGAACAACGGGAAATTTCCCAGAAGTGGCTGTCGGTGCGCTATGAAGACAAGGTCGACTATCGGGCCATCTGGACTTCCCTGGCCATTTTTTCGGCAATTCTGCTGGCGGGGGTTTTCCACATCCGCCAACTCAGTAAACAGCGCAAGGCGCTCCTTGCCGCGCGAGCCGAAGCGGAGGCCGCCAACCGCTCGAAGGACCAGTTTCTCGCCAACATGAGTCATGAGTTGCGCACGCCGTTGCATGCGATCCTGGGCTATGCCGACCTGGTGCGTGGCGGCGCCATGCCGGAACCGTCGCGCCAGGAAGCGCTTGCGACGATTGCCAGCAGCGGGCGGCACCTGCTTTCGCTGATCAACGATTTGCTCGACCTGTCGCGCATCCGCTCCGGACACCTGGAACTGAGCCCCGCGCCGGTTCAATTGGCCGCGCTGTTCGAAGAAATCGCGGCCATGGTCCGCGTCGAGGCCCACAGAAAGGGGCTGGACTTTTTTCTGGACGCTCCTATCGGCCTGCCGGAAACGGTCGAGGCGGACGGCAAGCGCCTGCGCCAGATTCTTCTGAATCTGCTTGGCAATGCCATCAAGTTCACTGATTCGGGCGGCGTGACGCTGGGCGTGCAGTGTGTTGCGGCGGAAAGCGGAAAAGTCGAACTGCGTGTTTCCGTGCAGGACACTGGTGTCGGGATTTCGCCCAAGGACACGAACCGTATTTTTGCGCCATTCGAGCAGGCTGAAGAAGGGCAAAAGCAGGAGTCGGGAGTCGGGCTCGGACTGGCGATCACGCGCGAGCTCGCCCGCTTGATGGGGGGTGAAGTGGAGGTCGACAGCCAGCCCGGGCGAGGCAGTCAATTTCGCTTCACCGTTAAATTGCCCGTGGTGCAGACGATGCAGAACGCGGTCTCGCCGGACCATCAGGTTATCGGTTACGCGGGGGCGCGCCGGTTGATTCTGGTTGTGGACGACCAGGAGGAAAATCGCAGGCTGCTTCAACAGTTGCTGGAACCGTTGGGGTTCAAGGTAATGCTTGCCGGTGGAGGCGAGGAGGCGGTGGCCATCGCCCGCGCAAGCCGCCCGGATCTGATTGTGATGGACCTGAGAATGCCCGGAATGGACGGCGTGGACGCGGGTCGCGCCATACGCACGACACCCGGATTGCAGAACACGTTCATTGTCGCTGCATCGGCCAGCAGCGCGGACCTCGAGCGCGCGGTGGCAGACCCGGCAACTTTCATCACATGTCTGCGCAAGCCGTTTCAAACACGCGATCTGCTCGATGCAATCCAGCGACCTCTTGCCTTGACCTGGCATCTTGCCGGCAAGGCGCCGGCTTTACCAGACCCGGGCACGCAGACGCAGGTGGACACCGCGGCTCCTCCCCGCGCCATCCTTGCGGAGCTGCTCGACCTGACGCGCATGGGCAAGCTGGTGCGCGTTGAACAAATCGCGCTCGATCTCGAACAGCGCGACGCACGATACGGCCCGTTCGCGCGTCACCTGTATTCACTGGCTCGCGGCTTCGAGGAAGAGCGTCTGGTTTCGATTCTGGAGAATTGCATTGAAGCAACTCGCGATGGCGTTACCGGCTGAACGTCGCGAAGCCACCTTGCTGATAGTTGACGACAAGCCGCAAAATCTGCGTCTGATCTCCGACTTTCTCGCCGAACAGGGGTTCGATCTGATGCTCACGCGCAGCGGCGCGCAGGCGTTGGAGAAAATAGAACTGGCGTTGCCGGATCTGGTCCTCCTCGACGTGACGATGCCAAACATGGACGGATTCGAAGTGTGCCGCAGGCTCAAGCAGGACGCTCGCACCGCCGCCGTTCCCGTAATCTTCATGACCGCCCTGGACGACACCGCCCACAAAGTCGAGGGCTTCAGACTCGGCGCAGTGGACTACATTACCAAGCCGATCCAGCGCGAAGAACTGCTGGCGCGTATCCAGCACCATTTGCAGCTGCACAACCTGCAAAAGGAATTGCTTTCGAAGAGCGAAGACCTGGCACAGAAGAATGCGGAACTGGAAGCTTACGCGCACACCATCGCCCATAGCCTGAAGACGCCTCTTGCCGCGGCCAGTCGATTTCTGGAGATCCTGCATAAATTCAAATCCGACGACCTGAGCGCGGAGCAACTTCATCTGGTGCGGCAGGCGTCGAGCGCCCTGGCCATGACGGGCGATGCCGTCGATGCCCTGCTGTTGCTGTCGACGGTAGCGCAGCAGAGCGTGGAGTTGCATCCGCTGGAAATGGGCGCCGTGGTCGAACAGGTCCTGAGCCAGCTCGCCGACCTCCAGGCGCGCACCGGCGCAATCCTCCAGTTGCCGGCTGAATGGCCGCCCGCGTTAGGCTATGCGCCATGGGTGGGAGAAGTGTGGCTGAATCTGTTGAGCAATGCGCTCAAATACGGTGGCTCGCCGCCCGGTATCGAGCTGGGCGGCACACCGCAAGGTTCGCATGTGCGCTTCTGGGTTCGGGACAACGGACAGACGTTGTCGGAGCTGGAACGCAAGCGTGTCTTCATTCCGTTCACCCGCTTGCATCAGGAGCGCGCCGCCGGGCACGGCCTGGGCCTTGCGACCGTGCAGCGCATTATCGCGAGACTGGGGGGCAAGGTTGGCGTCAGCGCCGGCCCGCGGGAAGGCAACGAGTTCTTCTTCGAGTTGCCGGTCGCGACAAGGGACCAGCGAAAGTGACCCGAGGTTTCTTGCAAGCAATCTGGTCGGCGGCTTGCGTGATCCCAGACGCTGCTGCGGGGCGCAAAGTGAATCTGCCGCCATGAAAATTCTGCACGCCGACGACCATTCGCTGTTCCGCGAAGGACTGGGTTTTTTTCTCAGATTGCTGGATGCCCAGGTGGTGGCGCTGGAGGCCGGCAACTTCCAGGCAACGTTGGACAAGCTGGCGCTGGAGTCGCCGGTGGATCTGTTGCTGCTCGATCTGGAGATGCCGGGCATGAGTGGGCTTGACGGCTTTTACGCCATTCGCCGGCGTTATCCCGACCTGGCGATTGCGATCGTTTCGGGGGTCAATGATGTGCGTGTCATCCGCACGCTGATCGACGGCGGGGCGCGCGGCTACATCCCCAAATTTGCCGGAAGCGAGCAGTTGATGGATGGGCTGCGCCGGATATTGCAAGGGGAGGTCTATCTTCCTGACGCATTGTTCATTCCCCCCGCCAAGTCCGCCGCCGACGGCGACCCGGCGCCGCCTTTGACGGCGCGGCAGCAGGAGATTCTGCCATTGCTGGCAGAAGGCATGCCAAACAAGCAGATTGCCGCCACGCTTCGCATCACGGAAGGCACGATCAAACAGCACTTGAAAGATCTGTTCAAGCGCCTCGGAGCAAACAACCGTACCCAGGCCGTCAAGCAGGCAAGGCGGCTCGGTTTGCTTCAGAAGTAGGCTCGCAGGGGAGCAGGTGTCGGCGACTGGGCATTGAGCAAGCTGCTGCATGCCGGGAGGAACGGCTCACAAAATGAAAGAAGGCAGGTCGCCCTGCCTTCTTCGTCTTCCTACCTGAATCGGTTCGCGACTCAGTTAGTGGTTTCAACCTTCTTCTTTTTCTTCTTGGACTTCTTGTCGCTGTCTGCCGCACGTCCCGGCTTGGTCGCCGCACCGCCCGCCTTCACTGAACCGTCGTCCACAGCACGACCGGGCTTGTTGGTGTTGCCACCCGACTTCACGGAACCGTCGTCGACGGCACGGCCCGGCTTGTCGCTGGCACCAGCCGACTTGACGGAACCGTCGTCCACAGCACGGCCCGGCTTGTTGGTGTTGCCGCCCGACTTCACAGAACCGTCGTCGACAGCACGGCCCGGCTTGTCGCTGGCACCAGCCGATTTCACGGAACCGTCGTCAATTGCACGGGCCGGCTTGGCCGAATTGCCGCCTGACTTCACCGCGTTGTCGTCGAGCGCGCGGGCTGGTTTGGTCGAAGTACCGCCTGACTTGACGTCGTCTGCCGAATAGCCTGGCAGCGCGAGCATCATGATGCTGGCTGCTGCCAGCGCTGGAATCAATATACGCATGCAAATCTCCTTGTCATTGGTCTGCCGTTGCCTGCCGACACATCATTCAATGCGGCCATCACAGTAATTGGTTGCTAGGCCCGGAAGGAGGCTTCTTCCGACGACCATATTCTCAATACCCCGAGCGTCCTGCAATTCCGCATTAGGGTCAGGACCTATCACTTTCGGGGTAGTTCAAAGCTGGCGTTTTTTCAGAATTTGCCCAGATGCAGGCCGGCATCGACCAGTATCGATTCACCCGTGACCTGGGCGGCGCCTTCGATTAGCCAGACAGCGACCTCGGCAACGTCGTCAGGCGTCGCTGCCTTGGCGAGCGGCACGGTCTTTTCGTAGTTCAGCTTGAATTTGGCGTAGTCGTCTTTGCTGAAGCGGGACAGGTGCCAGCGGGTCTCGATCAGTCCCGGGCACACCGCATTGACACGGATTTCCGGCGCAAGCGAACGGGCCAGGGCCAATGTCATCGCGTTGAGGGCGCCCTTGGAGGCCACGTAGGCAGTGGATGAACCAATACCCATGACGCCCGATATCGAAGAGATGTTCACAATGGCGGCCTTGCCCTGTTTCTTCATTGCCGGCACGCAGGCGCGGATCATCTGATAGGGACCGATGACGTTGACCGCATAGAGGCGCTGGAAGTCTTCTGCGTCCAGGCCATCGAGATCGGCTGCCGCCGCGAATTTGGTAATGCCCGCATTGTTGATCAGCGCATCGATGCGTCCCCATTTGTCGAGTGCAGCCCGGGCGAGCGCGCGACAGTCGGCGTCGCTGGCGACGTCCGCCTTGACCAGGATCGCTTCCGCGCCGGCTGAAGCGCAGGCGCTGAGCGTTTCTTTTGCCTCCTTTTCGCTCTTCGTGTAGTTGATGACGACGCGACAGCCTTTCCGGGCGAGCTGAATCGCGCAGGCGGCGCCCGTCCCCGTGGCCGAGCCAGTGACAACGCACACCGCTCCTTCGAGCTTCATTGTTGACTCCTCCGAGTGCGAGCAACGATGCTAACAGAATCGGAACCGGTCGCCGACAAGAGGACTAGCCGGTGAACTCGCGTATGGATTCGTGTTCCTAGAGTGCAGACATGTTTCGGGCCGGCGGCCCATGAGATTCGCGAAAGGAATGCCGTATGAAAAAGCCACTGCTGACGGCGGCTGTTGCGATAGCTGCATTGCTCTCCGCCGGCGCAGTGGCGAGCTACGTGATATGGAAGAATCCCGGTTATGCGGAGGTCGTCAGCGTCGAACCCGTCAGGAAGACAGTGAGCACGCCGGAAGAAGTGTGTACCGATGAACAGGTTGTGCGGCGTCGGCCGACTCAGGACGAGGTGCAGGATAACGACCGACAGCAAAATCAGACAAAGCAAAGTAAGGACGACCGCGGCACGGTGGTCAGTGGAGTCGCGAGGCAGCCTGTGGGTACCGGTACGGGCAGTACCGTCGTGGCGGGAAGAGGGGCAGTTGCGGAGGGTCACGTCGAATCCGGCCGGCAGACAGTTGTGCCGGAAGTTAAAGCACAGAAGAAGACACGCCCCAATGACACCTACGCCGCAACAGTAAGGCAGTGCAAGACGATTACCCAGCTGTCAGAAAAAGTGGTGGCCTACGACGTGCGGTATCGGCTGCATGGCAAGACTTCCAAGGTCCGAATGGACCACGATCCCGGCAAGCGCATCCCGGTTCGCAACGGCAAACTGGTGGTGGGGAAAGACGCGAACGAGAGTTCCGGATTCAGGGGCTAGAAGCAGCACAGCAGCGCGGGCGGATCGGCCGCCTCCGCCTGCAAAATCCCTGCGCAAAAAACACCCGCGTGACTACTTCACGGTGTAGCCACGCCCATCCAGACAGGCGCTGAGCGCCCGCACAAAATTCGGATCCATCCCGGCGCCGGAGGGCGCGCGTCCGGTCTGGCCGGCTGCCCAGCTATTGCACTCGGCGCGATCGCGGTTCTGTTGTTCCGTGGTCTGTCCCTGACGCGGATACACGAAGAGCTGATCTCCACCCGCTTTCGCCACGGTTGCCGCCGGGGGTGCGGCCACCTGGGGAGGCAGGCCCGCAACAGGCGTCACGAGCTCCGCGCCAAAGTCGGCCGGTCCCAGTTCCGTGACGGCGTTGTCCGGCGCAACAGACACGCCGGGCGGCGGACTCATTGAAATGACGCCCGGAGGTTGGTCAACCACGGCATATCCCTGCGCGCTGCGCACGTAATACACGTCGTTGGCGTAGTAATACGGATAAGGGCCGACCCATACCCGCGTGTAGTAGAAGGGCAACACTGGAACAATGACGCCGACGGGCGGACGCACGACGACATAACCACGATTTACGGGCCGATACCACACTCCTCCGGAAAAATAGAACGGTTGTCCCCCGTGCACGATCACGCGCGGATGCGGCGGTAGCACGCTGAAGCGGTAGCCCCGCGGAGGATAGTAGTGGTCGTGGTGATAGCGCGAGTCGCGGAATTGCTCACGGTGAAATTCACGCTCGCGAAATTCGTGTCCGCCGCGATAACCGCCCTGGTCGGCGTGGACCGCGCGGGATGCTCCCCCCACGCACGACAGGCCAAGCAGGGCTGCGAACGCGATGCGACAGACCGGAGATGACGGCAAGATTCCATTCGACGGCATGGTCATTCCTCTGAAGGCAGAACTGAGCGCGGTCCGGACTTAGCGGGGGGTCACCGCGACATTCACCCGTAGCTGGTTGCCCGGGTTATAGGGCAGGCGCGTCGAGAAGCGCTGCCCGCCGTATTCGTAAGTCACCATGTATCCGGCCGCGACGGATTGCAGATTGTCGACCTGCCGGCATCGCTGCACCGGTACCGAAGTGGTGACCGTATTGCCGCCGTTCTGGTTGGCGACGGCGTCGCCGGCCACCGCCCCTACGCCCGCCCCGACGGCGGCGCCCGCAATCCGGCCATTGCCGCGGCCAACCTGGGCGCCCAGCAAACCGCCAGCCACGCCGCCGATCACGGCGCCGAGATAATTGCGTTCCTGCGGTGCTGCCTGTGTAACCTGCTGGGATTCAGTCCAGCACTGCTGTGTTGGATGATTGACCTGTTCGGTAATCGGCGATACACCGACGACATTGGCTATTGCCTCGAATGCATGGGCGTTTATTTGCGCGAGCGCAAGTGTGGACGCAATGGCAATCGACAATTTTTTCATGACCTTACCCTCCTCGCGACAATTCATGTTTGAGCTTGGTGCTGCCCCAATAACGCCGAGGAGAGTGTCGTGGTTGAAAGAGATTTGTAACGTAATGTCGGAAGGCCGTGACTGTCGTAGATCCGCAAATTTGCGCAAATTCAGCCGGATATTGGTGGTTGAAACCAACTCCTCCGATCTGAATCTGTTCCGCTTTTTTACGCCGTCACGACAGTCACGGCTTTCGGGCACAATGCCGCCCGGTGACGAGCGAACAAGAAAATAACGATGCCGCGGCGCGCGGCGAGGTGGATTCCCCTTACGCATGGACCCGTCTCGTGCTCGCGCTGATCATCTCGACCATCGGCGGTGTGGGCATGTGGTCTGTCGTTGTGGCCCTGCCGGCGGTTCAGGCGGAATTCGGCGTGGCTCGCGCCGATGCCTCGCTGCCCTATACATTGACGATGCTGGGTTTCGGCGCAGGGGGCATTTTCCTGGGTCGTCTCTCGGATCGATTCGGCATCGTTCCGCCGATTTTGATCGGCATAGTCTGTTTAGGGGTCGGCTATGCCGCGGCAGCATCGGCCTCGACGCTCTGGCAGTATTCGCTCGCGCATGGCCTGTTCATCGGCGTCGGCAGTTCGGCGACTTTCGCGCCACTGCTCGCGGATACTTCGCACTGGTTCTCACGCCGCCGCGGGATCGCGGTCGCCATCATTGCCAGCGGCAACTACCTCGCGGGCACGATATGGCCGCCGATCGTGCAGCATTTCATCGAATCGAGCGGATGGCGGCACACCTTCCTCGGCATCGCGATTCTGTGCGTGGCGACCATGTTGCCGCTCGTGCTGACGCTGCGCAGGAGGGCTCCGAACGGACATGATGATGCAGCCATGACTGCCCACCGCACAGCAGTCCTCAACCGCCCGCTTGGATTTTCACCCCAGGGTCTGCAGGGCGTGCTCATCGTCGCCGGAGTATGCTGTTGCGTGGCGATGTCCATGCCGCAGGTGCACCTCGTCGCCTATTGTGGCGATCTCGGATACGGCGCGGCACGAGGGGCGCAGATGCTGTCGGTACTGCTCGGATGCGGCATCATCAGCCGGCTTGCATTCGGCTGGATTTCCGACCGCATTGGCGGATTGCGCACCCTGCTGATCGGTTCGAGCATGCAGTGTTTCGCTCTGTTTCTGTTTCTGCCATTCGATGGTCTCGCTTCGCTTTTCGTAATCTCGGCATTGTTCGGCCTGTTTCAGGGCGGCATTGTGCCGTCCTACGCCATCATCATCCGCGAATATTTCTCTCCAAAGGAAGCGGGCGCACGCATCGGCATAATCATTACCGCGACGCTGGTGGGTATGGCGTTCGGCGGCTGGACTTCCGGCGTGATCTTCGATCTGACCGGTTCGTACCGAGCGGCCTTTCTCAACGGCATCGCATGGAATGTCGTCAATATGGCCATTGCCCTGATGCTGCTCGGCAGAAGCAAGGGACAGCGCGCCGCAGCGTTCAACGC
>Ga0207648_10000179_pt1 | contig 66602 bp, 57 predicted proteins | sample KBSMisM32_FD_184310 | JGI IMG/M metagenome (GOLD analysis project Ga0207648, IMG submission 184310) | Miscanthus rhizosphere microbial communities from Kellogg Biological Station, Michigan, USA - KBS Miscanthus M3-2 (SPAdes) (version 2) | ecosystem: Host-associated > Plants > Roots >...
CACGTTGTCGCTGGCGCTGGCCGTGACGCTCACCGTCGCGCTGACCGTCGCACCCCCCGCCGGCGCGCTCACGCTCACCGTCGGCCCTGTCGTGTCGGGAGCGGCCACCGAAAAGCCGATCGCCAGGTCGCCGATGTTCGCGTTGCCGGCGGTGTCCTGGCAGCGCACGTAGTAGGTGTAGCTCTGCCCGTTGGCCAACCCGCTGACGACGCTGGCGTGCGAAGTGCCACCCGTGGTGCCGAACGTGTTGGGCATCGACCCATAGGCGGTGCCCACCGCGGTGGCGTAACGGCAGGTGGCGTTCTCATTGGTGGTCAGGCTCAGCGTGGTCTGCGTGGTGCCTGCCGCCAGCGTGCCGGTCGGCTGCGCGCCGCTCAGCGTGGGCGGTGTGGTGTCGACCACCGGCGCCAGCGGCGTGCTCATCTCCGTGGTCACCTGCGCCGCGGTCAGCGCCTGGGTGTAGAACCGCACCTCGTCGATCAGACCGCTGAACGGATAGCTGCTGAGGTGGTTGCCGAGCGTGAACACGTGCGATGTGTTGTCGGCCTCCAGATTCTTGGTCGCCGTGGTGCGCAGCGTGCCGTCGAGGTAGAACTGCACGGTGTTGCTGGAGCGCGTGAACACGACAGCGATGTGATGCCAGTTGGCGTCGTTGACGGTACCGAGGTCGGTGTCACCGGTGTTGAACGAACCCAGGCGGAGCGTGTCGCCGTAGAAGTAGAACTCCTTGCAGCCGGCCGTCCACCCCGTGGAGGCGCACTTGCCGAACAGATGACGCTGCACCGAGCCGCCCAGCGCATTGCGCTTGACCCACATCATCATGGTGAAGTTTGCGGATCCGAGATCGATGGTCGAGGCGTTGGCCACCTGCACTTCGTCGTTCACGCCGTCAAAGCTCAGCGCATTGCCGTACTTGCCGGCCACCCATGCCGGCCCGTTGACCAGCGTGGCCGTGTGCGCGTTGCCGCTCAGGTCGGCCGACGTTGTGCCGCTGCCCTCGTTGAAGCCCAGCCCGACGATCAACGGAATCGGCGGCGGCGGACCCTGTTCCTCGGCACCGATCTCGCGCAGGTATTGGACCAGCGAGGTGAGATCGCCACTGGTCAGGTTGACGCCGTTGTGTGCGAGCACGGCAGCGTCCAGCGTCGCTGCCGAGCCGTCGTGCAGATAGGGGCCGGTCTTCCACACATCGCGCAGCGTCGGGATGTCGATCCCCGTGAGGGTACCGCCGAGGCGCTGGCCGCTGCTCGGCTTGAGCGTGCCGATGTTCTGCAAGCCGACCTGGCCTGACGAGGTGAAGGCGGACCCGGCATGGCACACCGTGCCGCAACCCTGAGACTGGAACACCACACGGCCAGCCGTGGCCGTGGCGCTGAGCGCGCCGCTCGCGTCGCGGTAAGGGCTGCGCTCGAAGGTGCTCAACGAGGCCACGTAGGCCGTCAGCGCGTCGAGATCGGAACTGACGCCAGCCTTGGCATCGCCCAATGGCTGACTGCGCGTGCCGGCGTTGAACGACACGTTGCTCATCAAGCCGGTGCCGCCGGCCAACGAGCGAATCTGGCCTTCGAAGTCCTGCACCTCATCGAAATTGCCGCTCCAGTGCAGCATGCCCTGAGCGCCTGCGCGTCCGCGCAATGCGATCGTGTTGCGCAGCCCTTCGCCCTGACCGGTGAAGTCCCAGACGCGGCCATCGTTGCCACCGTCGTTGTGGCAAGCGGCGCAGCTGAGGTAGCGGTCACGCGCCAGACGGGTGTCGCGTGCGTCGTAGAAATGCTGCTTGCCCGTCAGCACGCTGGCGCCGAGCTTCTCGGTGGCCACGGCGTTCAGGTTGGCCGCCAGCGGCACGCTGAGCTGGCCGTTGCTCAATAGCGGCCTCAGGTCATAGACGCCGACCGTGCGGTCCATGAAGTTGTTGACGTACAACGTGTTGCCGTCGGGTGACAACGCAAGCCCTTGCGGCGCACGACCGACGTCGAATCGCATCACCTGAAATCCGCCGAACGCATCGACGACCGCGACTTCACGGCTGGTCTCGAGCGCGACGAACAGATAGACGCCTCGCTTGTCGTAGATGGCGGCGCTGGCGACGCTGGCGTTGTCGTGGTCGACACGCTTGCTCAGGTCTTCCTGGTTGGTGGCCAGCACGATGCGCGAGCTCACGGCGCGCACGGTGCTCTGGAAGTTCAGGCCGGTGCCGTCGCGCAGAGTCCCGCGCTTGATGTTGTCCTGCTTGGACGGCACCCAGGCTTGGGTGCCGTCCGGCGAAATCACAGCGGCGCCGAGGTAGTTCGGGATGCCGCGGCCCTGGTTCTCGAGATCGGGCTTGTCGCTGTGCTGCAGCACGATCGTGCGCAGGAAGCTCATCGCACCGCTGCTGAGCACCATCACCTCGGCGCCGTTGCTCGGCGTCGGCGTCACGGTGGCGGTGCTCTCGCCTGGAAGGAGCGGGGTGATGAAGCGTGACACGTACAGCGTGGCGCCGTCGGCGCTGATCGACACCTGGCGCGGATTGGCCCCGATCGCCGCGCTGCCGATCTGTCCGTAGCCGACCGTGTCGAGCTTGATCAACTGCCCGCTGGCCTCCAGCACGACGAAGGCTTGCGCGGCGGTCGGCGACATCACGATTCCGTGCGGCTGCGATGCGCGCGGCAGCGCGATGGTGTTGACGACGACGTGGTTGCTGGGATCGATGACGCTGATCGAATCGCTGCGCTTGTTGGTGACCCAGACCAGGCCATTGGGCGCGACGGCGATCGACCGCGGATCCGTGCCGACCGCAACTTCGGCCAGCTTCGCGAGGGTCGTCGCGTTGAAGACGCTGACGCTGTCGTTGTCCTGGTTGACGATCCAGATCTTCGACACGGTACCCTGGGTCTGCACCAGGATGTTGGTCGACGCACCCGGGGCGTTCGCGGTCGGCGCCAGATAGACGGTCTGCAGGAACGTGCGCGAGCGCACGACACCCGAGTCATCGGTAGCGCTCACCGTCACGCTGTAGGTGCCGGGCGCAGCGAACGCGTGGTCGATCGTCGCCGACGGCGACCATCCGGTGTCGCCAGTGCCGTCACCGAAATTCCAGCGGTAGAGCACGTTGGTGCCGCCGCTGGTGCTCGCGGTGAAACTGGCCAAGGTGCCGCTCTGGGTCGGCTGTACCGCCGGCAAGGGATTGATGACGACGCCATTGGGCGCGTTGACGGTCCACTGGAAGCCCGTGCTGGCGACATTGACCCCGTCGCTGACACTGACGACGACGCTGTAGCTGCCTGCGGTCGTCGGCGTGCCGCCGATGACACCCGTCGCGGTACCCAACGTGAGACCCGGCGGCAGGCCCGATGCGCTGAACGCCAGCGCGTCGCCGTTCGGATCGGTGGCGCTCACCGCGACGCTCGCGGCGACGCCGACGTCGGCGCTCTGAGCGCCGGGGCTGGTGATCGACGGCACCGTGGCAGGGTTGGCCACGTCGGCAATGCCCAGCCGGACCATCTTCGCCGCCGACGGGACACCCGCCTCGTTGAACACGAAGAGCATGTAGAACCCGGGCGTGGCATCGACCGCGCGCGTCGGCGCCTGCACCGACAGGTTCTGCGGGCCGCCGTTGAACGTCAGCTCCAGGAACCGCTGGTCCATGTTGAAGCTGTGGGTCGAGGCGCCGGTCTTCACCAACGTCACGCGGGACACGCTGGCGGCCCCGGTCACGCTGAGCGGGATCACCTTGCCGACCTCGACCCAATCGGGGGCCGAGGCAATGACCGGCCGCGTCGCCCGCTGGCCACCCGCAGCGAACAGATACGGCGGGTAGTAGATCTCGGAGTTCCTCTGCTCGGCCGGGCCGGTGTTGCTGGTGGTGAAGAACGAGCCACCGCCGGTCACCAGCACGCTGGCGTCGGGCAGCAGCACTGCATTGGAGTGATACAGGCGCGGCTTGTTGCCCGACGGGCCGCGCATCCACTGGCCACTGACAGGGTCCCAGATCTCGGCGGTGGTGTTGACGCCGACGAGCTGGTTATCGACCTGGCTGCCACTGGTTGCCAACACCTTGCCGTCCGCCAGGATCGTCGCGTTGACCCATTGCCGTTGCGACGACAGCGACTGCGTGGGCGTCACCACCGGCGTTCCGGCCCCGCTGATGTCGATCACGGCGGCGCCGTTGGAATTGCCGGAGAGCTGAAGGATGCGCCCCGGGCGGAACATCGCTGCGCTGCCGGACTTGCCGGCGTACTGCGCGTCCAGTTGGCCGACGTTGGCGAGGCTGCCGGTGCCGGAGGCATTGACGTAATACATCAACCCGTTGGAGTCATAGCCGAACACTCGGCCGTCGGGCGCAACGAAACTGCGCGGATACCAGAAATCCAGCGCCGAGGTGTTCGCGCCCGCCAGCAGTCGAAACGTACCGGTCAACGAGCGCACCTCGGGTCGGTCGGTGCCGCCGGTGCCGCCCTGGACATAAACCTCGCCGTTGGGCAGCGTGATCGAGCTTGCGTAGTAGCGCGCGCGCAGCATGTCCGACCGCTGCGTCAGCGCGCCGCTGGCCACGTCCATCAGCGTGCTGTTCTGGTTCTCGGTGTTCGTCACGCCGCCGGTGGTACCCGTCCAGATCGTGCCTCCACCGATGAACAGGTTGGCCGCCGCGCCGGCCGATTCCGGAGCGAGCAGCACGTTGGAGCTGCAGAAGATGTCGACCCCGGTGCCGTTGGGCAGCGTCAGGTGGCCCTGATCGGGTGCGACGGTGCTGTCCCAGATGTCGTAGCCGGCGATGCCCGTCATCTGGCCCGTGGTCGGATTGCTCCCGTAGGTCAATACGCGACCATCGGGCAGCACGACGGTGTGAACCGAGATGCCAGGCCAGGTGTACACCGGCGACCACATGCCGCGCGTGTTGGCGTCACCCGGGATCGTGACTGGAGGAAAGAAGCTCTGGCGGTGCTCGGTGGCCTGACGGGCCTGCTCCGGTTCGGTCGGATCGCCTCCCCCGCACGACATCAGGACGAGCAAGAGGCCCGCGGCAAGGGCATTGGTAGCCAGCGATCTGCGATTCGACAAGACGGCGCCTTCTTCTATGGATCCGGGGCTCTGTCCCCGAGGTGGACTTGACGGCAATCACTCGCACCGCGTCGTGCCGCACCAGGGATTTTTCCGCGCTCCGCAGCCCTTGCCGACACCTGACTTAAGGGGTCGTCGTGAATCGTGGGGAGAGCGGTGCCTGTACGTGAGGACGACGGCGGCAGCGCCTTGCCGGGGCGGCGACTCTGTCGCGTGGCCGCAGGCCCCCGAGGTACACGCCCCGCGCCTGCGTGTCGCACCGGCATGCCAAGGGCTCGCCGCACCGCGGGCATGACATCATCGGCTTCCGGCGCGAGCCACCGCCCCAGCACTGCCCGCAAATTCCCGTGATGTCCGCTCCCCTGGTCTCGGTGGTGATTCCCACCTACAACTGCGGCCGGTTCATCGCGCAGTGCATCGACAGCGTTCTGGCGCAGCCGGGGTGGCCGCTCGAGGTCGTGGTGGTCGACGACGGCTCCACGGACGACACGATGGACGTGCTGGCACGCTATGGCGACCGCCTGCGCGTGTTCCGACAGGCGAACCGAGGCCCGGCGGCGGCACGCAATCGCGCCATCGCGGAGGCGCGCGGAGACTTCATCGCTTTCATCGATGGCGACGACCTTTGGCTGCCGGGACATCCGGGCCAATTGATGTCATACCTGGTCGCCCACCCGGAGACCCGCGTGGCCTACGGCCAGTGGAACGTCTGGCAACCGCAGCCCGATGGAACCTATTTGCCGATCCCTGAGGCAGCCCCGCGACGTGACCTTGAAATTGAACCGGGCGGCTCAGGATGGCTGTACACGCAACTGTTGTTCGACTCGCGCATCCACATCATCGGTGCGATCGTCCACCGCAGCGTGATCGACGCGGTTCATGGCTTCGACGAAAGCCTGCGCAGCGGCTCGGACTACGATTTCTGGCTGCGCGTATCGCAGAAATTCAGCATCGTCGGCTTCCGCAACGCGGTTGCGGTGTACCGGCAGAATTTGTCCTCCGTGACACACACGATGCGCGCCGAGAACAATGCCTACATCATGCTGACGCGCAGCCTGGCCACCTATGGCGCGTCGGACGCCGCTGGCAACGTGGCACCGGCGACGCAGGTGTCGCGGCGTCTGGCCGAGTTGGCCTTCGCGCACGGCTACCGCCATTTCTGGCGCGGCGATCCGGCCATCGCGGCACGATCGTTTCGCGACTCGCTTCGCCATCGTCCGTTGCAACCAAAAGCCCTTTTGTATTGGATCGCGAGCTTGGTGCGGTGTGCACGGCCGCACGCCAAGCGCGCGGCCTGAGGCTTTGCGGCCACGCTGCCCTCGCTACCCCAGGTGAGGGATGCGGAATGCGGCGCGGCCGGTGGAATAATCGGTTTTCACCCTTTGCGGCGCTGCCACGCTGGTGCCGTCCACGTTCGTGCAGCCCCTTACATTCGTGAACGTCGAAGAGCAGGTCGTCCAGATCCTGAGGTCCACGCTGAATCTGCCGGTCGCTCGTCGGCTCGATGGCGGCACCGCGTTGCTCGGCCACGTGGCCGAGCTCGATTCGATGGCTGTGGTATCGATCCTCACGGCGCTCGAGGAGCGCTTCGGTTTTGCGGTCGACGATGACGAGGTCGATGGCCGCACGTTCGAATCGGTTGGCAGCCTGACCCGATTCGTGCAGCAGAAACTGAATCCATGAGTTCAGCTGGGCCGACGCGACAGTCGGCCTCGTTCTCCGCGGGCCCGTCGGGCTCCAGCTTTCGAATCGTGTCCGAGCCATTGCACGGCAACGCGATTGGAACTGTCATCTGGGCCCACGCCTTCGCCGAAGAGATGAACAAGACCCGGCGCATGTGCGCGCGCCTTGCTCGCTTGCTGGCTGGTCGAGGCTGGCGTGTCGTGCAACGCGATCTGCTGGGATGCGGAGACAGCCAAGGCGAGCTGCGCGAAGCGACTTGGGAGGGCTGGACGGACGAACTGGTGGCCGAGGTGTTCCAAGCGGACGCCGCGCGCCCGGCATGGCTCTGGGGCGTCCGCGCGGGCGCCCTGTTCGCCCCCGCGCTGGTGGCTGCGCGCTCGGATTTGAACCTGCTGCTCTGGCAACCCGCATTGAACGGCTCCGTGGTGCTCCAACAGTTCTTGCGGTTGCACACCGGGGCACGGGTGCTTGGCGCCGCCGATCGCGCCCAGCCGACGCCAGCACAGCGATTGAAGCAGGGCGAAGTGGTGGAGGTCGGTGGTTATGAACTGACTGCCAAGTTGACCGCGGGGCTCGACCGCGCTCGTCTGGCGGTGCCAGCTGGGTATGCCGGACGCGTGGTCTGGATCGAGGTTTCGCCCACACAACCACCGATGTTGTCCCAGCTCGCTCGGGACGCGGCTGCACAGTGGCGCGAACGAGGGGTGCCTGTGCAACAGGACGTGGTGCACGGCCCCTCTTTCTGGCAGACACAGGAAATCGAGGATTGCGACGACCTTCTCGATCGATCGCTTGCTGGCGTCGCCGAAGAGGTGCTGGCGTGAATGCGCCGCTCGAGGAGGCCCTGCAGATCCCGTGCGGCACCAGCACGATGTGGGCCATCGCGAGCCATCCGCCGCGCGGCGTCGCGACGTTGCCGATCGCGGTGCTGGTGGTGGTCGGCGGACCGCAGTACCGCGTGGGGAGCCATCGCCAATTCGTGTCGCTGGCGCGTGCGCTGGCACGGCAGGGGATGACCACGGTCCGATTCGACTATCGGGGCATGGGCGACAGCGCGGGCGACTTGCGCAGTTTCGAGCAGGTGGACGCCGACATCCGCGCGGCGTTGTCCGCCATGCGAACGCTGTGCCCGACCATCGAACGGTTCGTTGTCTGGGGTCTGTGCGACGCCGCTGCCGCCGCACTGATGTTCGCAACCAGCGAATCCACGGTCGCGGGCATCGTCGCGGCAAATCCGTGGGCGCGCAGTGCCGCAACCCTGGGCGCGGTGCACGTGAAGCACTACTACACGCACCGGCTGCTCGAAGCCGCGTTCTGGCGCAAACTTTTGCGAGGCCAAGTCGATTGGCGCCAGTCGGCACGCTCGCTCGTCAACAACCTGCGCCAGATGCGCAGTCGACGAGGGGCAGCGCACGGGCAGAGCTTTCAGCAGCGCATGGCCGACGGGCTTCGGCGCTACGAAGGCGAGCTGCTGTTGATCATCAGCGGCAGCGACCTGACGGCGATGGAGTTCCTGGAATACACCCGCTCGGCGAATGAATGGCGCGGTCTGCTGGAAGCGCGACATGTGACGCGCGTCGATCTGCCAGAAGCAGACCATACGTTCTCGCGGCGTCTCTGGGCGGAGCAGGCTGAACAGGCCACCATCCAATGGGTGCGGCGACTTGCGGGTGCGCAGCCACCGACAACCAACGAGGCGACATGAGAGGACTATGCGGTTGGTTTGCTGACGCCCGGGTTGACCCGGTCGCGGCGCTGCGCGCCATGACGTCTCGACAACGCGTCGACGCATCGACGGTCGAGAGCCGGTCGCCCGATGGCGCTGCGCTGGCGGTCCACGGTTCGTTTCAGCGGCCCACGCTGGTCGAGCACCAGGGGTTGGTGATCGCCGTCGCAGGCCATCCACGATTGGTGCAAGGGACGCAGCGCACCGCGGACCCGTTCCAGTTGGCCGAGAGTTTGCGGGTCAGCGGCGCCGATGCGGTCCGTTCGCTCGGCGGCAACTTCGCCCTTGCCGCCTGGGACAGCAACCGCCGGCGCGGTTGGTTGGCCGTTGATCGCATGGGGATTCAGTCTCTGTTCTATGCGCAGGCCGGTGGCGCGCTGGTGTTCGCCACCTCGCTCGACGGCGTCTGCGCCCACCCGTCGGTTCAGCGCTCGCTGTCGCCGCAGGGCGTCTTCGACTACCTCTATTACCACGTGTGTCCGGGCCCCGGCACGATCGTTCAGGATGTCGCGCGCCTGATGCCGGGGCACCTGGTCGAGTTCAGCGCTGACGGCGGCCTGCGCGAGCGGGCCTACTGGGCGCTGCAGTTCGACGAGCAGGACGCGGTGCCGCTGCAGGATCGCATCCACGAGTTCAAGTCTTTGGTCGCCGCATCGGTGAGCGAGGCGGCACAGGGAGCTCGCGTGGGTGCCTTTCTGTCGGGCGGCACCGACAGTTCCACGGTCAACGGCATGCTTTGCCAAGTGAGCGGATCGCCTGCCCAGGCTTTCTCGATCGGTTTCGACGCGGCTGGATTCGACGAAACCGAGTACGCGCGCATCGCTGCACGTCACTTCGGGTGCGTTCACCACGAGCACTACGTGAAGCCTGCTGACGTGGTCGATGCGGTGCCGATGATCGCCACTTCGTACGACCAACCGTTTGGCAACGCATCAGCGGTGCCGTCGTATCTGTGCGCTCGCTATGCGAGGAGCTTGGGCATCGAGCGGCTGCTGGCGGGCGACGGTGGCGACGAACTGTTTGGCGGCAATGCGCGCTATGCGAAGCAACATTTGCTCAACCTGTACCAGCGCGTGCCCGGTCGCGTGCGCTCGGCCTTCCTCGAGCCGCTGCTGACCTCGACGCCATTCGGTCAATGGCCGGGCCTGCGCAAGCTGCGCAGCTATGTCGAGCAAGCGCGACCGGACATGCCGCAACGCTACGAGTCGTACAACCTGCTGATGCACCTGGGAATCGCCAGTGTGCTGTCGCCGGATTTCGTTGCCTCGATCGATCGCGATCATCCCGCCAAATTGCTTGCGAAGGCGCACGCGCCGTTTCGCGAGGCAAGCTTGATCAACCAGATGCTGGCCATCGATTTGAGGTTCGTGTTGGCCGACGGCGACCTGCCCAAGGTGGTGCAGACCTGCGAGTTCGCGGGTGTCGACGTGGCGTTCCCGCTGCTGGACGAGCGCATCGTCGACTTCTCTTTGCGCCTGCCTGCCGAGATGAAATTGCACGGAACCCACTTGCGCTGGTTCTTCAAGCGGGCGCTGGCCGACTTCCTGCCGCACGAAGTGATCACCAAGAAGAAGCACGGATTCGGGCTGCCAGTGGGACAGTGGCTGCTGTCGCATCGCCCGCTGTACGACCTGGCAGCCGACAGCATCCGGCAACTGATGCCGCGTGGCATCGTGCAACCTCGCTTCGTCACCGACCTGCTGGAACGCAGACTGCAGGAGCACCCGGGGTACTACGGGACGATGGTCTGGATTCTGATGATGCTCAGCTTGTGGCTGGAGTCGCGCAAGCTGTGACGGGATCAGGCCGCCGCAAGTTCACGGCGCCGCAGGTTGGCCATCAGGCGAGCACCATAGCGCCAGCGCGTGCCGTCCCATGGCGTGAAGCGCGGCAGCTGATGCCTGTCGCTGCGACGTGAGGCGGCACCCCACGCCGTCGACACCGCCGCGGTGAAGCCCAGCTCGCGCACCATGTGCACGTGCTCCAACGAGTAGTCTTTCTGCGGGACCCCGTTCGGATAGGCAAACAGCGTCACCGGGCTGCGCAGAATCGCCTCCAGCTCGCGGCGGCCATCCGCGATCTCGTGATGGGCTTCTTGAGCATTCAACCTGCACAGAATCGGATGCGTGATCGTGTGCGCCCCGATTTCCATGCCGAGCTCGCGCATCTCCCGCAACTGGTCGACGCTCATCATCAGCGGCGGCGCTGCCGGTGCACCGGCAGCGCTCACGATCGACTCGACCGCATGGCTGCGCTGCCTCGGCTCGAGGTGCTTGATGGCCCGCAGCGCCTCGATGGCCACCTGCCGGCGTCGTGGTGCATCGTCGAGGCGCCGCACCCCGAGCCCGACAGCGGTCAGGTCGATCGCTTCCTTCTCGCACGCGCGCAGCGCCTCGATGACGCGGTCGTTCCACATGCACCCGCCACCCAAGAACGATGTGGCAATGAAAAAGGTCGCGCTCAGCCCCAAGCGCTGCAGAATCGGCGCCGCGATTTCGCGGTTGTCGGCATAGCCGTCATCGAAGGTGATCGACAGCGCGCGCGCTGGCAGGGTGCCCTGTGCGAGCCGGGATGCGGCTTCCGACAGCGGCAGCACGTTGAACCAATCGCGCACCCACGCCATTTGACTCTCGAAAGCTCGAGCGTCCGGTTCGTCGGGGTTCATGGGATCGAGTCGCGGCAGCACCCGGTGGTAGATCAGGATGGTCAGGCGCGCAGCCGCCCCGCCGGGCGACAGCCAATGGATCGGCCAACGCAACATCAGGCGACTTTCGGTGTACCCACAGCCGACACCGCGGTCGGTTCACTGACCACTTGAGCGCGCGACTGCTCGATCAGCTGCAATGCCGATACCAGCGCCGCAAACAACCAAAACTGAACTTCGGCCAGGAGGTAATCGGTGGCGGTGCCGGCCACCACCACGACCATCAACCCGCCGGCGATCGCGCCACCCATCGTCACGACCGCCGGGTCGGCCTCGCGCCAGGCCGCCATGCGCCGCAATCGCAGGATCGCCATGACGAGCCACAGCAGCAGCGCGACAAACAGCATCGCGCCGAGAATCCCCTGCTCGACCAGCGTGGTCATGAAGGTGTTGTGTGAAGACCGGGCGGCCTGTGTTTCGTCATTGGTACCGAGTGTCGTCAACCAGCGGCGCTCGAGGTACTGCGGGCTCAGCACCGCTGTGCCGCGGTGGCCCGCACCCATCGGGTAGTCGAGCGCCATGTGAACCTGCGCCTCGTAGATCACACGCCGCGAACGCGCACTCGCGTCGGCGTCATCGCTGAGTTCGACAACGTCGCCGATCGTGAACATGCGGTCGATGAACTTCTGATCGACCACGGCCACCATGCCGATGAGGCCCACGACGGCCATCACCCAGAACGCACGACTGTGAGCGCGCGCCTTGGTCACGAGCAGGACGACCGCACCCGCCACCAGGCCCATCAGGGCGCCGCGACTGTTGGCCAGCACGAACCCTGTGGCGACGAGGCCCAGCCCCAACAGCAGGGCCCAGCGCATCCATCCCTTGACGACAAGCACCAGACCCATCCCGAGCACCAGCCCGGTCGCCAAGTACATGCCGAGGGTATTGGCATCGTCCATGCCCGGCCCGCCCACGCCGTCGAGGCGGTCGCCCTCGCGACCCACCCCGATCGCAAACACGCCCAGCAAGACACAACCCACCACGTGGCCCAGCATCGCCAGTTGGAGCGTTTCGCGGCGATCGCAGATTCGATAGAACAGCCAAAAGGCGACCAGGCACTTGATGAATTTCACGGTGCCGTCGGCATGCACCTCCAGATCGAGCGCCCAGGCACTCTGCACGATCATCCAGCCGGCGTACAAGATCAGCACGATGGCCGCACCGTTGGCATACCACGGCGTCTTGGGTGCGAGTCTCCCGCGGTGCCAGAGAATCGCCAAGGCCGTGATCGCCGCCGAGGTCAGGGCCCAACGCAGGTCAGGCACCATCTGACCCCACCACCGTGAAGGCGGGTGCACATAGATCGACGCCAAATAGAAATACAGACCATAGATGGGGTGGCGCGTAAACGCCATCACGCTCAGCACCAGGCTGGCTAGCACGAACAAGGCGGCCATCAGCATCGCGCGTGCACCTCGTGCATCAGGCGGGCAGTACCGCCTCACCGGCGAGCGGTGTGCGCTGCAGGCATCCCGCCACGATGGTGTCGAAGCGGTCCATCGCCCTGGCCCAGGAGAATCTGGACACAACGTGCTGCCGCGCGGCCTCGGACAACCGCGCTCGAATCGAGTGGTCCCCCGTGATGCGCAGGATGGCCTCGATCTGGTCGTCGGGGGTGTCGGCCACCGTCAGGTGTTCGCCTCGCGTCGCGTCGACGCCCAGCGCCGCTGCGCGGCTTGCCACAACGGGCACGCCCATCGCCATCGATTCGAGAATCTTGTTCTGCGTTCCACGGGCGATCCGCAGCGGCGCAATCGTCAGCGCCGCTCCACGAACGAAAGGCCGTACATCCGGCACCGCTCCAGTGACCACCACACCATCGATGGCCGACAAGGCGCGCACCCGAGCAGAGGGCTCGGCACCGACGATCTGCAGGCTCATGCGAGGCCGCGCACGGCGCAAGCGCGGCCAAGCGGTCGCGCAGAACTCGACCATGCATTGCTCGTTGGGGAAGTAATCCATCCGACCCACGAAGGCGATCGTGTCCGCGTCGTACGACTGGCCCTTGTCAGGCGCGAAGAACTCCAAGTCCACACCGTTGGGGAACCAGTCGACGCGTTCGGCACCCGGTTGTCCCGACATCAATGCCGACTCGCCTGCAGTGGCAACCGTGACGCGATCGAAACGCTCGAGTTGCCTTCGCTCCGCAGCTGCGACGCGCCGTCCTTCCCAACGGTAGCCGAGCGAGATCGGCCACGGCTTGTGCGACGCCACCTCGAGCCACTTGCGCGAGTCGACGTCGCACCAGTCCATCAGCTTGGGAACACCGTCGACATGCTCGACGTAGCGCCCCACCGACGAACAATGCGCAAGAACGAAATCGAAGCTGCGATGGGCCAGCAGCCGATTCACCGCCTGTCGCATGGCGGCGCTGTGGAAAAAAGCCTCCGACGCGCTGATTGGCGTGGGAAGGGTCAGCAGCATCTTCCCGACTTGGAACGCATTGTGGACGCGGAACGATCCGATCTCGTGGCATTGCGCCGCCAGACCCTGTGCCTCGGCCGCTTCAGCCGCACTGCGGGTCAGCGACAGCACGTCGACTTCGTGCCGTTGCGCAAGATGCCGGATCACGTGGTAGGCGCGCACCTTGCTGCCAAACGTCGGCGGATACGGAAACCGATGGCTGACAACCAGCACGCGCACGACAGGCCTCAGACTTCGGCGGCCACTTCGGGTCGTCGAACCGGGTCGTTCCGAGGAGAGACGGCCGGTCCGAGACCCGATTTGCGCAAGAACGCCTCGAACATCAGGAGCGTCCACAAGGGGCTGCTGTAGTCGCGCCGGCCCGAACTGTGGGCGTCGACCAGGTGTTCCAGGTAGCGTGCCTCGAACAGGCCGGTCCCGGCAAGTCCGCCTCCGAGCAGAGCGGTGCGGACCCGCTCGCGCAGTGGACCACGGAACCAGCGCATCAGCGGCACGGCAAAGCCCATCTTGGGTCGGTACATGATGTCGCGCGGCAGATGGGGTTCCATCGCCTTCTTCAACAACCACTTGCCCTCCCCGCGACGCACCTTGAGATTCGGCTTGAGCGTTGCCAACCACTCGACCAGTTCGTGGTCCATCAGTGGTTCGCGCACCTCCAGCGCATGCGCCATGCTGGCCCGATCGACCTTGGTGTTGATGTCCCCCACCAGATAGGTCTGCAAGTCAAGGTATTGGATGAGCGACAGCGGATCGTCGGTGCCGGCCTCGCGCGCGTGACCGTGAAACAGGTCCGCGGTGCGGTAGCCATCGAGTGAACGCTTGAAGGCCTGCGAGTAAAGCAACGGCCGCATGTCGTCGCGGAAGATCGACACGCTGTGCATGTAGGCCGCCACCGAATCGCGCGCCAAGGCCTGGAAGGTCGATTTCGCCCGCACGAAGCGCGGGGCCCAGTCGGCTTTCGGGTAGAGGCGGCCCAACATGCCGAACAGCGGCTGCCGCAACTCCAGTGGAAGCGCCGAACGCAGGCGCTCCTCGCCCAGGTGCAGGAGGTACCGTCGATAGCCGCCGAAGCTCTCGTCGCCGCCATCGCCGGACAGCGCGACCGTGACGTGACGGCGCGCCAGCTGACACACCCGATAGGTCGGAATCGCAGAGCTGTCGGCGTACGGTTCGTCGTAGAGCGCGGCCAACGTGTCGATCAGATCGAAATCATCGGTCTCGACCTTGTCGACGAAGTGCCGCGTCGCGTACCGCTCGGCCACTGCCTGTGCAAAGCGCGTTTCGTCGTATTTGGGATCATCGAAGGCAATCGAACAGGTGTTGACGGGCCCGTTGGACTGCCTCGCCATCATCGCCACCACGGCACTCGAATCGACCCCTCCGGAGAGGAAGGCCCCCAGCGGCACCTCGGCGATCATGCGCAGGCGCACGCTTTCGCGCAGCCGCTCGATCAGTTCGGCCTGGGCGGCCACATCGTCGATCGGATTGCTTCCGGTGAATGCAACTTGCCAGTAGCGACGAGGCTTCTGGGGGTCGCCACCGCGCCGCAGCGTCATCGTGTGGCCGGGCGGGAGTTTGTGTGCCGACGTGAAGATGGTTCTCGGTTCGGGCACGTAGCCCAGGGTGAAGTAGTCGTCGATGGACCGTGGGTCCATCTCGCGCGTCAACCCGCCGTGCGCAAGCAGCGACTTCAGCTCCGAACCGAACAGGAACACGCCGTCGGGCAGCATCGCGTAGTACAGCGGCTTGACGCCAAGCCGGTCGCGCGCCAGGAACAACGTCTGCCGACCCTCGTCCCAAAGGGCGAAGGCGAACATGCCGCGAAAGCGGTCGACACACGCCTCTCCCCACTGCTCCCATGCGTGCACGATCACTTCGGTGTCGCTGCGCGTGCGGAAGACATGACCGAGGCGCGTCAATTCCGGGATCAGGTCACCGTAGTTGTAGATCTCGCCATTGAAGACGATGACCACCGAGCGATCTTCGTTGAAGAGCGGCTGCTGGCCGGTGGCCAAATCGATGATCGAGAGCCGCTTGTGGCCCAGGCCCAAACCGGGCACCAAGTGCAAACCGGTCTCGTCGGGGCCTCGATGGTGCTGCGACTCGTTCATGCGCACCAACGTCTCACGCGCCACCGGCCGTGTGCCTCGTGAATCCCAAATACCGACGATTCCGCACATGATGGTTCCTAGCGAGTGGGTTGCTGCATCTCAGCGTTGTGGTCGTGCGCGGCGGCGGCGCCGATCAAGCGGTCGTACAGGTCGGCATAGGCCGACACCATCCGGTCGAGACCGAAGCGGGATTGCACCGCGGCGCGTGCTCGCTGCCCTCGTCCCCGAGCAGCGTCCTTGTTCGAGAAGTCGTCCAACAGCGCCTGCGCCATGGCATCCACGTCATCCGAAGCGATCAGACGCCCCGTGACGCCGTCCTCGAGCAGTTCACCATTGCCTCCCACATCGGTGGCGATGATCGGCAACCCACTGGCCATGGCCTCGAGGATCGTATTCGAGATGCCTTCGGCGCGCGAGGGCAGGACGAAGCAGTCGAGCGCCCGCATGACTTCCGCCACGTCGCTGCGCTCTCCGGCCATCCAGGTGGCCTCCCGTGCGCCTGCCGCACTTAGCACGGCCTCGATCTGTGTGGCGTCCGGACCGCCGCCAACGATCACCAACCGAAGGTGCTTCCGGGCGGCACTGGACAGCTCGCGAGCACGAATGAACGCGCGCGCCAGCAACAGCTGATTCTTGATGGGCTGCAACCGTCCCACGGTTCCGATCACCCATTCATCGCTGCCGAAGGGCGGGGCACCGGCGAGAACTTGTCGAGCACCGTGGTCGACGAAGCGGCGCAAGTCGACACCGTTGTAGATCTGGCTGAGGTGCACTGCCGGCACGCCCACGCGCTCGGTCAGGTACGCGGCCTGGTGTCTCGAGAGCGCAACGAAGTGATGGACGAATGGCCGATACATTTTGCGCATCCAACCGAACCGTCGCCGCGTTCCATCGGGATCCTGGACATCCCAGCCGTGCTCTCCGTGAACGCGCACCGGGACACCGGCCCAAGCTGCCGCCGGCACCATCTCGAGCGCAGCGAGGTTGCGCGTGTGCACGACCGTTGGACGGATCTGCCGCAGCAGACGCACCATCTGGGGCCACAGCCACACACCGTGCCCAGGCTGCTTGTCGAGTGCGTGGAACTGCACGTCCGAACGGACGATGCGTTGACGAAAGTCGGTGACGCACGTCAGCGCGACGATGGCATGGCGATAGCGCGATGCCGGGAGTTGGTTGATCAGGTTGACGACGCCGTTTTCGAGTCCGCCGACGTCGAAGCGGTACAGGATGTGCGCGATCAAGGGTCGCCGGTCGAGCGCTGCTGAATCCACAGCCGTCATCCAAGATGCCGTGCCAGCACAGGCCCCACGGTGTTCACCACGCTGCGCGGCAGGCGGCGCCACAGTGCGATCGCGCGCTCATAACGGGGATTCGAGGGATTGTTCTGAGGGACGCTGTCGCGACTGAGCAAGAAGTACTCGTAGTGCAGATCCGTGGGCTCGAAACCCCAGTTGTGCTTGAAATCGAACGATCCCGTACCGCGCTTCGAGCGTCCGAAATCGAATACACGCAGTCCCCGTTCGCAGGCGCGACGCATGAGGCTCCAATACTTGAAGTCGTTGGCTGCCAGATCACGCGCAGCAGGAACGTCGCCGGCGTAGTACGGAAGCACTTCATCCCTGAAGTAAAACGACATCACCCCGGAGACGGCACGGCCTTGCGGGTCGGCCACGGTCAGCACCTCGCAGTCGCTGCCGAAGGTACGCTTCAAAGCCTCGAAGTAGCGCTTGGACTGCGGCGGTGTGCCATGCCGGTGCTGGTTGTCGGCGTACAAGTCGAAGAACCGGTCGACGCCGTCATCCACCTGATCGACGAGCCCGCGCGCGATGCCCTTGCGAATCATGGCGCGCTGCTTGCGCGGTATGGCCAGCAAGTTGGCCTGTGCGTCGGGCAAGAGCTCCTTGCGAAAGGTGACATAGAGCGACTGTCTGGGCCACGTCGGATCACGAACGACGCGGTTGCGCGTTTCCAGGTGCTGGACCTTCAGGCGGCGCGCCAGGTCGGTCGCGAAACGCGTCAGTTCCGTGCACGCAGCATCGTCGTCTGCCGCTACCCCGCCATACACCGCAAACGGCAGCGAGACCAGCGCATGGCCAAACAACATGCTCTTGAGTTCCACCAACGGCAACACGCCTGCGAATTTGCCCTGGCGCTCGGCGATCAGATAGTGGGTGCGGTGTCCGAACACCTGCTCATAGATGTCGCGCCAACCGGCGCGGTGGAAAAAGGTGGCCTCGGGGCAGGCGTCGACGAAGGCGTCCCAGCCCGGACGGTCGAAGTCGGTGAACAGGCGAACTGACGTCATGGCGGCTGGGGCGGTCACTGCAGGTGTGAGGCGAACACCTCGTCCATGCGCGCCCATCGGAAGTCTCGCAACAAACGCCCCAGGCGCGATTCGGTTCGCGACAGGTTCACGTAGTGGCGAAAGCGCGCCTTGGCGGAGGCTTCGATCACGCGGGGCTGTTCCGGATCGATTTCCCACGGGTGGAGGTAGAACACGGCGGGATGACGATCGATGGCGTTGACGCGCCGCAACGCCCACCGACTCACGCCGTACGGCAACAAGCGGAAGTAACCTCCGCCGCCGGCCGGCAAGTTGCGTCCCAACCACTGCGTCGTGGTCAGCGGGATTTCCAGCAGACCCGGGCGCGCGCGATAGGGAAAGCGAGGCGCGTCGGGCATGCCATAGTGGTCGTGGCGCACCGGATAGACGCTGGAGCTGTAGCTGTACCCCTCCTCCTGCAAAACATCAAAGGCCCATTCATTGCGCCGGTCGATCGAGAAGCTCGGCGCACGGTAGCCCCGAACCCTTCGCCCCGCCACGTCCTCCAGCAGCGCTTTGGCACGCCGCACGTCCTCTCGGAATTCCGGCGCCGCCTGTTCCGATGCGCGGCGATGTGCGTAGCCATGGCTGGCCAGTTCATGACCCGCATCGACGATCCGGCGCACCAACTGGGGATAGCGGTCTGCCACCCATCCGAGCGTGAAGAACGTCGCATGCGCGCCGTTGGCCTCGAACAAGTCGAGCAACCGCCCGACGTTGCGTTCGACACGGCACGGACGCGTGTCCCAACTGCCCCGATCGATGTGCGGCGCCAACGCAGACACGTGGAAGTAGTCCTCCACATCCACCGTCAACGCATTGACCGTCATCGGCAACGACTCGTCCATTGAGGCTCGACTTTCAGAAGCGATGGTCGATGCCGACAAAGGCCGCCGTCTCGTTGTTGTTGGTCGACGGCGTCGCCGAGTTGTCTTGCACGAATTCTCGGTATCGTGCACCGAAATACCCGGTGGTTCGCGGGGCCAGGTTGACGCCCACCCGGGCCTCCAGCGAGCGCTCCGTCGTCGCCTGGTCAGACGAAGCGGTGAGCAGGCTCTTGATGGTGTTCCATCCCAGCGAGAGACTGGCGGTGACCTGAGGAGTCAGGCGCCGACTGCCGGTGAGCGCAACGAAGCGCTGCGTGTTGTTGTTGATCGCCAAGCCGGTGGCCAGTGCACCCGTGTCGGGGGCATCCTCCAAGCGCGTCCACGAGGCACTCAGTGCGAGCGAATTGCGCGTCCCGATGTAAGCCACCCTGAAGCTGGCCACGCTCTCCAGGCTGATGCGCTGGGAATAGACCGTCATCGTTTGCGTCAACGAAGAAGGAAGACCCGCACGGGCGATGATCTCCTGCACCTGGCGGGAGCGCTCGATGGGATCTGGAAAGCGCGTGGTGTAGATCTGGTTCAACAGCCCCGCGACGTCGTCCGTCGGGCCCAACGAGAACAACGTTTGTGGCGTCGTGACGATGCCGCGCGAGATCAGCGCATTCCATGCCAGCCATGGCATGCGATGGTCGAAGACGATGCGCCCTCCGGTCCCGAAGTACCGGTGCTCGACGAACATGTCGAGGTTCGTGCGCTCCGTGGGCTTCCAATTCAGGTCGATCCCGTACACCTCGCTGGTGTTGTCGCCCGTCACGAAGTTGTTGCGCTCGGCGCCCAAATGGAACCCGAGCGAGAGCGTGCCATCGAAGGCCCGGTTGAGGCCCAGGCGCGCGACGTCAGAGACCAGCGCGCTCTGGGCGTTCTCGTATCGGGTGTCCGTGCGATCGAGCTCGGCTCGCCATCCCAGCGGACGGGGCGTTTGCTCAAAGACGACGTTGTGATGGCCGAAGTAGCCCGTCGCTGTTGGACCCGACGTCGACGCGTTCTCGCTGTCGTCATCGAGAAGGATGTTGTCACTGCGGGCAGTGAAGCGCAGGCCATTGCCTGACTGCATGTCGACCACGGGACTCAGGCGATATTGGGTGGTGGTGATCTTGTTTTCGGTGGTGGTACCTGGGTCGGCGCGCAGGCCAAACGGGTTGTCGAACACCTGTGACACGCGTGCCCCGGCCTCGATGTTCAACACGCGTTCGATGGCGATGCCAGTCGCGTTGATCTCAAAATCGGGCAAGACGCCGCTTTTCTGGGTCTTGTTGACATAGCCCAGCATGTTGAACGATCCCGCCCCGGTGAGTCTGAGCCGCGCGCCTTCGGCCAACAGGAGGAAGCGCGGCTTGACCGAAACGATGACGTCGGACTCCGGCACCTCAGCGCTCAGCAGCGAGTTGTTGGTCGCAGTGACCTCGGAGCTGACGGCAATGTCCAGCTGCACACGCTCGGCAAAGCTTCGCGTGCCAAGGAAGGCCGACAAGACCGTTGCCGACAGCGGCAAGATCCGCCACGCACCGCGGTTGCGATGCACGCGCTGCACCGACCGATTGGCCGCGGGCTTGTGTGTCAGTTCACTCGCCGACGTGCCCGTAGCTGCCATAGTAGCTGCCAACCTCGGAGCGGCTTGTCTTGTTCAGCACGGGTAGCACGACCGGGCAACTTTCAAGCGTCGCCATCGCCTCGGCGACCGTGCCGTGGGATGTCTGGTCCGCTTCGACCACCACCAGCACCTGGCCCATGCGGGTGGCAAGCACGCGCGATTCCGTCGAGGGCAGCAGTGGCGGAGCATCGAACAGAATCACCCGGTCGGAATAGCGCGTCGCCATCTGCTCGAGCAACGTGCGCATGTTCTCGCTGGCCAACAACTCGGTCGCGTGCGCTTGCGCCGACCCCGCGGGCAGCAGCGACAAGCGATCGATGTTGGTGCGCAGAAGCACATCGGACATGCGCAGTTGAGGATTGGTCAGCAGATCCAGCAGGCCCGGCGCAGGCGGCAACCCGAGCCGTTGCAAGACGGCTGGCCGCGACACATCGGCGTCCACCAGCAGCACCTGGCAATCGAGCTCCATCGAGATGCTGATGGCCACGTTCAGTGACACGAACGTCTTGCCTTCGCCGGGCAGCGAACTTGTCACCATGACCAGATTGGCGCGGTCCACCGGCGCGGCCGATTGCCCATGGACGTTCATGAGCAGAGGGCGCTTGATGACGCGGAATTCGCTTGCCAGTTGCGAGCGCGAATTGTTCGGCGTGAGGTAGCCCAGCGCCATCAGGCGGTTGAGGTCGATCTCCACCCGCTTCGACGTCGAACCGGCGTCACTGAGCGGGACAGCCGCCCGCTCATCGCCACGATCCTTCGCCACGCGGTGGCCGCCCGGACTCCCACGCTGGGGCACTTCGACCCCGCTGCGCCGCAACTCCTCCAGCCGGCGCGCGGCCTGTTCGATGATGTTCAATTGCACCCCTCACGCACGAGACAAGACTGCAAGCCACACCATCCACCCCCCGAAGACGGCCAGCAGGCCTGTCAGGGCAGTGCCGAAGGCCATCGATTGGTAGCGATCGCGCCGCAGCAGATCGAGCGACTTCACCATGGAGATGGCGCCCAGCACGGGACGGCCGGTGGCGGCGCGCAACGCCTGCACCGACCCGAACACCGGCTTCACCTGCGACGCCACGTATGCGCCGGCCAGCCCGGCAAAAAGCGCAAGCAGCATGACCACAGGCACCAGAATGAAGCGGTTCGGAAACACCGGTTTCGTTGACGCTCGCGGTGGGTCGATGACGCGGAACTGCGTGGGTCGCGTGGCGTCGACGTCTTCCGAAATGTTGGCCTTCTCGCGTTGGGCCACCAACTGGTCGTAGTTGCGCCGCACGACGTCGTAGTCGCGGTTGAGCTGTGCCAGCTCAGCCTCGATTTGCGGCACCTTGGTGGCGGTGGAGCGCAGGCTGTTGAGTTTGGCCTCGGTTTCCTTGACGCGCGCACGCGTCGCTGCCACTGCCGCTTCTGACTCCGCCATGGCCAGGCGCATGCGCTGGACGACCGGGTCCGGCCCCGTGGGCGAAACCGCGGGTTTCGAAGCCATCGCCCGCTGTCGCGCCTCCTGGTCGGCCTGACGCTGCTCCTCCAATCGCGCGATCAAGCGCCTGGTGGCCACGACGTCCGGATGTATGTCGGTGTAGCGGCGCAGCAGCTCATCGAGTTGCTTGCGCTGCGTATCGAGTCGGGCATCGAACTCCGGCGAGACGATCATGTTGGTGCTCGTCTCGGGCAACAGGCTGGGAGCCGTCTCTCCGCCCAGTTCGCGCTTCAGCGCATCGCGTGATTGCTCGGCGGCACGCAACTCGATGGTCTGGCGGCTCAGCTCTTCGGTGAGTGCCGACATGCGGGAGAAATAGTCCTTGTTGCTCTGCCCGTCCAGTACGCCGAGGTTGCGCAACTTGAAGGCCTTGAGCTTGCCTTCTGCCTCTTCCAGCCGAGCCTCGTAGGCCTTGAGCTGTTCATCGATGAAGGTGCGGGCCTTTTCGGTATCCCGCTGTTTCGAGCCCATGTCGGATTCGACGAACAGGTTCACCAGGTTCTGGACCAGCAGCTTGGCACGCTCCCGATCCGTGCTGCGGTACGAGAAGCTGTAGACGTTGTCGCGGCCGATGCTGGTGACCTTGATCTCTTGTATCAACGAATCGACCATCTGGTCGCGCTCGTTCTGGTCTTTGACTTCCAGGCCGAAATTCGACTTCTGGATGAGCTTCTCGACGTTCGGACGCGTGATCAGGGTGCGAAACAGCAGAGACACCGTCTGGTCGATGTCGAGATCGACCGCCAGGTCGCGCATCAGCGGACGCAACACGGTCTTCGTATCGAGGTAGACCCGTGCGCTCGCTTCGTACTTGTCGGGGATGCGCGCCACCACGAGAGCGGCCAACGAACCCACGACCCAGGCAGTGAGCAGCCCATACCACCGCTTCTGCCACATTCCGTGCGCAGTTGCGGCCAGGTGGTTCAGCAGTTCATTCATGTTGAAATCGATCGATTGGACAGCGGCGGCTCAGAACCAGGATTGCGGAATGATCAACACGTCCCCCGGGCGGACATCGACGTTGGCGGAGATGTCGCCGCGCTTGATCAAGTCGCGCAGGCGCACGCCGTACGTCGCATTGCCCTCACGACCGCGGATCAGCACAGCGGAGTTGCCGTCCGCAAAATCTGTCAGACCACCGACTTGGATCATCACGTCAAGCAAGGTCATGTTTTGCCGGTACGCAATCGCCTGCGGGCGCGTTGCCTCGCCGACGATGCGAATCTGTTCGGATATCGCGCCTTGGAAATTGGTGACGACCACCGTCACGACCGGATCGCGGGTGTACTTGCTCAATGCCTTTTCAATGTCGCGCGCCAATTCGGTGGGGTTGCGCCCGACCGCACGCAAGTCCTCCACCAAGGGCGTGGAGATGTTGCCGTCGGGACGGACCGGAACGCTGAGCGAGAGCTCGGGGTTGCGCCAGACGATGATGCTCAGCACGTCGAGGGGACCGATCAGATAGCGGTAGTCCGTCGTCGGCGTCGTGGCGGGGGCCGGCGGATAACGCATTCCGCCGCAAGCGCTCAACAACGCAAAGAGAGAGAGCATCAAGGCACGCGTGATCGGACTGGATGCCGCGCGTGAAAGCCAATTCGCTGCCATGGTTCTCCTCCGGCCAATCACCACCGACGCGCCGGATCTAGCCGTCGGGAAACCGTAGCGTCGGAGCATACGCCGTGCGCCTTGGCGGTTCGGGTCCCCAAACAAGGGGGGCCACCGCGATCGCCTGCCGGATGTGCCGCAGGACGCCATGGCGACTGGCGACCCGTGGTACCTGCACCACAGCCATCCGTTGGATCAGGGGGCGGCGTTCCAGTGACGAAACCAATCGACAAAGCGGCTCAACCCATCGGCCAGCGTCGTCGAGGGCTCGAAGCCGACCCGTTCGCGCAACTTTGACACGTCGGCGCAAGTCACCGACACGTCCCCCGGTTGCATCGGCAGGAAATTCAATTGCGGTTCCTTGCCGAGCAGACCCGCCAGCACGCCGATGAAATGCAGAACCGTCACAGGCTGATGGTTCCCGATGTTGAAAATTTCGTGCGTTGCCGCGTCACCATGGTGCTCGGCAAGTGCCAGGCGCACGACGCCTTCGACGACGTCGTCGATGTACGTGAAGTCGCGCAGCAAGGACCCTTGCGCGAACACCGGAAGCGCCTGCCCTGCCATGATCCTTTGCGCGAAGCTGAAGTACGCCATGTCAGGGCGGCCCCACGGGCCGTACACCGTGAAGAATCGCAAGCCTGTGGCTCGCAGGCCGTGCACCCGGCTGTAGGCATGTGCCATCACCTCGTTGGCCTTCTTGGTTGCCGCGTACAGCGAGACGGGGTGATCGGTCGACTGCTCCTCTTGAAACGGTGTGCTGGTACGGTCCCCGTAAACGCTGCTCGAGCTCGCGTACACAAAGTGCTCGACTCTTGCGGCGGCGGCGCATTCGATCACGTTGGCGAAGCCCACGAGATTCGATTGAATGTATTGCTGCGGATGCGTCAGCGAATACCTGACGCCGGCTTGGGCGGCGAGATGCACGACGCGTGAAGGCCGCACGCTCTCGAATAGGTCGGCAACGGCGGCCCTGTCGGCCAACTCAACGCGTTCGCAGGCCACGCCGTGCGGACGCAGCAATGCAGCGACTCTCGCTGCCTTGAGGGCCGGACTGTAGTAGTCGTTGAAGTTGTCACACCCCACGACCCGGTGCCCTTGGTTGGCCAGCTGACCGGCGACGTGAGCTCCGATGAATCCAGCCGCGCCCGTTACCAGTATCGTCTTTGCTGTTCGCATTGCGCGGAAAACCTTCAGTTGAAGATCCGGGATTTAGAGCATGCGGACAAGACCTCAATCGGGTGCCCGATGCGCGCATCGAGCCCGCGTGGGATAACGGACAATACCGCGCGCCTGTCGGTGATGCAGCTGATGTCGGCGTTTGGAGGATGAGGTTTCATGAAGGTAACCCTGTTCGGCTCTGGGTACGTTGGCTTGGTGACGGGCGCTTGTTTGGCGGAGATGGGCAATCACGTTGTGTGCTACGACGTTGATCGATCCAAGATCGCCATGCTGCAAGAGGGCGGCATTCCGATCCACGAACCGGGATTGGACGAATTGGTCCACCGCAATGCGGCCGCCGGTCGTCTGCAGTTCACGACCGACGTCGACATGGCCGTCAGCCATGGCACGTTGCAATTCATCGCGGTGGGCACCCCGCCGGGCGAGGACGGCTCGGCGGACCTGCGGTATGTCGTGCAGGCGGCACGCTCGATCGGCGAACGCATGATCGACTACAAGGTCGTCGTCGACAAGAGCACGGTGCCCGTGGGCACGGCCGATGTGGTGCAGAAGACCATCTCCGATGTCTTGGCGCAACGTGGCACGCCGATCGACTTCGCGGTCGTCTCCAACCCCGAGTTCCTGAAGGAAGGCGCCGCGATCGACGACTTCATGAAACCGGATCGGGTGATCGTCGGTGGAGATGATGAGCGCGCGATTCATCTGATGCGAGCCATCTACAGCCCGTTCATCCGCAACCGCGACCGTCTCCTGGTGATGGACCGCCGGAGTGCCGAACTGACAAAGTACGCTGCAAACGCCATGCTGGCCACGCGCATCAGCTTCATGAACGAGTTGGCCAATCTGGCGGAGCGACTGGGTGCCGACATCGAACTGGTGCGCCAGGGCATCGGCAGCGATCCTCGGATTGGCATGCAGTTCCTGTATCCAGGCTGTGGTTATGGCGGCTCCTGCTTTCCGAAGGACGTGAAGGCCTTGATTCACTCGAGCAGCCAGGTGGGCATGCCGTTGAGGATCTTAAGCGCTGTGGAAGCGGTGAATGAGCATCAGAAGCGCACGCTGGTCGACAAGATCGTCGCGCGATTTGGTGACGATTTGTCCGAGCACCGCTTCGCGCTGTGGGGTCTGGCGTTCAAGCCGGGCACCGACGACATGCGCGAGGCGCCGAGCCAGTCGATCATTCGCGGCCTGCTGGATCGCGGAGCGCAAATCAAGGCCTACGACCCCGTGGCGATGAACGAGGCCAAGCGTCAGCTGAGCGATGTTGACGGCGTCGAATACACCGCGAGCGCCGAGTCTGCGCTGACCGGCTGCGACGCGCTGGTCATCGTGACCGAGTGGAAGGAATTCAGAAGTCCGGATTTCGAGATGCTCAGATCCACGCTGCGCTATCCCGTCGTCTTCGATGGCCGCAACCTCTTCGATCCCGAGCGCATGCGCGAGGAAGCGATGGAGTACTACGCCGTCGGACGCTCACAAATCGGCGCCGCGGTCGCAGCGGCCTGAGGCAAACCCGTTTTGCGCTGGGCCGATCCCAGCGCACGCCATCGAGCAACAGGACGCGTCAGGCGGCCGCGCTCGACACGGTTCCCTTGCGCTTTGGCGGATCCACCTGCAGCCAGCGCTGCAGGTGCTCGCCGATGCGCTGCGAGGGAGAACCTTCACGCGCGTCGGGCGACTCGTCGTCGGCACGGCCGCGCTCGAGGATCTCATGCAGCGCGCGCGCGCACGCAACGGAGTCGCATGCGATTCGCGCAATGACGCCGCCGGGCGGGCTTCGAGGAACGTCGCCACTGGGGTGGAGCACGATGCTGGGAATGTCCAGCAGATCGGCCTCTTCAACCAACTCCCAGTCGGGCCCCGCAATGCAGCAGGTCGCGCCTCGAAGCAGCCCCAAATGCATTGAATAGCTGGCCGCCGGAACGAGCACGACCCCCGACTTTTGCAGCAAGAGATCTGCCTTGCTGCCGCGAATGTCGGTGGCCGTCTGTTCGGACACGATCCACACCACCAGGGTTTCACGCCCAATGTCGCGCGCAACCCGGGCGATCTTGGGTAGCTCGGCGACCTCCAACTCGACGCCGTCGCTCTGCGCAGTCACCAGGGCGTACCCCCTGAGCGCGCGCCGCAGCTGATCGCGCGACAGGCCCGCACCCTTCAACAGCTCGGACACCGGCGGCATCGGAGAGGTCACGGCCCGCAAGCCATCGTTGAGCGGATTGCCAACGCAGGCCATTCGATCGGCAGCGATGCCCTCCTTGTACAGCGTGTAGTGCGCTTTCAAGGTGGCGGTGTACAAAACCTCCGAGAGGCGATCGATCAGGGCGGCGTTTGTGTCGCCGTGGCGCGATTGCAGTTCGCGGCGCTGCCCTGCGCCCACGTGCGCCAACGGCAACCCGCGCTTGTTGGCCAGCAGGCTGCCCGTTACCACTTCGTCGCTGGTACCGAAAGTGAGCATCGCCGACGGCTTCAACTCATCGAGCACGAGATCCAGTCGGCGAGCCATGGCCGCAATGCGCTCTCCGCTGCCGCCGGCGCGAGCGCGCAGATGGATCTGCAGCGCGAGCGACTCTGTCAGGCCCGGCGACAGGGCACCGGGGTCGGCCTCGGCGGGCTCGCCTGGCGTCACCAGAACCGTCGGCGGCAAGGTTTCGAAGTCTGCCAAGGCCCTGGCAAGCAGCGCCGCCTTGAATGCGCCCAGGGGGCCGTCGACCAGCAGCAGCAGCGGCGACTGCAATGCCGCTGGATCCAGGCCGGCGGCCGCCATCCGTACGACTTCGCGCGCTTCTGACTGCGCCGTCTGCGACGCCTGTGGGGCGAGCGCTGTCGCAGCGGCGGCGCGCGATTCCGCCTCGCGCAGCGGCACCACTTCCACCGGAGGGCGGGCACCCCCGGTCTCACGAGCGAGGTCGCCGGCAGTGGCGCGCACCAGCGCGGCCGTGATCTGCGTCGCGTCGGACAGGAACGCGGCCAGGAGCAGCCGGTTGCACAGCAAATTGACCTTGCGCGGAATGCCTCCGGTCCACTGGTGGATCGCCTCGAACGCCGCATCGTCGAACGACGGCTCGCCGCTCCACCCGACGTGGTGCATGCGGTGTTCGATGTAGGCCCGCGTTTCCTCCGGGCCGAGAGGCCCCAGGTGGCACGATGCAATCACCCGCTGACGCAGCTGCTCCATCGCTGGAGATTCGAGCTGCTTGCGCAATTCGGGCTGCCCGATCAGGAAGCTCTGCAGCAGGGCATGGTTGCCGAGCTGAAAGTTCGACAGCATGCGCAGTTCCTCGATCGCTTCGCGACCGAGGTTCTGAGCTTCGTCGACGACAAGCAGGGCGCGTCGGCCCTCGACCGCAACGGACGTGAGAAATGCTTCCAGGCTGGCCAGCAGCTGAGCCTTCGACCCGCCCGAAGAGGCAACGCCAAAGGCCGTGAGAATGGCCTGCAGAAGCTCGCCGGATTCCAGTTGCGTGTTCAGAACCTGAGCCGCAGCGACCTCGTCGCTATTGACCCCCTCTAGCAGCGTGCGCACCAGCGTCGTTTTGCCGGCACCGATCTCGCCGGTGACCACGATGAATCCCTCACCCTGGTGCACGCCGAACTTGAGATACGACAGCGCGTTGCTGTGGCCCCGGCTGTCGAAATAGAACGCCGGGTCGGGGTTGAGCTGAAACGGTGGGCCGCTGAGGCCAAACTTTGACTCGTACATGCGGCCGCGGCGCTCTTCGGTTTGGGGTGGTGTGGCTCACGTTCAACCCACTGCCTTCGGGTTGACCGAACTACTCTAGGGCAGCGGCCCTGAGCCAGCAACAACCTGCTTGGGGGTGGGCGCGCCGCAGGCGATCAACGACCAGCCGCTATTGGGCGCCCTCGCGGAACAACACCACGGTGACTGTCTCGATCAGGATCTGCAGATCAAGCAGCAGGGTGTTGTTTTTGAGGTAGTACAGGTCGAACTGATGCTTCTTGCGCGCGTCCTCGACAGAGGCGCCGTAGCTGTATCGGACCTGTGCCCATCCGGTGACGCCAGGCTTCACACCGTGGCGCAGATCGTAGAAGGGAATCTGCGTCTGCAACTTGGCCACGAACTCGGGGCGCTCGGGACGCGGGCCGACGATGCTCATTTCCCCCTTGAGCACGCTGAACAGCTGCGGCAGTTCGTCGATGCGGGTCTTGCGCAGAAACGCGCCCACACGCGTCACCCGCGAGTCGTTCTTCGTGGCCCAGCGCGCGACACCATCGCTCTCGGCGTCGATGCGCATGCTCCGAAACTTCACGCACTGAAAGGAACGACCACCCAGCCCGACACGCTCCTGGCGATAGAAGACCGGGCCTCGGCTGTCCAGCCTGATCGCCACAGTCGCCAATACCATGACTGGCGCAGCCAGCACCAGCAAGATAGCCGACGACACGACGTCGAAGGCGCGCTTGGCGACGCGACGCGCGGGTCCTTGAACAAAACCCTCGCCGTACACCAGCCAGCTGGCCTTCAGGCTGTCCACCGGCACTTCGGCATGCGAGCGCTCGTAGAAGCCGGCCAGGTCGAGGATCTTGATGCCCCGCGTGCGGCAGGTCAGCAACTGATCCATCGGCATCACGCCGCCGCGTTGCTCGCGGGCCGCGACGACGATCTCGTCGACGCCGTAGGTCGACACGATGTCGGTCAGTGGCCGCGTGCGATCGAAGATCGGCGCGCCATCCACCAACGTTTCGTCGTCGGCAGCGGTCGGGAAGAAGCCCACCACATCGCGCATGTGCCGATCGTCGGCGCGCAGATCGCTCAGAACCCCTTGGGCTTCCCTGCCGGTGCCGACGATCAGCACACGGGGGACGCCGTTCACGCCACGCCACGCCATCGCCGAGCCGCGCAGCACGAACACGGAGAACAGGAAGTACGCCACCGCGGTGCCCACCAGCGGACCCGGGTGCGGATGCAATTGGAACTGCTTCAGCGCGAGGTAGGTGCCGTACCCGGCGAGGACAACCACGCTGCTGATGCGCAGCGTCAGCGGCATCAGCGCGAGGCGATGCCGATAGACCCCGATGAACGACTGCAGCAGCGCCATGACCAGCGCGAATCCCAGCGCGATGGCCATTTCGCGGGTGTCGCTGACGATGCCTGCCAGGCTCGGGACCACACCCAGCGTGAATGCCGCCGCCAGCAACGCGACGAACCCCAGGATTCCGTCCAGCAAGGCTTCGTAAACCGCGGCGGATGATGCTCTGCTCGGGAAAACCCGGAACATGAAGAATGCCCTGCTTGGTTGGAGCAGCAGTGCGTGAACCCCTCCGCGCCTGCCACTGGAAAATGCAGGGCCGATTCTCTGGAGCGAGCAATTTGCAACAATCCTCCAACACGGGGGGTTTGTCGCAGCCCCCCCTGAAACCGGGGGCCGGGCGCCGCGCTGTCACTCGCGCGCAATCAAGCGGCCGCGGCGTCGAGGCCGCGCACGCCGAGCGGCTAGCAGCGCAGTCCGACGTGCAACGCCACCACCCCGGCGCTCAGGTTGTGAACGTCGACGTGGCCGAAGCCGGCGTCTTTCATGATCGCCTTCAACTCCGCCTGCGACGGGTGCACGCGGATCGACTCGGCGAGGTAGCGGTAGCTGTCGGCATCGCCGGCCACCCAACGCCCCAGGCGCGGCAGCACCTGGAACGAATACCAGTCGTAGGGCCGGCGCAGTGGCTCGGCGACCTTGGAGAACTCAAGCACCACCAGCTTGCCGCTCGGCCTGAGCACGCGACACATCTCGCGCAGCGCTTTGTCCTTGTGCGTCATGTTGCGCAGGCCGAAGGCCACGCACACCAGATCGAAGCTCGCCGCCGCGAACGGCAGCGCCTCGGCGTCGCACAACGCGCTGGGCAAGTTCAGCCCGGCGTCGAGCAGGCGATCACGGCCCGCCGCCAGCATCGCTTCGTTGATGTCGGTGTGCACCACGCAGCCGTGCGGGCCGACGCGGCGGGCCAACGCCGCGGTGAGGTCGCCCGTGCCGGCAGCGACGTCGAGCACCCTGTCGCCCGGCTTGGGCGCAGCCACCGCCACCGCGTAGGCCTTCCAGACCCGGTGCAGACCGAGCGACATCAGGTCGTTCATCAAGTCGTACTTGCCGGCCACCGAATCGAACACCGCACGCACGCGCCGCGTCTTGTCGTGCTCATCCACCTGCCGATAGCCGAAGTGGGTCTGCGTCATCGCCGAGACTCAATGGTGGTGGCCGCAGGCGGCTGCAGGCGGCGCCGTCATCGGCGCGTCGCGATCGACGCCGGCCGCGGCCAGGCGCGCCAAGTAACGGTCCCAGTACTCCTGCTGGCGCTGGCCCAGGTCGTACAGATAGCTCCAGCTGAAGATGCCGGTGTCGTGGCCGTCGGAGAACGTGGGCTGGATCGCGTAGTGGCCCACCATCTGCACGTCGTTGATCTGCACCTGGCGCTTGCCCGACTGCAGCACCTCCTGCCCGGGCCCGTGGCCCTGCACTTCGGCCGACGGCGAATAGACGCGCAGCAACTCAAACGGCAGGCGAAAGGTCTGACCGTCGGCGTAGCCGATCTCCAGCACGTGCGATTCTTGATGCAACGTGACGGACACCGGGGTGGGCGACGGCTGCGCCATGGCGGTTCGTGGGCCTGTGAGTCAGAGAGAGCGGGCGCGGTCAGTGTAGCCCTTTGGCTCGCGCCATCTTGGCGCCCGTGGAATACGCACGGCGCGGCCGTCCCGTGCGCGCACCGGTCTGCGACCGACGCCACCTCGACGCGTGCCACGGATGCTGCGCGCGCATGCCGCGAGCAATTGTTCGCAGCGCGCCCACCGAGTGGCACGCTATGGTCACAGGCAGCGATCGGTCAACGATCGTGCCGTTGCATCAGGGAGCTTCGCATGTCTGCCACGCTGTCGCTGTCGTCCGCACTGTTCGCTGTCGCCGCCACGGCGGGCGGCGCCGCAGTGGGCTGGTTGGGCACTGCCCTGCACTACCGCGCCAAGGTTGCGGAGTTCGGCGCCCAGTTCGAACAGGCCGAGCGCGCCAAGCAAAAGGCGCAAGAGCTCGCGGTGCAGTCGCGGCAACAGGTCGAGGCGTTGCAGCAGGCGCTGTCGGAGGCCAAGCGCGACGGCGTGATTCAGGGCGCCGCAGCCTCAGCGCGCGCCGAGGCTGTCGCCGCCCAGGCGGCGAAGGTGGCCAAGGAGAAGGCCCGCGCCGAGCTGATCGCGCAGCTCGACGCCTCCGAGGCCAACGAGAAGCCGGCGCACGGTTTCGCCGACACGCAGCCGATGCGCCAGCGCTGACGCGCCTCGTCGTCGATCAGACCAGCACGCGTTCGATGCCGCCGGTGTTGGCGCGCGTGACGTAGTCTTCCATCCAGCTGCTTCCCAACAGGCGGCGCGCCATCTCCACCACGATGTAGTCGGCCTCGAGCAGGCCGCTCTGCAGATCGCCCTGGTAGCGCGACAGCCCCTGCAGGCAGCTCGGACACGAGGTAAGCACCTTCAGGTCACCGGTGACGCCGCGCTCGCGCAGCATGGCCTCTCCCTTGCGCAGCTCCTGCTCCTTGCGGAAGCGCACCTGCGTCGCGATGTCGGGCCGGCTGACGCCGAAGGTGCCGCTCTCGCCGCAGCAGCGCTCGCTCTGGATCACCGCGTCGCCCACCAGCGCCTTCACGGTGAGCATCGGATCGCGTTGCTTCATCGGCGTGTGGCACGGATCGTGGTACAGGTAAGCGCCTGCGCCGGCCGGCAACGTGATGCCCTTTTCGAGCAGGAACTCGTGGATGTCGACGATGCGGCTGCCTGGAAAGATCTCGTCGAATTTGTAGCCTTGCAGCTGGTCGAAGCAGGTGCCGCAGCTCACCACCACGGTCTTGATGTCGAGGTAGTTCAGCGTGTTGGCCACCCGGTGGAACAGCACCCGGTTGTCGGTGATGGTCTTGTCCGCGCGGTCGTACTGGCCTGCCCCGCGCTGCGGATAGCCACAGCACAGGTAACCGGGCGGCAGCACGGTCTGCACGCCGGCGCGCCACAGCATCGCCTGCGTCGCCAGCCCCACCTGCGAAAACAGGCGCTCCGAGCCGCAGCCTGGGAAATAGAACACCGCCTCGCTGTCCGAGGTGGTCGCGGCGGGGTCGCGGATGATGGGCACATAGTGCTTGTCTTCGATGTCGAGCAGCGCGCGCGCCGTGCGCTTGGGCAGACCGCCGGGCAGTTTCTTGTTGACGAAGTGCACCACCTGCTCGCGCACGGGCGCGGTGCCGACGGTGGCCGGCGGCAGCGTCGTCTGACGCTTGCCGGCCAGTCGCAGCACATCGGCCGCCGCGCGCTGCGCCTTGAAGCCGAGGTTGACCATCAAGCGACGCGCCAACCGGATCGTCTCCGGGTTGGTGGCGTTGAGCATGAACATCGCAGCGGCCTGTCCGGGCCGGAAGCTCTTGTGCCCCATCTTGCGCAGCAAATTGCGCATGTTCATCGAGACGTCACCGAAATCGATCTTCACCGGGCACGGGCTGGCGCACTTGTGGCACACCGTGCAGTGGTCACCGACGTCCTCGAACTCCTCCCAGTGCCGCAGCGAGATGCCGCGCCGCGTCTGCTCCTCGTACAGAAACGCCTCGATCAGCAACGAGGTGGCCAGGATCTTGTTGCGCGGGCTGTACAGCAGGTTGGCACGCGGCACGTGCGTGGCGCACACCGGTTTGCACTTGCCGCAGCGCAGACAGTCCTTGATCGAGTCGCTGATCGCGCCGATGTCGCTCTGCTGCATGATCAGCGACTCGTGGCCCATCAGTCCGAAGCTCGGCGTGTAGGCGTGCGCCAGATCGGCCGAGCGCACGTCGTCGCCCAGGCCTGCGAGCCCATCGCCGCGCAGCAGCTTGCCCTTGTTGAAGCGGCCCTCGGGATCGACGCGCGCCTTGTAGGCCGCGAACTCGCGCAGTTCGTCGTCGCTCAGGAACTCCAGCTTGGTGATGCCGATGCCGTGCTCGCCGGAGATCACACCGCCCAGGCTGCGCGCCAGCGCCATCACGCGCGCGACCACCGCGTGCGCCGTCTGCAGCATCTGGTAGTCGTCGCTGTTGACCGGGATGTTGGTGTGCACGTTTCCGTCTCCGGCGTGCATGTGCAACGCGACCCACAGGCGGCCGTGCAGCACCTCGCGGTGCATGCGCAGGCATTCGGCGATCACCGGCGCGAAGGCACCCCCAGCGAACAGCTCGCGCAAGGGCTCCAGCACCTGGCGTTTCCACGATGCGCGCAGGCTGTGATCCTGCAGGTGCTCGAACACGCTGCGCTCGCCGTTGCGCGGTGCGTCATCGAGCGCGTCGAGCCAGCCCTGCCACAGCGCCCGCACCTCGCGCAGCAGCGACAACGCCTGCTGCACGCGGTCATCGAGCAGCTCGGCACTGGGGATCTCGCGCGCATCGTCGCTACGACCCAGCGGCAACGAACCCGCGGCGAACCAGCCCTGCAGGCGATCGAGCAGTTCGATCTTGTTGCGCAGGCTGAGCTCGATGTTGATGCGCTCGATTCCGAGCGTGTATTCGCCCATGCGCTCGAGCGGGATCACGACGTCTTCGTTGATCTTGAAGGCGTTGGTGTGGCGCGCGATCGCAGCGGTGCGCTTGCGGTCGAGCCAGAATTTGCGGCGCGCGTCGGCGCCCACCGCGACGAAGCCCTCGCCGGCGCGGCTGTTGGCGATGCGCACCACCTCACTGGCTGCGCGCGCCACCGCGTCCTCGTCGTCGCCGACGATGTCGCCGATCAGCACCATCTTCGGCAACGCGCCGCCGCGGCCACCGCGCTTGCTCTTGGTGGTGTAGTCCACCGCCTTCAGATAGCGGTCGTCGAGGTGCTCGAGGCCGGCCAGCAGGACGGGCGCAGCGCCCTGTCCCTGCCTTGCCGAGCCCCCGGCGCGCTGCTGCGAGAACATGAAATCCTTGATCTCGACGATCGACGGCACCGCCTCGCGCGGATTGCCAAAAAACTCCAGGCAGACGGTGCGCACGTGCGGCGGCATGCGATGCAGCACCCAGCGTGCCGAAGTGATCAGACCGTCGCAGCCCTCCTTCTGCACGCCGGGTAGGCCGGCCAGGAACTTGTCGGTGACGTCCTTGCCCAACCCCTCCTTGCGAAAGCGTGCACCGGGAACGTCCAGGCGTTCGCGATGCTCGACCTTGCGACCGGCCTCGTCGAACCAGCGCAGCTCGAAGCGCGCGATCTCGACGTCGTGGATCTTGCCGAGGTTGTGGTCCAGGCGCTCCACCTCGAGCCAGCGGCCCTGCGGCGTGACCATGCGCCAGCTCGCCAGGTTGTCGAGGGCGGTGCCCCACAGCACGGCCTTCTTGCCGCCGGCATTCATCGCGATGTTGCCGCCGATGCAGCTCGCTTCGGCCGACGTCGGGTCGACCGCAAACACGTAGCCGGCCGCCTCGGCAGCGTCGGCCACGCGCTGCGTGACCACGCCGGCCTCAGTGCGGATGGTCGGCACCGGCGTGTCGACGCCGGGCAGCGCGATGAGCTCGACGTCGCCCATGCCTTCGAGCTTCTCGGTGTTGATGACCGCGCTCTTCCAGGTCAGCGGGATCGCACCGCCCGTGTAGCCGGTGCCGCCGCCGCGCGGCACGATCGTCAGGCCCAGCTCGATGCAGCCGCCGACCAGCCCGGCGATCTCGTCTTCGCTGTCGGGCGTCAACACCACGAACGGGTATTCGATGCGCCAGTCGGTGGCGTCGGTCACGTGCGAGACGCGCGATAGACCGTCGAATTTGATGTTCTGCTTGTCGGTGTGACGCGCCAGCACGCGCCGTGTGCGCTGGCGCAAGTCCCACACCGCGGAAAAGTGGCCGGCGAAGCGGCGCACCGCGTCATGCGCCAGCGCGAGCAGCTCGCCCACCGCAGCGTCACGCGCGGCGTCATCGGCCGGCGTGCGCCGTTTCTCGATCTCGACCAGGCGGTGCGACAACGCATCGATCAACGCGCGGCGCCGCTTCGGATTGTCGAGCAGGTCGTCTTCGAGGTAGGGATTGCGCTGCACGACCCAGATGTCGCCCAGCACCTCGTACAGCATGCGCGCCGAGCGGCCGGTGCGGCGCTCTTCGCGCAGCCGCGACAGCACCTCCCATGCGCGCTCGCCGAGCAAGCGGATCACGATCTCGCGATCGGCGTACGAGGTGTAGTTGTAGGGAATCTCGCGCAGGCGCGGCGCCTCGGCACCGTCTTCGCGGTGCGACCCTTTGGCCAGCGGCGGCAGCGATAGCGGTGCGTTCATGGAGCGCTCAGAGCCTCATCTGGCGATCAGACCCAGGCGACGCCGTCACGGCCCGTCGATGCTCGATGTTACCGCAGTGCAACAACGGCTCTCGAGCGCGCGGTCGCGGGCAAAACGCGGCGGGTATTCCCGCTTGCCGCTGGCGCGCCATCCATGACAGAAACGGCGCTGTCATCGAGCCGCGCGAACATCGCCGGCTTTGTTCTTCCAGACCTTCGCACGGAGTGTTCATGAATCGGAGATCGGTCGTTCTGGGTGGCGCCGTCGTGGCGGCGTTGGTGGCGGCGCCAGCGCACGCGCAGGTCGAGGTGCAATGGTGGCACTCGATGGGCGGCGCGCTCGGCGAGTGGGTGAATGACCTGGCCAAGGACTTCAACGCCAGCCAGAAGGACTACAAGATCGTGCCCACGTTCAAGGGCAACTACGACGAATCGATGACTGCGGCGATCGCTGCCTTCCGCTCCGGCAATGCGCCGCACATCCTGCAGGTATTTGAAGTCGGCACCGCGACGATGATGGCAAGCAAGGGCGCCATCATCCCGGTGGGCCAGGTGATGAAGGACGCTGGGATGAAGTTCGACCCGTCGGTCTACGTGCCGGCGGTGGCCGGGTACTACACGGCACCCAATGGGCAGATGTTGAGCTTCCCCTTCAACAGCTCGACGCCGGTCTTCCACTACAACAAGGACGCGTTCAAGGCCGCCGGGCTCGACCCGGAGACGCCGCCGAAGACCTGGCCCGAAGTCGCCCTGGCGGCGGCCAAGCTGAAGGCCAGCGGTCACAAGTGCCCGTTCACGACGAGCTGGATCAGCTGGACGCAGCTCGAAAGCTTCTCGGCATGGCACAACACGCTGTTCGCCACCAAGAACAACGGCTTCGGCGGCCTCGACACGCGCTTGGCCTTCAACACCCCACTGCACGTGCGCCACATCGAGAACCTTGCCAACATGGCCAAGCAGGGCTTGTTCGTCTACAAGGGGCGCGGCAATGCTGCCGATTCGACCTTCGTGTCGGGTGAATGCGCCATGATCACTGGATCGTCCGCGCTGTACGGGAACGTCAAGCGCAACGGCAAGTTCGCCTATGGCATCGGCACGCTGCCGTATTACCCTGACGTGCAAGGCGCGCCGCAGAACACGGTGATCGGCGGCGCCAGCCTGTGGGTGATGTCGGGCAAGAAGCCGGCCGAGTACAAGGGCGTGGCGCAGTTCTTTTCGTACCTGTCCAAGGCCGACGTGGCGGCCGCCAGCCATCAGCGCACCGGCTACCTGCCGGTGACGATCCCGTCGTTCGAGCTCACCGACAAGAGCGGCTTCTACAAGCAGAACCCCGGCACCGACGTGTCGGTGACCCAGATGATCCGCAAGACCACCGACAAGTCGCGCGGGGTGCGCCTGGGCAACTTCGTGCAGATCCGCACCATCATCGACGAGGAGATGGAGAACGTCTGGAGCGGCAAGAAGAGCGCGAAGGAAGGGCTCGACGCGGCGATGCAGCGCGGCAACGAGCAGCTCGAGCGGTTCGAGAAAGCAAACAAATCCTGATCCGGTCATGACGACACCCACGCTTGCGGCTGCGCCGCTGCTCTGCCCCTTGGGGGGGCCCTCAGTCGCCTGGGGGCGGCCCGGCGCCGACTGATGGCGGTCGAGAAGCGCGTCCTCTTCAAGAGCTGGTGGCTGCCGTGGGTGCTGATCGCACCCCAGATGGCGGTCATCACGATCTTCTTCTTCTGGCCGGCTGCGCAGACGGTGTACCAGAGCGTGCTCACGCAGGACGCGTTCGGCACCTCGACCACGTTTGTCGGCGCCGAGAACTTTCAACGATTGTGGAACGACCCGACTTACCTCGCGTCGTTCTGGACCACCGCGGTCTTCTCGGTGCTGGTGGCGGTGATCGGGCTGTCGGCCGCGCTGCTGCTGGCCGTGATGGCCGACCGTGTGGTGCGCGGCGCCACGATCTACAAGACGCTGCTCATCTGGCCCTATGCGGTGGCACCGGCCGTGGCCGGCGTGTTGTGGCTGTTCATGTTCGCGCCTTCGGTGGGCATCGTCAGCTACGCGCTGCGCGCGCTCGGCTTCGACTGGAACCACCTGCTCAACGGCAACCACGCGATGGCACTGATCGTGCTGGCCGCGGTGTGGAAGCAGATCTCGTACAACTTCCTTTTCTTCCTCGCCGGCCTGCACTCGATCCCCAAGAGCCTGATCGAGGCCGCCGCGATCGACGGCGCGCGGCCGTGGCGGCGCTTCTGGACCATCGTGTTTCCGCTGCTGTCACCGACGACGTTCTTCCTGCTGGTCATCAACATCGTCTACGCGTTCTTCGAGACTTTCGCGGTCGTCGACACCGCCACCAACGGCGGGCCCGGCAAGGAGACCTCGATCCTGGTCTACAAGGTGTACTACGACGCCTTCAAGGCACTCGACCTCGGCGGCTCGGCGGCCCAATCGGCCGTGCTGATGGCCATCGTCATCGTGCTGACGGTGCTGCAGTTCCGCTACGTCGAAAAGAAGGTCCAATATTGATGAACCCCCCGCCAAGCGGCCCGGGGGCCGCCTGTCCCTTGGGTGAGCATCACCAGCGGTCCTGCAGAGCGGCGTCCGCTTGGAACGAGGCGAGCGTCTGACATGGTCGAGCGCGACAAAGCCGGTAGAGCGATCTCGCACCTGGTGTTGATCCTGGGCGTGTGCATCGTCGCCTTTCCGGTCTACGTGACCTTGATCGCATCGACGCAGACTTCGGAGCAGATCGTGCAGACGGTGCCGATGTCGCTGGCGCCTGGCGGCCACATGCTCGAGACCTACCGGGTCGCGCTGTTTGGCGGCGAGACCAGCTATGGCAGCCGGGTCCCGCCGGTGGCACCGATGATGTGGGTGAGCTTCGTGTCGGCGATGGTGATCTCGCTGGGCAAGATCGCGATCTCGCTGCTGTCGGCATTCGCCTTTGTCTACTTTCGCTTTCCCGGCCGATCGATCTGCTTCTGGATGGTGTTCGTCACGTTGATGCTGCCGGTGGAGGTGCGCATCTTCCCGACCTACCAGGTGGTATCCGATCTGCGAATGCTCAACACCTACGCCGGCCTGACGATCCCGTTGATCGCGTCGGCGACTGCGACCTTCCTGTTCCGACAGTTTTTCCTCACGGTGCCCGACGAGCTGGTCGAGGCCTCGCGCATCGACGGTGCCGGACCGATGCGATTCTTCATCGACGTGCTGGTGCCCCTGTCGATGACGAGCATCGCCGCGCTGTTCGTGATCCAGTTCATCTACGGCTGGAACCAGTACCTGTGGCCGCTGCTGGTCACCACCGACGAGAACCGCTACCCGGTGGTGATGGGCATCAAGCGCATGTTCGCAGGTGGCGACGCGGCCAACGAGTGGAACGTGATCATGGCCACCGCGATCCTGGCGATGTTGCCGCCGGCCTTCGTGGTGCTGCTGATGCAGAAGTGGTTCGTCAAGGGCCTGGTCGACACCGAGAAATGAGCCCACCCCCGAAACGGCCTGGCGGCCGCCTCCCCCTCCAGAGGGCAACACCAGGCGAACGGCGAAGCCGGATCGGCGGTGTCCGCATGGGGACGCGCCACTGGAGTGGCGCGGATCTCGTTCAGTTTGAGGTGCGTTGAATGGGAGCTATTTCAATACGCAACGTCGTCAAGCGCTACGGCGTCGGCCCGAAGGCCAATCAGGTGATCCACGGCGTCAACGCCGAGATCGCGGACGGCGAGTTCATCGTCATCGTCGGCCCATCGGGATGCGGCAAGAGCACCTTGCTGCGCATGGTGGCGGGGTTGGAGGAGATCTCCAGCGGAGAGATCTCGATTGCCGGGCGCGTGGTCAACGACATCGAGCCCGCCGAGCGCGACATCGCGATGGTGTTCCAGAACTACGCGCTGTACCCGCACATGACGGTGTACGACAACATGGCGTACGGCCTGAAGATCGCCAAGGTCAGGGTCGACGAGATCAAGCAGCGCGTCGACAAGGCTGCCGGCATCCTGCAGCTCGGCGCCTTCCTGCAGCGCAAGCCGCGCGAGCTGTCGGGCGGCCAGCGCCAGCGCGTGGCGATGGGCCGCGCGATCGTGCGTCAGCCGCAGGTGTTCCTGTTCGACGAGCCGCTGTCCAACCTCGATGCCAAGCTGCGCGCACAGACGCGGCTGGAGATTCAAAAGCTGCACCGCGAGCTGCGCGTGACATCGTTGTTCGTCACGCACGATCAGGTCGAGGCGATGACGCTCGGTCAGCGGCTGATCGTGATGAACGCGGGCCACATGGAGCAGATCGGCACACCCGAAACGGTGTATGCGCGGCCGGCCACCACCTTCGTCGCTGGCTTCATCGGCTCGCCGCCGATGAACCTGCTGCGCGGCCGCATCGACGCCTCGAACTTCGTGGTCGACGGTGCCGTGCTGCCCCTGGCGGCGCCTGCGCCACACAGCGGCGACGTGCTGCTCGGCCTGCGGCCCGAGCACGCCGAGCTGCGCCCCGGCGCGGCTGGCTGGCCCTTGCAGGTGGAGATGATCGAGATGCTGGGCGCCGAGCGGCTGGTGCACGGGCGCCTGGGCACGCTGCCGTTCACCGTGCGGCAGGACTCGACCCTGCCGGCGCCGACGATCGGCGCGACGCTGCCGCTGCAGCCAGCCGTCGGCCACTTGCACTGGTTCGACAACGCGACGCAACATCGCATCTGACGATGGCGCCGTGGCCGTTTCCGCTGTGGATCGCGCACCGCGGTGCCGGCAAGCTGGCGCCCGAGAACACACTGGCAGCGTTTCGACTCGGGGCCTCGCACGGCCACACCGCTTTCGAATGCGACGTCAAGCTGAGCGCCGATGGCGTGCTGTTTCTGCTGCACGACGACACGCTCGATCGCACCACCAGCGGCCGCGGCGCCGCCGGCCCGCGCCCCTGGGCCGAGCTGTCGCGGCTCGATGCCGGCAGCTGGCACAGTGCGGCCTACGCGGGCGAGCCGATCGCGAGCTTCGAGGCGATTGCCGCCTACTGCACGGCCAACGCACACCGGGTCGACCTCGAGATCAAGCCGAGCCCCGGCGCCGACCTGGAGACCGGCCGCGCGGTGGGTCATGCAGTGCGCCGGCTCTGGCACGGCACGCCGGTGTTGCTGAGCTCGTTCAAGACGCAGGCGTTGACCGGCGCGCGCGACAGCGCGCCCGAACTGCCGCGCGCGCTGCTGCTGGACAAGCTGTGGCCCGGTTGCCTGGAGACGGCCGCATCGCTCGAGTGCGCGGCCATCATCACCGACCACCGCTTGATGGATGCGCCACTGCTCGCGCAGATCCACGCGGCAGGGCGCCGAGCGCTGGTGTACACGGTCAACGACGAGCCGCGCGCGCGCGAGTTGATCGCACTCGGCATCGACAGCATCGTCACCGACGCGGTCGACCGCTTCGGGCCGAAGGCGCCGCTCGTGCCCTGACGACGCTGAGGGCAGTGCTCGGCCGCAGACGAATGCGGCTTTAGTCAGGTCGCGGTGGGCTCCTGCGCCTCCTCGACCCCCCGCACGCGCGCGTAGACCGCGGTGTCGCGCGGCTGGCCCTGCACGTCGCGCGAGTCGCGCCGCAGCACGCCTTCGAGCGTGAACGCACAACGCTCGGCGACCGCGCGGCTCTTGACGTTGTGACTCGCCATGCGAATCTCGACGCGCTGCGCGTCCAGATGGTCGAACGCGAAGCGCATCAGCGTGCGCACCGCTTCGGTGATGACGCCGCGGCCGTGTTCGCCGCTGCGGCGCCAGTAGCCGATCTCGAAACGCGGCACGCTCCAGTCGCCGCGGTGCAGCCCGGTGCCGCCGAGCAGCCGGCCGCAGGTGCCATCGCCCGCGCGCTCGAAGATGAACAACGGCATGTCGCTGCGCTGCGCGAAGCGTGCTGCCATCTGGCGGCAGGTGAGCTCCGACTGCTCCGGCGTCGGCGTGCTCTGCGCCCACGGCAGCCAGGGTTTCAGCTCGTCGAGCGACTGCGCCACGGCCTCGTTGAGCGCCGCGCCGTCGCCGGCGCGCGGCGCGCGCAGCAGCAGCCGCTCGCTGGCGAGGGCCGCCGGCCAATCGATCATCAACGGGTCGTTGGCGGACATCAGGCGTGCTCCAGGGCTGGCGGTGCGTGCAACGTGGCCTCGCTGCCGAACTCCGCGTGTGCGCCGTCGGGTTTGGGCAGCACCCGCACCCGGCGGATCGTCGCCAGCCCGATCGCCGCCGCGGCCAGCAGCAGGCCACCGACGCCGGCGAACGCCAGCGCGGCACGCAGCCCCACGTGTTCGCCGAGCCAGCCGCCGATCAGCGCGCCGGGTCCGGCGGGCAACAGGATCAGCCAGCGCATCGTGCTGGTCATGCGGCCGAGCAGCGGCTCAGGCGTCACCGCCTGACGCATCGCCAGAAAGTTGATGAAGATCAGCACAGCGCCCACGCCGAACATGAACAGCATGAAAGCAAACGCGGCCACGCCCCAGGCATCGGCCGGCGCGAACGCGAGCAGCAACCAGCCCGCGCCACATACCGCGATGGCCAATGGCAGGCTGGGCCCGGGGCCGATGCGGCGGCTCAGCCGGTTGCCGAACACGCTGGCCAGCACGGTGCCGGCGCCCAGGGCGACGAAGCAGCCACCGATCTGTTGCTCGCTCAAGCCGAGCACGCGCGTCGCGAACAGGATGTTGACCACCATCGCCGCCTGGTGAAACATCTGCCAGCAACCCACCACCGCGGCCAGCGCCACCAGCAACCGCGTGCCGGCGACGAAACGCAGGCCGGCTTGCAGATCGCGCCAGAAATGCGCATCGGCGTGCGCCGCTCGACGCTCGTGCACGCGAATGCCGCGCAGGATCCACGCCGACCACAGCAGCATCACGCCGTCGATCAACAGCGCCACCGGCGCACCGAGCAGGCGGATCAGCAGACCGGCCAGGCCGGGGCCGACCACTTCGGCGCCGGAGCCAGCGAGCGCGTTCTTGGCATGCGCCTCGACCAGCCGCTCGCGCGGCACCACTTGCGTCAGCACGATCTGCGCCGCACTGCCCGCCGTGGTGAACACGGTGCCGAGCGCGAACGCCACCACGTACATCCAGGGCATCGTCAGCACGCCGAGCGCCCACGCCAGCGGCACGCTGGCCACGGTGAGCGCGAGCGCGACTTCGCCACCCACGTACACCGGCAGCTTGCGCACACGGTCGAGCCACACGCCCGATGGCAGCGAAAACAGCACGAACGGGACGATCTCCATCGCCGTCAGCAGGCCCATCTGCGTGGGCGTGGCATGCAACAGCACCGCGGCGGTCAGCGGCAGTGCCAGCATCGTCACCTGGCCGCCCAGCGAACTGACCAGGATCGACGTCCACAGGCGTCGATAGGTGGCGTCGCGCAGCAGGTCGTCGGCAGCGGGCGTCAAGCGCCGGCGAAACGACTCGAGCTGTTGAAGGATCCTTGTCATTGTCTTCTCCGCGATGGCTGCGCGTCCTCGTGGGACGGCGCCTTCAGCTTGCTCTGCAACGGCGGGTGGTGCATAGACCACCTTCCCGCCGACTTCTCAGCGGGCTTCGATCGGAAGCAGGGACTGAGAAGCTGCTACTGGAATGCGAACGAACCGTCCGCATCCACGCACAGGACCGACGACGAGCGGCCCGCGGCCCAACTGGCGGGGCCCTTGGACTCGGGCTCGATCAACTGCAGGCCCATCGAGGCGGCGAGTCCCAGGGCCACCACGGACGCACGCACGATCAGCGTGCCGCGGTCGGCGCGTCGACGTGGGTGGATGTGATCGCTCATGGTGCTGCACTCCCTCCAAAGGGGTGCGTGATGCTAACAGCGTGCCCGGCGGTGCCGCAAGTGGGCGCCGGGCTATGAGCGGTAGTCTGCGTTGATGCTGACGTAGTCGTGCGACAGGTCGCAGGTCCAGACCTCGCCGGTCGCGTCGCCGCGGTGCAGGTGCACGCGCACCGTGATCTCGCTTTGCTTCATCACACGCTGGCCCTGTGCCTCTTCGTACTGCGGGTTGCGGCCGCCCCGACGCGCGACGTGCACGTCGTCGAGGTGGAGGTCGATGCGGTCTGGGTCGAGGTCGGCGATGCCGGCGTAGCCCACCGCCGCCAGGATGCGGCCGAGGTTCGGGTCACTGGCGAAGAACGCCGTCTTCACCAGCGGCGAATGCGCGATCGCGTAGGCCACGCGGCGGCACTCGGCGACGTCGCGTCCGCCCTCGACGCGCACCGTGATGAACTTGGTCGCGCCTTCGCCGTCGCGAACGATGGCCTGCGCCAGCTGCGCCGACACCGCCACCACCGCCTCGCGCAGCGTGCGCCCGTCGGTGCTGTCCAGTGCATCGATGCCGGCATGGCCGGCCCGCTGCGTGGCCATCACGATGAACGAGTCGTTGGTCGACGTGTCGCCGTCGACCGTGATGCGATTGAAGCTGAGATCAGCGGCCTCGCGCACCAGTTGGTTCAGCGCGCCGGGCGCGATCACCGCGTCGGTGGCGACGAAGCCGAGCATCGTCGCCATGTCGGGACGGATCATGCCGGCACCCTTGGCGACGCCGGTCACCGTGACGCCGCGGCCTGCGATCTGGATGCGCCGCGACGCTGCCTTCGGCACCGTGTCGGTGGTCATGATGCCTTCCGCCGCGTCGAGCCACGCTGTGGCGTCGAGCGCGCGCAGCGCAGACGGCAGCCCCGCTTCGAGTCGCTCCACCGGCAGCGGCTCCATGATCACGCCGGTGGAAAACGGCAACACCTGCTGCGAGTCCACCTTCAACTGGACTGCGAGCGCCTCGCAACAGCGACGCGCGCGCGCCATGCCGTCGCTGCCGGTGCCGGCATTGGCGTTGCCGGTGTTGATCAGCAGCGCACGGATGCCGCGCGCCGCGCTCAGATGCTCGCGGCACAGCTGCACCGGCGCCGCGCAGAACCGGTTGCTGGTGAAGACGCCGGCGACCGCTGCACCCTCGTCGAGCGCGAACACCACCAGATCCTTGCGATTGGCCTTGCGAATGCCCGCCATCGCGACCCCGATGCGCACGCCGGACACGGGATGAAGGTCGCTCGCGAGCGGCGCTTTCAGATTGACGGCCATGGGGCCCTACGCCAGCTTGCCGTGGCAGTGCTTGTACTTCTTGCCGCTGCCGCATGGGCACGGGTCGTTGCGGCCGACCTTCGGCACGCTCAGCACCTGCGTGTCCCGATCGGCCTCCTCGGAGACGCTGCCGTCTTCGTTGGGGTGCGTGTAGGTCACGTTGCTGACCTGGCTGGCACGCTCTTCGATCGCCTGCGCGGCTTCGCTCACCTGCTCCTGGGATTGGATGCGCACCGTCATCAGCAGGCGCGTGACCTCCAGCTTCACCAGGTCGAGCAGCTGAGCGAACAGCTCGAAAGCCTCGCGCTTGTACTCCTGTTTCGGGTTCTTCTGCGCATAGCCGCGCAGATGGATGCCCTGGCGCAGGTAGTCGAGCGCCGCCAAATGCTCGCGCCAGTGCGAGTCGATCGACTGCAGCAGCACCATGCGCATGAACGGGTTGAACTGGTCTTCGCCGACCAGCGCCATCTTGCCGGCGAACATCTGGTCGGCCGCCGCGACCACCTTTTCGACGATGTCCTCGTCGGTGATGGTGTCGCTCTTCGCGACCTCGGCCTGCAGGTTGACTTCGAGCTGCCACTCGTCGCGCAGCACCGTCTCGAGGCCGGGCAGGTCCCACTGCTCCTCGACACTCTCGGCCGGCACGTAGGTGCGCACCACTTCGGTCATCGCGCTCTTGCGCAGGTTGGCGATCTGGTCGGCCACCGATTTCGACTCGAGGATCTCGTTGCGCTGCTGGTAGATCACCTTGCGCTGGTCGTTCGAGACGTCGTCGTATTCGAGCAGCTGTTTGCGGATGTCGAAGTTGCGTGCCTCGACCTTGCGTTGTGCGTTCTCGATCGAGCGGTTGACGATGCCAGCCTCGATCGCCTCGCCCTCGGGCATCTTCAGGCGGTCCATGATCGCCTTGACGCGGTCGCCCGCGAAAATGCGCATCAGTGGATCTTCGAGCGACAGGTAGAAGCGTGACTGCCCTGGGTCGCCCTGACGGCCCGAGCGGCCACGCAGCTGGTTGTCGATGCGACGGCTTTCGTGGCGCTCGGTGGCGATGATGCGCAGGCCGCCCTCGGTCTTGACCTTCTCGTGCAGGCCCTGCCATTCGTCCTGCAGCTTGCGGATGCGCTGCGCCTTGTCGTCGGCCGCGACGGCCTCGTCGGCTTCCAGGAACTGGATCTGCTTCTCGACGTTGCCGCCGAGCACGATGTCGGTACCGCGGCCCGCCATGTTGGTGGCGATCGTGATCACGCCGGGGCGCCCGGCCTGTGCGACGATCTCGGCCTCCTTGGCGTGCTGCTTGGCGTTGAGCACCTGGTGCGTCAGCTTTGCCTTGTCCAGCAGGCTGGACAGCAACTCGGAGTTCTCGATCGAGGTGGTGCCCACGAGCGTCGGTTGACCGCGCAGGTGGCATTCGCGGATGTCCTCGAGCACCGCGTTGTATTTTTCGGTCGCCGTCTTGTAGATGAGGTCGTTCTCGTCTTTGCGGATGGTCGGCCTATTGGGCGGGATCACCACCGTCTCGAGGCCGTAGATCTCCTGGAATTCGTAGGCCTCGGTGTCGGCGGTGCCGGTCATGCCGGACAGCTTGCCGTACATGCGGAAATAGTTCTGGAACGTGATCGAGGCGAGCGTCTGGTTCTCGCTCTGGATCTGCATGTGCTCCTTGGCTTCCACGGCCTGGTGCAGGCCGTCGCTCCAGCGGCGCCCCGTCATCAGGCGGCCCGTGAACTCGTCGACGATGATGATCTCGCCGTTCTGCACCACGTAGTGCTGGTCGCGGTGGAACAGGTGATGCGCGCGCAACGCCGCATACACGTGGTGCATCAGCGTGATGTTCCCGGGGTCGTATAGGCTCGCACCCTCCAGCAGCAGGCCTTCCTTCGACAGCAGCGCTTCGGCGTGCTCGTGGCCTTCTTCGGTGAGGTAGATCTGCCGGCTCTTCTCGTCGACCGTGAAATCGCCGGGCTCGATGACGCCCTCGCCGGTGCGCGGATCGGCCTCGCCGATCTGCTTTTTCAGGCCCGGCACGATGGCGTCGATGCGCACATACATCTCGGTGTGGTCTTCGGCTTGGCCGCTGATGATCAGCGGCGTGCGTGCCTCGTCGATCAGGATCGAGTCGACCTCGTCGACGATCGCATAGTGCAGGCCGCGGGCGACGCGGTCGGCCACCTCGTAGACCATGTTGTCGCGCAGGTAGTCGAAGCCGAACTCGTTGTTGGTGCCGTACGTCACGTCGGCAGCAAAGGCCGCCTGCTTCTCCTCGCGCCCCATGCCAGGCACGTTGACGCCCACCGTTAGGCCGAGGAAGTTGTAGATGCGGCCCATCCATTCGGCGTCGCGGCGTGCCAGGTAGTCGTTGACGGTGACCACGTGCACGCCCTTGCCGGTGAGCGCATTGAGGTAAACCGGCAGCGTGGCCACCAGGGTCTTGCCCTCGCCAGTGCGCATCTCGGCGATCTTGCCCTGGTGCAGCGCGATGCCGCCGATCATTTGCACATCGAAGTGGCGCATGCGCAGCGCGCGCTTGCCGGCCTCGCGCACCACCGCAAAGGCCTCGGGCAGCAGATCGTCGAGCGCGGCACCTTGCGCCAGGCGCTGCTTGAACTCATCGGTCTTGGCGCGCAGCGCGGCGTCGTCCAGCCGCTCGAAGCCGCCCTCGAGGGCATTGATGCGTTCGACCACGCGCCCGAACTGCTTGAGCAGACGGTCGTTGCGACTGCCGAATATCGATGTGAGGATCTTGGGCAACATGCAAGCTAGGAGTGGGTGTACGCGGCCAAGTTCTGCCGCCGCACAGCGGCACCCGCGGCGCTACCGAGGGAACCGGCGACTTTCAGCGTTGCGCCGGGCCGGGCGTGTCGCGAAAAGGCGGCAGTTTAGCAGCGCGACCACGCCACGCCGGCCCAGCGGCCTGCGCGCCGTTTGGCCCTCAGGGGGTGCTGTCGCTCTCGGCGCCTGCCGGAATGCGCGCAGGCATGGGCACCGGCAGCGGCGCCACCCCGCCGGCGGCGCTCGGGTCTGGCGACTGAGCCGGCGTGGCCCAAGCCGCTGGCGCCTCGCCGCTGGCGCTCGCGCTGATGCTGCGCCGTTTGGGGGTCCGTGCCTTGGCGGGTGATGACGCGTCGGCCACCGTCGTCGGCGACGCCACCTGGCCCGCCAGGAAGCGGGCCGGGTTTTGCTGCACGCCGGACAGCAGCACCTCGAAGTGCAAGTGCGGCCCGGTCGAACGGCCGGAGGTGCCGACCTCGGCGATTTTCTGTCCGCGCCTGACCATTTGCCCGACCTTGACCAGGAGCTTCGAGGCGTGCGCGTAGCGCGTGATCAGTGCGTTGCCGTGATCGATTTCGATCATGTTGCCGTAGGCGGGGTGCACCTCGCTGACCACCACCATGCCGCCGGCAGCGGCCTGGACCGATGTTCCGACATCGGCCGGGAAATCGAGCCCGGTGTGCAGCGCGGCGCGCCCCGTGATCGGGTCGATCCGGAAGCCAAAGCCCGATCCCACCGGGCCCTCCACCGGGTGGCTGCTGGGCACCAACAGCGCCTGCAGCTTGACTTCGAAGAGACGCGACTCCACCAGCGTGAACAGGTCGCTGCCGAGGTCGGCACGTTCGTCGAGCCGATCGATTGCATCGTTGAGCTGCACTGCGCTGGGCCGCGACAGCGGCACGAACGGGCCACCCTGCCCGCCCTTGGCGCGCACCGGCAGCGCCTTCAGATCGTCGGTCTTGACGCCAGCCATGCCGGTGACGCGCTCGCCCAGCGCCTCGAGCTTGACCAGTTTGGCCTGCATCTCGCCGACGCGCTGCGCGATCGCGTCGAGGTTGTCGCGCATCACGCGCTCTTGCTGCTGCAGTTCGTCGCGCACCATCAGCTTGACCAGCTGGCTCGCCACCGGCCATCCCTCGCGCGCAGCGGTGAGGAAGAAGTAGTGGTACACCAGCGCGGCGATCACCATGAGCACTCCGCTGATCAGCAGCGCGCCCAACACGACGTGCCAGCGCCGCAGATGCAGCACGCGCGTGCGCACGAGGCTCGAGTCGGTGATCAAGATCTGCATCGTTAAACTCCTGGCATGCCCGCTCGCGTGCAACCGGCAGTGCCGCTGGCCGACGCGCTGCAAGACAGCGAACCGCTGGCACGCCTGGCCGAGCGTTTGAAAGACTCCAGGCGGCGCTTCGAGTGCATCGAAGCCCTGCTGCCGCCGTCGTTGGCCGCCCAGGCCAAGCCCGGCCCGGTGGACGTACACGGCTGGACTTTACTGGCGCGCACCCCGGCGGGGGCTGCCAAATTGCGTCAACTCGTGCCGCTGTTCGAAGCGCAGTTGCTGCAAGCCGGCCATGCGGTCCTGCCGATTCGCATCAAAGTGCAACCAGCGTGAGGCGTGTGGCGGTCGTGGTGCCGACTATCTGACTCGAACAGATGACCTACCGCTTACAAGGCGGTTGCTCTACCAACTGAGCTAAGTCGGCGCGCGCGCGATTGTAGGCGTCGCCAATGAAAGGCCCCGTGCACGCCGCCGCGGTGCATCGCGTCCCCGACCTGCCTACTTCACGCGCTTGAGCGACGGGCGGCTGCCACCGGGCGATGCCGGAGGCTCGGGCGCGGGATCCTTCGGATCGGGCTCGCTGGGCAGGAGGCGTGGACCACTGGGCGGCGCGGTTGGCGCCTCATCGGTCGAGGCGAGCCGCAATCCGCGCCCCGGTTCGGGACGCGCCTCGATCGGTGTGGGCTGCCCTTCCCCACCTTCGGCCTGCGGCGCTGGAAACGCCATGCCCTGGCCGTTCTCGCGCGCGTAGATCGCCACCACGTGATCGATCGGCACCACGATGTCGCGCGCCACGCCACCGAAGCGTGCCTTGAACTCGATCGTGTCGTTGCCCAGGCGCAGACCGCTGGTGGCTTCGAAGCCGATGTTGAGAACGATCTCGCTGTTCTTCACATACTCCATCGGCACCTGCACGCTGCGGTCCACGAACACCGCGACGTACGGCGTGAAGCCGTTGTCGGTGCACCAATCGTGCAGCGCGCGGATGAGGTACGGCCGCGTCGAGCTGCCCTGCGATTCGGCACTGCCCGGTGGTTTGCTCATCGCGGCCTCGGCGCACTGCTACTTGCGCATCACCTTTTCCGACGGGGTCAGGGCCTCGATGTAGGCCGGCCGCGAGAAGATGCGCTCGGCATACTTCAGCAGCGGCGCCGCGTTCTTCGACATGTCGATCCCGTAAAAGTCCAGCCGCCACAGCAGCGGCGCGATCGCGACGTCGAGCATCGAGAAGTCGTCGCCGAGCATGTACTTGTTCTTCAGGAAGATCGGCGCCAGCTGCGTCAGACGGTCACGGATCTGAGCCCGTGCGCGCTCGAGCTGCTTGTCGGTCGGCTTGATGCCCCTGTTCTCGAGCACATTGACGTGTGCGAACAGTTCCTTCTCGAAGTTGAGCAGGAACAAACGCACGCGCGCACGCGCCACCGGATCGCCCGGCATCAACTGCGGATGCGGGAACCGCTCGTCGATGTACTCGTTGATGATGTGCGACTCGTACAGGATCAAGTCGCGCTCGACGAGGATCGGCACCTCGTTGTACGGGTTCATCAGCGCGATGTCTTCCGGTTTGGCGAAAAGGTCGACGTCGCGGATCTCAAAGTCCATGCCCTTCTCGAACAGCACGAAGCGGCAGCGGTGCGAGTACGGGCAGGTGGTTCCGGAATAGAGCACCATCATGGCAACGAACTCCCTGAAAACGAATGTCTAACGGCGGCGTCGGCCCGGCGCCGATGCGCGCGCTCACGTTGTCTGTGCGGACGCCCGCTGGCGGCGCCGCACGGCGCTCACTTCACGTCTTTCCAGAACGCGGCGTTCATGCGCCAAGCGACGACGGTGAACAGGCCCAGAAACAGCAGCACCCACACGCCAATGCGCACGCGCTGATTCTGCGCGGGCTCCGCCATCCATTGCAGGTACGCCACCAAATCGGCCACGGCGGCGTCGTACTCGGTTTTGCTCAGCGTGCCCGCGGTGATCGGCTCGAAGTGGTCGAACGCGTGCGCGGTGGACTTCGGATCGTGCGGGTCGGGCCTCTCGACGAACACGGCACGCTGCTGGCCTTGCAACTCCCACATCACGTGCGGCATCGCCACGCTGGGAAAGACCAGGTTGTTCCAGCCGGTGACCTTGGTGTCGTCGCGGTAGAAGGCGCGTAGATAGGTATACAGGTAGTCCGCCCCGCTGCCGTCGCCGCCGGAGCGCGAACGCGCGACCAGGCTCAGGTCGGGCGGGGCTGCGCCGAACCACTCCTTGCCCTGCTTGGCGTGCAGCGCGACGGTCATCGTCTCGCCCACCTTCTCGGCGGCGAACAGCAGGTTGCCCTTGATCTGCTCTTCGGTCAGGCCCACCGCCGGATCGGTGAGCCGGTTGTAGCGCATCGCCGACGCGGCATGACAGTTGAGGCAGTAGTTGACGAACAGCTTGGCGCCGTTTTGCAGCGCCGCGACGTCGGTGACCCGCTCCTTCGGAAAATGGTCGAGCGGTGGGCCACCTTCGGAGCCCCAGGCCGCCAGCGCGCAGACCGCCAACAAGCTGATGAGAAGTCGCTTCATGGTGTGTGGGCTCTTTCTCAGTGGCCGGCGAACGTGACGCGATCAGGCACCGGCCTGAACGTGCCGAGCCGGCTCCACCACGGCATCAGCAAGAAGAAGGCGAAGTAAATCAGCGTGCACAGTTGCGACACGCGCTCGAGCAGCGAACCGCTCGGGGCCGCCGGCTGCGTGCCTTGGTAGCCGAGGATCAGGAACGCGACCACGAACAGCGCGAACACCAGCTTGTGCCAACCCGGGCGGTAGCGGATCGACTTCACGGGGCTGTGGTCGAGCCACGGCAGGAAGAACAGGATCATTACCGCACCGCCCATCAGCACGACGCCCCAGAACTTGGCATCGAAGTACTTCATCAGGGCGATCAACACGACCGCGGCGATCAGCAGCCCCACGCGCGCCGCCATCGAGGCCTTGCCGCGCACCAGGTTGAACAGCGCCGCCAGCGCGACGATCACGCACAGCGCGTTGACCATCGGGTCGGTGGTGGCGCGCAGGATCGTGTAGTAGGGCGTGAAGTACCACACCGGCGCGATGTGCGGCGGTGTCTTCAGCGGGTCGGCCGGGATGAAGTTGTTGTATTCGAGGAAGTAGCCTCCCAGCTCGGGCGCGAAAAACATCACCGCGCAGAAAATGATCAGGAAGACCGACACGCCGAGCGTGTCGTGCGCCGTGTAGTACGGGTGGAACGGCACGCCGTCGAGCGGGATGCCGCGCGCGTCCTTCTTGGCCTTGATCTCGACCCCATCGGGGTTGTTGGATCCGACGTCGTGCAGCGCCAGGATGTGCGCCACGACCAGCCCGATCAGCACCAGCGGCACCGCGATCACGTGGAATGCGAAGAAGCGGTTCAGCGTGGCGTCGCCGACCACGTAATCGCCACGGATCAGCAAGGCGAGATCGGGGCCAATGAAGGGCACCGCTGCGAACAGATTGACGATCACCTGGGCGCCCCAGTAGCTCATCTGGCCCCAGGGCAGCAGGTAGCCGAAGAACGCCTCGGCCATCAGGCAGAGGAAGATCGCGCAACCGAAGATCCACACCAGCTCGCGCGGCTTGCGATAGCTGCCGTAGATCAACCCGCGGTACATGTGCAGGTAGACGACGATGAAGAACGCACTCGCGCCGGTGGAGTGCATGTAGCGGATGATCCAGCCACCCGGCACGTCGCGCATGATGTACTCGACCGATGCGAACGCATTGGCCGCATCGGGCTTGTAGTGCATCGTCAGGAAGATGCCGGTCACGATCTGGATCACCAGCACCAACATCGCCAGCGAGCCGAAGAAGTACCAGACGTTGAAGTTCTTCGGCGCGTAGTACTCCGACATGTGCTTGCGGTACTCGACGAACATCGTCGGGAACCGGTTGTCGAGCCATGTCATCAGCTTGACGCCGATCGGGGCACCGGCGGGGGCTTCCTTCATCTCAGCCATCAATGACCTCTGTGGGTGTCGGCAAGGGCGGCGTGAACAGTGCGAGCGGCGGGTGCCGCGCCTGCGTCAGGCCTTCTTGTTGTCTTCGCCGATCAGCAGCTTGCTGTCGGACAGGTACATGTGCGGCGGCACCTCGAGGTTGTCGGGCGCCGGCTTGTTCTTGAACACCCGGCCGGCCAGGTCGAACGTCGAGCCGTGGCAGGGGCACAGGAAGCCGCCTGGCCAGTCATCGGGGAGCGACGGTTGCGCGCCCGGCACGAACTTGTCGCTGGGCGAGCATCCCAGGTGCGAGCAGATGCCCACTGCGATGAAGTACTCCGGCTTGATCGAGCGCCACTCGTTCTTTGCATAGGTGGGCGTCGGATACTGGGTGCGCTGCGACTGCGGGTCAGCGACCATCGCATCGGTCTTCTTCAGCGATGCCAACTGTTCGGGCGTGCGGCGAAGAATCCAGACCGGCTTGCCGCGCCACTCGACGACCATCTTCTCGCCGGGCTTCAGGCCGCTCACATCGGCCTCCACAGGCGCACCGGCGGCCTTGGCGCGCTCCGAGGGGGTGAAGCTGGCAACGAACGGCACCGCCGTGGCCACACCACCGACTGCCCCGACGCCGCACGTGATCATGACCCAGTTGCGACGGGCGGGATCGGCGACTGACTCAGCCATGAAGTTCCTTGGTTGTTGAGGCCCGCAAGCGAGCAACTGCTCATTTTAGCGGACGCGTCAAGCCCTCCCGGCGCGGCCGCCAGCGCATTGACAGCGCGTGGCCAGGCGCAATACTGCCCGCGGCCCTCGCCTGGCCGCGACAACCACGAATAAGGAGCGAGCATGAGTTTCACCAGCGAGTTCAAGGAATTTGCGATGAAGGGCAATGTCGTCGACCTCGCGGTCGGCGTCATCATCGGTGGCGCGTTCGGCAAGATCGTCGACTCGGTGGTCGGTGACCTGATCATGCCTTTGGTGGGCAAGTTGCTCGGCGGCCTCGACTTCAGCAACTACTTCATCCCGCTGGCGGGCCAGACTGCGACCAACCTCGCCGACGCTAAGAAGGCCGGTGCGGTGTTCGCGTACGGCAACTTCATCACCGTGGCGATCAATTTCGTGATCCTGGCCTTCATCATTTTCATGATGGTCCGGCAGATCAATCGGCTGCGGAGCCAGACACCGCCACCACCGGCAGCGCCACCCGAGGACATTCAGCTGCTGCGCGAGATCCGCGACGCCCTGAAGCGCTGACTCACTGCGCCGCTCAGCGCCGACAAGCGGTGCGGCCGCCCCGTTGCAAGTCGCTCGAATTACCACTTTCGCAACTGAAGGTAACGCCGCTGTCGAGCGAGCGCGCATAGCGTGAATCACGCCCCAATCACGCCGCGTTTCGCGCGCTGCCGTCGCAGTCGGTGGCCGCATACTGGCTGGACCACGCGGTCCTTCGGCCACGATGACGACAACCACGCCCACGCGCCTGCCCGCAGCGATCGAGACCGCCTTGCAGCGGGTGCGGCTGGCTGCGCGCAAGGCGGCTGAAAAGAGCGTCAACAGCCTCGGTCTGGCGGCGTTGTCGGCCAACAGCACTGCGCAGCGTGACGCGCTGTTGGGCGGCCAGTTCGAGCTGAACCGCAAGCTGGCGCTGTTCACCGCCACCTTCAACGAGTCGATGGAAGAAAGCGTTGCACGCGAAGCGATGCCGCGCACCACGCATTCGTCCGGGCCGACCACCTGGGACATGATGAGCCTGGTCGCGGACCACGAGGTCGAGATCAAGGTACTGGCCGACCGCTTTGCGCTCGACATCCAGAACCAGTGCGAGTGGGAGTTGCGCGAGCTCGACACGTACATGGGCGCGGCGCTCCACTTAAAGACCGCCGACAGCGATCGCAACCCCCTGCGCCCGGAGATCATTGGTCGTGCGCTGGTGCGTGCGATCGAGGCCACCACCGAGCGACCCGAGGTGCGCAAGGCGCTTTCGATCGAGATCGGGCGCAGCCTCGCCGGCGCGATGCGCCAGACGTATCTCGACGTGATGGGCGATCTGCGCGCCGCCGGGATCAAGCCGCTGAAGATGACCGTGCGCGGCACCGAAGGGCCCGGCTCCAACGTGGGTTCGGTCGACACCGGCTACGAGCAGCCGCGCAACACCGGCTCGAGCGCCAGCGGGGTGTTCTCCGGCCTTGGCGCACTCGGCGACAGCAGCGCCGGTGGCAGCGCGGGCTTTGCGCGCAGCAGCCGCGGCAGCGGGGTCGACGGCTTCGCCTCCAGCGTGCGCGATGGCGCGACGCATTTCCCGGCCACCGAGGTCTCCACGGGCACCGCGGGCCGCGGAACGGGCAGCGGTGCCACGCTCGGGCAGATCGATCCCGAACTGATGGGGCTGCTGCGGCGGCTGGCTTACACCACGCCGTCCGAAGTGATCTCGGCACCCACCACCGGCGGAGGGCTAGGGGGCACGATCAGCCGCCTGCACTCCGGTGCCGGCGGCTTGGCCGGCGCCAACCTGATCGTCGCGCACCGCGACGAGTTGCGCCAAGCTGCAACCGGCGCGCTCGATCACATGGTGATCGACGTGGTCGGCAGTCTGTTCGATCAGATTCTGTCGGACCCCAAGGTGCCACCGCAGATGGCACGCCAGATCGGCCGCCTGCAGCTGCCGGTACTGCGCGCGGCGCTCGGAGACCCCACGTTCTTCTCGTCGCGCCGGCACCCGGTGCGGCGATTCGTCAACCGCATCGCGTCGCTGGGCGTGGCGTTCGACGATCTCGACAGCGAGGACGGCAAGGCGTTCCTCAAGCTGGTCAAGGAGCTGGTGCAGGAGATCGTCGAAGGCGACTTCGACCAGATCCAGCTCTATGAGCAAAAGCTCGAAGCGCTCGAGCAGTTCGTCGTCGACCAGAACCGGCAGGACGTGCAGCGCCAGGGCAAGGCCGACGAGGTGCTGGCGCACAAGGAGAACCAGCTGCGCCTGCAGCAGCGCTATGCCGCGCAACTGCGCCACGGGTTGCAAGATGTGCCGGCGCCTGACTTCCTGCGCGACTTCGTCTCGTCGGTGTGGAGTCAGGCGGTGATGAAGGTTGCGCTCAACGAAGGGCACGACAGTCCTTCGGTGGCGCGTCTGCGTCTGGCCGGGCGCGACCTGCTGATGAGCGTGCAGCCGAAGGGTTCGCCGACGCAGCGCAAGGCTTTCCTGATCGCGTTGCCGACGCTGATGAAGACGCTGAACGCCGGCATGGACTCGATCCAGTGGCCAGAGGTCGCGCGCAAGGATTTCTTCGGCAAGCTGCTGCCGGCGCACTCGGAGTCGCTGAAAGGCGAGGCGATGCGCACGCTCGACTTCAACCTGCTGCTCAAGCAGGTCGACGGCGTGCTCGGTGCACCGATTCCGAAGGCCGCCGACCTGCCGCCGATGCCGGCGGCCGAGCTGCCAGTGCTGCTGGACGCGGTACAGGCCAACACGTTCACCGAGGCCGAGGCCAAGGCGATCGGCCTGGTCGACGAGCAGTCGTTCGACTGGAGCGGCAAGGTCGACGTCGAGCTGGAGGCCGAGCCCGACGTGCGCGAGGTCGACATCCAGATCGACGGCATGCCAGAGCCCGAGCCGGTGGAGCCATCGCGCGGCAGCACGCTGGCCGACCACGTGCAGATCGGCTTCGCCTACCAGATGCACATCGACGGCCAGTGGCAGAAGGTGCGCCTTGCGCACGTCAGCGCCGGCCGGACGTTCTTCGTGTTCACGCGTGGCCACAAGCACCTGCGCACGGTCTCGATGACCTACCGCATGCTCAGCAAGATGTGCGAGAGCAACCGCCTGCGCGCGTTCGAGCATGCCTACTTGCTCGAACGCGCCACCGCGCGGGCGCGCGCTCAGCTGGCGCAGTTGAGCGTGGGTGGCGGCAAGGCGGCGCCGGCAGCTTCAGCGAAAAGCGACCCCTCCGTTCAGCTCATGCGCCATTGAAATCGCGGCGCGCAGGCTGGCGGCGTCGGCGACGCCGCGACCCGCGATGTCGAACGCGGTGCCATGGTCTGGACTGGTGCGCACGAATGGCAGCCCCAGCGTCACGTTGACTCCGCGTTCGACCCCGAGGTACTTCACCGGGATCAACCCGTGGTCGTGCGTCATCGCCACCACGTAGTCGAACTCGCCCGGATGCCCGGGCGCGTGACGGGCTCGCATGAACACCGTGTCGGGCGCATGGGGTCCGCTGGCGTCGATGCCATCAGCGCGCGCGCGCTCGATCGCCGGCGCGATGACGCGTGCCTCTTCATCGCCGAACAAACCGCCCTCGCCTGCGTGTGGATTCAGCCCTGCCACCGCGATGCGCGGCCGCGCCAAACCGCTGCGCACGCCAGCCCGGTGCGCGTGCGCGATCGTGGTGGCGATGCGCTCGACGCTGAGCAACTCGATCGCCTGCCGCAGCGCGACGTGGATGGTCACCAGCACGACGCGCAGCTCGTCATTGGCCAGCATCATCCGCACCTCGGGCGCTGGCCCACCCCCAGCGGCGAGCGACTGCAGCATCTCGGTGTGCCCAGGGAACGGCGAACCCGCGGCGGCGAGCGCCTGCTTGTTCACTGGTGCGGTCACCAAGGCTGCGGCGCGTCCGTCGAGCGTCAGCGCGGTCGCGGACTCGATGCAGCGGATCGCCGCGCGGCCCGCATCGGCGTGTACCCGGCCCATCGGCAGCGCGGTCAGGCCGGCCGGCAGGCCGGGCGGCGGCCACACGCCGATGCAGCGCGGCGGCAGCTCTCGCACCTGCGCCGGCCGGTCGAGCTCGGCCACCGGCCAGTCCAACCCGCACGCAGCGAGCGCGCGACGCATCACCGCGACGTCGCCCACCACCACGCAGGGCACTGGCAGCGGCTGCGTCAGCGCCCGGGCGAGCACCTCCGGCCCGATGCCGCACGGGTCGCCCATCGTCAGCGCCAGCACAGACGGGTTCGGGTCCATCGGTTCAGGCCGGATTGGCAATGTCGATGAACCGATGCTCGAGCCCGAAACGCGATGCGAGGTGCTCGCCGAGGGCCGGCGCGCCGAAGCGCTCGGTCGCGTGGTGTCCGCAGGCGACAAAGGCGACGCCGGTTTCGCGCGCGATGTGCGCCTGTGGCTCCGAGATCTCGCCGGTCACGTAGGCGTCGACGCCGGCGGCGATCGCGGCCTCGAAGTAGCCCTGTGCGCCGCCGGTGCACCAGCCGATACGGCGCAGCGGCCGGCCGTCGCCGGCGACCACCGTCGGCGCCCGCGCACACACGCGCTCGGTGGCGCGCGCGAGCGACGCGAGAGTATTCAACGCGTCGGCAGGTGATGCAAAGCCGAGCTCCTGCTCGCCGAATCGCGCGTCGCACCGCAGCCCGAGCCGGGCCCCGAACTGCGCGTTGTTGCCGAACTCCGGGTGGTCGTCCAGCGGCAGGTGGTAGGCGTAGAGGTTGAGGTCATGCGCCAGCAGCAGCGCCAGACGGGCACGCAGCCAGCCGGTGATGCGGCCGTCCTGGCCACGCCAGAACAGCCCGTGATGCACCAGCACCGCATCGGCGCGCTCACGCACCGCCGCCTCGATCAGTTCGAGGCTGGCGGTCACCCCCGAGACGACGCGGCGCACCTCGGGGCGGCCCTCGACCTGCAGACCGTTCGGCCCATAATCCCGAAAGCGGTCGACGCCGAGCAATTGCCGCAGGTGCGATTGCAGTTGGTCGCGCAACACCATCCTGGCCATCACCTCGTGCGAAGACTCTGGCTCGTATTCTCGCAGGCGGTCACCGTGGCGCTGGCCGTGCTGTTCGTGGTGGGCACACTCAAGCCACAGTGGATCACCCACGCTCCGGCAATCACGCAGCCCGACGTGGTGGCGATCCGCACCGCCGCGCCACCCACCAGCGTGCCGGCGCTGTCGGCCGGCAGCCTGAGCACCGCGGTGCACCGCGCAGCGCCTGCGGTGGTGAGCGTCAACGCCACCAAACTTGGCGTGCGCAACCCCCACGAGACCGACCCGTGGTACCGCTACTTCTTCGGCGACCGCTCGCCCGGCGACGTGCAGCGCGGCGTCGGCTCCGGGGTGATCGTGTCACCCCAGGGCTATCTGCTCACCAACAATCACGTGGTCGAAGGCGCCAATGAGATCGAGGTGCGCTTGCCCGATGGCCGCGAGGCCAAGGCAAGGTTGGTCGGCACCGACCCCGATACCGACGTGGCGGTCCTGAAGGTCGACATCGACAAGCTTCCGGCGATCACGCTGGGCGATGTCGAGTCGCTCCAGGTCGGCGACTTGGTGCTGGCGATCGGCAACCCATTCAACGTCGGCCAGACCGTCACCTCGGGCATCGTCAGCGCGCTCGGGCGCAACCAGCTCGGACTCTCGACATTCGAGAACTTCATCCAGACCGATGCGGCGATCAACCCCGGCAATTCTGGCGGCGCGCTGGTCGACGTCAACGGGCAGTTGGTGGGCATCAACACCGCGATCTTCTCGCGCTCGGGCGGCAGCATGGGCATCGGCTTCGCTATCCCCGTCGATCTGGCACGCCAGGTGATGGAAGGGCTGATCAAGGAGGGCAAGGTCACACGCGGCTGGATCGGCGTCGAGCCACGCGACCTGCCGGCCGAATACGCCGAAAGCTTCAAGCTGCCGATCAAGGATGGCGTGCTGATCGCCGGCGTGTTGCAGGACGGCCCGGCCGGCAAGAGCGGCCTGAAGCCGGGCGATGTGGTGATCGCGGTCGGCGAGCGGCCGGTAACCAACACCGTGCAGCTGCTCAATGCAGTGGCGGCGCTCAAGCCCGGCAGCGAAGCGACGCTCGGGGTGCAGCGCGGCGCGCAGGCGCTGCACGTCAAGCTCACGGTGGGCCAGCGGCCGCCTGCGCAGCGGCGTCCGCCTCAATGAGCGACGCTGCCAGCCTGCAGCACACTCACGACTCCTTGGCCGCCGCAGCCTCTTCCTCCGGCGCCTTGGTGGCGCGGATAAACAGCCGCGCCGACCAGATGCCGATCTCGTACAGCAGGCACAGCGGAATCGCCAGCGACAGCTGCGACACCACGTCGGGTGGCGTGACGATCGCCGACACGATGAACGCCACCACGACGAAATAGCCGCGGAACTTCTTCAGCTGCTCGATGCTGACCACGCCGATACGCGCCAGCACCACCACCGCCACCGGCACCTCGAAAGCGATGCCGAACACCAGGAACAGCGTCAGGACGGTGCCGAAGTACTGCTCGATGTCCGGGGCGGTGTTGATCGACGTCGGCGCCACCGAGACGATGAACTTGGTGAGCGCCGGGATCACGATGAAGTAGCAGAACGCGACACCGGCGAAGAACAGGATCGTGCTGGACACCACCAGTGGCAGGACGAACTTCTTCTCATGGGAGTACAGGCCGGGCGCGACGAACGCCCACACCTGATACAGCACCACCGGCAGTGCGATCAGGAACGCCCCCATCAGCGTGATCTTGAGCGGCACCAGGAACGGCGAGAACACGTTGGTGGCAATCAGCTTGGTGCCGGCCGGCAGGTTGTGGGTCATCGGCGCCGACAGCAGGTCGTAGAGGCTGCCCGGGCCGGGCCAGATGCACAACGCGATGAACACCACGATCACAGCGCCGAACGCGCGGATCAGGCGATCACGCAACTCCACCAGGTGGCTGACGAAAGGCGCTTCGGTTCCGGCGAGTTCGTCTTTCGGGTCGTCTGTGGCCATCGCCTCGTCACCTCGGGCGCGGCGGCCTGAAGCGCGCCACCCGCGCCGCGCCCGACTGTGCCTGGCGGCGGATGCCCTGGCGTTGCTTGAACCATACCGGCGTGGCGCCGCGTTTGAGGCGCCACTTTTTATTGGGGTGCTTGTAGCTCGGTGGCGGCGGTGCCAGCGGCTCCACCGGCATCATCGGCATCGCCCCGGGCTCAAGCCCGTTGGTGGCGGTGTTCCAGCTCGACTCGAAAGCCTGATTGGCTTCGTTGACCTCGCGCTGCACGGTGTTCTGGATGTCGCTCGCTGCGGTCTCGAACTGCTTCTTCATCTTCTGCAGTTCCTCGAGCTCGATCGACCGATTGACCTCGGCCTTGACGTCGGCCACGTAGCGCTGCGCCTTGCCGATCAGCGCACCCACGGTACGCGCCACGCGCGGCAGCTTCTCGGGGCCGATCACGATCAGCGCCACCGCGCCGATCAACGCGATCTTGTCAAAACCGAAGTCGAGCATGCGTCATGCGGGCGCGCGCCCGCTCGTCAAGACTTGCTCTTGGCTTCGACATCGACCGTATTGGCGTCGACCGGCCTGCCGGCGGTCACCTGCTGCGGCGGCGCGGGCGGCGCCTCGGCCGACGACGTGCCGTCGCGCACGCCGTCCTTGAAGCCCTTGACGGCGGCACCGAGGTCGGAGCCCATGTTCTTCAGCTTCTTGGTGCCGAAGATCAGGACCACCACCAGCAGCACGATCAGCCAATGCCAGATGCTGAACGAACCCATGTTGAATCTCCCGAAGACGAACCGTTGATTTTAGGCTGCGGGTTCGGTTCCCCACGTAGTCACTCGCATGCCCGGCCCGCTCGCGAGGCGTATGCCCGGATGGCGTGCCGACCCGTTGGGGTCGACGTGCCGGGTCGGGGCCGGATCTCCACCCGCTCCGGTGGCGCCGGCCTGCAGGCGCAGCCTGCCGCGCTCACCCTTTCAGCCAAGGACGCGGGCCACCCATCGCGTGCACGTGCAGGTGCATCACCTCTTGCAGCCCATCGCGGCCGGTGTTCACCACATGGCGGAATCCGTTGGTGACCCCGAGGTCGCGCAGCAGGCGAGGCGAAATCGCCATCATGCGGCCCAGCAGCGCCGCGTCGGCCTCGGTGACGTCGACCATGCTCTCGATGTGCTGCTTGGGAATCAGCAGGATGTGCACCGGCGCCCAGGGATGGATGTCGTGGAAGGCGATGATCTCGTTGTCTTCGTACACCTTCTTTGCCGGGATCTGACCCGCGGCGATCTTGCAAAAAATGCAGTTTGGATCGGCTGCCATGCCTCGCCCCTTGCCTCACGCCGGATGCACCGGCTTGCCTTCGCTGAGCTTGAGCCAGCCCTTGACGACGCGGTAGATCGCCCACACCCAGGCGACGAACAGGATCGCGAAGCCCACCAGCGCGATCGCCAGCACGATGCCGACCACGGCCCACAGCAGGCCCCACCAGAAGGTGCGGATCTGCCAATCGAAATGGCTTTCGTAGACAGTGCCCTTGGTGTCGTCGCGCTTCACGTAGTTGACGATCACGCCGACGACCGCGGTCACGCCCCACAGGAAGCTCAGCGCCTGCAGCAGGTAGACCATCATCGTCACGTTCTTGAGCCCGGCCAGTTCCTCCGGCGACTTCGACGCGCTGGTGCCGACGACCTCGTTGTTCATCGATCTTCTCCCTCGCGCGACACCTGCTTGCGCAGCGCTTTTTCCTCCAGGCCCGACAGGCCCTCGCGGCGCGCCAGTTCGTCGAGCACGTCCTGCGGCTTCAGCCCGAACGCGGCCAGCGCGACCATCGCATGGAACCACAGGTCGGCCATCTCGGCGACGATGCGCTGGCGGTCGCCGTCCTTGGCGGCCATCACGGTCTCGGTGGCCTCCTCGCCGATCTTCTTCAAGATCGCATCGGGTCCTTTGGCGAACAGCCGCGCCACGTAGCTCTTGTCGGGGTCGCCGCCACGGCGTGACTCGATCACTGCCGCCAAGCGCGCCAACGTGTCGCCCGACCGCTCGGTGTTGTCGCTGCTGCTCATTTGTAGATCGTGGCCGGGTCTTTCAGCACCGGCTCGACGCTGCGCCACGCACCGTTTTCGTGGCGCTGGAAGAAGCACGAGTGCCGCCCAGTGTGGCAGGCAATGCCCGGCTGGTGGCCGAGCTGAGTCACCTTCAGCAGGAGCACGTCGTTGTCGCAGTCGAGGCGCACCTCGTGCACCTGCTGCACGTGGCCCGACGCTTCGCCCTTGTGCCACAGGCGCTGGCGTGAGCGGCTCCAGTACACCGCCTGACCCGATTGCACGGTGCGCGCCAGCGCTTCGCGGTTCATGTGCGCCAACATCAGCACGTCGTTGCTGCCGACTTCCTGCGCGATCACCGGCACCAGGCCGTCGGCATCCCACTTGATCTGGTCGAGCCACTCCATGCGGCCAGTGTAGTCAGTCGGCGCGGGCATGCCCCGCCGCGCGGCGATGTCCTGCCCGGTCGCGCCGGTGCCGTCATTCGGCATGGGTGGCGCCGCGGTGGCCACGTTCGGCGGCGAACCAGCGCAGCACCGGCACGGTGCCGGGCAGCACCGGGCGGCTGCGCACCGGGAGCTCCTCCCAGGCCATCGCCTGCCGCTCGCGCATCTCGAACTGGCCCGCCCACTCGAACACCTTGCAAAAGTGCAGCCGCACCCGCGCATGCGGGTAGTCGACCAGTCCGACGTGCCACGGGTGCACCGCGCCGATCGTGATGCCGAGCTCCTCGTGCAGTTCCCGCCGCAGCGCCTGCTCGACCGACTCGCCCGGCTCGAGCTTGCCTCCCGGGAACTCCCAGTAGCCGGCGTAGACCTTGCCGGCCGGCCGCGACGTGAGCAGGAAGCGTCCCTGGCCGTCGACGAGCACGCCGACCGCCACATCGACCGGTCGCCGCGTCGCCGGCGCCGCGGCCTGCGCCGTCTCAGGCATGGTCCAAGCCGTCGGGTGTCGGCATGTCCGGCGACGGCGGCAACGTCTCGTCGCGGTCGTGGTCACGGCCGGCCCAGTCACGCGCGAACTGGTAAGCGACCCGGCCGGACCGTGAGCCGCGCTCGAGCGCCCATACCAGCGACGGCTTGAGCGCGGACTGCACTGCAGCCTCGGTGACGCCGAACGTGCGCAGCCACTGCGCAACGATCGCCAGGTATTCCTGTTGGCTGAATGGATAGAAACTGATCCACAGCCCGAAGCGCTCGGACAGCGAAATCTTCTCCTCGATCACTTCGCCGGGATGCACCTCGCCGTCGTCGGTGTGCGTGTAGGTCAGGTTTTCCTTCATGTATTCGGGCAGCAGGTGGCGGCGGTTGCTGGTGGCGTAGATCAGCAGGTTGTCGCTGGTGGCGGCCACCGAGCCGTCGAGCACCGACTTCAGCGCCTTGTAGCCGGGCTCGCCTTCGTCGAAGCTCAGGTCGTCGCAGAACACGATGAAGCGCTCGGGCCGATTGGCCACCAGCTCCACCAGGTCGGGCAGCTCGATGAGGTCGGACTTGTCGACCTCGATCAGCCGCAATCCGCGCTGCGCAAACTCGTGCAGACACGCCTTGATGAGCGAGCTCTTGCCGGTGCCGCGCGCCCCGGTCAGCAGCACGTTGTTGGCTGGACGGCCGCTGACGAACTGCTCGGTGTTGCGCCGCAGGCGCTCCATCTGCGCATCGATCTCCTTCAAGTGGCTCAGGCGGATGTCGAACACATGCTTCACCGGTTCGAGCTGCGCGCCGGTGCTGCGCCGCCGGTAGCGAAATGCAATCGATGCGCTCCAATCGGGTGCCCGTGGCACCGGCGGCAGCACCGCCTCCAGGCGCGTCAGCAGACGCTCGGCATGGTCGATCAGCTGCTGCAGGCGCTCATCCATCGCGCACAGTGTAGAGGGCGGCCGATGTCGGCCAGCCGAGGCGCGGGCTCGACGGTCTCACACTGCAAGCACGCGGCCGTCGGCGATCGCGAACAGGCGGTCGCCCTCCTCGCGCGGCAGCGCGTGCGAGCCGGTGAACTCGCCAAATGCCGGCAACACGCCGACCCGCGCGCCGAAGTGAAAGCACGGCAGGCGCAGGCGGTCGGCAGCGCGCCCGATCGTGACGCACGGATGCACGTGGCCCGCCAGTGCGTAGCCGCGCGGCGAGGCCGACGGCTCGTGCATCAGCTGGTAGGGACCGCATGGCCATGGCGGGTCGACGACTTCGATGCGCAGCTCGCCCGGCAGGCGGCCGGCGCGCGCGTCGTGGTTGCCGCGCAGCAGTGTGACGCGCAACGTCCCATGCGTGGCGCGCCACTGCATCACCGCAGCGCGCGTCGCGGCCGCCCAGGCTCGCGACGAATGCACCAGGTCGCCAAGCACGATCAGGTGCTCGGCACCGGTGGTCGACAGCGCGGCGCTCAAGCGCGCCAGCGTGCCGGCGGTGGTGCCGGCCGGTACCGGCACGCCGAGCCCACGGAACGAGGCCGCCTTGCCGACGTGCACGTCGGCCACCAGCAACGCTCGCTGCGCGGGCAGATAGGCCGCGCGTTGCGGCAGCAGCTGCAGCGTCGCGCCGCCGACCTCGACCTGCAGCATGCGAAAGGCCGTTCGAAAAACCCGTCAGGCAGTCAGGCGCTGCAGCGCGGCGTCGAGGTGTTCGGTGGGGTTGCGCTTGAAGCCCGAGCGCGCGTAACGCTGCAGTCGGCCGACCACGAACGCCGTGATCACCGAGGCCAGCGCGCCGGCGTCGACAGTGGGTGTCATCGAGCCGGCGCTCTCGGCAGCCTGACGCAGGCTCTGGCGCAATTGCGATTCGACTCGGTCGAAGAACTGGTTCATGCGCACCGTCAGGCGCTCATTCTCGAACACCAAGGCGTCGCCGACCATGACGCGCACCATGCCCGGATTCTTCTCGCCGAACTGCAGGATCAAGGTGACGATGCGCTGCGCCTGCGCGCCGCCAGACTCCTCGCGCTCGGTGATCTGGTTGACCAGCGTGAAGACGCTGCTCTCGATGAACTCGATCAGTCCCTCGAACATCTGAGCCTTGCTGGCGAAGTGACGGTACAGCGCCGCTTCGCTGACGTCGAGCTTGGCCGCCAGCGCGGCGGTGGTGATGCGCTCGGCGCCGGGCTGCTCCAGCATCGACGCCAGCGTCTGCAGGATCTGGACGCGGCGCTCGCCGGGCTTGGGCCGCTTGCGGGTGTGGGGGACGACAGCAGCGCCGTCGCCGGCCTCCACGGGTCCCGCCTCAGCGCCGGACGAGGTTCCCGTGGCGTCGGAGTCGGGCACGTCGATCATGGAGCAGGCAGCAGTCGGCAGGAGGGCCGCGGCATTCTGGCATAGGCCGACACTGCGGCCGCGTGCAGGTAAATACTTACTGAAAAGCAGTGGCGAGCGTGCCGGAGTTCACCGCGCCGCGCCCACCACGCGCCGCAGCAGGCGCAGACCCAATAACCGATGGTCAACGTAGGGCGGCCGGCCGGCCCAACGCCGTGCGGTTCCGGCCGAACTGCGCCAGTAACGCTGCAGCCACACCGTGCGCAGGCCCACGCGGCGCGCCGCCTTCTGATGCGCCAGCGTGTCCTCCACCAGCACGCAGCGGCCCGGCGCCACGCGCAGGCGTGCGCAAAGCGCGCGCAGCATGCGCGCGTCCGGCTTGGGTCGCAGGCGACCGAACATCGCCATCTGCTCGATCGTGATCACACCGTCGAACAGGTGCTCGATGCGCAGGGCGCGCAGCACGCGCAGTGCATAGGTGCGCGGCGCATTGGTCAGCACCAACTTGCGGCCCGGCAGGCGCGCAAGCGCCGCGAAGTCATG